>Ga0315338_1000143_pt1 | contig 313225 bp, 261 predicted proteins | sample ASW8metaG_FD_204518 | JGI IMG/M metagenome (GOLD analysis project Ga0315338, IMG submission 204518) | Ammonia-oxidizing marine archaeal communities from Monterey Bay, California, United States - ASW #8 | ecosystem: Environmental > Aquatic > Marine > Coastal | place: USA: California | collected... | reverse complement strand
AGTTTAATCTCCCTTGCTCACTGAGCCATCGCAGACAAGCAACACTTGCAAGAGGTGTACATAGATGTACTCGTGGCGTGTCCTGGACGGGCCCACCCGATCCCGGTGCGGGCTTTCTGGAGAGAAAAGTCTCTGAGGGCCTGCCGGGTGGCTGAAAGCCACCCTTTCGCTTGCAAGGCAAGCCCCCACAAGTGGTGAGCTTCAGGCGCTGTAGAAAACGGATTTCACTTCGAGGAATTCCTCGAGACCGTACACGCCCCACTCGCGGCCCACGCCGGAGTGCTTGTAGCCACCGAAGGGGGCGGGCGGATCCAGTTGCGCGCCGTTCAAGTGCACCATGCCGGTCCGCAAACGCGCGGCCACCTTGGCGGCGTCCTCCTCGCTGGCGCCATATACATAGCCCGACAGGCCGTAGTCCGAATCGTTGGCGATCGCCACCGCGTCGTCCACGTCCTTATAGGGCAGCATCACCAGCACCGGCCCGAAGATCTCCTCGCGGGCGATCAGCATCTGGTTGTTCACCTCGCTGAACACCGTCGGCCGCGCATAGAAACCGGTTTCCAGACCTTCCGGCTTGCCGGTACCGCCGCACACCAGCTTGGCGCCTTCCGCCTGACCCTTCTCGATCATCGACTGCACGCGCTTGAACTGTCGCTCGTTGGCGATCGGGCCGATCACCGTGTCCTTATCCGCCGGGTCGCCGACCTTCAGGCTCTCGCACACCTTGGCGGCGATCGCCTCGGCCTCGGCCAGCTTGTCCGCCGGCACCAGCATCCGCGACGGCGCGTTACAGCTCTGCCCGGTGTTGTTCATCATCGACGCCACACCGTGCTTCACCGCCTTCTCGAAATCCGCGTCCGGCAGAATGATATTGGCGGACTTGCCGCCCAGCTCCAGCGACACCTTCTTGAAGGTATCCGCCGCTTCCTTGCTCACCGACGCCCCGGCACGGGTGGAACCGGTCAGCGACACCACGTCCACGCGCGGGTCGGAAGAGAGCATCGGGCCCACTTCCGCGCCGTCGCCGTAAATCATATTGAACACGCCCTTGGGCAGGCCCGCTTCATCAATGATCTCGGCCAGCACATGGGCGGACAGCGGCGCGAACTCACTGGGCTTGAGCACCATGGTGCAGCCCGCCGCGATCGCCGGCGCCACCTTGCACATCACCTGGTTCATCGGCCAGTTCCACGGCGTGATCAACGCGCACACACCCGCCGGCTCACGGCGCACGGTGGCGCGGCCCAGCTTCTGCTCGAACGGAAACTCCCGCGCCGCGCCCAGCGTCGCCTTGGCGTGGCCCAGACCCATCGGCGCCTGCACCTTCGCCGCCAGACCGTGACGGGGCGCGCCCATCTCCCGGCTGATCGCCTCCGCCATATCATCCAGACGCGACTGATAAATCCCCATGATCTTCTCAAGCATCGCCAGACGCTCTTCCAACGGCGTCGCAGCGAAACTCTCGAACGCATCCCGCGCCGCCTGAATCGCCGCATCCACATCCGCCTTACCGGCCAGATACACCGTCCCCTCGGACGCCTCCGTGGCCGGATTGATCACCTCATGGGGCTTAGCGTCGCCGCTGGGCTTCACCCAACCGCCGTTAATATAGAACTGGTCCAGATGTTTCATGAAACACTCTCCCGAAAAAACGAAACACAAAAAGTCGGCCGCAAGCGTCCAGCCACAAACCGCAAGCTAGAAGCAAACAACCGCACTTTGAAAGTCACAAGTTGAAAAACCAACCCAGGATGCCCCATCCCGAGTGAACGGGCCAGCAACCCAAGCCCACAGCAACGGCACAATCAGCGCCTCTGGGATCCTGCCGGCCGGCAAGGCCGGCCTTTCGCTTGCAAGCAAGCTCCCACAAGCCGGGCCCCGCGCCGTGCTACGGAGTCCTGAGCCAGCTATTTAGTGAAACAGCATTCCAAAATCTTGACCCCCCGTCCAGCTCATGTCATCTTCCAAAAAAAGCACAAACAAACTCCAGGAGAACCCCATGCAGCGTTTCGACCAGCGCAACGTCCTGATCACCGGTGCCGGCAGCGGCATCGGCCGCGCCGCCGCCCGCCGCTTCGCCGAAGAGGGCGCCCGCCTGGTGCTGGTGGACCGCAACCAGGAAGGCCTGGAAGAGACCGCCGCCCACCTGCCCGAAGGCACCCGGGTCACCCTGCGCACCGTGGACGTCTCCGAGGAACAGGCGGTCAACGCCCTGGTGGAAGAGGTGCTCGCCGCCCACGGCACCCTGCATGCGCTGGTCAACAACGCCGGCATCGCCGGCCACGACTACTCCACCATCACCGACAGCGACACCGAAACCTGGCAGGCGATTCTGGGCGTCAACCTGATGGGCCCGATGTACTTCATCCGCGCCGTGGGCAAGCACATGCAGGCCCAGGGTGGCGGCGCCATCGTCAATACCGCGTCGGTGGCCGGCATCCGCTCCGGCGCCGGCGGCAACGCCTACAGCGCCTCCAAGGCGGCGGTCATCAACCTGACCAAAACCGCCGCCTGCGACCTGGGCCAGTACAACGTGCGCGTCAACGCGGTCTGCCCCGGCCTGATCGAAACCGGCATGACCAAGCCGGTGTTCGATTACGCCCGCGACAACAACAAGGAACAGAAACTCGGCAGCCGCTGCGAATTGCGCCGCTACGGCCGCCCGGAAGAAATCGCCGCGGCCATGGCGTTCCTGGCCAGCGACGACGCCAGCTACATCACCGGCCAGGCGCTGGCGGTGGACGGTGGCAACACCGCCTCGCTCAACCTGCCGGGCATGAAGCACTAGAACGTCCGTACCCTCCTAAGTGAAATGGGTTTTTGTTATATTTGCGGGCTTTATGCACAACTATAAAAGCGACGAATAAAACAACAGCGGGCCCGATGCTGGTTATTTGCCAGCCGGGACCCGCTGATCCCGAAGCCTGAATCGAGGAAATGCCACATGCGACGAGCCGCTCTTGGAAAGGACGGGTCCGCGGATAAGGACCGTAATTTTGTTACCGCGTTGGCACGCGGCCTGGAAATCCTGCGCTGTTTCGGTCCCTCCGACGAATACCTGGGCAACGCGGAACTGGCCAAGCGCACCAGCATCCCCCGTCCCACCGTATCGCGGATGACCGCCACGCTGACCCAGCTCGGCTACCTGCGCTACGCCGAGAACCTGGAGAAGTACCGGCTCGGCCCCGGCGTGCTGGATCTCGGCTATCGCTATCTGGCCAGCGAAGGGGTGCGCGACATCGCCCGGCCCTTCATGCAGGAACTGTCCGACGCCACCGACTGCCTGGTGGCCATCGGCGCCCCGGACGGCGCGTCCATGACCTACATCCAGGTGTGCCAGGGCTCCGGCCCGCTGGTGCTGCGCCTGACCGTCGGTTCGCGGGTGGCGATCGGCACCTCCGCGGTGGGCCGCGCCTTTCTGGCGGCGTTGCCGGCCAAGGAGCGCGAGCCCTATTACGAAGCGATCCGCGCCCAGAACCCGGACGCCTGGCCGGACATCCAGCGCGGCCTGGAGCGCGCCTTCAAGGAATACGAGCAGTACGGCTTCGTCACCTCCGACGGCGAATGGAACCGGGACGTGAGCGCCGTGGGCGTGCCGCTGATCCTGGATAACGGCGGTCAGGTGGTGCCGTTCAACTGCGGCGGCTCGTCGCTGCGGCTGAGCCGCCGCATCCTGATCGAAAACCTCGGCCCGCGCCTCAAGGAAGTGGTCGAGCAGGTCCGGCAAATGGTGCAGGGCCGGGATATTTGAGGACAGTGAATGAGCAGCAGCAGTAGCGCCACGCCGGCGTCCGAATACACCATGGCCACGGCCACCGCCAAGTTCAGCCATGGTTTCCCGGCCCTGTTGGGGCTGGAATTTCTGGAATGGGAAGAGGGCAGGGTCGTGGTCGGCATGCAGGTCGACGAGCGCCACCTCAACCTGGGCCGCCGGGTACACGGTGGCGTGCTCGCCACCCTGCTGGACGTGGCCGGCGCCTGCGCCGGCACCTTCTGCCCCTACCCGGACCGGATCCGCAAGGCGCTCACCCTGTCCATGACCACCACCTTCACCGGCCAGGCCGGCCCCGGCTACATCCGCGCCATCGGCGTTAAACGGGCCGGCGGCAGCCGCATCTTCAACTCCACCGTGGAAGTGTACAGCGAGGACGACACCCTGCTGATCCTCGGCGAGGGCACCTTCCGGCTGCGCAGCGACTCTCAGGACCCGCGCGGCGCCCCCATCGCTTAAACCTCTTTTACACCAACGCGGCCGGTTCCGCTTGAAGGGCGCCTCCTTGACCCGCAATGCTGTGTTCAGGAACACAGTGATTGCCGAAAGGAGGCACCATGACTACTTATATCGTCGCCAGTAACGCCGCCCACGCCCGGGTGTTCGCCCACGAAGTGGGTACCTTCAAGGAAATCGACCAGCTCGATCACCCGGAAAGCCAGGCCCACGTGGGCGATCTGCGCACCGGCGGCAAAGGGTCCGAGGGCAGCGGCGCCCTGCACGGCAACCCGCGCGCCACCGGCAACCAGCAGGCGACCTCGGACAAACACGCTGCCTTCTTCGCCAAGGAAGTGGCCGAGTACATGAAACACAACCTGGAGCAGGGCCGCGCCGACCGCTTCATCCTGGTCGCCGAGCCCCGTTTTCTCGGCGCCCTGCGCGACAAGCTCGACCCCACCACCCGCGACGCGGTCAGCCGCGAAATCGACAAGGACCTGACCAAGCAGAGCGCGGACGACATCCGCAAAAAGCTGGATCTGTGATGCGTCTACGACTTTAGGCGAATATTCACGCCACAGTGCCGCCGGGGCGCGCCCGGTCGTGGTAAATTCGGGGTTATGAGCCTGATAAGAATTCCAACGAGCCGATAACCATGTACCAGGTGCTGATCGCCGACGACCATCCCCTGTTCCGCGAGGCCATCGCCCGGGTGATCGACGATGGCTTCCCCGGCAGCACACTTTTGGAGGCGTCCGACCTGGACTCCGCCCTGGCGGTGGCCGGCCGCCACGACGACCTGGATCTAGTGTTGCTGGACCTCAATATGCCCGGCATGCAGGGCCTCGGCGGCCTGGTGCGGCTGCGCAATTTGTTTCCCACCCTGCCGGCGGTGATCGTCTCCGCCGAGGAAGAGAAACGGGTGATCCTGCAGACCATCACCTACGGCGCGGTCGGGTTTATTACCAAGTCCACCCCCCGCAAGCAGATGATCCAGGCCCTGGAGCAGGTACTGGCCGGCTCCATCTACCTGCCGGCGGACATCATCCGTGCCGGGTCCGGCGCCGGCGAAGAAAGCACCGCCGCGCGCCGCGAGCCGGAGGACCTTTCCGACGTGCTCGCCACGCTCACCCGCAAGCAGCTGCAGGTGTTCGAGCGCATGTCGCGCGGCGATTCCAACAAGGTGATCGCCTACCAGCTCAATATCGCCGAAAGCACCGTGAAGGCCCATGTGTCCGCGATCCTGCGCAAGCTCGGCGCCACCAACCGGGTGCAGGCGATTCTGTCCGCCGGCGACATCGACTTCGCCGCCTATCTGCGTGCCCCGAAGGTGCCGGAGCGATGAACGCGATCCCGCCCAGTGCCGTAATCACCGCGTTCAGCGACGCCCGCGACGAGCGGCTCGCCGCCCGTGACCTGGCGCAAAAGCTGCGCCACGACAATCTCGGCTGCGTGCTGTTTTTCTGCTCCATCGACTACCGGCTCGACCGCCTGGCCGGCGCCCTCGCCGAAGCCTTCGGCGACCTGCCGCTGTGCGGCTGCACCTCCGCCGGCGAGATCACCAGCCGCGGCTACGACAGCGGCACCATCGTCGCCATCGGCTTTGATCGCCGTTTCTTCTCGGTGGGCGCGCGCCTGATCGAGCGGCTCGACGGCTTCAGCCTGGCCGACGCCCAGCAGCTCACCGACAGCCTGCTGTGCGAGTGCCGGGCCGCGTCCGTGGCACGGGTCGACGCCGACAACACCTTCGTGCTCACCCTGCTGGACGGCCTCTCGGTGAACGAAGAGCTGGTGCTCGCCACCCTCAATTCGGCGCTCGGCAGCATCACCAGCCTGGGCGGCTCCGCCGGCGACGACTACCGGCTGTCCGGCACCTACGTCTACAGCGACGGCGCCTTCCACAGCAACGCCGCCATGGTGCTGATGATCAACAGCGCGCTGGATTTCGAAGTGTTCAGCTTCCACCACCTGCGCCCGGCCACGGTGAAGCTGGTGGTCACCGCCGCCGACGCCGAACGGCGCGTGGTCCAGGAACTCAACGCGGAACCGGCGGCGGAAGCCTACGCCCGCCTGGTCGGCGTGCCGGTGGCGGAGCTGGACGACGTGGTGTTCGCCCGCTACCCGCTGGCCGTGCGCATCAACAACGACTACTACGCCCGCTCCATTCAGCGCGTCAACGACGACCTCAGCCTGTCGTTCTATTGCGCGGTGGAAAACGGCATCGTGCTCACCGCCATGCACACCGGCTCGATTCTCGACGAGCTGGACCAGACCCTCAGCGACATCGAGCAGCGCCTGGGCCCGGCCTGGGTGACCCTGGGCTGCGACTGCTGCCTGCGCCGCCAGGAGATCGAAGCGGACGGCACCGTCGACCAGGCCTCGGCGCTGCTGCGCCGGCACAGCGTGGTGGGCTTCAACACCTACGGCGAGCAGTTCAACGGCATGCACATCAACCAGACCATGACGGGGGTGGCGATTGGCCGAAGACAACGCAGCCGACGGTGACAGCGCGTCCCCCTGGGATCTTCACGAAGCGCGCCTGATGGCGGAAAACGCCCGCCTGCGGCGTATTTGCGACGCCCTGATCGAACGGGTGGAAGAGAGCAACATGGCGCCCACCGCGCCCTACGCCGCCTTCCAGCACTCGGTGGTGCTGGCCGAGCAGGTGCGCGAGCGCACCCAGGCCCTGCGCGAGGCCAACCAGCAACTGCTGGACGAAATCGAAGAGCGCCGGCGGGTGGAATCGCGGCTGCGCGAAGCCACCGAAAAAGCCGAGCGCGCCAACATCTCCAAGACCAAGTTCGTGGCCGCCGTCAGCCACGACCTGATGCAGCCGCTCAACGCCGCGCGCCTGTTCACCAGCGCCCTCCAGGACCAGCCCGACCACAACACCCAATTCATGCTCAGCCACATCGACACCGCGCTGCTCGATCTGGAATCGCTGATCACCACCCTGGCCGACGCCTCCAAGCTCGACGCCGGCGTGGTCAGCGCCGAGCCCGGCGTGTTCCCGCTGCGCCGGCTGCTCGACGTGCTCGCCGAGGAGTACCGGCAGATGGCCGCCGCCAAGGGGCTGCGCCTGCGCTACGTGCCCAGCTCGGCGGTGGTGCGCTCCGACCCGCAGCTGCTCAGCCGGGTGATGCGCAACCTGCTCTCCAACGCGGTGCGCTACACCGACCGGGGCTCGATCCTGCTCGGCTGCCGCCGGCGCGGCGAGCGGGTGGAAGTGGTGGTGGCGGACACCGGCATCGGCATCGGCGACGATCAGATCGGCGATATTTTCCAGGAATTCAAACGCGGCGCCCGGGCGGTCAAATACCACGAACGGGGCCTCGGCCTGGGCCTGTCCATCGTCGAAAAAATCAGCCGCATCCTCGATCACCCCCTGACCGTGCGCTCGCGGGAAAACCGCGGCTCGCGCTTCGCCCTGCAGCTGCCGCTGGCGCGGCTCAGCGCCGCCGAGGCCCGCGCCATGGAGCCGGCCGCCGACGCCGGGCGCACCCTGGCCGGGCGCCGCGTCTGGGTGGTGGATAACGACCGCGCCATCTGTTCCGGCATGCGCACCCTGCTGGAACAGTGGGGCTGCCGGGTGGCGGCGGCGGAATCGGTGCAGGCGCTGGCCGAACACCTGGACCCGCGCCGCGACCCGGCCGACGTGCTGCTGATGGACTACCACCTGGACCCGGGCGGCGACAACGGCATGACCGTCGCCGACGCCCTCAACCGGGACCGCCGCCGGGCCGGCGCCGAGGCGCTGCCGGTGATCATGCTCACCGCTGACCGCGGCCCCTACCTGAAACAGCGCTGCGCCCGCGACGGCCACACCCTGATCTACAAACCGGTCAAACCCATGAAGCTCAAACTGGCCCTGCAGCACACCCTCACGCGGGCGCCGTCGACCACCGGCCCCGCGACTAAATAAGGGGCTTTCTAGTACCGAAGTAGCATTCGGCCCACCCGGCATCGGCGCTAACCTCGAGGAAATACACGCCACGAGGTGTCCCGACATGATCTATCACAATCCCGGCAGCGAAGGCGCGGTGGTCGCCTTCAACGAACGCTACGAAAACTACATCGGCGGCCAGTGGGTCGCGCCCGTCAAAGGCCAGTACTTCGACAACGTCAGCCCGGTGAACGGCCGGGTGTTCTGCCAGATTCCCCGCTCCTCCGCCGAGGACATCGACCTGGCACTGGACGCCGCCCACCGCGCGGCGCCCGCCTGGGGCAAAACCTCCGCCGCCGAGCGCGGCAACCTGCTGCTCAAGATCGCCGACCGCATCGAGCAGAACCTGGAAGCCCTGGCGGTGGCGGAAACCTGGGACAACGGCAAAGCGGTGCGCGAAACCCTCAACGCCGACATTCCGCTGGCGGTGGATCACTTCCGCTACTTCGCCGGCTGCATCCGCGCCCAGGAGGGCACCGCCGCGGACATCGACGCCAACACCGTGGCCTACCACTTCCACGAGCCGCTGGGCGTGGTGGGGCAGATCATCCCCTGGAACTTCCCGATCCTGATGGCCACCTGGAAGCTGGCGCCGGCGCTGGCCGCCGGCAACTGCGTGGTGCTCAAGCCCGCCGAACAGACCCCGGCGTCGATTCTCAAGCTGATGGAGATCATCGGCGACCTGCTCCCCGAGGGCGTGCTCAACATCGTCAACGGCTACGGCGAGGAAGCCGGTCAGGCCCTGGCCAGCAGCAAGCGCATCGCCAAGATCGCCTTCACCGGCTCCACCCCGGTGGGCTCGCACATCCTCAAATGCGCGGCGGAAAACATCATTCCCTCCACCGTGGAGCTGGGCGGCAAATCCCCCAACATCTACTTCTCCGACATCATGAAGGCGGAGCCGGAATTCATCAGCAAAGCGGTGGAAGGCCTGGTGCTGGCATTCTTCAACCAGGGCGAAGTGTGCACCTGCCCGTCCCGGGCGCTGATCCAGGAAGACATGTACGACGAGTTCATGGCCATGGTGCTGGAACGCACCAAAACCATTAAGCGCGGCAACCCCCTGGACACCGACGTGCAGGTGGGCGCCCAGGCCTCCCAGGAGCAGTTCGACAAGATCATGTCCTACATGGAAGTGGCCCGCAGCGAAGGCGCCCAGTTCCTCACCGGCGGCGACAAGGAAACCCTGGAAGGCGACCACGGCCAGGGCTATTACATCCAGCCCACGCTGCTCAAGGGCGACAACAAAATGCGCGTGTTCCAGGAAGAAATCTTCGGGCCGGTGGTGGCCGTCACCACCTTCAAGGACGAAGCGGAAGCCCTGGCCATCGCCAACGACACCGAGTTCGGCCTCGGCGCCGGCGTCTGGAGCCGCGACATGAACGTGGCCTTCCGCATGGGCCGGGGTATTCAGGCCGGCCGCGTCTGGACCAACTGCTACCACGCCTATCCGGCCCACGCCGCCTTTGGCGGCTACAAAAAATCCGGCATCGGCCGAGAGACCCATAAGATGATTCTGGATCACTACCAGCAGACCAAGAACCTGCTGGTCAGCTACGACATCAATCCGCTCGGCTTTTTCTGAACCGGCTCGGGAGAGCCGACCCACTAAGGCTTGTGTTTGCCTTGACCCCTTTCCCCGCCCCATCCCCTGGGGCGGTTTTTTTTGGCTGCATCACCAAGACTTACCAGGCGTAGGAGGCGCCGGCGTAGAAGTGGCGGCCCGGGGCCGGCTCGAAGTAGCCGCGGTCGGCCGGATCGGGCCGGTCGCTGTTGGCGTTGATGCGCAGGTTGCTGAAGTACTCTTCGTCGAACAGATTGTTGACCCCGGCGTGCAGGGTCAGCTCGCCGCTGTTCATGCGCCACGCCTTGCCGCCGCGCAGGCCGGCTACCACGTAGTCGTCCACTTCCGTTTCGTTGGTGTTCTCGGCGAACACGTCGCTGCTGTACTGCGCGTTGGCGATCAGGAACAGGCCGTCCAGGCCGCGCCAGGCGGCTTCCGCGAACAGGTGGTGGCGGGGCAGGCCGGGCAGGCGGTTACCGCTCACGTCCTCATCCTGCTGGTCGTCGTAGAACCGCTGGAACTGGTAGTCGGAGTAGGTGTAGGCCAGGGTCAGGGTCAGGGTGTCGGTGGTCAGGTGTTCCAGCATCAGCTCGGCGCCGTCGCGGCGTGTGCGCGCGGCGTTGTCGTAGAAGGTGCGCCCGCCCAGCTCGTAGGGGGTGATTTCGTCGCGCACCTCCACGCGGAACAGCGCCAGCTCGTAGAACAGCCGGTCGCCCAGCTGGCCGCGCCCGCCGATTTCCCGGTTCAGTGCTTTCTGCGGCTCCAGATCCGGGTTGAAGCCGCCGGCGCCGGAGGGGTTGGCGAGCTCGGTGAAGGTGGGCGTTTCGAAGGCGTTGCTGACCGTGGCGTAGACGCCGTGGCGGGGGTGGTAGCGCCAGTTCAGGCCGGCGCTGTAGCTGCTTTCGGTGAAGTCCTGGTCGCCGCTGTTGTCGCCGTCGGCGAGCAGGTCGTCGTCGATATCCAGGCGCACCCGGTCGGCGCGGGCGCCCAGGGACAGGGTCAGGGTGTCACTGAGGTCGGTGTCGGTCTGCACGAACACGCCGCCGGCGGTGGCGGTCTGGTCCTCGTCGGCGGTCAGGCCGGTGACCTGGCCGTCCGCGTTCACCGAACGGCGCCCCCGGTCGTCGCGCTGCTGGTCCGCGTCCACGCCCACCAGGAAGCGGTGCGCCAGGCCGAACGCCCGCACCCGGTCCACGTACTCCAGGCGCACGCCGTAGAACAGCCGCTCATAGTCGATCAGGCTGCTGCCGGGGAACGGCAGTTGCTGGGTGAAATCGCGCTGCGTGACGAACGCGCGGGCACGCAGCTCGCCGCCCAGGCTGCGGTCCCGGTAGAGCACGCCGAGGCGCTGCTGGCTGACTTCCTGGCCGGCGTCCAGCAGGTTGGCAAAGCGCGTCGCCTGGTCCCGGTCCTGTTCCACCTGGGCGCGGGTCAGGCCGCCCGGGTCCTGAGCCGTCGGGGTGTCCATGGCGGTGAAAAAGAACTCGATGTCGCGGTGCTCGGAGAGCGCGCGGCCCACCCGCGAAGTGAGCAGATACTTCTCCATCTCGCTCTGCTCGCGCTGGCCCTGATAGCGCGCGCCGGTGAGGCTCAGGTAGTGATGGTTGCCGCCGTCCGCGCCGCCCAGCTGCAGGTTGGTCTTGCGGAAGCCGTCGCTGCCGCCGGACACGCTGAAGCGCTGCGGGTAGACCAGGTCGGCGCCGCTGCGGGTGGTCATGTCCACCACGCCGCCGCTGGCGTTGCCGTACAGCACCGACGCCGGCCCGCGCAGCACGGTCAGGGATTCCAGCGCGTCCAGGTCGATGGCGTCCACCTGGGACTGGCCGTCGGGCAGGGTTTCCGGAAAGCCGTCCACGTTGAGGCGCAGGCCGCGCACCCCGAACGGCGCCCGCGCGCCGAAGCCGCGGCTGGACAGGCGCAGGCCCTGGGCGAAGTTGTAGCGGTTCTGCAGATAGAGGCCCGGCACCCGCGCCAGGCTCTCGTCCAGTTGCAGGCCGGGCTGGCCCTGCTGGGTTTGCCGGGCGTCCACCACCGTGGCGGCGCCGGGCAGATCGGCCAGGTCGCGCTCCAGGCGCGTGCCGCTCACGGTCACCGTGTCCAGCCGGTTGCCGTCGTCGGCCGGCGGTTCCTGGGCCGTCGCCAGCGCCGGGAAAACAGAAAGCAGAAGGGCGGTCAGGCGCAATGACGGGCGATCCGGATGGCCCATGGGCGAACTCCTTGTACGGCGTAGGGGCGGAAACGCCAGTGTGTTGGATCTAGAAGTTATAGGCCAGGGTCACCGACGCCAGATTCATCCCCGGGTTGGGCTTGTAGAGCCGCGAGTTGGAGGTGTGCTGGCCGCGCAGCCCCAGTGTCAGCCGGTTGATCGGCGTCCAGGCCAGCTCCGCGTGGCTGGTGAACTGCAGATTGCCGCCCATGTCGTCATCGTCGATCACGCTGTGGGTCATATAGGAAGGCTGCACGCCCACCAGCAGGAACAGGCGCCGGCTGGGCCAGTCGATGCGCACCACCGGGCCGACGATGTACACCTCGCTGCTGTTGGCCTCGCCGGCGGTGTCCTCGCCCTCCCAGCGCTCCACGCTCAGGTCCCAGTACGCCTGCACCCGGTCGGAGAAAAACGGCGCCACCGCATGCTCCTGCAGCCACGGCGCCTGCCAGCGCCCGAACAGGCTGTACAGGCGCAGCCCCTCGCCGCCGCCGGCGCGGGTGCCCACGGTGGGGTCGGCATATGTCGGAACACAAAGGGTGAGTCCAGCGATCAAACAAAGCCCGGAAATCAGTGAAGGATGCATTTTCGTTCCTGACCCGCGCGATAATGGCGGGGAATTCTATTAAGGGCCTTTTGGGACCAGTTGTGGGAGCTGCTCTTGTGGGAGCGGGCCCCGCCCGCGAAAGGGAGCGAAGCTCCCGGCAGGATCCCAGAGATATCTCTAACGGCGGCGCAAACAACCTCTCTGGAATCCTGCCGGCCGGCTTTGCCGGCCTTTCGCGGGCAGGCCCGCTCCCACAAAGCGCGCTCCAACAAGCAAGCAAGAAGCTTGCCGGTGGGGGCGAAGAGACGCTGTTCTATTATTGTTTTTATTTTTTAAGGGGTTCCGCCCGAGAGCTGGATGGCGCGGTCGGGGAACACGCCGCCGCCCAGGGCCCGGTACAGGGTGATGCGGTTGGCCAGTTTCTGCAGGCGCACGGAAACCAGCTCCTGCTCCGCGCTCAGCAGCTCGCGGCGCGCGTCCAGCACCGCCAGGTAGTCGTCGGCGCCCTGTTCATAGCGGGCCTCCGCCAGGGCCAGGCTGCGGCGGGTGGCGGTCACCAGCGCGTTCTGGGCCTGCTCCTGCTCGGTGAAGCTGCCGCGCGCCTGCAGCGCGTCGGAGACTTCCTGGAACGCGGTCTGGATGGTCTGCTCGTAGCGCGCCACGTTCTGGTCGCGGCGCACTTCCGCCACGTCCAGGTTGGCCCGGTTACGGCCGCCGCTGAAGATCGGCAGGGAGATGCTCGGTGAGAACGACCAGCTCTCCGAGCCGCTCTCGAACAGGCCGGACAGCTCGCTGCTGGCGGTGCCGGCGGAGCCGGTCAGGGCGATGCGCGGGAAGAACGCCGCCCGCGCCGCGCCGATATTGGCGTTGGCCGCCTTCAGGCTGTACTCCGCCTGCTGGATATCCGGCCGCTGGCGCAGCACCGCCGAGGGCACCCCGGCGGGGATTTCCGGCAGCGCCGCCAGTTCCGTGTCCAGGTCCTCCGCCGGGCTGTCCGGCAGCGGCGGCAGCGGGGCGCCCACCAGCACCGCCAGGGCGTTGCGGTCCTGGGCCACCAGCCGCTTGAAGCGGGCCTGGTTGGCGCGCGCGGTTTCCAGCGCCACTTCCGCCTGGCGCACTTCCAGTTCCGAGCCCAGGCCCATATCAAAGCGGCCTTTCACCAGGTCCACGGATTCCTGCTGGGCTTCCACGGTTTCCCGGCTGATGCGCAGATTGCGGCGGTCCGCCTGCAGCGTCAGGTAGGCGTTCGCCACCTCGGACACCAGGGTGATATGGGCGCTGCGGCGCGCCTCCTCGGTGGCCAGGTACTGCTGCAGCGCGGACTGCTTGAGGCTGCGCAGGCGGCCGAACAGGTCCACCTCGTAGGCGGCCACGCCCAGGCCCACGCTGTACTGGGTCTGGATCTCGCTGTCGCCGGTCTGGCTCAGGTCGGCGGGTAGGCGCTGGCGGCTGCCTTCGCCGTCCACGGACAGCTCCGGGTACAGCGCCGCGCCCTCGATGCGGTATTGGGCGCGCGCCTCGGCCACGTCCAGCAGCGCCAGGCGCAGGTCCCGGTTGTTGCTCAGCGCGGTGCGGATCAGCTGCTGCAGCTGCGGGTCCTGGAACAGGGCTTCCCAGCCCGGCAGCACCAGTTCCTCGGCGATCCGCTGATTGTCGCCGGCGGTGGCCGGCACCGGCGACTCCGGCTGCTGGTAGTCCGGCGCCAGGGTGCAGCCGCCCACGGCCAGGGTGGCGAACAGCGCGGTCAGGGCTTTGCGGTTCATTCTCGCACCTCTTTCTTGCCGGTCAGCGGCACGCCGGACAATTTGCGCACCACCACGTAGAACAGCGGGATAAAGAAGATCGCCAGCACCGTGGCGGCGGTGATGCCGCCGAATACGCCGGTACCGATGGCGTTACGCGCGCCGGAGCCGGCGCCGCTGCTCAGCATCAACGGCGTCACACCGAGGCCGAACGCCAGCGACGTCATCAGAATCGGACGCAGCCGCATGCGGGTCGCTTCCAGGGTGGCGTCCAGCAGGGCGCGGCCCTGGTCCTCCAGATCCTTGGCGAATTCCGCGATCAGAATCGCGTTCTTCGCCGACAGGCCGATGGTGGTCAGCAGCCCCACCTGGAAGAACACGTCGTTTTCCAGCCCGCGCAGGGTGGCGCCGAGTACCGCGCCGATAATGCCCAGCGGCACCACCAGCATCACCGCGAACGGAATCGACCAGCTTTCATAGAGCGCCGCCAGGCTCAGGAACACCACCAGCAGCGACAGCGCGTACAGCAGCGGTGCCTGGTTGCCGGACTGGCGCTCCTGGAACGACAGCCCGGTCCATTCGTAGCCGATGCCCGCCGGCAGGTCCGCCGCCAGCGATTCCATCGCCGCCATGGCGTCACCGGTACTGTAGCCGGCCGCCGCGTTGCCCTGGATGTTCATCGACGAGAGGCCGTTGTAGCGCTCCAGCTGCGGCGAGCCGTAAATCCACTCGCCACTGGCGAAGGCCGAGAACGGCACCATTTCGCCGGTGTCGTTGCGCACGTACCAGTCGCCGATGTCCTCGGGCAGCATGCGGAAGGGCGCGTCGCCCTGCACATAGACCCGTTTCACCCGGCCCCGGTCGACGAAGTCGTTGACGTAGCTGGAGCCCCAGGCCACCGCCAGGGTGTTGTTGATCTGCGACAGCGAGATGCCCATCGCCTGCGCTTCCGCGCGGTCCACGTTGAGCTTGTACTGGGGCGTATCCGCCAGGCCGTTGTGGCGCACGCCGGTCAACGCCGGGTGCTGATTGGCGGCCGCCAGCAGCTGGTCGCGGGCCTCGGACAGCGCCTCGTGGCCCAGCCCGGATTGATCCTGCAGCTGGAAGTTAAAGCCGTCGGAGGTGCCCAGCGCCGGAATCGACGGCGGGTTGAGGGCGAAGATCACCGCCTCGCGAATGGTCGAGAAGTAGCCCATGGCGCGCTGCACCACATGCTGCACGCCGTCCTCGGAGAGGTCCCGTTCCGACCAGTCCTTCAGGCGCACGAAGGCGATGCCCGAGTTCTGGCCCCGGCCGGCGAAGCTGAAGCCGGCCACGGTGAAGATCGATTCCACCGCGCCCTGTTCCTCATTGAGGAAGTAGTTCTCCATCTTCTTCAGCACTTCGATGGTCTGCCCCTGGGTGGAACCCACCGGCAGCTGCACCTGGGTCAGCATGATGCCCTGGTCTTCCTCGGGCAGGAACGCCGAGGGCAGGCGCATGAAGGCGAACGCCAGCACGCCGACAATCGCCACGTAGATCAGCAGGTAGCGGCCACGGCGGCCGAGGATCTTCTCCACCTTGCCCTGGTAGCCGCGGCTGGCGCGGTCGAAGTTGCGGTTGAACCAGCCGAAGAAGCCCTTGGTTTTCTGATGGTCGGCGTGGATCGGCTTGAGCATGGTGGCGCACAGCGCCGGCGTCAGGATCAACGCCACCAGCACCGACAGCACCATGGCGGAGACAATGGTGATCGAGAACTGGCGGTAAATGGCGCCGGTGGAGCCGGGGAAGAACGCCATGGGAATAAACACCGCCGACAGCACCAGGGCGATGCCCACCAGCGCGCCGGTGATCTGGCCCATGGATTTGCGCGTCGCTTCCCGTGGCGAGAGGCCGTCCTCCACCATTACCCGTTCCACGTTCTCCACCACCACGATGGCGTCGTCCACCAACAGGCCGATGGCCAGCACCATGCCGAACATGGTCAGGGTGTTCACCGTGAAGCCGAACGCCAGCAGAATCGCGAAGGTGCCCAGCAACACCACCGGCACGGCGATGGTGGGAATCAGCGTGGCGCGGAAATTCTGCAGGAACAGGAACATCACCAGGAACACCAGGGCGATGCCTTCAAACAGGGTTTTCACCACCTCCATGATCGAGATTTCCACGAACGGGGTGGTGTCGTAGGGGTAGGAGACCTCGATGTTGTCCGGGAACAGCGGGCGCAGCTCTTCCAGCTTGGCGCGCACCGCCTCGGCGGTGTCCAGGGCGTTGGCGCCGGTCGCCAGGTTGATACCCAGGCCCGCCGCCGGCGAGCCGTTGAAGCGGCCCTGCACCTGATAGTTTTCCGAACCCAGCTCGACCCGGGCCACGTCACCCAGCAGCACCCGCGAGCCGTCGTCGTTGACGCGCAGCAGAATCTGCTTGAACTCGTCCGGGTCTTCCAGCCGCGTCTGCGCGATGATCGAGGCGTTCAGCTGCTGGCCTTCCACCGCCGGGGCGCCGCCCAGCTGGCCGCCGGCCACCTGGTTGTTCTGCGCTTCCACCGCGGCGATCACATCCGCCGGGGTCAGGTTGTACTGGTTCAGGTCGTCCGGGTTCAGCCAGATGCGCATCGCGTACTGCGAGCCGAACAGCTGGATCTGGCCCACGCCCTGCACCCGGCTCATCGGGTCCTGCACATTGGCGGCGACGAAGTCGGCCAGGTCCGAACGGCTCATGGAGCCGTCCTTGGAGTTGAACGCCATCACCATCAGGAAGGAGTCCGAGGACTTGGTCACCTGCACACCCTGTTGCTGCACTTCCTGCGGCAGCAGCGGCGTGGCCAGCTGCAGCTTGTTCTGCACCTGCACCTGGGCGATGTCCGGGTTGGTGCCCGGCGCGAAGGTGATCGCGATCTGGGCGTTGCCCGCCGAATCACTGGTGGAGGTGATGTACAGCAGGTTGTCGATGCCGTTCATCTGCTGCTCGATCACCTGGGTAACCGAGTCTTCCACCACCTTCGCCGACGCTCCCGGGTAGGTGGCCTCGATGGTCACCTCCGGCGGCGCCACGGTGGGGTACTGCTCCACCGGCAGGTTGTAGATCGAAAGCACCCCGGCGAGCATCATCACGATGGCGATCACCCAGGCGAAAATCGGTCTGTCGATAAAAAAGCGTGCCATGATAATCCCCGATTACTGGTTGTCGCCGCCACCCGACTGGGTGCCGCTGGACGCCGGGTTTTCGCCGTCGAGCCCTTCCTGCTGCTCTTTCTGCTTCTGCTCCGGCGGGGTTTCGCCTTTCTCCATTTGCGGGCCGGCTTCGGCGTCTTCCTCGTCCACTTTCACCGGTTTTACGGTCATGCCCGGCTGGATCTTCTGCAGACCCTCCACCACCAATCGGTCGCCGCCGCTCAGCCCTTCGGCGATCAGCCAGCGGTTGCCCACCGCGCGCTCGGTGGTCACGTTGCGGCGCTCCACCTGATCGTTGTCGTTGATCACCATGGCGGTGGCCTGGCCGGTGGAGTCCCGGGCGATGCCTTTCTGCGGCACCAGAATCGCTTCGCTGCGCTCGCCCTCGGGCAGCTTGGCGCGCACGAACATGCCCGGCAGCAGGTCGCCGTCCGGGTTGGGGAACAGGGCCCGCAGGGTCACCGAGCCGGTGCTTTCTTCCACCGCGTATTCGGAGAACTGCAGCACGCCTTCTTCCTGATACTCGCTGCCGTCTTCCATCAGCAGGGTGACCCGCGCTTTGTCCTCGCCGACTTTTTCCAGCTCGCCGTTTTCCAGCGCCTGGCGCAGGCGGCGCAGCTCGCGGGCGGACTGGGTCAGGTCCACGTAGATCGGGTCCAGCTGACGAATGGTCGCCAGGGATTGCGCCTGGTTGGCGGTCACCAGCGCCCCGGCGGTCACCGTGGAACGGCCGATGCGGCCGCTGATCGGTGCTTCCAGGGTGGTGTAGTCCAGGTTGGTGCGGGCGCTGCTCAGCGCCGCCCGGGCCGCCGCCACCTGGGCCTCGTTTTCGCCCAGTGCCGCTTCCGCCTCGTCATACTCCTGCTGGCTCACCGCTTTCATATCCAGCAGCTTCTCGAACCGCTGGGCGCGCAGCCGGGTGGACTTCAGGGTCGCCTGGGCGCGCGCCAGCTCGGCCCGGGCGCTCTCCACATCCGCCTGGTAGAGGCTGTCGTCGATGCGGTAGAGCGGCTCGCCTTTTTCCACCAGCTGGCCTTCCTCGAACAGCCGCTCTTCGATGATGCCGTTGACCTGCGGGCGCACCTCGGCCACCTGGTGCGGGGTGGTGCGGCCGGGCAACTCGCTGGTGATGGTGAACGGCTCCGGTTCAACGGTGATAAAGCCGGCTTCCGGCGGCGGCCGGTCGCCGCCCGCCTGGTCGTCGCCGCCGCAGGCCGCGAGGGCGAGACTGAGAAATAGGGCAATCGGTAAAGCAACCGGAGCTGTGCGCATGGGAACCTCGGTTTTTCTATTAAAAGCGGATGGAAAAACAGCTTGGGAGTATACATACATTCAAAAACGTATGTATAGTGAATAAAGGATGAATCCTTAGCCACGAACGACCCAGGAGCAGCCGATGGCCAGGCGCACCAAGGCGGAAGCCCTCGAAACCCGCGAGCAGATCATCGATGCCGCCGAGCGCGTGTTTCACAAGAAAGGGGTGTCCCGCTCTTCCCTGAGTGACATCGCCGAGGAGGCGGGCGTCACCCGTGGTGCGATCTACTGGCACTTCAAGAACAAGCACGACATCTTCGTCGCCATGACCGAACGGCACCGTCTGCCCATGGAGTCCCTCTCCCAACAGGCGGAAAGCCCGGACGAGACCGACCCGCTGGGCAAGCTCCGCGAGCTGCTGGTTTACGTGCTCCACGATACCGTGCGAGATCCGTGCCGGAAACGCGTGTTTGAAATTATCTTCCACAAATGCGAGTTCACCGCCCAGACCGACCCGCTCATGGCCCGCCAGCAGGAAACCTACCTGGACGGCTCGGACAAGATCCGCCGCACCCTCAATAACGCCATCGCCCAGGGCCAGCTGCCCGACACCCTCAACATCGAGCGTGCCATCACCATGTTGCACGTGCAGATGACCGGTATGCTCTACACCTGGCTGCTGATCCCCGACTCCTTCGATCTGGAAGCCGAGGCCGAACACTTCGTTGACTGCTACCTCGGCAGCCTGCGCGAATGCCCCTCCCTGTCCGGTCAGTAATTTCGGAACATCGTTCCGAAAAATTTGACGCGACCATCCGGTCATGCCACATTTCGGGGCCGATTCGAATGCCAGAATAAACACGAGATAACCTCGAGGAGAGCCCCCCGATGTTGCCCCTTTCCGACCGGGCCCAGGCCCTGTATGACCAGCTCGTCGCCTTCATGGACGCCCACGTGTATCCCGCCGAGGCCGTCTACGCCGAACAGCACGGCAACAGCGACGACCGCTGGACCCCGCCGCCGATCATCAAGGAACTGAAGAACAAGGCCAAAGCCGAAGGGCTCTGGAACCTGTTCCTGCCGGAAAGCGAGCACGGCGCCGGCCTCAGCAACTACGACTACGCCCACCTGTGTGAAGTGATGGGCCGCAGCGCCATCGCCCCGCAAATCTTCAACTGCGCGGCGCCGGACACCGGCAATATGGAAGTGCTGGCCCGCTACGGCACCCCGGAACAGCAGGAACAGTGGCTCAAGCCGCTGCTCAACGGCGAAATTCGCTCCTGCTTCTCGATGACCGAACCGGCGGTGGCCTCGTCCGACGCCACCAACATCTGCACCGAGATCAAGCGTGACGGCGACGACTACGTGATCAACGGCCGCAAATGGTGGTCCTCCGGCGCCATGTCCAGCGAGTGCAAGATCGCCATCGTGATGGGCAAGAGCGACCCGGACGCGCCGCGCCACCAGCAGCAGTCACAGATTCTGGTACCGCTGGACACCCCCGGCGTGAAGATCGAGCGCGCCCTGCACGTGTTCGGCTACGACCACGCCCCCAAGGGCCACGCGGAAATCACCTTCACCGACGTGCGGGTGCCGGCCAGCAACCTGATTCTCGGCGAAGGCCGCGGCTTCGAAATCGCCCAGGGCCGCCTGGGCCCGGGCCGTATCCACCACTGCATGCGCTCCATCGGCGTCGCCGAGCGCGCCCTGGAAGCCATGTGCAAGCGGGTGGAAGAGCGCGAAGCGTTCGGCCGCAAGCTGTCCCAGTTCGACTCGATCCGCAAGAACATCGCCCGCTCGCGCCTGGAGATCGAGCAGGCCCGGCTGATGACCCTGAAAGCGGCGCACATGATGGACACCGTCGGCAACAAGGTGGCCCGCCAGGAAATCGCCATGATCAAAGTGATCGCCCCGGAAATGGCCGCCAACGTGGTCGACCGCGCCATTCAGGTGCACGGCGCCCTGGGCGTCTGCCAGGACACCTTCCTGGCCAGCGCCTGGGCCAACCTGCGCACCCTGCGGCTGGCCGACGGCCCCGACGAGGTACATCTGGATTCCATCGCCAAACTCGAACTCGGCCGCTACCGATAAGAACGATCCCGGGAGAACAACAATGAGCAAGCTCTTCGATCTGCAGGGCAAAGTCGCCCTGATTACCGGGTCCACCAAGGGCATCGGCAAGGCGATCGCCGAGGAAATGGCCGCCGCCGGCGCCAAGGTGGTGATCTCCAGCCGCAAGCCGGAGCCCTGCCACGACGTCTGCGAGGCGATCAAGGCCGCCGGCGGCGAGGCCATCGCCGTGCCCTGCAACGTGGGCAAGAAAGACGACCTGATGAACCTGGTCGACGAAACCCTGGCCGCCTTCGGCCGCATCGATATTCTGGTCTGCAACGCCGCCACCAACCCGGTCTACGGTCCCACCTCCGAGCTCACCGACGAGGCCTGGGACAAGATCATGGACACCAACGCCAAGGGCACCTTCTGGCTGTGCAACCGGGTACTGCCGGAAATGGACAAGAACGGCGGCGGCAACGTGATTATTATTTCCAGCATCGCCGGCCTGCGCGGCAACGCCACCATCGGCACCTACGGCGTTTCCAAGGCCGCCGAAGCGGCCCTGGCGCGCAACCTGGCGGTGGAGTGGGGCCCGCGCAACATCCGCGTCAACAGCATCGCCCCCGGCCTGGTGCGCACCGACTTCGCCAAGGCGCTCACCGAGGATCCGGTGCGCCGCCAGCGCGCCGAAGAGCGCACCCCGGTGCGGCGCATCGGCGAGCCGGTGGACATCGCCGGCGTGGCGCTGTTCCTGGCCAGCCCGGCCAGCGCCTACGTCACCGGGCAGACCATCGTCGCCGACGGCGGCGAAACCATTTGTTAGCGACCGGCGTTATGGAACAGCTCTTGTGGGAGCGGGCCCTGCCCGCGAAAGGCCGGTAACGCCGGCCGGCAGGATACCAGAGGCTTTATAAAGCGGATTACCAACAAGGTCTCTGGAATCCTGCCGGGTGGCTTCGCCACCCTTTCGCGAGCAGGCTCGTTCCCACAGCGGCGCCGCGAACTTGATTCGAGGAAGAGTTATGGAAGGTCAACCGGAAATCGTCCCTGTGCTTGAGGCGCACCGCCTGGATGAGGCGCGTCTCGCCGAGTACCTGGAACAGCACAATCTGCTCGACGGCGCGCTCAAGGTGCGCCAGTTCCAGGGCGGGCAGTCCAACCCCACCTACTTGCTGCAGAGCGGCGACCGCGAGTACGTGCTGCGCAAGAAGCCGCCCGGTAAAGTGCTGCCTTCCGCCCACCAGGTGGACCGGGAATACCGCGTCATGAAAGCGCTCGGCGAACACAGCGAGGTGCCGGTGCCGGCCATGCACCTGCTGTGCGAAGACGACGACGTGATCGGCACCAGCTTCTACGTGATGGATTTCGTGCCCGGCCGGGTGTTCACCCAGCCGCAGCTGGAAGCCCTGCCCAAGGACCAGCGCGCCGACCTCTACAACGACAAGATCGACACCCTGGCCAAGCTGCACAGCGTCGACTATCAGGCCGCCGGCCTGGGCGATTTCGGCAAGCCCAAGGGCTACGTGGAGCGCCAGGTGAAGCGCTGGAGCGCCCAGTACGAAGCCTCCAAGACCGATGAAATGCCGGCCATGGACAACCTGATGGCGTGGCTGGCGGACAATATTCCCCAGGACGACAGCGCCGCCATCGCCCACGGCGACTTCCGCCTCGGTAACCTGCTGGTGGATAACCGCACCCCCGATGTGGTGGCGGTGCTCGACTGGGAACTGGCCACCATCGGCCACCCGCTCGCCGACCTGGCCTACTGCTGCCTGCCGTACCACATGCCCCACGGCGTCAACGGCGTGCGCGGCCTCGACGGCCTGGACCTGCGCGCCCGCGGCATCCCCGACGAGCAGAGCCTGCTGCAGCGCTACTGCGAAGGCGCCGGCCGCGACGGCATTAACGACTGGCCGGTGTTCCTGGCCTTTGCCTTGTTCCGTTCCGCCGCTATTCTGCAAGGCGTTTACGCCCGCGCCCTGCAAGGCAACGCCAGCAACCGCAACGCCCTGGAAGTGGGCAAGCGGGCCGGCCTGATCGCCGAGCGCGGCTGGCAGATCGCACGCACACACAAGTAACAGTGAACAGTGAACAGTGAACAGTGAACAGTGAACAGTGAACAGTTAAAAGTTGGGCGGCTCCGTGGCACGGCTACAGCGACGGAGCCGCCCCGCTATTCACTATTAACTGTTAACTATTAACTTTTTTGGGGTTTATATGAAGCCGTTTGGCAGGATTTTGTTGACCAATGATGACGGCATCGACGCGCCGGGCCTGAAGGTCGCCGAGGACATCGCCGCGCAGCTCGCCGAGGAAGTCTGGGTGGTGGCGCCGGAGCACGACCAGAGCGGGGTGGGGCAGGGCATCTCGCTGCACACGCCGCTGCGGGTCTACCACCACGGCGAGCGGCGCTTCGCGGTGTCCGGCACGCCGGCGGACTGCGTGATGTTCGCCATGGCGGAGTGGTTCGAGGAGGAAGCGCCGGATCTGGTGCTCTCCGGCGTCAACTGCGGCGCCAACCTGAGCGATTCGGTGATGTATTCGGGCACCGTCGGCGCGGTGCTCGCCGCCGCCCACCTGGGCCTGCCGGGCATCGCCCTGAGCCAGGCGTTCGTCGACCGCGCCGCCATCGATTACGCGCCCACCACCCGCTACGCCGCCGGTCTGATCCGCGAGCTGTGGCAGGCCGGCGCCGACCGCGACGGCTACCAGCGCGCCTGCTGGAACATCAACTTCCCCGACCTGCCGGTGGCGGAGCTGCGCGGCAGCCGTTTCACCCGGCAGATCGGCGGCGGCATCGCCGGGCCGCGCCTGGTGCACGGCACCGACGGCCGCGGGCTGGCCTACCACTGGCTGTCGTTCGAGCGCCGTCCGTCCAGCATCGACCACCCGCAATCCGACGTGGTCGCCCTGCGCGATGGGCACATCTCGGTGATGCCCCTGCAGCCCACCCGCTGCGATGACGCGCTGGCGGATGAATGCTTCCAGCAAGGCGACCGGCCTTTGCCCGGATAGCGTAAGGTCGAGGCACCTTGTAGGAGCGGGCCCTGCCCGCGAAAGGGTGGCGAAGCCACCCGGCAGGATTCCAGAGACCCCCGGAATGCGAAACCATATTCCAAAATAGTATTGACGCCCCAGGGGCGCCATGTCAGATTGACCGCTTGGTCAACTTCAGTATCGGTTATGTATCCGCGTTAACAAAAGCGCGGGTCAGGGTCCGGTACTGTCCGCGTCTCCGCGGGCCTTACAACAATCCAAACGGCCGGCACCGGTTTTCCGGTGCCGGCCGTCGATATAGAAAATATATAGGGAGAGCACAGGCATGTTTGATCGGCATTTTGCCGTCTGGCCGGAGGGGCTGCCTCACCAGCTCAAGCTTCCGGAAACCAGCCTTTACAGCAACCTCGAAATTTCCGCGCTGCGCTACCCGGATGAGAACGCGATCATCTACTACGATGCGCCCATCACCTACCGGGAACTCAAGCAGCAGGTGGACGCCCTGGCCGGCGAACTGAAGCACCTGGGCGTGGAAAAAGGCGACCGGGTGATGCTGTTCATGCAGAACGCACCGCAGTTCATCATCGGTTACTACGCCATTCTGCGCGCCAACGCCATTGTCGTGCCGATCAACCCGATGAACCGCAGCGCCGAGCTCGAGCACTACCTGCAGGACACCCAGGCCTCCGTGTGCATCTGCAGCCAGGAAGTGTTCCCGCACATCGAGCCGCTGATCGGCCATGAGCGTCTGCGCCATGTGATCGTCGCCGCCTACAGCGACTACATTCACCCGCAGACCGACCTCGACCTGCCCGCCGAGGTGGCCGCCCCGGCGCAGCCGCTGAACACCGCCGGCACCATCGCCTGGGGCGACGCCCTGGGCGCCGGTCACCAGCCCGGTGAACTGCTGGTGGGCCCGGACGATCTGGCCGTGTTCCCCTACAGCTCCGGCACCACCGGCGCGCCCAAGGGCTGCATGCACACCCATCGCTCGGTGATGGCCACCTGCGTGCACGGCGCCGCCTGGCGCTCCGGCGGCGGCCGCGAGGGCGTGACCCTGTCGACGCTGCCGTATTTCCACGTCACCGGCATGCAGGGCGCCATGAACGGCCCCATTTTCGTGGGCTCCTGCATCGTGCTGATGACCCGCTGGGACCGCCGCACCGCGGCCAAGCTGATCGAGCGCTACCGGGTCACCAGCTGGACCAACATCGTCACCATGGCCATCGATCTGCTTTCCGACCCGGACGTGGAAAGCTTCGACCTGTCCAGCCTTGAGAACATCGGCGGCGGCGGGGCGGCCATGCCCGAAGCGGTGTCCGATAAGCTGTTCAAGCTTACCGGTCTGCGTTACATCGAAGGGTACGGCCTGTCCGAAACCATCGCCGCTACCCATATCAACCCCTCCGAAAAACCCAAAAAGCAGTGTCTGGGCATTCCGGTCTTTGACGTGGATTCACGGGTGATCGACGTGGACACCGGCAAGGAAATGGGCGTCGGCGAAGTGGGCGAGATCATCTCCCGCGGGCCGCAGATCTTCCAGGGTTACTGGAACCGCCCCTTGGAAACCCAGAAAGCCTTCATCGAAATCGACGGCGAACGTTTCTTCCGCACCGGCGACATGGGCTACTACGACGAAGAGGGCTACTTCTTCATCGTCGACCGGGTGAAACGCATGATCAATGCGTCCGGTTTTAAAGTTTGGCCCGCCGAGGTCGAAAGTCTTATGTACCGGCATCCCGCGATCCAGGAAAGCTGTGTCATCTCCGCACCCCACGAGCGCCGCGGCGAAACCGTGAAAGCCTGTGTGGTGCTGGCCGCCGACCACAAGGGCAAGGTCAGCGAAGACGAGATCATCGCCTGGTGCAAGGAACAGATGGCCGCCTACAAGGTGCCTCAGATCGTCGAGTTCCGCGATGAGCTGCCGCGCTCGCCCACCGGCAAGGTGATGTGGCGCGCGATGCAGGAAGAGGAATGGGCTGACCAGCAACAACAAGCCTGACAATTCCAAAAACCCAAAAAAGCTGAAACAACTTCCCGCAGTTCGAACGACGCGGATGGGACCTCGCCGCTCGCTGGGAGGTTGTTTCTTAAATAACACGAACAGGAGGCTCAGCCTTGGACGCGTTTCTTCAGCAAGCGCTTAATGGCCTCACTCTGGGCAGCATCTACGGCCTCGTGGCCCTGGGTCTGACCCTGGTGTACGGCATTTTGCACGTTCCCAACTTTGCCCACGGTGCTCTCTACATGGTGGGCGCCTACATCAGTTACTACATCATGGTGGATCTGGGGCTCAACTACTGGATCGCCATGCTCGGCGCCGGCCTTTTCGTGGCCGTGCTGTCGGTGCTCTGTGAACGCCTGGTCTTCCACCCGCTGCGGCACGCGCCGCCGATCCACGACAAGATCGCCGCCATCGGCATCCTGTTGTTCCTGGAAGCGGTGGTGCAGATGCACTGGGGTTCCGATTTCCGCCGCATGCCGACCCCCTACACCGGCATCCTCGAGTTCGGCGGCCTGGTGCTGCCGGCCCAGCGGCTGCTGATCATCGTCGGCGCCTTCTCGATCATGGGCGCGCTGCACCTGTACCTGAAGAAGACCATGACCGGCTCCACCATCATCGCCATGGCGCAGAACCGGGAAGGCGCCTTCCTGGTCGGCATCGACGCCAACCGCGTGGCCATGATGACCTTCGCCATCGCCGGTTTCCTGGCGGCGGTGGGCGCCAGCCTGTTCGCGCCGATCAACCTGGTGTACCCGGCCATGGGCCACCTGGTGATCATGAAGGCCTTCGTGATCATTATTCTCGGCGGCATGGGCAGCATCCCCGGCGCCATCGTCGGCGGTCTGATCATCGGCTTCGCCGAAGCGCTGGGCGGCTACTACGTCTCCAGCACCTATAAGGATCTGATTGCCTTTGTTCTGCTGGTGGTGATTCTCTCCATCAAGCCCACCGGCCTGTTCACCAAGGGGGTGCGCTAATGGATCGCATTGCCAACTTCTTCGCCAGCCCGGCCATGAAAGTGGTGCTGTTGGCGTTCGCCCTGATTTTCCCGCTGATCGCGGGCAGCGAATACCAGATCTACGTGATGGCTCTGGCCTTTATCTGGGCCATCGCCGTGTACGGCCTGAACATCATCACCGGCTTCTGCGGCCAGCTGAACCTGGCCCACGGCGGCTTCTTCGCCATCGGCGCCTATGTGGTGGCGATCCTCACCGTGGATCACGGCTGGGCGTTCTGGCCCGCCTTTATCGCCTCCGGCGTGTTCTCGGCGGTGTTCGGTTTCCTGGTGGGCATCGTGTCCCTGCGTCTCAAGGAACACTACTTCGCCATCTTTACCCTGTGCGTGGGCTTCATCATCTACCTGCTGCTGGATAAGTGGGAAGCGCTCACCCATGGCTCCCTGGGCATCATCAACATCGCGCCGCCGGAAGGCTTCGGGCTGATCGACTTCACCCGCACCATTCCGTTCTACTACCTGGTGCTGTTCTTCCTGGTACTGGCGATCGTGCTGGTGAGCCGGATTTCCAGCTCCCTGGTGGGCCGCACCTTCCTGGCGATTCGTATCAGTGACGACCTGGCCCAGTCCCTGGGCATCAACCTGATGCGCAACAAGGTCCTGGCGTTCGTGCTCTCCACCGTCTACGCCGGCCTCGCCGGTGGCCTGTACGCCGGTGTGGTGCGCTTTATCGGCCCGGCGGAAGCCGAGGTGGTGCACACCTTCGACATCATCACCTACCTGCTGGTGGGCGGTATCGGCACCCTGATGGGCCCGCTGGTGGGCACCATGGCGATCACCTGGCTGACCCAGGCGGTGCAGTCCTTCGAGGAGTATCGGATGATCGTCTTCGGTCCGATGCTGGTATTGCTGGTGATCTTTATGCCCAAGGGCGTGGTCGGCACCTTCCTGACCTGGCGCGGCCGCCGTCTGGCGAGCAAAGCGCCGGCCAAAGAAGGCCAGACCCGTGTCGGCGACAGCGCCACTTCGTCCAAGGAGGCCAGCGACAATGCTTAAGATCAATAATCTCACCAAGCGCTTCGGCGGCCTGGCCGCGGTCAACGACGTGAGCGTGGAATTCGCCGCCGGCCAGATCAACGCGATCATCGGCCCCAACGGCGCCGGCAAGACCACCTTCTTCAACCTGGTGGCCGGCGCCATGCCGCCCACCTCCGGCAGCATCGAGTTCAACGGCATGGACGTCACCGGCATGGCGCCGGACCGCATTGCCCGTCTCGGTATCGCGCGGACCTTCCAGACCACCAAGCTGTTCGAGCAGTCCACGGTGCTGGATAACCTGATCGTCGGTCACCGGCTGCGTACCCAATCGCGGCTCTGGGACGTGATCATCAACTCCAAGCGGCTGCGCGACGAAGAGAAGAAGTGCCGGGCGAAAGCCGCCGAGGTGCTGGACTTCGTCGGTCTCAGCCACATCGGCCACCGCTACATCGCCGACACCACCCAGGAAGAGCGCAAGCGGGTGGCGTTCGCGCTGGCCATGGCCACCGATCCGGAACTGGTGCTGCTCGACGAGCCCGCCGGCGGCATCAACCCGGAAGAGACCGAAAACCTGGCGGCGCTGATCCGCAAAATGGTCGACCACGGCATCACCGTGTGCCTGATCGAGCACAAAATGGACATGATCATGAGCCTGGCCGACAAGATCATGGTGTTGGACCACGGCGAGAAGATCGCCGAAGGCACGCCGGAACAGATCAAGACCAATCCGGTGGTCATCGAAGCTTATCTGGGGAGTGAAGAAGATGTTGAAGCTTGAGAACGTGGACGCCAAGTACGACAGCTTCAAGGCCCTGGACGGCGTATCCATGAGCGTGGAGCAGGGCGAGCTGGTGGTGCTGCTGGGCGCCAACGGCGCCGGCAAGAGCACCCTGTTCAACACCATCAGTGGTTTGCTCAAGGCGTCCGCCGGCAAGATCAGCCTGAACGGCGAGGACGTGACCGGCCGCAAACCCTCCGCGCTGGTGCAGGCCGGCGTGGTGCAGTGCCCGGAAGGCCGCAAGCTGTTTCCCGAAATGTCGGTGCTGAAAAATCTCTGGCTCGGGGCCTACGTACACCGCCGCGATAAGGCGGGTATGAAAAAAACCCTTGAGCATGTCCTTGCAATGTTCCCCATTTTAGACGAGAAAAAGGATCAGCCCGCCGGTTCCCTGAGTGGCGGTCAGCAGCAGATGGTGGCTATCGGCCGCGCCCTGATGGGCCGTCCCAAGCTGCTGCTGCTGGATGAGCCGTCGCTGGGTCTGGCGCCGCTGGTGGTCAAGCAGGTGTTCGAAGCCGTGCAGACCATCAACAAGGAAGGCACCTCGGTGCTGCTGGCGGAGCAGAACGCGTTCGCGGCACTGAAAATCGCGACCCGAGCCTACGTGATGGAGAACGGCCGTCTGGTCATGGAAGGCGACCGCGACGCAATGCTGGGTAACGAAGAAGTACGCAAAGCTTACATCGGCGCCTGAGGGCGCCGTGCAACACACTTAATTTCCGACCACATCCCAAACAATAAAGAAAGGGAGAGAAAGAGCATGAAAGTATTGAAATCCTTCCGTCGCCTGGCCGCCGCCAGCGCCGTAGCCCTCGCCATCGGTGGCGCGGCCCATGCCGACGAAGTGAACATCGGCTTCACCGGCCCGCTCAGCGGCGGTGCCGCCCTGTACGGTGAGAACACCCTGGAAGGCCTGCGCATGGCCGCCGAGGAAATCAACGCCGCCGGTGGCATCACCGTCGACGGTGAGAAACACACCATCAACATCCAGGCCCTGGACGACAAGTACTCGCCCAGCCAGGCGGCCGTGAACGGCAAGCGTCTGGTGCAGCAGTACAACGCGCCGGTGATCTTCACCCCGCACTCCGGCGGCACCTTCGCCCTGCAGGCGTTCAACGAGCGTGACGGCTTCCTGGTGATGTCCTACACCTCCGTGCCGGCGGTGACCTCCAAGGGCAACAAGCTGACCGTGAAGATTCCGCCCAACTTCACCGACTACATCGAGCCGTTCTCGCGCATCACCATGGACCGCTTCGGCAACAAACTGGGTGTCGCCAACGCCACCCACGACTACGCCAAGTACTGGACCAAGGAGTTCGTGCCGGTATGGCGTGAGCTGGGCGGCGAAGTCGCGGCCATGAACCCGATGGACTACAACAAGTCCGCGGACTTCTACACCGGCGTCAGCAAGGTGCTGTCCGAAGATCCCGACGTCATGTTCGTCGGCGGTGCCTCCGAGCCCACCGGCCTGGTGGTGCGTCAGGCCCGCGAACTGGGCTTCAAGGGCGGCTTCATCCTGATGGACCAGGCCAAGATGGACGAAGTGGCCAAGGTATCCGGCGGCATCAAGTCCCTGGAAGGCTCCGTGGGCGTGGTACCCCTGGACAAGTACGAGAACGAAGGCGCCAAGCTATTCCTCAAGAAGTGGCAGGAAGACCACAACGGCGTGGCCACCTCCGAAACCGCGTACAACTACTTCGCCATGTACCTGATCGCCCAGGCGATGCAGGAAGCCGGCACCGTGGACGACGCCAAGGCGATCCGCGCGGCCATCGCGTCCGCCATGGATAAAGTGTCCGTGGAGCACAACCCCTACGACGTGGACGGCATCGACGAAGCCGGCAACCTGGGCGCCGACCCGCAGATCGCCGAAGTGGTCGACGGCGAAGTGGTGCTGCGCAAGTTGTCCGAAATCACCGAGTAAACGCCGCGCCTCACACTGTGATGCAACGCCGAGAAAGGGCACCCTGTGAGGTGCCCTTTTCGGTTAAAGAAAGTCCGCTCCCATAGGGTGTAGCCAACAACAGAGTTGGTCCGCTAGATAAAACCTAATTCCGAAATAATTGATAATGGCCCGGATTTTCTTATACTGAAGCGTCCGGGAGAGAACCGTTTCCACGGGATGCGCGGCGCCGTCGCGGCCCCTCCGGCCGCCGCACCGCGGGTCCCCCGCTGAAGGAGGAATCATGAGCGAGGTAGTGAGCTACCGTCTTGAAGGCGACATCGGTGTTATCGGCGTCGACTATCCGCCGGTCAACGCCCTGGGTCAGGGTGTACGCGAAGGGCTGGTCAACTGCCTGCGCCAGGGCCTGGAAGACGACCAGGCCAAAGCCCTGGTGGTGATCGGCGAAGGCCGCACCTTCCCCGCCGGCGCCGACATCCGCGAATTCGGCAAGCCGCCCGCCGGGCCCGCCCTGCCGGACGTGATCAGCGAATACGAAAGCAGCGATAAGCTGGTGATCGCCGCCATCCACGGCACCGCCCTGGGCGGCGGCCTGGAAGTGGCCCTGGGCTGCGACTACCGCGTCGCCCTGGAATCCGCCAAGGTCGGCCTGCCGGAAGTGAAGCTGGGCCTGCTGCCCGGCGCCGGCGGCACCCAGCGTCTGCCCCGTCTGGTCGGCGCCAAGGCCGCCCTGGACATGATCGTCGGCGGCAACCCGGTGAAAGCCAAGGACGCCTTCAAGGTCGGCATCGTCGACGAAGTGGTCGGCGGTGATCTGCTCGAGGGCGCGCTCGCCTACGCCCGCAAGCTGGTGGCTGACAACGCCCCGCTGCGCAAGATTCGCGACCTCGACGTGAAGAAAGAAGAGGCGGACCTGTTCACCAATTACGAAAAGTCCATCGCCCGTAAACAGCGCGGCTTCAAAGCGCCGTTCCACTGCATCAAAGCCGTCCAGGCCGCCGTGGAGCTGCCCTTCGAAGACGGCATGAAGCGTGAACGCGAGCTGTTCGCCGAGTTGCTGGTGAGCCCCGAATCCCGCGCCCAGCGCCACGTGTTCTTCGCCGAGCGCGAAGTGGCCAAGGTACCCGGCCTGCCCAAGGACACCGCCAAGCGCGACGTGAAAAGCGCCGCGATCATTGGCGCCGGCACCATGGGCGGCGGCATCGCCATGAACTTCGCCAACGCCGGTATCCCGGTGAAGATTCTCGAGGTGAAGGAAGACGCCCTGGAGCGCGGCATCGCCGTGATCCGCAAGAACTACGAGAACACCGCCAAGAAAGGCCGCATCACCCAGGAGCAGGTGGAACAGCGCATGGCGCTGATCCAGCCCACGCTCAGCTATGACGACCTCGGCGACGTGGACCTGGTGATCGAAGCGGTGTTCGAGAACATGGACGTTAAGAAAGCCGTGTTCACCGAGCTGGACCGGGTCTGCAAGCCCGGCGCCATCCTCGCCACCAACACCTCCACCCTGGACGTGAACCGCATCGCCTCGTTCACCAAGCGTCCCGAGGACGTGGTGGGCATGCACTTCTTCAGCCCCGCCAACGTGATGAAGCTGCTGGAAAACGTGCGCGGCGAGAAAACCTCCGACGAGGTGGTCGCCACCGTCATGGACCTGAGCCGCCGCATCGGCAAGGTCGGCGTGCTGGTGGGCGTATGCCACGGCTTCGTCGGCAACCGCATGCTGCACAAGCGTCAGGCGGAAGCGGTACAGCTGGTCAACGAAGGCGCCAACCCGGCGCAGGTGGACAAGGTGCTGTTCGACCTGGGCTTCCCCATGGGCCCGTTCGCCATGTCCGACCTGGCCGGCATGGATGTGGGCTACCGCATCCGCGAAGAGCTGCGCAAGGAAGACCCGGACAACGCACCGCCGCGCAACTGGACCGACGATCTGGTGGAGCAGGGCCGTCTCGGTCAGAAGACCCAGGCCGGCGTGTTCGACTACAAGGAAGGCGACCGCACCCCGGTGCCTTCATCCGAAGTCGACGCCTTGATCGCTAAATTCCGCGAAGAGAACGGCATCCAGTCCCGGGACATCTCCGACCAGGAAATCCTCGAGCGCTGCATGTACATCATGGTCAACGAGGGCGCCAAGATCCTGGAAGAGGGCATCGCCGCCCGCCCGCTGGACGTGGACGTGATCTGGATCTACGGCTACGGCTTCCCGGTGTACCGCGGTGGCGTCCTGTTCTGGGCCGATTCCGTGGGCCTCAAGACCATTTACGACAAGGTGAGCCAGATTCACCAGGAAACCGGCTCCGACACCTGGAAGCCGGCCGCGCTGCTGGAAAAACTGGCTAAAGAAGGCAAGGGCTTCTACAGCTGAACGCGAAGCCCCCAAGCCGCCTAAGACACAGAGGTTATTATGGACATTAATTACACCGCCGAAGAGCGCGCCTTCCGTGACGAAGTGCGTACCTTCCTGAACGAAAAGCTGCCCAAGGACATCTCCAGCAAGGTGAAAGAGCACAAGCGCCTTGGCAAGGAAGACACCATCCGCTGGCAGAAAATTCTCAACGAGCAGGGCTGGCTGGCCCTGCACTGGCCGAAAGAGCACGGCGGCACCGGCTGGAGCCCGATCCAGAAGCACATCTTCGAAGAAGAGTGCGCGGAAGCCGGCGCCCCCACCGTGCTGCCGTTCGGCGTCAACATGGTCGCCCCGGTAATCATCAAGTTCGGCACCCAGGAACAGAAAGACTACTACCTGCCGCGCATCCTGCGCAGCGACGACTGGTGGTGTCAGGGTTACTCCGAGCCGGGCGCCGGTTCCGACCTGGCCGGCCTGAAAACCCGCGCCGTGCGCGACGGTGACCACTACATCGTCAACGGCCAGAAGACCTGGACCACCCTGGGCCAGCACGCCAACATGATTTTCTGCCTGGTGCGCACCGACCCGGACGCCAAGAAACAGGAAGGCATCTCCTTCCTGCTCATCGACATGGAGAAAAGCGAAGGCATCACCGTGCGTCCGCTGATCACCCTGGACGGCGAGCATGAAGTCAACGAAGTGTTCTTCGACGACGTCAAAGTGCCGGTGGAAAACCTGGTCGGCGAAGAGAACAAAGGCTGGACCTGCGCCAAGTACCTGCTCACCTTCGAGCGTACCGGCATCGCCGGCGTGGGCAGCTCCAAGGCCGCCCTGGCGCACCTTAAGCAGGTGGCCCGCGAGCAGCAGGTCAACGGCAAGCCGCTGATCGAAGAGCCGCATTTCCGCAGCCGCCTGGCGGACGTGGAAATGGAGCTGATGTCCCTGGAAATGACCAACCTGCGCACCGTGGCCGCCGCCGAAGCCGGTGGTGTACCGGGCGCGGAAAGCTCGTTCCTGAAAATCATGGGCACCGAGCTGCGCCAGGAGATCACCGATCTGTTCCGTCGCGCCGCCGGCCCGCACGCGCTGCCGTTCCTACCGGAACAGCTGGCCGGTGATTTCGACGGCGAGACCGTCGGCCCCGAGTTCGCCGGGTCCGTGGCCAGCCGTTACTTCAACTTCCGCAAGCTCTCCATTTTCGGGGGCTCCAACGAAATTCAGAAGAACATCATCTCCAAGATGATCCTGGGACTGTAAGGAGTCGACCAACATGGATTTCAAATTCAGCGACGAGCAGCGCATGCTCGAAGAGACCGTGGGTCGTCTGGTCCGTGACAGCTACACCTTCGACGCCCGCAACAAGGCACTGGAATCAGAGCACGGCTTCAGCACCGACACCTGGACCCAGTTCGCCGAACTGGGCCTGCTGGGCGTGCCGTTCTCCGAAGAGGCCGGCGGCTTCAACGGCGGCGGCCCGGAACTGATGGTGGTGGCCGAAGGCTTCGGCCGCGGCCTGGTGGTGGAACCCTACCTGGCCACCGTGGTGCTCTCCGGCGTGCTGATCGACAAGCTCGGCAACGACGCCCAGAAAGAGCAGTACCTGCCGGCCATCATCGGCGGTGAAACCCGCTTCGCCCTGGCCAACTACGAAACCAAGGGTCGCTACGACCACCGCTTCGTGGAAACCAGCGCCAAGAAAGACGGCGACGGCTATGTGATCAACGGCGAGAAAGCCGTGGTCCTGCACGGTGACAGCGCCGACCAGCTGGTAGTGATCGCCCGCACCGGCGGCAGCGGCAACGACAAAGACGGCCTCAGCGCCTTCATCGTCGACGCCGGCGCCGACGGCGTCAGCCGCCGCGGCTACCCGACCATCGACGGCCTGCACGCCGCCGACATCACCTTTAAAGACGTGAAAGTCGGCGCCGACGCGCTGCTCGGCGACGAAGGCAAGGCCCTCGACGCCCTGGAAGCGACCCTCGACCTGGCGCTGATCACCCTGTGCGCGGAAGCCTCCGGCGCCATGGAAGTGGCCTGCGACCAGACCCTGGACTACATCAAGGAACGCCAGCAGTTCGGCGTGCCGATCGGTAAGTTCCAGGCCCTGCAGCACCGCATGGTGGAAATGCGCATGGAGCTGGAAAAAGTACGTTCCATCACCATGCTCGCCGCCTGCAGCCTCGACGTGGAGCCGCAACTGCGCAAGAAGCGCATCTCCGCCGCCAAGGCCCAGGTCGGCAAATCCGGCCGCAAGGTCGCCGAGGAAGCGATCCAGCTGTTCGGCGGCATGGGCATGATGGAAGAGACCCCGGTCTCCCATTACGCCAAGCGCATCGTCATGATCGACCACTGGTTGGGCGACCGCGAATACCACCTCGGTGTTCTCGAAGACCTGATCGACGTGGACGACCACGCAGCGTGAAAAAGGGCGGCCCGAAGGCCGCCCTTTTTAGTTGATAATTGATAATTGATAGTTGATAGCGAAAAGACGCGCGTTTGAGAAATCCCGGTGCTTCGCCGGTTAGGTGTTTCGCTGTCAACTGTCCACTATCAACTGTCAACCCAGCACCATTAGTTTCTTATAACCGCCAAGCGCGAATAACAATTCAGCTTCAGGGAGAGCTCCAACCATGACCGTCAACCGTCAGATCATTCTCGCCAAACGCCCCACCGGCATGCCCGGTGACGAAAACCTCAAGCTCCAGGAAGGCGCCGTGCCCGAAGTGGGCGAGGGCCAGGTGCTGGTACGCACCATCTATCTGTCCCTGGACCCCTACATGCGCGGCCGCATGAGCGCCGCCAAGTCCTACGCCGCCAGCGTCGAGGAAGGTTCGGTGATGGAAGGCGCCACCGTCGGCCAGGTGGTGGAATCCCGCAGCGGCGACTTCAAGCAGGGCGACTACGTGCTGTGCCCGGGCGGCTGGCAGGAATACTCCGTCAATTCACCCAAGGCGATGCGCAAGCTGGACCCGGCCCAGGCGCCGATCAGCACCGCCGTGGGCGTGCTCGGCATGCCCGGCTTCACCGCCTACGTGGGCCTGGATGAGATCGGCAAGCCGCAGAAAGGCGAAACCGTGGTGGTGTCCGCCGCCGCCGGCGCCGTCGGCCAGGTGGTCGGCCAGATCGCCAAGCTCAAGGGTTGCCGCGTGGTCGGCGTGGCCGGCGCCGAGGACAAGTGCAAGCACGTGGTCGGCGCCTACGGCTTCGACGCCTGCGTTAACTACAAGGACGCGGACTTCCGCGAGCAGCTCGCCAAGGCCTGCCCGGACGGCATCGACGTCTACTTCGAGAACGTCGGCGGCGAAACCTTCGACGCGGTGATGGAACTGGTCAACGACTTCGCCCGCATCCCGGTGTGCGGCCGCATCGCCCACTACAACGACACCGCCATGCCGGAAGGCCCGGACCGTCTGCCCGGCTTCATGGGCAAGGTGCTGGTCAAGCGTCTGCTGATCAAAGGCTTTATCCAGTTTGATTACATCCACCGCCAGGGCGACTTCCTCAAAGACATGCCGGTGTGGATCAGCGAGGGCAAGGTCAAATACCAGGAAGACGTGGTCGAGGGTCTGGAAAACGCGGTCAGCGCCTTCCAGGGTCTGTTGCAGGGTAAAAACCGCGGCAAGCTGCTGATCCAGGTCGGCGACGACCCGACCAAAAAATAACGGGCACCTCCCATGCCCGAAAATCCCGCCATAGAGCGTCTGTTCGAGCGCTATGGGCCGGCCTATCGATGGTACGCCACCGTCACGGTGATGCTCGGCACCCTGTCCGTGGTGCTGGCATCCACCATCATCAATGTGGCGGTGCCGACCATCATGGCCGAGTACCGTCTCGAACAGGACCAGGTGCACTGGATCGCCACCGGTTTCCTCGCCGCCATGACCGTGGGCATGCTGCTCAACGCCTGGGCGGTGGCGCGGTTCGGCTCCCGGCGTGCCTTCCTGCTCGCCATGGCGATCTTCATCATTGCCTCGCTGGTGGGCGGCGTCAGCAACAGCTTCGGCCTGCTGGTGCTCGCCCGCGTGGTGCAGGGCGTGACCGCCGGCATGATCCAGCCCCACGCCATGATCACCATCTTCCAGGTGTTCCCGCTGCACAAACGCGGCCAGGCCATGGGCATCTACGGCATGGGCGTGATCCTCGGCCCCGCCATCGCGCCCGCCCTGGGCGGCGTGCTGGTGGACGTCTGGTCCTGGCGGGCGACCTTCTTCGTGGTGCTGCCCGCCTGCCTGCTCGCCATGGTGATCGCCGGGCGTTTCCTGCCCGACCACCGCGAGGAGCAGGCGCCGCGCCTGGACTGGGCCGGGCTGATCCTGCTCAGCCTGGGGCTGGTGGCCACGCTCTGGGCGCTGGCGTCGGGCCTGCGGCGCGGCTGGCTGGATCCGCTGCTGTTCAGCGCCCTGCTGGGCGGGCCGCTGCTGCTGGTCTTGTTCGCGCTCTGGCAGCGGCGCTGCCCGAACCCGCTGTTCGATCTGCGCGTGTTCGGGGCGCCCGGGTTTACCGGCGGGTTTCTGCTGTCCATCGTCATGGGCGCCGGCGTGTTCGGCTCCACCTATATGATGCCGCTCTACTTCCAGCAGGTGTCCGGGTTCAGCGCCTCCAGCGCCGGGCTTATGCTGATGCCCGCCGGCTTGGCGATGGCGTTTATCTTTCCGTTCGTCGGCTATCTCACCGACCGGATTCCGCTAGCGCGGATGATCGCCGGCGGCCTGGCGTTCTTCATCGCCAGCATGGTGATGATGCGCGCCGCCGACCAGACCACCGCCGCCATCTGGCTGGTGGCCTGGGCCGCCCTGGGCCGGGTCGGGCTGGGGCTGATCATGCCGCCGGTGACCACCGGCAGCCTCACGCTGCTGCCGCCGGCGCTGATCCCCCAGGGTTCCGGCATCATCAATTTCGGGCGCCAGACCGGCGGCGCCATCGGCGTTAACCTCAGTGCCATCTGCGTACAATTCTTCAGTGACCGTTACTGGCAAGCTCACCCGGAGGCCGGTCACCCGCACGCCTTCGAGGTCGGCTTCGATGACGCCTTTTTGATGCTTTTAATCGTTTATCTAGTCGCGCTCTGGCCGCTGCGCGCCATGCGGCGCGGACTGTTGGGAGCGCGCTGACTTTGCTGCCCATGTGGGAGCGGACTCTTGTGGGAGCGGGCCCTGCCCGCGAAAGGGAGCGAAGCTCCCGGCAGGATTCCAGAGACCTGTCTACGCGCTCAATAAAAGCGTCTCTGGGATCCTGCCGGCCGGCGTAACCGGCCTTTCGCTTGCAGGGCAAGCTCCCACAAAGTTCCGCTCCCACAGCGCTGGCGGAAGCTTGAATATAAATACAGGAGAGTTTTTCAATGAGTAACCTGAAACCCCACGCCTTGATCATCGGTGCCGGCGCCATCGGCAGCTTCTACGGCGCCATCCTCAAGCGCGCCGGCTGCACCGTCAGCGCCGTGGTGCGTTCCGAATACGACGCCGTCAAAGCGCACGGCTTCCGCTTCGAGAGCCCGCTGGGTGACATTTCCTGGAAACCGGATTACCTCTACAAGGACGGCGACCGCCCGGACAGCACCCCGGACTACGTGATCCTCGCCACCAAGGTCCTGCCCGGCAGCGACCGCGCCGGCCTGGTCCGCCCCTGGGTGGGCGAGGGCACCAACATCGTGCTGATCCAGAACGGCCTCGACATCGAACGGGAACTGGCCGACGCCTTCCCCGACAACCCGATCATCAGCTGCCTGGCGTTCATCGCGGTCAGCCGTGTCGCCCCCGGTGAAATCAAGCACAACGCCTACGGCCGGCTGGTCATGGGCCGCTACCCCAGCGGCCTGGACGACCACTGCCAGGCCCTGAGCGACCTGTTCGTGGAAGGCGGCATCGACATCAAACTCACCGAGGAAGTGGTCCGCGAACGCTGGCTCAAATGCGTCTGGAACACCCCCTTCAACCCGCTCTCCGTGCTCGCCAACGGCGCCGACACCTACACCATGCTCGACACCCCCGGCGGCGAAAAACTGGTGCGCGAAATGATGCAGGAAGTGATCGACGCCGCCGAAGCCGACGGCCACCCGCTGCCCCCGCAGATCATCGACAGCAACATCGACGGCACCCGCAAAATGCCCGCCTACAAGAACAGCATGGCGCTCGACTACCTCAACGACCGCCCCATCGAGCTCGACGCCATCCTCGGCAACGTGGTCGCCATCGCCCAAAAGCACGGCGTCCCCGTCCCCCGCCTGGAAACCATGCTCGCCGCCCTCCGCATGCGGGCTTAATGACTACAACAAAATCAGCCTCGGCTGACAGAGGAAGCGGCCGTCACGGGCTAGGGTGATACCTCCACCAACAAGGAGGTATCACCATGCCAAGGAAGGCTAAATTTTACCGCTTGCGTAACGGCCGCGCTCGCGGGTCCGGACGCATCTACCTGATTACCATCACCTGCCACGGTCGGCAGGCGCATTTTGCCACGCTACAAAGCGGCCGCTGTTTCGTGCAGGCCCTGCGCGCTACCCGGGCGCACGCTGTCACGCTCGGCTATGTGGTTATGCCTGATCACATTCACTGGTTGCTGGTGTTGCGTGAGCATGCGGATCTGGCCACTACGGTCCAGAAAGCGAAATCCGTTGCTACCCAGCGCTGGCGCCGGGCGGGCAGGGGTGGCAACGAGCGACTCTGGCACGTCGGCTTTCACGAGCGCGCCCTGCGCCGGCAGGACGACCTCGCCGCAATGGCGCGCTACATCGTGGCCAACCCCCTCCGCGCCGGTCTTGTTGATTTCCTCGGCGATTATCCCCACTGGGATTGCGCCTGGCCCCCGGAAAACTTGATTCAGGAGAAATAAGATGATATCTATCATTGGTATATATCATCAGCCTCCGGGAGGCCTCTTGATGACGATGCTAGCCAAAGTATTTATGTCGGGCCGCAGTCAGGCGGTGCGGCTGCCCAAGGAGTTGCGGTTCGAGGGGACGGAAGTGATTGCCCGGCGCTTCGGCAATGGCGTGTTGTTATTGCCAGCGGAAGACCCCTGGGCGGTGATGCGTGAGGCTCTGGACGAGTTCGAGACCGGTTTTGAGATCGAGCGAGAGCAGCCGGACAGTCAACAACGGGACGAACTCTTCCCATGACTGATCCGCTCTACCTGTTGGATACCAACATCTGCATCTACATTATCAACCGCAAACCGGAACGGGTGTTTCAGCATCTGCGAGGGTTGCGGGCGGGGCAGGTGGCGCTATCGAGTGTCAGTGGCGCGGAACTGGCTTTCGGCGTTGCGAAAACCGGATCGCGACGTAATCGTGATGCGCTGGAGAAGTTTCTGGCACCGCTGGATATCCTGCCGTTCGACGAAACCGCCATGGGGCGCTACGGCGAGCTGCGCGCCCACCTGGAGCGCGCCGGCACGCCCATCGGTCCGATGGACACGCTGATTGCGGCGCAGGCGCTGGCTCTCGGCGCCACTCTGGTCACCAACAACCAGCGTGAATTCCAGCGTGTGCCCGATCTCTTCCTCGAGAACTGGGCCGCCTGAGTAATCAGGTGGCGTAGTCGCTGCCGATGCGCTCGAGCTTGCGGAGCAGGGCGGGCCAGGTGAGCTGGCTGGCCATGCCGAGCTGCTTGGACTGGTCGCTGGTGGTGTCGATGGCGGCCTGGGAGGGCAGGTAGGGCTCGCCCTGGCCCAGGGTGCGCACCTGGATCTCGCTGGCCTTCATCAGGAAGTACATGTAGGTGAAGGCTTCCGCCACGGTCTTGCCCACGGTCAGGGTGCCGTGGTTGCGCAGCAGCATCATGTTCTTGTCGCCCAGGTCTTTGACCAGCCGCTCGCGCTCGTCCAGGTTCAGCGCCACGCCTTCGTAGTCGTGGAAGCTGATGTGGTCCAGGCACAGCATGGCGGTCTGGCTGAGCGGCAGCAGCCCTTCCTTGTGGGCGCTCACGGCGACGCCGTCGGCGGCGTGCAGGTGCAGCACCGCGCCCGCTTCCTCGCGGGCCATGTGCACCGCGCTGTGGATGGTGAAGCCGGCCGGGTTGACCCGGTTGGTGGCGCCGGGATCGACGATCTCACCCTCGGAATCCACCTTGATCAGCGACGACGCGGTGATCTCGTCGAACAGCCAGCCGTAGGGGTTGATCAGGAAATGATGCTCCGGCCCGGGCACGCGCGCGGACAGGTGGGTGAACACCAGATCTTCCCAGCCGTACAGGGCCACCAGCCGATAGGCGGCGGCCAGGTCCTTGCGCACTTCCCACTCGGCCTGGCTCATCTGGCTCTGGCGAGTCGCGGTAGCTTCGGTCATTGCGGCACCTCTTTTGTTGTGAAATAGTATTTCATTAATATAACAATAGTCTTGATGTTATGGGTTGTCGCATAGCGCCCTGCGGGCGCGATACAGGATTCAGGATGCAGGATTCAGGGGAACCCGCGGTGCGTGATCTTCATCCTGTATCCTGCATCCTGTATCGCTCATTGGATTTCCAACACGCGTTTGCCGCTGAAGGCGTCCTCGATCATGTGCGCGTGCGCCGCCGGCGCATCGCTGAACGGGAACGTCTTCAAGGGCAGCGGCCGCAGGCGGCCGTTGGCGAACAGCGGCGCCAGGCGGTCGTTGAACACATTGGCGATGGCGATGCGCTTCTCCAGCGGCTGGCTGCGCATGGTCATGGCGGTGAGCGTCTGCCGGCGCTGCATCATGCCGCGCAGGTCCAGCTCGGTCTTGGTGCCGCCCAGCACGCCGATCATCACCAGCGTGCCCTCGATGCGCAGGCCCTTGAGCAGCTGGTTCCAGTCCGGGCCCACCATGTCGAAGATCACCGCCACGCCGTCGCCGGTAATCTCTTTCAAGCGCTCGGGCAGGGTGTCGTCTTCCAGCACGCCTTCCACCAGGCCCATCTCGCGGGCGGTGGCCAGGTTGTCCAGGTTGCGGCTCGAGCCGATCGGCCGCGCGCCCAGCGCGTTGGCCAGTTGCACGCCCGCCAGGCCGACGCCGGCGGTGGCCGGGCGCACCAGCACCCATTGCCCCGGCTGCAGGCCGCCTTCCAGGAACATCGCCCGGTAGGCGGTCAGAAACGCTTCCGGAATGGTGGCGCCGGTGGCGAAGTCGATGTCGTCCGGCAGCGTCAGGGTTTCCCGCTCGTGGGTCACCAGATACTCGGAATAGGCGCAGCCCGGAATCAGGCCCATCACCCGGTCACCGACCTTGCGGCCCAGTACCTTACTGCCCACCGCCTCGATTTCACCGGCGTATTCCAGGCCCGGCACGCTGCTGTCGAAGCCCGGCGGCGCCGGATACAGCCCCTTCACTTGCAAGATATCCGCCCGGTTCACGCCCATGGCGCGCACTTTCACGCGCACCTGGTCCGGTCCCGGCTCCGGTGTGGTCATGGACGCCAGCTTGATCGTGTGGTCGTCTTGGATTTGCCACGCTTGCATTCTCGTCTCCCTGCTACGGATGTTTTGTTATGACCGACCCGCTTCGGTACCCGTTCGATCAGGCCCCGGAACCCGGCCAGCGCCGGGAAGTGGCCCCCGGCGTGCATTGGTTGAACTTTCCTCTGCCGTTCGCCCTCGACCACATCAACCTGTGGTTGCTCGAGGACGGCGACGGCTGGACCCTGGTGGACACGGGTTTCTCGTCCCGTCACACCCAGGAAATCTGGCGCACTGCCTTCCAGGATGCCCTGGACGGCCGGCCCATCCACCGTATCATCGTCACCCACTACCACCCGGACCACATCGGCCAGGCGGGCTGGTTGGCCCGGCACTTCCAGGCCCCGGTGTGGATGACCCGGGGCGAGTGGGCGCTCACCAGCCAGCTGCACGCGGCCAGCGACCAGGAAATCGGCGACAACTTCCGCGTTTTCTTCGGCCGCCACGGCGTGCCCGCGGACGACCTGGACACCCTGGCCGGGCGCGGCAACACCTTCCGCAAGATCCTGCCGGAACTGCCGCCGCAACCGGAAACCCTGGCCGCTGGCGACGCCGTCACCGTCAACGGCCACACCTGGCGGGTGCACATCGGCCGCGGCCACGCCCCGGAGCATATCTGCCTCTACCGCGAGCACGACCAGGTGCTGATCAGCGGCGACCAGGTGCTGCCGAAAATCTCCAGCAACCTGACGGTGCGCGCCCTCGACCCGGAGGACGACCCGGTCACCGCCTTCACCGACTCCCTGCGCGCGCTACGCGACGCCATGGACGAAAACACTCTGGTGCTGCCCGCCCACGGCTTGCCGTTTCACGGCCTGCACGCCCGCGTGAACGACCTCTGCGATCATCACCGCGAGCAGCTCGACGCCGCCGAGGACGCCTGTCGGCAACAGCCGATCACCGCCCACGACCTGCTGCCGGTGCTGTTCAAGCGCAAGCTCGACAGCCACCAGCTGATGTTCGCCATGGGCGAAAGCATCGCCCACCTCAACTGCCTGCTCGCCACCGGCCGCGTCAGCCGCCAGGAGCGCGACGGCCGCCTCTACTTCAGCGCCTGACTTTGGCTCTTGTGGCAGAGGGCCTTTGTGGGAGCGGGCCTTGTGGGAGCTTGCCCTGCAAGCGAAAGGCAAGCTTTGCTTGCCGGCAGGATCCCAGAAACATCTCTAGAAGCGTAATAGAAAGGCCTCTGGAATCCTGCCGGCCGGCTTTGCCGGCCTTTCGCGGGCGAGGCCCGCTCGCACAAGGCCCGCTCGCACAAAATCAGCTCTCAACATACCGCCGAGAATGTCGGTTGCATTGTATAAATTGGCTGGGCGGCACTTCGCCGGCTCAATAAAACGCATCGACCACAAACAACCAGGCGCTGATCAGCGGCAGCAGCAATAAAAAGAACAACCCGTCCCAGCGCCAGGCCAGGGTATAGGGCGAGCGGCCGGTGAGCTGCGCCAGCACCATCATGGCGGCGGTGAACGGCGACGAGATCATCGCCAGGCTCCAGGCGCTCATCAGCGCCACCGCCAGCACCTGCGGCTCCAGGCCGATCACATGGGTGTCGGCGAACAGCCCGGCGATCAGCGTCACCGACACAATCGGGTTGAGCCCCACCTGCGCCAGCAGCAACACGATCAGCATCGCCGCCACCGCCGCCGGCGCGCCGTGCAGGCCGGTGGCGATCAGCAGGTCGCCGAGCCACGCCTGGTCCACCAGCGGAATCAACAAGCCGCCCAGGAACGCCGAGCCGCCCAGCACCGCGATCTCGTTGCGGCTGGCGCCGAAGATCAGCCGCGAATGCCGGCCCAGCAGGGTCACCGCGCGCACCACCCCGGTGCCGCCGCCCAGCCGCCGGCGTTGCACCGCCATCCACGCCACCGCGCTCAGCGGGCAGGCGATCAGCACCGCCACCGGCAGCCGCACATCCAGGCCCAGGCTCACCGCGAACACCAGCACGGTGATGCCCAGCGCCAGCGCGATAAAGCGAAACAAGGGTTCCGGCGAGGGGCGCGTCACCACCGGCGCGGTCAGATGGCGCGGCCGCAGCCACCAGTCCAGCGCCCAGCCCAGCACGAACACGATCGCCGCCGTGGGAAAGGCCACCGGCGCCAGCTTCGACCAGCTCAGCTGCGGCATGCTGGAAAGAATCACCGCCAGGGTCACGCCCAGCGGCGACACCAGCGGCGCCAGCGAAAAGCCGCGCAGCATCGCCATGATCATGCGCCGTTCGCGCACCGCCTGGATCGCCCGGTCGCCGCCCGCCGCCTTGAGGCTGTTGCTGCGCTGGATCATGGCGCCGAACAGATTGAGCACGCCGATATTGACGATCATGCCGAACAGGGCGCTGCCCAGGGACAGGGTAGGGTAGCGCCAGGTCGGGCGCTGGCGGATCAGCACCTGGCCGGCGTCGCGGATCAACCGCGAACGCATCGCCGACACCCGCAGCAGCCCCAGGGCGGACACGAAGGTGGCGAAGAAGCAGAAGCGGTCCCAGGCGTCGAGGAGAATCGGCAGAGGGTCGGAGTGGAACGCCGCCACCGAGGTCGCCAGGGTCAGCGCCACCAGCTGCAGCCCTCGGGCCAGATAGCCTTGGCGGGGCCATTGGGTAATCAGATAAACCAAGAGTGCGGGCCGGGCTATCCATAGCCCGAACTCGCTGTCGGCGGTGAGCGCCATCAAGGTGCCGATCATGCAGATCGGCAAGGAAAATCTCAGCATTGTCATTGCGATACAGGATGAAGGATACAGGATACAGGAGGCGGCGCGGTGCTAACCCTTAACCCTGTATCCTGCATCCTGAATCGCGGCGTCAGCCGCTATTGCGCGTCGCGAACCATGCCCCGGGCGATGACGATCTGCTGGATCTGGGTGGTGCCTTCGTAGATCCGGAACAGCCGCACGTCGCGGTAGAAGCGCTCCACCGCGTACTCGGCCATGTAGCCGGCGCCGCCGTGAATCTGCACCGCGCGGTCGGCCACCCGGCCCACCATCTCGGCGCAGAACAGCTTGCAGCAGGAGGCGTCGAGGCTGACGTTCTTGCCGGCGTCCTTGCTGCGCGCCGCTTCCAGCACCATGGAGCGGCCGGCGAACGCTTCCGCGCGGGAATCGGCCAGCATCGCCTGGATCAACTGATGGTCCGCCAGCGGCGCGCCGAACTGCTTGCGCTCCATGGCGAAGCGCAGCGCGTCCTCAATCAGACGCTCGGCCACGCCCACGCACACCGCGGAGATATGCAGACGGCCCCGGTCCAGCACCTTCATGGCGGTCTTGAAGCCCTGGCCTTCCTTGCCGCCGATAATGTTCTCGGCGGGCACCCGGCAGTCCTCGAAGGTGATGTCGCAAACATGGGCGCCTTTCTGGCCCATCTTCACGTCCGGCTTGCCGCGGATCAGCCCCGGCGTGTCGCCTTCCACGATAAAGGCGGTGATGCCGCCGGCGCCCTTGTTGTTCTGGTCGGTACGCGCCATCACCGTGTACAGGCCGGCTTCCGGGCCGTTGGTGATGTAACGCTTGGTGCCGTTGAGAATGTAGTGGTCGCCGTCCTTGTCCGCGCGGGTCTTCAAGCTCGCCGCGTCGGAGCCCACGTCCGGCTCGGTCAGACAGAACGAGCTGATCACTTCGCCGGTGGCCAGGCGCGGCACGTACTTCTGCTTTTGCTCTTCGGTGCCGTCGATCAGAATGCCCTGGGCACCGATGCCGTTATTGGTACCGAAGAAAGAGCGGAACGCCGGCGAGGTGTGGCCGATCTCAAACGCCACCAGGGCTTCCTCTTCCATGGTCAGGCCCAGGCCGCCGTACTCCTCGGGAATCGACAAACCGAACAAACCCATCTCTTTCATTTCCCGGGCAATGTCCTCGGGAATGGCGTCGTTCTCGGCCACGGACTGCTCCGCCGGAATCAGGCGGTCGCGGACGAAACGGTGGATGGTGTCGACGAGCTGGTTGAGTACTTCCTGGTCGCGAATCATGGGCGTTGTTCTGTCGTTGGTTTTAGTCAGCGTATTGCATCAAACTCTGTCACGACCTATGCTTTTCGTCAAGTTTCGGAATTGTGTTCCGCTTAGCGGACGAGGACCTTATTCATGCTCGACGCCTACATCTACGACGGTCTGCGCACCCCCTTCGGTCGCCACGCCGGCGCCCTTGCGCCGGTCCGTCCGGACGACCTGCTCGCCGACGTTATCCGCGCCCTGATTGCCCGTAACCCCTTCGACCCCGCCCTCATCGAGGACGTGGTCGCCGGCAACACCAACCAGGCCGGCGAAGACGCCCGCAACGTGGCCCGCCACGCGGCGCTGCTGGCCGGGTTGCCGGAGTCCGTGGCCGGCCTCACCGTCAACCGCCTGTGCGGTTCCGGCCTGGCCGCCACCCTGGACGCGGCGCGCATGGTCACCGTCGATGAAGGCCAGCTGGTGATCGCCGGCGGCGTCGAATCCATGAGCCGCGCCCCGTTCGTGATGGCCAAGGCGGAAAGCCCCTACAGCCGCAGCATGCCGATGTTCGATTCCACCATCGGCGCGCGCTTCCCCAACCCCAAGATCCTCAAGCAGTTCGGCGGCGACACCATGCCGGAAACCGCCCAGAACGTGGCCTCCGATCTGGGCATCAGCCGCGAGCAGGCGGACGCCTACGCCGCCCAGTCCCAGCGCCGCTACGAAGACGCCCGCGTGGACGGTTTCTTCAAAGAGGAAATCCTGCCGGTGGAAGTGCCCCAGGGCCGCAAGAAGCCGCCGCTGTCGGTCAGCGAAGACGAGCACCCGCGCCCCGGCACCGGCGTCGATAAGCTCGCCAAGCTGCCCGCCATCGTCGACGGCGGCGTGGTCACCGCCGGCAACGCCTCCGGCGTCAACGACGGCGCCGGTGCGCTGATCATCGGCTCCCGCGCCGCCGGCGAAAAAGCCGGCATCGCCCCCCGCGCGCGCATCATCGCCGGCGGCGTCGCCGGCGTACCGCCCCGCGTCATGGGCCTGGGCCCGGTGCACGCCTGCAACAAAGTCCTGGAGCGCGCCGGCCTCACCCTGGCCGACATGGACGTGATCGAAATCAACGAAGCCTTCGCCGCCCAGGTGCTCGGCTGCTGCAAGCAGCTCGGCCTGCAGGGCGACGACGAGCGCCTCAACCCCAACGGCGGCGCCATCGCCGTCGGCCACCCGCTGGGCGCCTCCGGCGTGCGCGTGGCCCTCACCGCCCTGCGCCAGCTCGAGCGCACCGGTGGCCGCTACGCCCTCGTCAGCCTCTGCATCGGCGTCGGCCAGGGCGTCGCCATGCTCATCGAACGCCAGGCCTGAAGCGCTTGTGCGAGCGGGCCTTGCCCGCGAAAGGCCGGCTTCCAGCCGGCCGGCAGGATCCCAGAGAGCCTGTTTGTGCTGTTAGCGGTGAAGTTCGTCGCGTGATCTTTGGGTAACAGGAAGTTCTTGATCGCTTGCAAGCAGATCAATGCCATCCAGAATCAACGCTCGATCCCGGACTTCGAGAGCACTGAAACACTTGCGCCTGTAGTCGTCGGAGCCTTGAAATTTTTTCAGCGCGTTTTCCAGTGGAACCAGCACGGGATAAGCATCTTCCGCCTTGGCGATGGCCTGTTCGCTCGAACCTTCGTTGAGCCTTAGCACGGCGAGATCGATAAGGTCCCGCGACTCAATGCTGGAGTCGTTCCATCGGTCCGCGTTGGCAAGCAGCTTTTCCGCATACCGGTCGATGGTGCTCAGACAAGGTATGTTGAGCCAATCGGGTTGCTCCGGGGATTCCAGGTCGATTCGAGCTTCACAGACGATCTCGAATTTGATCGGCGTGTCATCCGCGACGACTAGAAAGCGAATGCCGTATTGGTCGGCTTTGATATCCCGGGGAAATTCCAGTCCCGTCGTTTTTTTGAAAAGGAACTCGGGCTTGCCCGTGGCTTCCATGACGGCCTTTCGCAATGTTCGGTAGCCGCTGCCCACCGGGCAAAGAAAGTCGATATCTTTGCTCCAGCGATACTCTCCGTGGAGCAACGAAATCAGTGTCCCGCCCCCGAAACAGGCTTCGGCTTCAACAAAAAGGGAAGAGTCGAGGGAGGTCAGGATGTGATGGATTTTACGGTGATGCGGATGATCAAACATCGACCTGGAGCCAAGACCCTTTGCGGGTGGCGAGTTGCTTCACGAACCCGCGCTCCGTGCCTTCCAGATCGGCAAGCACGCCGCGATAGGCCCAGCCCCGCTCGTAACGGTTAAGCATTTCATCGTTTGTAAGCACGCGAACGTTACGCAAATCCCAGCAAATTGCCTCCAAAAAAGGCAGATGCTGTGGTACGCGAACTTCAATGTGCTGTTTCATCTCTGTAACCCTTTGATTTTAAAGGATTTTTTTATCTGGCACTGCTAGCGTCTTCCTCGTGCGGAAGACGCTAGCAGTGCCAGAGTTAAATGTCAATTTGCTCTCTTACACTACACAAAGTGCAGGTGATCGTCCACATACCATAATGACTCCGTGGGCTTGCTATTAGATTGCTCGCTATTTAATATCGCGCTATGAATAATCGCACCGACACCCTGCTCAAGCTCGACCTGCAGGTCTGCTTCGCCCTCTATTCCACCAACCTGGCCATGGCCAAGGTCTACCGGAAACTGCTGCGCGAGCTGGACCTCACCTATCCCCAATACCTGGTGATGATGGTGCTGTGGGAGGAGGGCGCCGACAGCGACGACCCGCTCAGCGTGTCGCGCATCGGCGAGCGCCTGTTCCTGGATTCCGCCACCCTGACGCCGCTGCTCAAGCGCCTGGAAAGCGCCGGGCTGATCGCCCGCCGCCGCGCCGCCGACGACGAGCGCCGCGTGGAAGTGCGCCTCACCGACCAGGGCCGCGCCCTGCGTGAGCGCGCCGAAGCGATCCCCGAAGCGGCGGCCTGCGCCAGCCAGTGCGAGCCAGAAGAACTGGCGGCCCTGAAAGCCCAGCTCGACGACCTCCGCCAGAAATTATCGTAGGAGCGGGCCCCGCCCGCGAAAGGCCGGCAAAGCCGGCCGGCAGGATTCCAGAGCCGTCTCTCAAACCCAAAGGAGAACCACCATGTCCGTAGAAAAAATCCTCTACCAGGCCGAAGCCCGCGCCACCGGCGGCCGTGACGGCCGCGCCGTGTCCAGCGACGACCAGCTCAACGTCAAACTCACCACCCCCAAGGCCCTCGGCGGCGCCGGCGGTGAAGGCACCAACCCGGAGCAACTGTTCGCCGCCGGCTACTCAGCCTGCTTCCTCGGCGCCCTCAAGCTGGTCGCCGGCAAAGCCAAGGTGAAGCTGCCCGAAGACACCCACATCGACGGCAAAGTGGGCATCGGCCCGGACGGCCAGGGCTTCGGTCTCGCCGTCACCCTCAGCGTCACGCTGCCCGGTCTGGAGCAGGCGCAGGCCGAAGAGCTGGTCAACACCGCCCACCAGGTCTGCCCGTACTCCAACGCCACCCGCGGCAATATCCCGGTGGACCTGGAAGTACACGTTTAGTAAGCAGGAGACCCCATGGCGACAGCGATGATCATGCACGAAGCGGGCGGGCCGCAGGTGCTGCGACCGGAAACGGTCACGGTGGGTGAGCCCGGCCCCGGCCAGGTGCGTCTCAAGCAGACCGCCATCGGCGTCAACTTCCACGACATCTACGTGCGCTCCGGGCTCTACCAGACCCTGACGCTGCCGGGCATTCCCGGGCTGGAAGCCGCCGGCGTGGTGGAAGCGGTGGGCGAGGGCGTCACCGCCTTCGCCGCCGGCGACCGGGTCGCCTATACCTCCGGCAACTACGGCGCCTACGCCGACCAGCGTCTGATCGACGCCGGCCGGCTGGTGCGCCTACCGGACGACATCGACGACGTGCTGGTGGCCGGCATGATGGTGCGTGGCCTCACCGCCCGCATCCTGCTCACCGACGTCTTCCCGGTCCGCGAGGGCAGCGTCATCCTGGTCCAGGCCGCCGCCGGCGGGGTCGGGCAGTTGCTGTGCCAGTGGGCGCGCCACCTGGGCGCCACCGTGATCGGCACCGTCGGCAGCCAGGACAAAGCCGAACGCGCCCGCCGCCACGGCTGCCACCATGTAATTCTCTACCGGGAACAGAACGTGGTGGACACCGTCAAGCAGCTCACCGACGGCCGCGGCGTGCACGTCGCCTACGACTCCGTCGGCAAGGACACCTTCTACGATTCCCTGGCCTGCCTGGCCCCGCGCGGCCACCTGGTCAACTTCGGCCAGTCCTCCGGCCCGGTGGAGCCGCTCGCCATGCCGCGCCTGGCCGCCGGCTCCTTCACCGTGGTGCGGCCCATGCTCGGCCATTACACCGCCGACCCGGCCGACCGCGACGCCGCCGCCGACGCCTTCTTCCAGGCCCTGCGCGACGGCATCCTCACCCCCGACGACCCGGTCCGCTATGCCCTCCAGGACGTGGGCCAGGCCCACGACGACATGGAAGCCCGCCGCACCCACGGCGCCGTCGTCCTGATGCCATAGAGATGCTATTCTCGGACAATGATACCGACAGACACAGACCAATTTATTAAAGCAGCACTCCAGCCGTTCAGTCCCCGGCTGGTAGTGGTGTTTGGTTCGATGGCTCGTGGTGAAGCGACTGCCGCCAGTGATTTGGATATCGGTGTGATGCTGGAAAGTCCGCTAACCGTTGAGCAGCGGCAGGCCATGATCAAGGCGCTCGCCGGTGCTTTGGGACGTTCTGTGGACTTGGTGGATTTAAACCGTGTCGGAGAACCCCTGCTCGGACAAATCTTGAAAGAAGGGCGGCGATTGCTGGGCGCGCCGACCCATATGGCGATATTGCTAAGCCGCCACCTAACCAATGGCGAGGATTTTATCCCGCTGCAGAAACACATTCTGGAAACACGGCGGCGCGCATGGATCAAGTCATAATCGACCAAAAACTTGAGTCGCTGCGACGTTGTGTGCGCCGGCTCCATGAGCGTTGTCCGGATACGCCTGAGTTGTTGTCCGAGGACCTGGACGCTCAGGATATTGTGTCGTTGAATCTTACCCGGGCGATACAGCTTTGCGTTGATATAGCGGCCCATTGGCTCGCGGATCAAGACGATCTGGGTGCGCCGCAAACCATGGGCGAGACCTTCTCGCTGTTGGCGCAGGGCGACAAAATTCCCCAAGAGCTGGCTGACCGTCTTAGAGGCGCGGTCGGTTTTCGCAATATCGTCGTCCATAATTATGAAGCGGTGAACTGGAACATCGTCTTCCAGCTTTGCCACGAACATCTGGATGATTTCCGGGACTTTGCCCGCGCCTTCTCGGCCTGAACCCTCCAACCCTGATCCCAGAGACCTCTGGTATCCCGCCGGGAGCTTCGCTCCCTTTCGCGGGCGAGGCCCGCTCCCACAATTTCGCTCGCACAAATAAAAACGGCCCGCCGAAGCGGGCCGTGGTGCGCCCCCAAGGCGCGTAACCGGCAGGTCGGGATCAGGGCGCGCCCGCAGGGCAGCCACCGTCATAGTCGGTGGGAAAAATCCGTGAGATCAGACCGTGCAGCGCCGGATCGTAGCTCTCCAGCTCCGCGCGGGTATTGACGCTGTTGTGCAGCCCGTTAGGCGGATCGGACTCCAGGTTGGTGTTGAACCAGGTCTGCACCCCTTCCGCCCAGTACTCTTCCACGGTGTCGTCGGCGTAGGTGTTCTCGAACAGGTTATTGGCCAGCGCATCGTCGTAGGCGGCCTGCACCTCATCGAGAAAGTCCGGGTCCAGATCTTCCAGCGCCATCAGGTCCACCGAGTGGGCGAACTCATGCAGGAAGATGTCCTCGTGCACGCCGCCGGCCTGGTAGGGGTCGTTGCCGTAGCACAGCACGTTCTCCTCGGTGCCGCTGCTCACCGGCCGCGCCTTGGTGGCGCCCAGCCCGCCCCGGGCGCGGTTATCCCAGGTGTCGCCGGTAATCGGGAACACCGTATCCAGGTCCGAGTAGGCGGGGATCTGCGTGATCCCCTCGCCGTCGCCGGTCACCGCCGCAATGGTGCCGTTGGCGATCATCCGCTCAAGCAGATCCTGGCGCAGGCTCATCATCCCCAGAATGGTCTCGCAGGCGTGGGTCAGCGCCGCCGCCGACACCAGATTACCGCCCAGCACCGGCAGGCCGTTGGCGTCCGCGTATTGAGAGTAGTAGGCGTCCTGTTCCGCGTTCAGGTTGAGGCTCGCGGGCACCGCGCCCACCGCGCAGTCATAATTGGCCACCGCGTTGGCGGTGAAGGTCCAGGTCTGTTCCGCGTTCAGCGCGTCGCCGGACTGATCCGTGATGCCGTCCAACGTCACCGTGTACGCCTGGCCGTCCACCAGATCCGCATCCGGGGTGAAGATCACCACCGAGCCGTCGTCGCTGTAACGGAAGGTGCCGTCCACCTCATTCACTCCGGCGGTCACCGCGAAGCTCTGCATGTCCACGCTGGCCGGGTCCACCGGCGCCGAGAACACCGCCGCCACCGGGTAATCCGCCTTCTGCGTGGCGCCGTCAACCGGGCTGTTGGACGCCAGCGCCAGGCCGCCGGCGTCGGGCCCGCCGCCGTCACCACCGCCCGTGCCCCCGGTACCGCCGCCACTGCTGCTGCCACCCCCACCGCAGGCGGTGATCGCCAGGACCAGAGCCCCCATCAGCACGGTGCCGCCGCGCCGGCGCGTAAAAATCGTCGTTTCCATGTCGTTTCCAGTTATCCGCTTTTGTTGTGCCGAAGACACTACGGACCGGCGACAACCGTTCACATCCCCTAATCAGGTAGGGCTCAAGCCTTGTGGGAGCGGGATTTGTGGGAGCGGGCCCAGCCCGCGAAAGGCCGGCAAAGCCGGCCGGCAGGATCCCAGAGCCCTCTCCAGCAAGGTCTCTGGTATCCTCCCGCCATGAGCTACCCAACCCCCGCCGGCCCCGTCGACTGCGAACTGATCATCAACAAAAGCCGCTTCATCGCCTGGCTGCGCCCGGTCCACGACCGCGACCAGGCCCAGGCCGTGCTCGAGCAGGCCCGCGCCCGCTACCCGGACGCCAGCCACCACTGCCACGCCTGGCTGATCGGCGACCCCCAGTCCGGCCAGGGCGCCATGAACGACGATGGCGAACCCTCCGGCACCGCCGGCAAGCCGATCTTCAACGTGATTCAGCACAAAGGGGTGGGGGACGTCATGGTGGTGGTCAGCCGCTACTTCGGCGGCGTCAAACTGGGCGCCGGCGGCCTGGTGCGCGCCTACGCCGGCGCCGCCGAAGCGGTGCTCTCCGCCATGCGGGTCACCGAACAGATACCCGAGCAGACGCTCACCCTGCAGCTCGGCTTCGCCGACGAGCAGCCCCTGCGCCACTGGTGCGACCAGCACGGCGCCCGCCTGGAAGACATCCAGTACAGCCAGCAGGTGACGGCACGCGTCACCGCGCCGGAGCAATACCTGGACGACCTCCGCGCCTTCTGCGCCGCCAACGGCCTCCTTGTAGGAGCGGGCCCCGCCCGCGAAAGGCCGGCCTAGCCGGCCGGCAAGATTCCAGAGAGGTTCCTTGATAGTCCGACCCATTGCCTCCGGTGGCGCCCATAGAATTGGCACCGGCGGGGAGAGGTTTAAAATTGAGGATAGAGCCGGGGGTAGGGCGGGAGTGCTGCGCCCGCTGAACAGGCTATTTAGCGGCTTCAGCTTCAGCGATCAGACGCTTCTGCCGTTCGGTGGCCCGCACCAGCACGTCTTTATAGACCTGCTTGCGCTCAGCCGAAGAGGCATTGCGGATAAAATCCGAGAAACGGGTGCTGGAAACGGTCTTGGGCTTGTCTGACATAACTGACACCTATCTCGGGAGGAGCATCTTCTACATGCCACTATCACAAAGGAATCCTACTAGAGAGAGGCTTACCTATCTATTGTGCTCGTTGTGATCCGAAATGTAGAAATCTTACATGATCTTATCAATCTATCGTGTCCTTCTGCTCCCGCCGCAAGGCCGCCCATGGAATTGGCGTATCTCACCATTGGCGGCGGGGCGGGGAAGGGGCAACCTGATTGCCAATAATCACAATCAAGGAGAGCACACCATGCCCGTCGTCGACCCGGATCCGAAACGCCTGCCGGACATCCTCAAAAGCATTCCCGCCGACACCCCCATCGTCATGCTCAACCTGCTGCGCTTCCGCGACAAAGCCCGCTACAAGGACGGCGAAGCCGACTACGACGGCCGCGAGGCCTACCGCCGCTACTCACTGGTAGCGTTCGAGAAGGTTAAAGGCGTCGGCGGCGAGATGCTCTGGGCCGGCGACACCCTGGCCGGCGTGATCGCCCCGGAAGAGGAGCGCTGGGACGAAGTGCTGTTGGTGCGCTACCCCTCCATCCAGGCGTTCGCCCAGATGCTCGCCGACCCGGAGTACAAGCAGGCCACCAAGCATCGCACCGCCGCCCTGGAAGAGGCCCGCCTCATTTGTAACCAGGGGAAATAAGAGCGGCAAGCTGCAGGCAGGTAGTGTCGGCAGCTCTGGAGTCGCGGTCAGGCTCTCAGGAACTGTTCGCGTCACCAGCGTTCGACGGCGGCCACTGCCTGGCCGTATGAACGACGTTCAGCACGCGAACCTGCCGCGGGCGGGTTCTTTTCCTCAAGGTAATCGTAAATCTTGCTACGGTCCTCAATCGCTTCTTCTGTCCAGAAAATCTTCATCCTCTTCCCTTATTAGATTGGTCCGGGTTGCGGCACGACGCGCCGCAAAGCGGGCCTCCACATCCGCCGCCGGGACCAGGTTTCCAGCGTCCGCCGATGCCCTCGACCGTTCCACCTTCGTGGTGAGCCAGGCGTCATAGTCCGCTGCTTGTTGTTTCTGACGTATGTAGGCCCGCATAAAATCGCGCAGGAGCTGGGCCCCGCTGCGATCATCGGCCTTCGCCAGCCTCGAAAACTCATGCTTCAGGTCGTCTTCGACCCGGAAAGTCATGGTGCTCATGGGTATTCCTCATTTCTCATGTGATATAGCCAACGTGTTATCTGGCATGTGCATTGCAACACATGGTATCGAAAGCGGTGCAGGAAAAGGGCTTGCCTTTCGCGGGTAAGGCCCGCTCCTACAAGCAGCCTGTTATAAGTAAAGAACAAACCCACAGTTGCAGGTTATAAAGGCGCAGGTACCATCGCTCTCTTCGTAGCCTGTAATCTTTAATCGGGTGCTTGGCCGTTTATGACTCCTGAAATGATCTACACATCGCTGGTGGTGCTTGCGGTGCTGGCGGCGCTGGCCTCCAACCGCGTGCCCGCCGAGGTCACCATGATGGCCGCCCTGGTGGCGGTGCTGGTGGGCGATGTGATCACCGTGGAGCAGGCCCTGGCCGGCTTCGCCAACCCGGGGCTGATCACCGTGGCGGTGCTCTATGTGGTGGCCGCCGCCCTGCGCGACACCGGCGCCATCTATTGGGTGGCCCACAAGCTGCTTGGTCAGCCCAAGAGCGCCCTGGGCAGCCAGAGCCGGCTGATCCTGCCCACCTCCATCCTCAGTGCCTTCCTCAACAACACCACCGTGGTGGCGATGATGATCCCGGCGGTGCAGGAGTGGGCCCAGCGCCTCAAGCTGTCCGCCTCGCAGCTTCTGCTGCCCTTGAGCTACGCCGCCATCCTCGGCGGCACCTGCACGTTGATCGGCACCAGCACCAACCTGGTGGTCGACGGCATGATGCAGGAGCGCGACATGCCCGGCTTCCATATCTTCGATCTGGCCTGGGTGGGTGTGCCGCTGCTGATCGCCGGCTCCGTGTTCCTGCTGCTGTTCGCCCGCCGCCTGCTGCCCGAACGCGAAGGCCTGGTGGAGCAGGTGGAAAGCGCCCGCGAATACCATGTGGAAATGGTGATCCCCAACGGCAGCCCGCTGCACAACAAGAGCATCCAGGACGCCGGGCTGCGTAACCTCACCCACGGCTACCTCACCGAGATCCAGCGCGGCGACAAGCTGTTCACCGCCGTCGGCCCGGACCAGCTGCTGCAGGCCGGCGACCAGCTCGCCTTCATCGGCGCCCCGGAGTGCGCCCGCGAGCTGCAGCGCGTCAACGGCCTGATCCCCGCCCACGGCGGCGCCCACAAGCTGCGCCTGAACAACCACCAGCGCTGCCTGGTGGAGGTGGTGCTCGGCCCCGAGTTCCCCGGCGTCAACAAAACCGTCAAGGACACCGGCTTCCGCACCCGCTACCAGGCCGCCATCCTCAGCATCAGCCGCGGCGGCCGCCGTCTGCCCGGCAAGGTCGGCGAGCAGGTGCTGCGCACCGGCGACACCCTGCTGCTGGAGACCAGCGACACCTTCGTCGAGCAGTACCAGTACCGACGCGACTTTATGCTGGTCAGCCCGCTCAGCGACTCCACCCCGCCGGACTTCAGCCGGGCGCCCCTGGCCACGGTGATCCTGGTGGCCATGGTCGGCGTCAATGTGATCGGCCTGGTGTCCGTGCTGGAGGCCGCCTTCCTGGCCGCCGGCCTGCTGCTGGTCACCCGCTGCGTCACCGTCAACCGGGCGCGCATGAACGTCAGTGTGAATCTGCCCGTGCTGGTGGTGATCGGCGCCGCCTTCGCCCTCGGCACCGCCCTCGAGCAGAGCGGCACCGCCGCCTGGCTGGTCGACGCCATGCTCGCCGACAGCATCCAGAGCCCCTGGCTGGCCCTGCTGCTGGTGTATCTGATCACCGCCCTGTTCACCGAAGTGATCACCAACAACGCCGCCGCCGTGCTGGTGTTCCCCATCGCCACCGGCGTCGCCGAGCAGCTCGGCGTCAGCCCGCTGCCGTTCATCGTCGCCGTCATGTTCGCCGCCAGCGCCAGCTTCATGACCCCGCTGGGCTACCAGACCAACCTTATGGTTATGGGCCCCGGTGGCTACCGCTTTACCGATTACCTTAAGATCGGCGTACCCATGAGTCTGGTGGCCGCGACTGTCAGTGTCGGTCTCATCCCCCTCGTTTGGCCGTTCTAGCGGCCGGCTGCAAGTTGCAAGTTGAAAGTTGCAAAAGGGGAGTGTGGGGCTAGACTTGCGGGTTCACAGTCAGGCTGGCGGGAGGGCAAGGATGCGCTTCGAGGATCTGGACGCATGGAGGCGTTCGGCACGGCTTAGTGCCGATGTATATAAGTACATGAGCGGCAATAGAGATTTCGGGTTTCGGGACCAGATTACCCGCAGTGCTTTATCTATTCCCTGCAATATCGCCGAGGGCTTCGAGCGGGGATCAACCCGTGAAAGAGCCAATTTTTGGTATTACGCCAAAGGGTCGGCCGGAGAACTGCGCACACAGGTATATATAGGCCGGGAAATCGGCTATCTGGACCGAGCCACGGCCCGCCACTGGATCAAAGAAGCCATGGAGCTCTCGAAAATACTCCATGCCATGATCCAAGGCATCCGACATCGCTAACAGCGACCTTCAACTTGCAACTTTCAACTTGCAACAGCTACTAGAACAGGAAAGATCATGAGTGATACCCCCTACGAACGCCGAGAAAACGAGTCCCAAGCCGAAGTGATCTGGCACCAGACCCACATCACCAAGGACGACCGCGCCAAGCAGAAGAACCAGGTGCCCAAGTGCATCTGGCTCACCGGCCTGTCCGGCTCCGGCAAATCCACCCTGGCCAACGCCCTGGAAGTGGCGCTCACCGAGCAGGGCAAGCACACCTACCTGCTGGACGGCGACAACGTGCGCCATGGCCTGAACAAAAACCTGGGCATGAGCGACGAAGACCGCACCGAGAACATCCGCCGGGTGTCCGAAGTGGCCAAGCTGATGGTCGACGCCGGCCTGGTGGTGATCACCGCCTTCATCAGCCCGTTCCGCGCCGACCGGGACGCCGCCCGCGCCCTGTTCGAGGACGGCGAGTTCGTGGAAGTGTTCGCCGACGCCCCCCTGGAAGAGTGCGAGAAGCGCGACCCCAAGGGCCTCTACAAGAAAGCCCGCGCCGGCGAGATCAAGGAATTCACCGGCATCGACAGCCCCTACGAAGCCCCGGCCAACGCGGAAGTGGTGATCAACACCGCTGAGCACGACATCGGTGAGTGCGTGCGCCAGCTGATCGAGAAAATCGGCGTTTAACGCCCGTTAAGGCCTGTTTTTCGGGCCTTTCTCAACGCATTGAGAGCCGCCCGCCCCGGTTAGCCTAGCAGTCCTGTTAGAACTCGAATCGGGCTCCGGGGGGGGCTGTCTATGCGTATCACCGTGTTCGGCGCCGGCTATGTCGGCCTGGTCACCGCCGCCTGCCTGGCGGATGTGGGGCATCAGGTGCTGTGCGCCGATGTGGACGTCGAGCGGGTGTGCACTCTGGACCGCGGTGAAGTGCCCATCTACGAGCCCGGCCTGAAAACCATGCTGGCGCGCAACCGCGAAGAGGGCCGCCTGGCGTTCACCACCGATGCCGGCCAGGCCGTGCGCTTCGGCACCCTGCTGTTCATCGCCGTGGGTACCCCGGCGGGCGAGAACGGCGCCGCCGACCTCAAGCATGTGCTGGCGGTGGCCGCCGCCATTGGTGAGCACATCGACGGGTACCGCCTGGTGATCAACAAATCCACCGTGCCGGTGGGCACCGCCGACCGCGTGCGGGCGGTGATCGCCGAGCAGGGCAGGGCGGACGACTTCGACGTCTGTTCCAACCCGGAATTCCTCAAGGAAGGCGCCGCCATCGAGGACTTCACCCGAGGCGCCCGCATCGTGGTCGGCACCGAGTCCGAACGGGCCCGCGAGCTGATGCGCGAATGTTACGGCCCCTACAACTGGAACCGCGACAAGTTCATCTTCATGGACACCCGCTCCGCCGAGCTGACCAAGTACGCGGCCAACACCATGCTGGCCACCAAAATCAGCTTTATGAACGAGATGGCCAACCTGGCCGAGCACCTGGGCGCCGACATCGAACAGGTCCGTCTGGGTATCGGCTCCGACCCCCGTATCGGCTACCACTTCATCTACCCGGGTTGCGGCTACGGCGGCGCCTGTTTTCCCAAGGACATCCAGGCCCTGGAAAGCATGGCCCGTGACGCCGGCTACCCGGCGCGTATCCTGCAGGCCGTGGAGCAGGTCAACCGCGCCCAGAAAGACACCCTGTTCGCCAAGCTGCAAAAGGCCCTGGAGGGCGACCTGGCCGGCAAGACCATCGCCGTCTGGGGGCTGGCCTACAAACCCAACACCGACGACATGCGTGAGGCACCCAGCCGGTCGCTGATGGAGGCGGTCTGGGCCCAAGGGGGCCGCATCCAGGCCTACGACCCGGAAGCCGCCCGGGAGTGTCGCAGACTTTACGGTCAGCGGCCCGACCTGACCCTGGCCGACGACCGCTACCAGGCTCTGGAAGGCGCGGACGCCCTGGTGATCTGCACCGAATGGAAGGAGTTTCGGGTGGTCGACGCCGCCGAAATCACCGCCCGCCTGCGCCGGCCGCTGGTGATCGACGGCCGCAACCTCTACGACCCGCCGGCCCTGCGGTGCGCCGGCATCGCCTATTTCGCTGTCGGGCGCGGGGACAGCGTGCTCACCAGCTAGCTCCCAAACCGGCACCTTGGAGCCGGCGAGCTATGCCATATACAATAGCTCGCTATTCTTGCTCCGCCCCGGATAGGGAGATTCCATGGATTATCAGGTTCACGAAAGCGCCATCGTCGACGAAGGCGCTCAGATTGGTAGTGGTTCGCGGGTGTGGCACTTCGTCCACGTCTGCGGAGGTGCCCGGGTAGGGCGTAATGTGTCCATGGGCCAGAACGTGTTCGTGGGCAACAAGGTTACCATTGGTGATAACTGCAAAATCCAGAACAACGTCTCGGTGTACGACAACGTGCACCTGGAAGAAGGCGTGTTTTGCGGCCCCAGTATGGTGTTCACCAACGTCTATAATCCCCGCTCTCTGATTGAGCGCAAGGACGAGTATCGCGAGACCCTGGTTAAGAGAGGCGCCACCTTGGGGGCCAACTGCACCATTGTGTGTGGCGTGACCATCGGCGCCTATGCCTTTGTCGGCGCCGGCGCCGTGGTCAACAAGGATGTGCCCGATTACGCCTTGATCGTGGGCGTGCCGGGTAAGCAGATCGGCTGGATGAGTGAATTCGGAGAACAACTGGATTTGCCCATGGACGGCAACGGTGAAGTGAAATGCGCGCATACCGGTGCCCACTATGTGTTGCGCGACGGCCGCGTGACTAAAGGAAGCGACTGAACGCTGTCGTTCGGGGAACCTATGGAATTCATTGATTTAAACGCCCAGCAAACTCGAATCAAAGAACGCATCGACGCCGGTATTCAGCGTGTCCTGGCCCATGGCAAATATATCCTGGGCCCGGAAGTGGACGAGCTGGAAGAGCGGCTCGCCGCCTTTGCCGGCAGCAAGTACTGTATTACCGTCGCCAATGGTACGGACGCTCTGCAGATAGCCCAGATGGCGTTTGGGATCGGCCCGGGCGATGAGGTCATCGTACCCGGCTTCAGTTATATCGCCACCGCCGAGACGCCGGCCCTGCTGGGTGCCAAGCCGGTATATGTGGACATCGACCCGCGTACCTATAACATCAGCCCGGCGGCCATCGAAGCGGCGATCACCCCCAAGACCAGGGCAATAATCCCGGTCTCTCTCTACGGTCAATGCGCCGACTTTGAGGCCATTAACCAAGTGGCGGCGAAGCACGGCCTGCCGGTGATCGAAGACGGCGCGCAGAGTTTCGGGGCCGAGCGCAATGGCGCTAAATCCTGTGCGCTGAGCACCGTTGGCTGCACCAGCTTCTTTCCGAGCAAACCGCTAGGCTGCTATGGCGATGGCGGTGCGATATTCACCGACGATGAAGAGCTGGCCAAGGTGATCCGGCAAATCGCCAGACACGGCCAGGACCGTCGCTATCATCATATAAGAGTGGGCGTGAACAGCCGTCTGGACACCATTCAGGCCGCCATACTGTTACCCAAACTTGAGCTGCTGGCGGAAGAGATCACGCTTCGGAACCGGGTGGCGGCGCACTATAACAAGCAACTTGGTGGGTTGAACTCATTGACCGTGCCCTATTGCGAGCCGGGCAATACCAGTGCCTGGGCGCAGTACACCATTCGTGTGGAACGCCGCGATGAGGTGCGGGAGGCATTGTCAGCCGCCGGTATACCCACGGCCGTGCATTACCCGATCCCGTTGAATCGCCAACCCGCGGTGGGCGATGAGAGCGTTTCCCTGCCGGTTGGCGATAAAGCCGCCGAGCAGGTGGTCAGTTTGCCGATGCACCCTTACCTGCCGCCGGAGGACGTGGAGACAATAACCCGCACCCTGGCGCAAATTACCGAATCGTAGAGAGATAACATGCTGAAAGGAAAGCGAATTTTTATCACTGGTGGCGCCGGGTTCATCGGCTCCACGCTGATCGGCAAACTGATTGATGACAACGAAATCATCGCCTACGACAACCTCAGCCGGAATGCGCTGGAGCACAGCACCTCCCACGGCCACAAGAACCTGACTGTGAAGCAGGGCGATATCCTCGATAGCGAGTCTCTCAAAGAGGCGGCGAAGGGCGCGGAAGTGTTTATTCACGCCGCCGCGATCGCGGGAATCGACAACACCCTGGTTAATCCGGTCAATACCATGACCGTGAACATGGTCGGCACCGCCAACGCTCTGGAGGCGGCTCAATCAGCCGGTACGGTGGAGCGTTTTCTCGAGTTCTCCACCTCCGAAGTCTTCGGTTCGCGGGCTTATCGAGTCGAGGAAGTCGACTCGACCACCACCGGTGCCGTCGGCGAGGCACGCTGGACCTACGCGGTCAGTAAGCTGGCCGGTGAGCACCTGACTCACGCCTATCACCGGCAGCACAACCTGCCGACGGTCACGTTCCGGCCCTTTAATGTGTATGGTCCTGGCCAGGTAGGCGAGGGCGCTATCTCCATCATGATCCGTAAAGCACTGAAAGACGAAGATATCTATATCTTCGGCGACGGCGCTCAGATACGTGCCTGGTGCTACATCGACGATATGATCGATGCCTTGATGAAAGCGCTGGTGATGCCCAAGGCGGTGGGCGAATCTTTCAATATCGGTAATGCCAGGGCGGTCACCACCATCTACGGGCTCGCTCAGACTATCTGCCGGGTGCTCAATTCCAAATCAAAAATCGTTTTCAGGGATGCGCTCTCCGCCGATATTGAGCTTCGTATCCCGAATGTGGATAAAGCCAAGGATCTGATCGATTTCGAAGCGCGCGTGGACTTGGAAGAGGGGCTGCTCCGCACCGGCGAGTGGATATCCAAGAACATGGACGATTTGCCGGAGATGCCGGCTCTTTTCCAGAGTAAGTGAGCCGTATGATTAACCTTTCGAGGCCCAATATCAGCGAACAGGCCATTGAGTCCGTGGCCCGGGTGCTGCGTTCGGGACAGTTGGTACACGGACCGGAAAGCGAGACCTTTGAGCAGGAACTGGCCGTTTACCTGGGCTGCCGGGAGGCGATTCTGGTGTCCTCGGGCACTGCGGCTTTGCACCTGGCGTTGATGGCGCTCAATATCGGTAGCGGTGACGCGGTCCTGGTGCCCGACTTCACCTTTCCCGCCACCGCTAATGCAGTGATGGCGGTGGGTGCCCGCCCGGTCCTGGTGGATGTCAGCGCGGATACCTACAACCTTGATCCGCAATGCTTGCGCCAGACCATCGAAGGCTGGCGCGGCGCTGAGCGCTTGCGAGCCGTGATGCCGGTGCACGAGTTCGGGCACCCCGCCGATATGGCGGCGATCAGCGGCATCGCCAAAGAGCACGGTCTTTATGTGGTCGAAGACGCCGCGTGCGCTCTGGGCGCGAATCTCAACGGGCGTAAAACCGGCACCTTTGGGGATTTGGCGTGTTTTTCTTTTCACCCGCGCAAGACCCTGACCACCGGCGAGGGCGGGTTGTTGACCACCGACAACCCGGAACTGGCCCGGCGAACGCGCCGCCTGCGCAATCACGGCATGGAGCGTACCGATAGCGGTATGCGCTTTATGGAACCGTCGTTGAACTATCGTTTAACGAACTTCCAGGCGGCTCTGGGCCGGGCCCAACTCCCGTCCCTGGACCTATGGGTCAATGATCGTCGAGAACTGGCCGCACTGTACGTGGAGAACCTGGCCGCGCCCGCCGGTGAGGGGCTGTTGACCTTGCCAAACGCCGACCCGGGCCACAGCTGGCAGACCTTCATGGTGGTGCTCGATGGCCGTTTTGATCGGGCCGAAGTGATAGCGAAGCTCAAGGCGGTGGGTATCGAATCCAATCTCGGCGCCCAGAGTATGCAAGAGATAGGGCTGTACGGGGACGCTCTGGACACATGCAAAGTGGGCCCGCATCTGTATGCCCAGGGGCTGGCGCTGCCATTGTATGAGCGCATGACGCCGGACCAGATACGCCAGGTTTCCGAGAGCCTGACGGCGGTGTTATCAGGTGCCGACTAGACGAGCAGCCGGGTACGGGAATGCGTGACATGAAAGTGCTGATTGCGCCCGTCGAGACCGCCGGCTTCGTCGCCAATCTGGTGCAGGGGTTGCGGCAACTCGGCGTCGATGCCGAAAGCTATGTATCAGAGCGGCATTCGTTCTCCTATGACGTCGAGGAGGAGAAGAAAAGCCTGACCGTGCGCCTTTGGCGGCACCTGGGAACCTTGTTCAAGCGAACGCCCCCCTTTCCCTTTCCCGTCAGGGTGGCCCTTCTCGCGGCTCAGAGCGTTGTTGCCTGGTTCGTGCTGTTTCGCTCGGTGCGCCTATTCGACGCCTACATTTTCGTTGCCGGAAAAACGTTCACCAACACCCGCTTTGAATTGCGTTTACTGCACTTTCTCGGGAAAAAGATAATATTTGTTTCCTTAGGCAGTGAATCCCGCCCGCCGTACATGAGCGGTGGCTATTCCGCGGGTATGACGCCGGCCGAAGCGGCACCAAGAATCGTCCGGGCATCAAGAAAGGTAGCAAAGACAGTACAGCTCCAGGAGCGTTACGCGCACTACGTGGTCAATGCGCCGGGCACCGGTCAGTTTCATCGCAAGAACTTCGTAAATTGGTTTTCCATGGGCGTCCCGGTACCGGAAGCCCAGGAGCCGTCGCTTGAGGACGATGCTTCGAAAAGCGGCCCGGTCCGTATTCTCCATAGCCCCTCCAAACCCCTGCTGAAAGGGTCGAACGAAATACGCGCGGTAATCGCGAGTCTCAAGCGCAAAGGCTATGCCATCGACTTTATAGAGTTGAAAGGCGTGCCAAACGCCAAAGTCAGGGAGGAGCTGGCGCGCTGTGATTTCGTCATCGACCAGCTCTACTCCGACACACCCATGGCATTCTTCGCCACGGAGGCGGCGCACTATGGAAAGCCCGCGGTCGTAGGGGGATATTTCTCCGCTTTTGTGAACCAGTATGTTGATAGGGGTGACATTCCGCCCAGCGCCTATGTATTGCCGGAGCAGCTGGAAGAAACCGTGGCCCGTCTGATCGACGACAGGCGTTACCGGATAGAGTTGGGCAGCGACGCCCGCCGTTTCGTGCGCGGGCGATGGCATAGCCGGATCGTCGCACAGCGTTATCTGCGGTTGCTTAACGATGAGGTGCCCGACAGCTGGTTGTGTTCGCCGGAGAATCTGTCGTACCTGGGGGGGGTGGGTGTATCCGAGAAGGAGCTCAAAGCCATGGTACGGTACATATTCGATCACTACGGGTGGGAGGCGTTCCAACTGAAGGGAAAGCCCGCCTTGGAAGCATCCCTTACCGATCTGTTAAGTCAGCAGCCCGCGGACGAAAATGCTTAAATCGGCACTGCGTGACAGCCTGATTTACGGTCTTGCGACCGTGCTCTCCAGAGGCATGGCGTTTTTTCTGTTGCCGCTGTACACCCACGTTCTGACGGTTTCACAGTACGGTGCCTATGACCTGCTGATCACTCTCGGTGCCCTGGCCAACCTGACCATCGCCCTGGAGATATCCCAGGGGCTGGCCCGGCACTGGGCCGAGGCCGCCAATGCCGATGAAAAACGGCGCCTGGCCAGCACCGCCCTGTTTTTCTCTCTCGGTATGTACGGGTTCTGGCTGGCGGTGGCGCTGTGGTTCGCCGAGCCGCTGGCGTCGATGATCCTCGGTGACTCGGAGTACCTGCCGGCGTTTCGCATGGGGCTGTTGTTTATCGCCGCCAACGGCCTTTATCTGCTGCTGCTCAACCAGTTTCGCTGGCAGTTGAGAAGCCGGGCCTATGCGTCCGTCAGCATCGCCTACGCGCTCCTGACGGTGTGTTTCGCCGTGCTGTTCTGTGTACTTTTGGATATGAAGTTGGTCGGGGTGATGCTGGCCCAGTTCACGGCCGCCGCCGGTGCCTCGCTGGCCTGTTTTTATATGCTGCGGTCCAGTTACGGCCGGCTGTTCGACATCCGCCTGCTAAAGAAAATGTTGCTGTTCTCGGCGCCCCTGGTGCCGGCGGGCTTTCTGGTATTCCTGAACCTTTACGTGAACAGGCTGGCGCTCAACCATTTCATGTCTCTTGAAGAAGTGGGTGTGTTCGGCATCGCCAGCCGCATAGCCGGCATCGCCGCGTTACTGATTATCGGCATTAGAGCAGCGCTGACACCGCTGATCTACGAAAACCATCGGCGCCCCGAAACACCCGGTGAAATCGCCACGCTGTTCGGTTGGTTTCTGGCATTCGCGTTCCCGGCCTGCCTGTTTCTGTCGGTGTTCGCCCGAGAAGCGATCCTGGTGCTGGCCAAGCCCGCCTATGCCGAGGCGGCGTCGCTGGTGATCTATTTGGCTCCCGCCATGTTGATGTCGCAGATGTACATCTTCGCGCCGGGTATCGTCATCACCAAGAAAACCCACTGGCAGTTCTGGCTCACCCTGGCGTCCGCCACCGTCAGCGTGGTCGCCAACCTGGCTCTGGTACCGCTGGCCGGCGTGACCGGTGCCGCCATCGCCACGCTGGCCAGCGCCCTGGTGTTTTTCTTCGGCTGGGTACGGATCAGTCAGCGTCTTTACCCTGTCCCCTACGCCTGGCCCAGTGCTTTCCTGGCGATGCTCTGCTTCACCGGGCTATCTTCCCTGGGTGTCTGGATCGATGCCTCGGAGATGTCTTTATGGCCGGCGATCACCGCCAAGGCCTTGCTGCTGCTGGCCATGCTCGTCGCCGTCGTCGCTCTGAAGCTGCTCCCGGCCGCCGATCTGCGCAAGCTGGTCTCAAGCCTCATCGGCCGATTGCGCCCATCCAGCGGTACATGATAAACCTGCCCCCGCTCTGTCACCGGGGTTAGCAATATAGTAAACACAATGTAAAATGCCGCTGCGTGTCATAGGCATGACAAAACTTGCGGGTGATAATCCTCGCCCCAGGGACCGGGGGAAACAAACCAACCATCAGGATAGGAAGCCGCCAGTGTTAAGTGGGTTCAAACGGGCCTCCTGGCCCCGAGCAGTCAAAGGCGGAGTCCTGGGCGTACTGCTAAGCGTGAGCGCGACGGCCACCGCCGCCCCCTGGGCGGAGACCGGGGATCTGCGCGCCCGGCATCATCTGGAAGCGCTTTCCGCGCTGGGCTGCTTCGACGGCCTCACCACCACCTGGCCGGTGAACTGGTCCGCCGTGGCCGAAGGCCTGCGCGGCGCCAGCGACACCTGCCGCACCAGTGAGCACGCCGCCTATTTGCGTGCCGCCCTGGACCGCGCCAAAACCGCCACCCGCACCGCCACCGTCACCCTCGGCGGCGCCAATGAAGAGCCGCTGTTCCGCCATTTCGGCGCCCAGCCCGCCGGCCAGGTGGACAGCTCGGCGGCGGTGTCCTTCACCGGCCGCCGCTTTGCCGCCCGCATCCAGGCCGGCTACACCGACACCGACGATCGTGAAGACACCAGCGAACTGCGCGCCGACGGCAGCTTCGTGGCCGGCCGCTTCGGCAACTGGCAGCTCGGCGCCGGCGCCATCGACCGCTGGTGGGGCCCGGGTCACAACAGCTCCCTGGCGCTCTCGAACAACGCCCGCCCGGTGCCGGGCCTGTGGTTCGGCCGCCAGACCCACTACGCACCGCGCTCGCCCTGGCTCAGCTGGATCGGCCCCTGGGATTTCCAGGCGTTTATCGGCCAGCTCGAGCAGGACCGGGCGGTGTCGGACGCCAAGCTGGTGGGCGGCCGTCTCACCTTCCGTCCCGCCAGCTTTTTGCAGATCGGCCTGACCCGGCTGTTCCAGTGGGGTGGGGAAGGGCGCCCGCAGGGCCTGGATTCCTTCGGCGACGCTCTGATCGGCAAGGACAACGGGCAGCAGAACACCGCCCCGGGGGACGACAACGACCCCAGCAACCAGGTGGCCGGCTTTGATTTTCGCGCCGGCTTCCCGGTGTTCGGCGTGCCCACCGGCTTCTACGGCCAGATGATGGGTGAGGACGAGGCCGGCGGCCTGCCGTCCAAGTTCTCCGCTCTGGTCGGTTTCGACGCCCTCACGGGTATCGGCTCTGGCAGCCAGCGGTTCTTCCTGGAAGGCACCGACACCGTCGCCGGCCGGGCGGTCAGCGACGCCCGCTTTAACACCGCCTATGAACACGGGACCTACCGGAGTGGCTTCCGGTACTATGGCCGTAGTTTGGCCTCCACGTTTGAAGGCGACGCCCGCGCCCTGACCCTGGGCGGCCAGCAGTTTTTCCGCAACGGGGTGGTGTTCACAGCCTCGGTGACCACCGCCACCCTCAACGCGGAAGGCGGCAAACGGGCTCAAGTCGAGCCCGATGGTGCCGAAATACTGCAAGCCAACGCCGAACAAGATATCGTGCTGGCGGAATTACGGTTGGAACACGGCCTGCTGGGCGGGCGTCTCACCTGGGCCCTGGCCGCCACCGACGACCCGGTGGACACCTTCGCCGGCGAGCGCGAACAGGTCACCGCCATGGCGCAATGGCGCCGCACGTTTGACTGGTAAAGGACTCCCAAACGGTTATGACAGCGACAATCAAAACACTGGGTATATTCGGGCTGCTGCTGGCCGTCGCCGGCTGCACCATCGTGCCCGGCTCGGATCGCGACTCCAATCCCGGCTGGTTCGCCGAAGACGAACAGCCCGACGCCGCTTCCCTGCCGGACGTGATTAAAACCCACACCATCACCACCGCCATTCTCGACCAGAATAAGGCCCCGCCGCCGGAACTGCCGGAGGCGCTGGCTGACTCTCCGGAAAGCTATGACTATGAGGTCGGCGTCGGTGATGTGCTGCAGATTACGGTCTGGGATCACCCGGAACTGACCATCCCGGCGGGCTCCATGCGCAGCGCGCAGGAATCCGGCAACCTGGTGCACAGCGATGGCAGTATTTTTTACCCCTACGTGGGAAAACTGCATGTCGAGGGCATGAAGGTCACCGAAATCCGCGAGATGATCACCAAGCGCCTCGATGAGTACATCGAAGCGCCCCAGGTGGATGTGGCCGTGGCCGGCTTCCGCAGCAAGAGAATCTACGTCACCGGCGCGGTGAACCAGCCCGGTACCTACCCGATCACCAACGTGCCCATGCGTCTGGTGGACGCGGTCAGCGCCGCTGGCGGCATCGGTGAAAACGCCAACTGGTCCCAGGTGATTCTCTCCCGGGACGGCAAGGAATACCGCCTGTCCCTGCGCGGCATCTACGAGAACGGCAACGCCGCTCAGAACGTGCTGTTGCGCCCCGGTGACGTGGTCAATGTATCGCGCAGCGACGACAACAAGGTGTTCGTGCTCGGCGAAGTGGTGCGGCCCAAGAGCATGCCCATGGGCCGCAACGGTATGAGCCTGGCGGAAGCGCTGTCCGACACCGGCGGCCTGGACGAACGGGAAGCGGACGCCTCCGGCATCTTCGTATTCCGCAAGGCGGCCCCCGGTCAGGAGCATGGTATTGATGTCTATCAGCTTAACGCCAAGGACGCCGCCGCCCTGGTGCTGGCGGACAGCTTTCAGCTGCAGCCCCGCGATATCGTCTACGTCACCGCCGCGCCGCTGGCCCGCTGGAATCGGGTGCTGAGCCTGTTGGTGCCCAGCGTCACCGCGCTCTACCTGGGCGGTCGCGCCGAGAACGAACTGGGAAGCGAATAGATGTTCGAGCGCATCCTGGTGGTCTGCGACGGCAACATCTGCCGCAGCCCCACGGTGGCGGCCATGCTCGCCGCCGCCCGGCCCGAGAAACAGATCAGCTCCGCCGGTCTGGTGGGCTTGGAAGACCACGACATGGAGCCCACCGCCCGGGAAGTGGCCGCCGCCCAGGGGCTGGAGTGCGGCCCCCACCAGGGCCGCAAGCTCGACCGGGCACTGTGCCAGGACGCGGACCTGATACTGGTCATGGAAGGGCGCCAGCGCGACCGCATCATCCAGCAGTTCCCGGAAGCCAGCGGCAAGACCTTTTTGCTCAGCCATTGGAGCGGCGGTCAGGATATCCCCGACCCCTACCGCCGGGGCCGGGAAGTGTTTGAACGGATCTACCCGTTGATGCGCCAGGCCACGGACGCCTGGCTGAAAAAATTATGAATACAGGAACGACAGAAGCCGATGAGTAACCACCCCGACACCGCCCGAGGAAGAAGCGCCGTCTCCATGGACGAGGATATCGATCTGCACCGGTTGTGGGGCCTGCTGGTGGATGCCCGCTGGTTGATCCTGGGCACCACGGTGCTGGCGCTGCTGCTGGGCGCCGCCTACGCCTTCCTGGCAACGCCGATCTATAAAGCGGACGCCCTGTTGCAGGTGGAAAAGAAGCAGAGCGGGCTACCTGGTTTTGAAGAGCTAAACGAAGCCCTCGGCCAGGAATCCTCGGCGGCGGCGGAAATTGCCATCCTCACGTCACGCATGGTCCTGGGGAACGTGGTTGAGCAACTGCACACCGATATCCTGGTGGTGCCGGATCGCACGCCGGTATTGGGCGCCCTAGGCGCCCCGGACCCGGCGCCCCCGGGCTCGCCTCGCCCTCTGTTCGCCGGCTACCGCGACAGCGAAACCCTGGTCACCGTTAAGCGCTTCACCGTGCCGGATAACCTGCGCGGTGCCGAGTTTACCCTTACCGCTGACGACCAGGGGCATCCCGCTCTTTATTATCAAGACCAGAAAGTCCTCGGTGGCCCCGCGGATCAGGTGCTTAGCAGCGAGGACGACAGTATTGCCCTGGAGCTCGGCGAATGGCAGTACGGTGGTGAGGATCTGAAGCTGGTTCGCCAATCACGGCTGGCCGCCGTGAACAATCTCCGCAGCCGCATGGAGGTCCAGGAGAAAGGCAAGGACACCGGCATCCTGACCGTGACGCTCACCGGCCCCAATCAGGCGCGAATCCAGACAGAACTGGACGCGGTGGCGGACAATTATCTGCTGCAGAACATTAATCGACAGGCCGCCGAGGCGGAAAAGAGCCTGGCTTTCCTGGATGAGCAGCTCCCCGAACTGAAAAGCAAGCTCACCGCCGCTGAAGAAAAGCTCAACGAATACCGCCTGCAGCGTGACTCCGTGGATATGGAACTGGAAACCGAGTCCCTGCTCGGCCGCCTGGTTTCCATGGAAGCCAAGCTCAACGAACTGAAAATCAAAGAGAGCGAAGTCTCCGCCAAGTTCACCCAAGAACACCCCGCTTATCGCACGCTGCTGGAACAGCGCCGCTCCCTGGAACAGGAAAAGGCCCAGCTTAACGATCAGATCGGCAACCTGCCGGAAACCCAGCAGGAAATCCTGCGCCTGATGCGCGACGTGGAGCTGAACCAGGAAATCTACGTGGGCCTGATGAACCGCGCCCAGGAACTGCGCATCATGAAGGCCAGTACCGTTGGTAATGTACGTATTATCGATGATGCGGTGGTCGCTCCCGGCCCGGTAAAGCCAAAGAAAGATTTGGTTGTGGCACTGGCCGGCGTGCTCGGCCTGATGCTGTCAGCCGGCTACGTGCTCGGCGCCGGCCTGCTGCACCGCGGCATCGAAACCCCGGATCAACTGGAAGAGCAGGGCATCCCGGTCTACGCCGCCGTCCCTCTCTCCGAAAACCAGCAGAAACTGGACCGCCTGGTGGCCATGATGCGCCGCCGCAAGCGCTCCAAGCATGAGCCGATCCCACTGCTCGCCATCAACGACCCGGCGGACCTGGCCATCGAGGCCCTGCGCAGCCTGCGCACCAGCCTCCACTTCGCCATGATGGAGGCCACCAACAAGGTGATGATGATCTCCGGCCCCAGCCCGGAGGTGGGCAAGTCCTTTATCTCCGCCAACCTGGCGGCGGTGCTCGCCCAGGTGGGCCAGAAGGTGGTGGTGATCGATGCCGACATGCGCAAGGGTCACCTGCATCGCTACTTCGAAAACCAGAACGATTTGGGCCTCTCCGACGTGCTGTCCGGTCAGGCGGAGTACCAGCAGGCCATCCACGAAACCAAGGTGGAAAACCTGCACTTTATCCCGCGCGGCCAGATCCCGCCCAACCCGGCGGAGCTGCTCATGCATTCCCGCTTCAAGGCGCTGATGGAGCGGCTCTCCGCCGAGTACGACCTGGTGCTGGTGGACACCCCGCCGATCCTCGCCGTCACCGACGCCGCCATCATCGGCCAGCAGGCCGGCACCAGCCTGATCGTCGCCCGCTACGGCATGAACTCCGCCAAGGAAGTGGACGTCAGTGTGCATCGCTTCGAGCAGAACCGCGTCGAGATTAAAGGCGCTATCCTCAACGCCATCGAACGCCGCGCCAGCAACGAATACGGCTACTACGCCTACCACTACAACAGTGATAAGAGCTAGACTGCGGCGAAACGTCAAGGGCCACGGAGGGCCAGGCGGTTCCACTCAAGTTTCTCCACCTGGTCTCTAGTCAAACATGAAAGTCGTGCACATTTGCCTCTCCGACTATTATCTGGACGACCGGGCTTACCAGGAAAATGAACTGGTGGAGGAGCACCAGCGCCAAGGCCATAAAGTGCTGGTCATCGCCTCCACGCAGGTTCTTGATAACGAGAAGCGGCGCAAGTATCTGGCTCCGGGGCGCTACCGCAACGGCCAGGGCGTGGAGGTGATCCGGTTGCCCTACCACCCCTGGTTGCCCCACGTGTTGGCCAAAAGCCTGCGGCCGCATCCGGGGGTGTACCGGTTACTGGATGAACTCGCTCCGGACGTTATTCTCTTTCACGGTATGTGTGGCTGGGAGCTGATTAATGTCAGCCGCTATAAGAAGGATCATCCTGATGTCAGGTTCTATGTGGATACTCACACGGACTTCATTAACAGTGCCAGAGGGCTGGTCTCTAAATGGGGCCTCCACTTCCTGTATTACCGGACTATCGTGCACTGGTGCCTGCCGTGGATAGACAGGATACTTTACATCTCCCAACTGACGGGAGAGTTCGCCCGCCGGTTTTACGGTATCCCGGAGAGTAAACTGGAGTTCTTTCCGCTGGGAGGCCATCCGGTGCCCGACGGCGAGTACGACACTCTGAGAAGGAGTATACGGCAAGATCAGAACCTTACCGAGGAGCACATCCTGTTTGTGCAGTCTGGGAAACAGACCAGACAAAAAAAGCTGATTCACACGTTAGAAGCATTCTCCGGGAATCCGGACCCACGCTTTCGGCTTATAATCGTCGGCTCGCTGCTCGAAGAGATCCGTGAACAGGCTCAAGCGCTTATCGACTCTGATGATCGGGTTCGATTTCTCGGTTGGAAGACGCCTGCTGAGATAAAAGCGTTACTCTGCGGTGCCGATGTTTATCTGCAACCGGGAAGCCAGTCCGCCACCATGCAGACCAGTCTCTGCTGCCGTTGCGTCCCGGTATTGGAAAACATCGAGGGTCACGGCATATACACGGAAAACAACGGCTGGCTCGTCGACACCGAGGAGGAACTGGCGGCTGTGCTGACTGAAATCAGCTCAGGCACGGTCGATTTGAACAGGATGCGCGACGCTTCCGAGAAGCTGGCCAGAGAACATCTGGATTACTCGGTGCTTGCCCGGCGTCTCATTGAAGGTCCACCAGAGCCGGTGCCGTCGCAATAACGTGATGTTGATCACATAAATAATTTGCACTAGCATCACAAATCTATATTCCGGGGGGAATGTAAAAAATCGCAACAAAAGACAACCTGAGCACTACGGCAAGGCGGACTCCGCCCGGCTAACGTAGGCTCCGTCACGCGATCGTCACCTCTCCGCGCGAAGCTACACGAATACGGACACTCGGCCCCAAAAGGGCCGGGCCGGGCAAGCCCCGAAAAGGATAACGCGAATGAGCGATTCAGGCTGGTACGTGGTGCAGTGCCGCGCCAACCAGAACTACAGGGCCCAGGAAAACCTGGAAAATCAGGGCTTTACCTGCTTTCAGCCCCAGCTCTGCCTGGAAAAAGTACGTGCCGGCCGGCGCGTGCAGCGTCAGGAGCCTCTGTTCCCCGGCTACCTCTTTATTCAACTGTCCGAGCAAGGCAGTGGCTGGCACACCATCCGCTCCACCCGGGGCGTGACCAAACTGGTGGCCTTCGGCGACCGCCCGGCGGCGGTGCCGCCCTCCGTGATCGACGCCCTCAAGCTGCAAACTCAGACCAGTGCCAATGACGACCGCCCCGCGCTGCGCGCGGGCGATCGCCTGCGCATCGAGCAGGGCCCGTTCGCGGACATGGAAGCGGTCTTCCACCGCTTCGACGGCCAGGAGCGCGCCATCGTGCTGCTCAGCATGCTCCACAAGCAGCACCGCCTCACCCTGGCCCTGAAAGACATAAGCACGTTGTAAACGCGGCTCTACGGAGCCCCGTGCGAGCGGGCCCAGCCCGCGAAAGGCAAGCGAAGCTTGCCGGCAGGATCCCAGAAACCTGCCAGTCAAAGACAAACCGGCACCGATCCGTCCTCAGGGAACCGACGGCAAACCCTGTGGCGGTAGCGTGCCCGCTTGACCTAGAATCGCATATTGGTATATTCATAAGTATTCAATTTGAGCAGGAGGGCGATGATGGCCACCACCAGCATGACCTTAGGCCCCCACTGGGAACACTTCATCAAGGATGAAGTAGCCAGCGGGCGCTACGGTTCGGCGAGCGAAGTCATTCGGGACGCCCTGCGGGTACTGGAAACCCGTCAGGCCAAACTCGCGGCGCTGCGGGCCCATCTGGCTCAGGGCGAAGAACAGGCGGAGGAAGGTCAATACGTGGACAACTTCAGCATGGATGAGCTGATCAGGGAACTGGATGCCACGGAATGAACCCCGATATCGTTTAACGCCGCGCGCCAGGGACGATCTTCTTGCGATAGCCGAATATACGGAAGCGCGCTGGGGTAAGGATCAGCGGAATGCCTATCTTCGAGAGATGGAAGCACGTTTCTGTTGGCTTGCCGAGAATCCCGCGCTCGGGCGACATCGCCCGGACGTGAAAGAAGGCTATTACTGCTATCCACAAGGCCGCCACCTGATCTTCTATCTTATCAGCGACCACACGATTGACATTATCGGCGTGCCCCATCAGCAGATGGATAGCGAACAATATCCCTAACCACCTCCAAGGCCGTAATCCGGCAACCGGACGAAGACAAGGTAAACGAAGAATGACTCACCCCTCCCTGGAGAACATCAAACTGGCCGTGATCGGCCTTGGCTATGTGGGCCTGCCCCTGGCCGCGGAGTTCGGCAAGCACCGCCCGGTGGTGGGCTTCGATGTGAACCGTGACCGTATCCGCGACCTGCGCGAAGGGCACGATTTCACCCGGGAGCTCAGCGACGCGGAGCTGGCCGCCTCGGAGGGTCTGGCGTTCAGCGACGATCCGGCGGCGCTGGACGGCTGTAACGTCTATATCGTCACGGTGCCCACCCCCATCGACGAGCACCGGCAGCCGGACCTGACGCCGCTGATCAAGGCGTCCGAGACCATCGGCAAGACCCTCAAGCCCGGTAACATCGTGATTTACGAGTCCACGGTATTCCCCGGCGCCACCGAGGAGCACTGCGTGCCGGTGCTGGAGCGGGTCTCCGGCCTCACCTTCAACCAGGACTTCTACGCCGGCTACAGCCCGGAGCGCATCAACCCGGGCGACAAACTCCACCGCGTCACCGACATTATGAAGGTCACCGCCGGCTCCACGCCGGAAGTGGCGGACACCGTGGATCGTCTTTATGCCTCCGTAATCACCGCCGGCACCCATCGGGCCTCCAGCATCAAGGTGGCGGAAGCCGCCAAGGTGATCGAGAACACCCAGCGGGACCTGAACATCGCCCTGGTCAACGAACTGGCGATGATCTTCAAGCGCATGAACATCGACACCCAGGAAGTGCTGGAAGCCGCCGGCACCAAGTGGAACTTCTTGCCGTTCCGGCCCGGCCTGGTGGGCGGGCATTGCATCGGCGTCGACCCCTATTATCTGACCCATAAGGCCCAGGCCGTGGGTTATCACCCGGAGGTGATTCTATCCGGGCGGCGTATCAACGATGGCATGGGGCGCTTCGTGGCCAGCGAACTGGTCAAAGCCATGCTCGACCGCTGTATCCAGGTGAACGGGGCGCACGTGCTAGTGATGGGCCTGACCTTCAAAGAGAACTGCCCGGACCTGCGCAACACCCGGGTGATCGACGTCATCCGCGAACTGCAAGACTATAACGTCAGCGTTGACGTCTACGACCCCTGGATTAATCCGGATGAGGCCCACCGAGAGCACGGCATCCAGCCCATCGAAAAGCCGCTGGTGGCCAGCTACGATGGCATCGTGCTGGCTGTCGCCCACGATGAATTCAAAGCCATGCCCGCCAGCGAAATCCGCCAGCTGGGCCGCGACTCGCACGTCCTTTACGACCTCAAGTACGTGCTACCAAAAGAGGCCGTTGACCTCCGCCTCTGATACCATTCGTGTATTCCTGTATCGCGCTTATGTAGAGAGTTTTCATGGATTATCAGGTTCACGAAAGCGCCATCGTCGATGAAGGCGCGCAAATCGGCAGTGGTTCGCGGGTGTGGCACTTCGTTCACGTCTGCGGGGGCGCCCGCATCGGGCGTAACGTGTCCATGGGGCAGGGCGTGTTCGTCGGCAACAAGGTCACCATCGGCGACAACTGCAAGATCCAGAATAACGTATCGGTGTACGACAATGTGCACCTTGAAGAGGGCGTGTTCTGTGGCCCCAGTATGGTGTTCACCAACGTCTACAACCCCCGCTCGCTGATTGAGCGTAAGGACGAATACCGCGACACCCTGGTAAAGAAGGGGGCCAGTCTGGGCGCCAATTGCACCCTTGTTTGCGGCGTGACCGTCGGTGCTTTCGCCTTTGTCGGCGCCGGCGCCGTGGTGAATAAGGACGTGCCCGATTACGCCCTGATCGTGGGCGTGCCCGGCAAGCAGATCGGCTGGATGAGCGAATTCGGCGAGCAGCTGGACCTGCCGCTCAGCGGCGAGGGCAGGGCGGTGTGCCAGCACACCGGCGCGGTCTACACCCTGAGCGGGCAAAGCGTGAGCAAGAGCGAGGACGCCTGAATGCAGTTTATTGATCTCGCCGCCCAGCAGGCACGCATCAAAGACGCGATTGATGAGCGCATTCAGCGCGTTCTGGCCCACGGCCAATACATCAAGGGCCCGGAAGTCGGCGAGCTGGAACAGAAGCTTGCCGACTTCACCGGCGCCAAACACTGCATCGGAGTGGCCAACGGCACTGATGCCCTGCAGATTGCCCTGATGGCGGCGGGCGTGGGCCCCGGTGATGAGGTGATCACCCCCGGTTTCACCTTTATCGCCACCGCCGAGGCGGTGGCCGTGGTCGGCGCCCGGCCGGTCTATATCGACATCGACGAGAAGACCTACAATCTGGACCCGGACCAGCTCGAGAGCCTGATTACGCCCAACACCAAGGCCATCATTCCGGTGTCGCTGTACGGCCAGTGCGCGGACTTCGATGCCATCAACGCCATTGCCGCGCGGCACGGGCTGACCGTTATTGAAGACGCCGCCCAGAGCCTGGGGGCCAGCTCTAAGGGCCGGCGCTCCGGCAATCTGAGCCGGATCGCCACCACTTCGTTTTTCCCCAGCAAGCCCCTGGGCGGTTACGGGGACGGCGGCGCCGTGTTCACCAGCGACGACGTCCTGGCCGAGCAGATCCGCCAGATCGCCAACCACGGCCAGGACCGCCGCTATCATCACGCCCGCATCGGCCTCAACAGCCGCCTCGACACCCTGCAGGCCGCCATCCTGCTGCCCAAGCTGGACATCTTCGAAGACGAGCTGGCCAAGCGCAACCAAGTGGCCGCCCGCTACACCGAGCTACTCAAAGGGAGCGATGCTTCTTGTGCGAGCGGGCCCCGCCCGCGAATCATCACCCCCTATGTAGCCCCAGATAATGTGAGCGCCTGGGCCCAATACACCATCCGCGTCCCCAACCGCGAGCAGGCCCAGGAAACTCTCAAGGCGGTTGGCATTCCCACCGCCGTGCATTATCCGATACCGCTTAACCGCCAGCCGGCGGTGGAAGATCTGAACGCCGACCTGCCGGTGGGTGACAAGCTCTCTCAGGAAGTCATGAGCGTGCCGATGCACCCCTACCTAACCGAAGAGCAGATCGACTTGGTGGTTAGTGCGCTGGTAGATAGCCAGGCATGAAAGTTGTCCACGTGTGCCTGTCTGACTACTACATGGACGACCGGGCTTACCAGGAAAATGAACTGGTGGAAGAGCACATCCGGCAGGGGCATGAGGTGCTGGTGATCGCGTCGACGCAGATTTTCACCACGGATCGGCGTCGTGAGTTTGTGGAGCCGGGCCGTTACCGGTGCGATCAAGGCATAGAAGTAATCCGTTTACCCTACCACCCTTGGATGCCTCGCGTTGTCGCTAAAAGCTTGCGTCCCCACGAAGGGGTCTACAGGCTGTTGGTGGAATTTGCACCGGACTCAATACTGTTCCACGGCATGTGCGGCTGGGAGCTGATTAACGTCAGCCGCTACAAAAAAGCTCACCCCAACGTGAGGTTCTATGTGGATACCCACACGGACTTCATTAACAGCGCCCGGGGCCTGGTCTCCAAGTGGGGCCTGCACTACCTGTATTACCGGACCATCGTGCACTGGTGCCTGCCGTGCATCGACAAAATCCTTTATATCTCGTCACTTACAGGAAAGTTCGCCCGGGAGTTTTACGGCATCCCGGACGAGAAGCTGGAGTTCTACCCACTGGGCGGTCACCCAGTGGGGGATGAGGAATACCGCGCCCTGCGAGAACGTACGCGCAAGGACCTGGAGCTGTCCGACGAGCAAGTGCTGTTCGTGCAATCGGGAAAACAGTCCGCGTCGAAGAAGCTCCTGGACACTCTAAAGGCATTCACAGGCAATCCGGATCCGCGTTTCCGGCTGGTGTTGGCTGGTTCCTTACTGGATGACATCCGTCAGCAGGCTCAGTCGCTCATAGACGCGGACGACCGGATACAATTCCTTGGATGGCAGACGCCAAAAGATCTTAGAGCCTTGCTCTGTGGGGCGGATGTGTACCTCCAGCCCGGTAGTCAGTCCTCCACAATGCAGACCAGTCTGTGCTGCCGCTGTGTACCGGTACTCGAGAATATTGAAGGTCACGGGATTTACACCGAATACAATGGCTGGTTGGTGGACGGGCAGGACGATATATCTTCAGTACTAGCGAAAATTAGCTCGAGAGTCGTCAATCTCCAGGCTATGGCTGACGAGTCCGAGAAACTGGCCAGGGAAATGTTGGACTACGCGGTATTAGCCCGTCGTCTGGTTCATTAGGAGCGTTTCACTGAATGACGCAATACGAGCAGATAAAAGAGCGCCTCAAAGGAGCGCCGAAAACCTGGTTAATCACCGGCGTGGCAGGCTTCATCGGTTCCAACCTACTGGAAACACTTCTCAGTCTGGATCAGACTGTTGTTGGTTTGGATAGCTTCGTCACCGGCCACCAGTACAACCTGGACGAAGTCGAAACCTTTGTTACCGGCGAACAATGGAGTCGCTTTCGTTTCATTGAGGGCGATATCCGAAACTTCGAAGATTGCCGTCAAGCCGTAAAGGGGGCCGATTACGTTCTCCATCAGGCCGCCCTAGGTTCGGTGCCGCGCTCAATTGAAGATCCCATCTCCACAAATCAAGCCAATATCGACGGGTTCCTGAACATGCTGATCGCTGCAAAAGAGGAGCAAGTCAGGAGCTTCACTTACGCAGCCTCCAGCTCCACCTACGGCGATCATCCGGAGCTGCCGAAGGTAGAAAAAAAGATTGGTAATCCGCTGTCTCCCTACGCAGTCACCAAATATGTAAATGAGCTATACGCGAGTGTATTTGCCCGCAACTACGATTTCAGGGCCATCGGCCTTCGCTATTTTAATGTGTTCGGGCCGCGCCAAGATCCCAACGGCGCCTATGCTGCGGTAATCCCAAAGTGGACCGCCTCAATGATTCGTGGAGAGCCGGTATACATAAATGGTGATGGCGAAACCAGCCGTGATTTCTGCTTTGTGGCTAACGCGGTGCAAGCAAATGTGTTGGCCGCAACCGCGTTGGAGGAAGCAAAAGACGAGGTATACAATGTCGCGCTAAGCGCTCGGACTACGCTGAACGATCTATTCACTGCGATTCGTGAACAGCTCGACGATTTAGGGATTGGGGGAACACGCCAGCCGGAGTACCGTGATTTTCGTCCCGGCGATGTTCGTCATTCCCAGGCAGATATTAACAAGGCAAAGCAATATCTAGGCTACGCGCCATCGCACACCGTTACCCAGGGTTTGGCGACTGCCATGCCCTGGTATGTTCAGTGACTCTGTGAGCTTGTCGCTGCAATAGAAACGATTTGAAACAGGAATAACTGCAAGATGAAGAACTTTGCAATTATTGGCGCGGCGGGCTATATCGCGCCACGGCACATGCAGGCTATCAAAGCCACAGACAACAATCTCGTCGCCGCGCTGGATCCGAATGACTCCGTGGGTATTATCGACAGTTATTTTCCGGACGCCGATTTCTTTACCGAGTTTGAGCGCTTTGACCGTCACTTAGACAAGCTGCGTCGGGACAAACATGATCAACAAGTGGATTATGTTTCAATTTGCTCTCCTAATTATCTCCATGACAGCCATATGCGTTTTGCCTTGCGATCAGGGGCCGATGCGATTTGCGAAAAGCCGCTCGTGTTAAACCCCTGGAATATCGACGGCTTGCTCGATATTGAAAAAGACACCGGTCGAAAAGTGAATACTATTCTGCAGCTGCGTGTACACCCCTCCATCGTCGCATTGCGCGAAAAGGTGCAGGCCGAGAACCGTGAGACTAAGCATGAGGTGGATCTGACCTACATAACCTCGCGTGGGCATTGGTATCTTCAATCCTGGAAGGGTGATGAAAAAAAATCTGGCGGCATAGCCACGAATATTGGCGTGCATTTCTACGACATGTTGCATTTTATTTTTGGCGCGCTGCAAGAGAACGTGGTGCACCATAGCGATGACACCATGGCTGCGGGCTATCTCGAATACGAAAAAGCCCGTGTTCGTTGGTTTCTTTCAGTGGACTACAAGTATGTACCTGAAAGCGCGAAGAACCAGGGGCAGCGCACCTATCGCTCCATCACGGTAGATGGGGAAGAGATCGAGTTTTCCGGCGGGTTCACGGACCTCCACACCCGTAGTTATGAGGAAATCCTTGCCGGCCGTGGCTTTGGCTTGGTGGAAAATCGAGTTGCTATCGAAACCGTTTCTCATATCCGAAATTCTCGACCGATGGGGTCGACCGGGGATTATCATCCGTTTTTGAAGAAGTAGAAGGTGATAAGCCCGCTTTGCTCCGATTACATTAGAGGTTTTACTGAAGTGCCACGATTTATAAAATGGCGTTTACTTGCAAGACAAATCTGGAGATCCTGTTTGCTTCCTGATACCTGGAAGCAATTGCCAAAAAGTGAAGTTTTATTGATTGGCCATGAACATCACTATAACTTTTTGACATCAGGAAAATTGTATAGTCCAATACTTGGCTCACTTCTTTATCACTACAAAAAAAAGGGGCAGAGAGTTTCTATTGTATTAAAAGCTTTCAGCGCGCTACCACCTTCTAAGGCATGGCAATTTCATTATAACTACAATAGGGCTTATGCTTCTGTCTTTCCTCTTATTTTTCTGGGTAAGTTTTTTGGCTTTTTTAAGGACTTTGCAGACAAGAAGAGGGTTCGATTCTGGCGAACACTTTTCATCAATACCGCTGTAAAAAAAGTACTGGTCATCCAGCCCGATAAATATATGTGTCGGGCGGCCAAGGATTTGAATGTTTTGATCGTCGATGTTCAGCACGGCGTCATTGGAGACATGCATCTATGGTATGGAGAGCGGTTCAATGTCCATATTGATGCACGCGATTTGCCTGATGAATATTGGGTTTGGGACGATGAGTCACGCGAGACCATAGAAAAATGGGCTTGCCAGAAAGGCATCAACGTTATTAAGAAGGGTCATTTCTGGGTTGAAAGGTTTAAAAGCCCAGACCCCGACGATTCGATTGTTATTGCTGCCCTCGGGAAAACCCCTGAAAGAGATGAAGGTAAGCCCGCAATCCTGGTGACCCTCCAGTGGGATCTGGATCGGTATGCTTCTGGTTCGGATTTTAATGGGTTTATGCATAAGGAGCTTGAGGATTATATTTTTGAGACATCAGGGAAATATAATTGGTTTATTAGATTGCATCCAGTTCATCTTTATTCCGATAGGAAAGATGTTAGCTTTAAGTATCTGGAAAGGTTCGAAAATCAACCTTCTGTTGATTGGAGAATGTCAACTTTTTGCGCACTGCCTGCTTTGTTGAGTGTGATGGATTTACATATAACGTTCAGTTCAAGTGTGGTTATAGAAGCTGAATGGTTCGGTTTAAAAAGCGCAATCCTTGATATAGAGATGGCTGCTGGAGGTTGTCGTGATGCGTTTTATAAAGTGCAAAAAAATAATGGCGCAGCTCGTGTGATCCGCCCTTGTAAGCTAGACATCGACAGCTGGATTCAGGATAGCTTGGCATAGTCGGGACACTCCGAGTCACAACGGTGTCGCAAGCTCAGTCGTTGTTGCGTCTTGACACTATCGGCATCGGGCACTCCAAACCTTGGTTGTGTCGACTGACCCTGTAAAAATCGCACCTAATAGGGCGTTCTTAGCTATGTCGGCGGTAACGGCCACCACATCAAGAGGCCTGATTTGTTGAGTAAACTCAAAGGCAACACTTTGCTGGCAGGCTCAGCGGTGTATCTAACTTCAAATATCCTGAACGCAGCGATTCCGTTCGCTCTGTTGCCGGTGCTTACTCGCTATCTCAGCCCGGAACAGTACGGCGAGGTGGCAATGTTCCAGATGCTGCTTGGCGCGCTGGCAGCTTTTGTTAGCTTGAGCATGCATGGCGCTGCCGGGAGGAAGTTTTATGATGGGAATCTCGGAAAAGATGATTTGGCCAAATTCATTGGGGCCTGTCTGCAAATTCTATTGATCACCAGTTTTGTATCGGCCGCCGTGCTGATGGCATTCAGTGACCAGTTTTCAGAGTGGCTAGGTCTGGATAGTAAATGGATAGTCCTGGCTGTATTGGTTGTCGCAGCAAATGTGGTCGTCCAACTGAGGTTAGGGCAATGGCAGGTCAGAAAGAAGGCGATTAAGTATGGCTTGCTCCAGGTATCACGCAGCTTATTTAACGTTATTCTTTCTCTCCTATTAGTTGTTCCGCTTTTAAAAGGTGCGGACGGCCGGATATCCGCCCAAATATGGAGCGCCGTGATCTTTGCGCTCGTAGCTATATGGTTCTTAAAGAGAGGAAAGTTACTTAATTTTCTTTCCTGGAGGCCAGACCACATTCTGGAAGTCTTGAAATTTGGAGTGCCACTCGTTCCCCATGTCGGCGGTATGTTCCTGCTGGCATCCGTAGACCGCTTTGTCATCAAATCTGAACTTGGCCTGGATCAGACTGGTATTTATATGGTGGCAGTCCAATTCGCTACAGCATTGGCGCTCGTGTTCGACGCGATTAATAGGGCCTACGTGCCTTGGTTGTTTGAGCGACTTAAGCGAGACCATGAATTCGAAAAACGTCAAATCGTCCACTACACTTACGGTTGGTATGCAGTCATTCTCTTTGGAGCTGCTCTGGGTTTCGTAATTGCTCCTTGGTTGGTTACTTTTGTCGCGGGCAACACTTATTCAAGAGCCGGCGACGTGGTTGGCTGGCTAATTTTGGGGCAAGTCTTCGGGGGAATGTACTTGATGCTTACTAACTACATTTTTTTCTCAAAGCGAACAGGTCTTTTGTCGCTGGTAACTATAATTTCAGGGGTTATCAATGTGGTCCTTCTTATTGTATTTATAAATCGACTTGGTTTAGAGGGCGCCGCGTATGCTTTCTGTATTTCTATGGCAGTTCGCTTTCTGCTAACTTGGTTTGTGGCGCAAAAGCGGCACCCAATGCCGTGGTTTAAGTTCAGGGTGCAGGCATAGTAGCACCGTGTGGGCATCCGTGAAACGGATAGTCAGCCCACTGGTGCTCAAGTTCGACGAGAAGCATTCACAATTTAATTTTTTAGGTGTTTTAATGAAAACTGTTCTTGTTACGGGTGCTGACGGCTTTATCGGATCTCATCTGGTTGAGGTTTTGTGTAGAGAAGGCTTTTATGTGAAGGCGCTTTCACAGTATAACTCGTTCAACAGTTGGGGTTGGCTTGAGGACATTGATTGTTTGAATGAGGTGGAAGTTCTTAATGGAGACGTCAGAGATCCTCATTATTGTAAGCACATCACCAAGGGGGTTGATGTTATCTATCACCTAGCGGCGTTGATAGCGATCCCATATTCATATGTTGCTCCAGATAGCTATGTGGATACCAATATTAAAGGCACGCTGAACATATGCCAAGCAGCACTCGAGAACGGCGTTAAGCGAGTGGTTCATACCTCGACCAGTGAGGTTTATGGTACCGCACAGTATGTGCCGATCGACGAGGATCACCCGCTGCAGCCTCAATCGCCTTACAGTGCATCGAAGATAGCAGCTGATGCTATGGCCATGAGTTTCTATAATGCCTTCGATCTTCCGGTTACTGTCGCTCGACCCTTTAATACTTATGGCCCCCGCCAGTCCGCAAGGGCGGTGATTCCGACGATCATCAGCCAGATCGCTACTGGCATGAAAAAAATAAAATTGGGCGATGTCTCGCCGACGCGTGACTTTAACTATGTGGAAGACACTTGCCAGGGCTTCTTACAGCTAGCTAGCTGCGAAGCAGCGGTGGGTAGAACCGTCAATATAGCCTCAAATTACGAGATATCAGTTGAGGATACATTGAATGTAATTCGAGAGTTAATGGGTCGTGATGTTGAGTTCGCCACCGATGAACAGCGGTTACGGCCCGGCAAGTCTGAGGTTTTTCGACTGTGGGGGGACAACACGCGAATTCGAGAGCTGACAGGTTTTGCTCCTAAACACGATATTCGCGCCGGCCTGCAAAAGACCATTAATTGGTTTACTCAGCCTCACCAGCTGGCAAAATATAAAGCCGATCTCTATAACGTTTGAGATTTTTATGCTGCTGCAACCTCTTATCGATTTTGTTCGTGGCCACTATCGCACTAGTGACTTTATTCCTTTACACGCCCCGGTGTTTCGCGGCAATGAAAGGTGCTATGTGCTTGAAACGATTGACTCCACTTTCGTATCTAGCGTGGGAGCCTTTGTTGATCGCTTCGAGCACGACATGGCAGCTTACACTGGCAGCCCCCGCGCCGTTGCTACGGTCAACGGCACGGCTGCGCTGCATGTGGCTCTGCGTCTGGTGGGGGTGCAGCAAGGCGATTATGTCATCACGCAGCCGTTGACTTTTGTCGCCACCTGTAACGCGATTGTTTACTCCGGGGCAACACCGGTATTCGTCGATGTAGATCGCCATACTTTGGGCTTGTCTCCCTCGGCTCTTGAAAGCCGGCTGGAGGAAAACGCCTTTTGTGACGATGAAGGTCAATGTCGTCGACGTGCAGATCACGGCGCAATTCGAGCCTGTCTGCCAATGCACACTTTTGGCCATCCTGCGGACCTTGACGGCTTGTTGCGTGTTTGTGGTGACTGGGGGTTACCTTTGGTGGAAGATGCTGCCGAGTCTTTAGGCAGCATTTATCATGGCAAACATACCGGCACTTTTGGGGATGTCGGCACGTTAAGCTTTAACGGCAACAAAGTCATGACCACTGGCGGTGGAGGTATGCTTCTGTGTGGCCAAGAACTGGGCGAGCGCGCCAAGCACCTGACCACCACGGCCAAGCAGCCGCACAGCTATGAGTATGTGCATGACGAATTGGGCTATAACTACCGGCTTCCTAATCTCAATGCGGCTCTTGGTTGCGCCCAGTTAGAGCAATTGGAGGGTTACATCTCCGAGAAGCGCCAGCTGGCCGCTGATTATGCCGCTTGTCTAGCTGATAGCGAACTGGCGTTTGTCACCGAGCCAGAAGGCTGCCGTAGTAACTATTGGCTCAATGCCGTTATATGCTCGAATTCCGCTCAGCGTGATCAACTGCTTCAGGCTACCAATGAGCAGGGCGTTATGACACGTCCAATTTGGCGGTTGATGAATCGATTGCCTATGTACGCCGACGCCCCTTCTGGTGAACTGCCCAATGCCTTGTGGTTGGAAGCGCGAGTCGTGAACCTACCCAGCGGCGTGTGCGACCACGTTAAGGAAGGACGTTGATGCGAAAAATAGCCGTATTTACTGGTACAAGGGCTGAGTACGGTCTCTTGTACTGGCTAATGAAGGATATCCAGGCACATTCTGAACTGAACCTTCAGTTGGTGGTCGGTGCTATGCATCTATCTCCGGAATTCGGCAATACGTGGCAGGCGATTGTTGATGATGGGTTCGCGATCGACGCTAAGATAGAAATGTTGCTTTCTTCGGATAGTCGCGTCGGCACCGCCAAGTCAATTGGATTAGGGACGATCGGCATGGCTGATGCGCTGCAGCGTCTGGCTCCCGATGCCCTGGTGATTCTCGGTGACCGCTTCGAAGCCTTGTCTGCGGCTCAGGCCGCGCTGGTGATGAATATTCCCATCGTGCACATCCACGGGGGTGAGGTAACCGAGGGCGCCTACGATGACGCTATTCGGCATGCCATTACTAAAATGGCGAGCCTTCACTGCGTAGCCGCAGCGCCTTATCGTCGACGGGTGATCCAGATGGGGGAGAAGCCCGAACGGGTCCTGAATGTTGGTGCCTTGGGGCTCGATCATCTTGCCCGGTCACCGCGCATGAGCCGTCAAGCGCTTGCCCAGAGCTTGAACTTTTCGCTAGATGCCCCGTATCTGCTGGTTACCTATCACCCTGTGACCTTGGCAGACGAGCCCCCAATTGAGAGTTTCAAGGCTCTATTGAATGCACTTGACCGTTGGCCGGGCCATCGGGTTGTACTGACCTACCCGAATGCCGACAACGGCGGGCGTGCGATTATCCCGTTACTCGAAGAGTATGCGGCCCGGCAGCCAGAGCGTGTGCTGGCTATTCCTTCTTTGGGGGCCCAGCGTTACCTCTCGGCCGTAGCCGAGGCAGATGCTGTAGTCGGAAATTCTTCCAGCGGTCTCATTGAGGTTCCGAGTTTCGGTGTACCGACGCTTAACATCGGACAGCGTCAGGGCGGTCGGCTGGCCGCTGAATCGGTATTACACTGCGCAGCTGACGAGGAGGCTATCGACTCGGGCATTCGCCAAGCACTCAGTCCTTCGTTCAGGGAAATATGTCGCCATGCACGCAATCCTTATGGTCAGGGTAATGCTGCGGAGAAGATTGTCGACGCCCTGCTTATGCAACCGCTTGAGACGCTTAAATCCTTTCATGATTTGCCGGGAGGCTCTCAGTCGTGAAGATAGCATCCGCAACTTATGTAATTGCTGAAGCCGGAGTTAACCATAACGGTGATCGGCAGCGGGCCTTCGATTTGATTGATGCCGCTGCCAACGCTGGGGCTGATGCTGTAAAATTCCAGACCTTTAACGCTAAGCGTCTGGCCGCGTTGACCGCCCCTAAGGCTGCCTACCAGCAGCGTACGACCGAGGCAGCTCAGAGCCAACTTAAGATGCTTGAAGCTCTGGAGCTGCCGCTCGAGTGGCATGCCCCTCTCCAGGCTCATGCACACCAGCTTGGTATTGAATTTCTGTCCACTGCCTTCGACACCCAGAGCTTGGCATTTCTGGAAACTCTTAATTTGCCATTCTACAAAGTGCCCTCTGGTGAGTTGACTAACGGTCCGCTGCTTTGGGCCTTTGGTCAGACCGGTAGGCCATTGGTCATCTCCACCGGCATGGCTACTCTCTCTGAGGTTGAGCAAGGCCTGGCGGTGGTCTGCCATGCCTTTAACCATTCAGAGAAGCCTCGCTCGATGCGCGAGGTTTGGCAGTGCTGGTGCGAACCAGAGGCCCGCGCTGCTCTGGCAGGGCGTGTGAGTCTGCTGCACTGTACTTCCCAGTATCCTACACCAGTTCAAGAAGTTAATTTAAAGGCTATGGATACATTGGCTGAGGTCTTCGGTGTTCCGGTCGGCTATTCCGATCATACCCGGGGTACGCTGGTTCCTGTGGCCGCCGTGGCACGTGGTGCCACAATCATTGAGAAGCACTTCACCCTTGATCGCGACCTACCAGGCCCGGACCATGAGGCCTCGCTTGAACCTGATGAGCTAAAGCGCATGGTGCAGGATATCCGGGTCATAGCGCAGTCACTCGGAGACGGCCAAAAAGTGCCCCAGGCAAGTGAGTGGGATACCCGCCAAGCCGCCAGACAGAACTTAGTGGCTTCCAGATCCATCCAACAGGGCGAGCTGTTTACGGAGGATAACGTCACCACAGCGCGTGCCGGGCAGGGCGAGCTTGGCATGGCGTTTTGGGACAAACTAGGGCAGCCGGCGGCGCGGGACTATAAGGTGGGGGATGCGCTGTGAAAACGGCACCTGTTATTCTTTTGGGCGCTGGCGGGCACGCCAAGGTGGTACTTGATTTACTCAGAGCCCTTGATCATCGAGTTCTAGGTGTATGCGACCCCTTGTTGACTGATCAGAATATTTCTCGGTGGCGTGATTTGCCCGTGCTGGGCAGCGATGAGGCGGTCAATCGACATAGCCCCGACAGTATCATGATTGCAAATGGCGCGGGTAGCCTGCCGGGCCGCTACTTACGCCGCCGCTTGCATGACCAGTTCGTCGGCAGCGGCTATCGTTTCGTAACCCTGGTGCACCCTAGCGCTCTCCTCGGATCCGGCGTTGAGCTGGGTCAAGGAGTACAGATCATGGCGGGTGTGATCGTACAGGCGGATACTGCTATTGGAAACGACGTAATCCTCAACACCGGTTCGCGTATCGATCATGACGGTTTGATCGGCGACCATGTGCATGTTGCGCCGGGCGCCGTTATATCTGGAGGCGTAATGGTCTCTGACGGTTGCCATATCGGCCCGGGCAGCGTGATCATTCAGGGCGTAAAACTTGGTATGGGTGCCGTGGTTGGCGCGGGTACCACTGTTCTGTCGGATATAAAGGCGCATTGTCAGGTTACAGGGCAGCCTCCGCGAATACCTGTGGAGCTCAAAAGGGAGAACAACACCGCATGAAGCACTGGAAAGCCACGGTGGTGGCGCCGGGCACACCGCTTGAGCAAGCCATCCAAGTACTGGATCGAGCCGCATTAAGGATAGTCCTCGTCGTAGACGCGCAAGGATATCTTCGAGGTACCTTGACCGACGGAGATATCAGGAGGGCATTGATTGCCCATCAATCTCTCTCAGTCCCGGTAGATGAGGTAATGAACCCACGTCCGCAGACGGCAACGAGTGAGTGGAGCAAAGACCGCATGCTCGCCATTATGGAGAAGCGCCAAATACTTCAGTTGCCTATCGTCGACGGCGAGGGTCGTGTTGTTGGTCTGGAAAGCCTTCATGATCTGCTCAACAAACCTCTGCATGATAATCCTGTTTTTTTGATGGCTGGCGGATTCGGAACACGGCTTCGCCCGTTGACCAATGACTGCCCTAAGCCGATGCTCAAGGTCGGCGATAAGCCGATTTTACATCTCATCCTTAATCATTTCATCCAAGCGGGCTTCCATCGTTTCTTTATTTCCACCCACTATATGCCCCATCTGATTCGAGATTATTTCGGCGATGGCAGTCAGTGGGGTGTCAGTATCCAGTATATTCATGAAGAAGAGCCCTTGGGGACTGGCGGGGCATTGGGCTTGTTACCACACGATGAGATTGATTGCCCAATGTTCTTGATGAACGGCGACCTTTTGACTTCTCTGAATGTTCATGGCCTGCTGGATTTTCATCGCGAGCACCCTGGTAGCGCGACCATGTGCGTACGTGAATATGATTACCAAGTGCCTTATGGCGTGGTTGAAAGCGAAGGTCATCGTATTCGATCAATGGTTGAGAAGCCGACTCAGCGCTTTTTTATAAATGCAGGCGTCTATCTATTAGAGCCGGAACTGGTGCGTAGTGTTCGGCCGGGCACCCGAATTGACATGCCGTCACTTCTCGAAAGAGAGATAGCCGAGGAGCGAGTGGTTAACATGTTTCCAATCCACGAGTACTGGCTTGATATCGGTCGAATCACCGATTTCAGGAAAGCGCAGGATGATTGCGTGGATCTTTTTAATGGGTGACGGTTTGAAAACAGTTGCGGTGATTCCCGCCAGGGGGGGGAGCAAAAGGTTGCCTGGCAAAAATCTGATTAACCTAGGTGGTAAACCTTTAATAGCCTGGACAATAGAGGCAGCTATTGAAGCAAAGGTATTTGAGGCAATTGTCGTTTCAAGTGACGATGAAAAGATTCTTTCGGTGGCTTCAAAGTATCCAAATATCGTTACGTCGGAAAGGCCTGAATATCTGGCTTCGGACACGGCCACGACAGTGGATACCGTCGCGCATGTGGTTTCGGAATTAGAGGAAAAAGGAACTTGGCCAGATGCTATCGCCATTCTTCAGCCAACATCTCCGTTGCGTAGTGCTGGGGATATCACTGCGGCTTTTGAGTTGTTTACCCAACAAAAATCGACAGTGGTTTCTGTATGTGAGCTGGAACATCCCATCGAGTGGAGCGGAACCCTAGAAAATGGCTATCTGACTGGTCTGAATGATTCTTTGCTTAGGTCACAGGATCATGAGAAGCGTTACAGGCTTAATGGAGCTATTTATATTTGTGATAGAAAAAGTGTTCGAGTTAATAATCCGCTCTTCACCGGTGCGCCGTCAGCGTATGTCATGCCAGCTTTGCGTTCCGTAGATATAGACACTTCATTCGATTTGAAACTGTGTGAACTGATACTCGAGGTTACTTAACCGGACGTAGTAGTGGTAGTTGGTGTGGTTCATGTGACCTGATATGCATTAAATTGGTTTCGACAAATGCAATAGATTGTTTTCGGTCAAAGAGTGTTTTAAGCGCAAAGTTTAAGTGATTTTGTATAGTCACTCGATTTTCAAATTGACTGTATTTAAGGTTGCCACTTTATGAAGGTAATGACAATCATTGGAGCACGACCACAGTTTGTGAAAGCAGCGGTCGTTTCCCGAGCGTTCAAAGAGCGTCGTCCGGATGTGAAAGAAATTATAGTCCACACTGGCCAGCATTATGACACTAATATGTCGGATGTTTTTTTTGAAGAGCTGGAAATACCTCGGCCGGACTACAATTTGGGTGTTGGTGGAGGCACGCATGGTCAAAACACAGGTCGAATGATCGAAAAGCTGGAAAAGTTGATGATAGATGAAAGGCCAAATTGGGTAGTAGTCTACGGTGATACGGATAGCACCCTTGCCGGCGGCGTGGCTGCGTCGAAGCTGCATATTCCCGTTGCCCATGTGGAGGCCGGTCTTCGAAGCTTTAATCGCCGTATGCCAGAAGAAATAAACCGTATCTTGACTGACCATGTATCAGACCTCTTATTCGCACCAACAGAAACTTCACAGAAAAACTTGTTAAAAGAGGGTGTTCCTGAAGGGAAGATTAAATTGGTCGGTGATGTGATGTACGACGCCGCCTTGTACTATAAAGATCGAGCAAAAAAACCCGTTTTCCCTCATGGCTTTCTGATTGAGGATGAAGACTTTGTGCTTTGCACTATTCACCGAGCAGAAAATACTGACGATCTTGATAAACTAGAAAGTATCTACAGCGGTCTTGAGGAGTATGGACGCACTATAGTTCTTCCATTACATCCGAGAACCAGATCAAAAATTTTGGAAAGTGAAATGGTGATTCCTGATAACGTTTGGCATATCAATCCGGTTGGCTATTTGGGTATGGTGTGGCTCGAAGCTAATGCTCGTTTGATTGTGACCGATTCGGGAGGCATACAGAAAGAGGCATATTTTCATGGTAAGAATTGCGTAACCTTGCGGGAAGAAACAGAATGGTCGGAACTTGTGGAATCAGGCTGGAACACTTTAGTGGGTACGAATCCTGGCTTAATTGCAAAGGCGCTTCTGGAACATCAAGCCCCAATGAGTAAGCCGTTTTACGGTGATGGGGACACCGCGCTTCAGATCGTGAATGAGGTGTGCAGATGAAGATCGTGCATCTTAGCGTTTGCAGACAATTCTCGCAGGGACAAATTAATCAACTTCGCTACGAAAATGATGCGTCTAAGAAGATTAAGAACGTAGAATGGCATACGCAGGGTTACCACGTAGGGGCAGCTATAGGGTCATCTATCAGCCAGATTCCTCTTTGTTTCAGGCCCATTTTTTTGCGGAATTTATGGGGTTGGATCGTAGCCCTTCGACTCAGCAGACAATACGACGTGCTGATTATGCGGCACATGACGTTTGACCCTTTCGCCCTCATGTTCTCTCCTCTTATAAATAATAGGGTAAGCGTTCATCATGCTAAAGAAGTGGAAGAGCTGAAACTTATCCGAAAGGGTTGGCGTGGGAAGCTCGCGTCATTAGTTGAGAGATGCACAGGGCGTGTAGCTGTTAGAAATGCCAAAATGATCCTTGGTGTGACGGAGGAGATTGCCCGGTACGAAGCAGCGATGAGAGCCCCTTCAAAACCGATAGGTATATACCCGAATGGGATTGAAGTTGATTTGGTTTCTCAACTTTCTGATGAACGAAAATCTACAGAAATCCATGTGGCTTTCCTCTGTGGCACCTTTTCTGCTTGGCATGGACTGGATAAGCTTATTCATGCCATCGATCGTCAAGAGACAGATTCGAAAGCGTGTTCGCTGCAAATCCATCTAATTGGAAGACTTTCGAACGATGATTTATCCGAAATTTCGGCTACAAGTCGTCGCTCGCAAGTATTTCACGCTTATGGGGTTATGACGTCAACACAGTATATGGAAATTTTAGCAAAATGCGATTTCGGCATCGGCTCTTTAGCATTAGAAAGGCAGGGTCTAACGGAGGCGGCGACACTGAAAATAAGAGAGATGCTAGCCATCGGGCTTCCTGTTTATTCTGGCCATAAAGATATGGCTCTCGCAAATGATTATGCTTGGGGGCGTGTGGTCGACGAAGTGCGTGCTGATAGTTTAATAGAGTTCGGGATGGCGATGAAGGATATGCCTAGAGAAAAAGTTCGCCATGAAAGTGCCCGATTCATCGAAAAGAAAAGTATAATGGAGTGTGCGATAAATTCTATGGAAAGGGTATTCGAGAATGGTTTTTCGTAAAGTGTTTGCTTTCCCGACGCTCTTTTTTGAATTCGGGTAACGTGGGATTTTTGCTTTGAGCGATTTTTCGTCATCTCCGGTCCAGATTTTTCTTTCTGCGATTGTTTTTGTTTTTGGAATGGTGCTGTCTTTAGCTATAAGAAAATATTTCAAAGCGTCGGTGCCTAGGGTTTTATGCCTTTATTTATGGCATTCTATTTTTTGCCTAATTTATATTTTTTATGTAGTCAGCAATGGCGGTGATGCATTGATGTATTACCAAAGTGGACTATCATCGGATTTTTCGTTTTCACTTGGAACAAGTTCCGTTCGGTTTTTGTCCTACTTTTTGGTTCAGTACTTAGGGCTTTCCTTTTTGGGTTGTTCTTTTTTCTTTAATGTATTTGGGTTTATTGGGTTGTTGGCATTTGATGCAGCCTTGAGAGAAGTCACTTGGTACAAATCACGAACCATTCGAATCTGGGCTACCTTGATTGTATTTCTCCCTTCAATAAGTTTTTGGTCTTCGGGACTTGGTAAAGACTCGCTTTCGTTTTTAGCCGTGGGGTTAGCATTGTGGTCCGCTCTGGATCTTAGGCATAGATGGTTTCTGTTGTTTTTTTCTCTATTAGTGATGATGGTAGTTAGGCCTCACATGGCCGGTATTCTTGGCCTCGGCTTGGCCGGGTCTTACGGAATGCAGCGAAGTGTGCCTGTTATCCATAGATTTGTGTTGGGTGGAATAGCTATAGCTGCATCAGCGGTGTTGGTGCCTATGGGCCTCAGTTATGCCGGTCTTAGTGGCGAGGTAGATGCTGGCGCGTTGATCGAATATGTCGAAAACCGACAAGGGATGAATCTATCCGGCGGGTCAAGCGTAGATATTGCAGACATGAATATTTTCATGAAGTTGTTCACGTACATGTTTCGACCCCTCTTTCTGGATGCTAATGGGATAGCCGGCCTGGCATCATCTGTTGATAATATAATATTGCTTTTGCTTTTCATTGCTGGTTCGTGGGCTATCCTTCGAAAGCGGGTGCGGGTCATGGCGAACGATCACAATAGAATGTTCCTTTGGTTATACAGTGCCATCGCATGGGTTGTGCTCGCCTCGGTGACGGCCAATCTTGGTATAGCACTGAGACAAAAGTGGATGTTCGTGCCCATGCTAATATTTCTTTTTCTATCGGTGATAGGCCGTTCCCGCGTAACTTTTAATAGCAAGCAAGAACGAGTAGTTGCTCGTGTTTGAAACGGCTCAAAGCCGCGTTTTGATCATAGCCAGTTTCCCAGATTCTCTGATTAAGTTTCGTGGGCTGCTAATAGACGCGCTACTTGAGGCAGGGCAACAAGTTCATATTGCGGTGCCGAACTTGCCGCCTGACGGAGATGTCGCGCTCGCACTGGCTGATAAAGGTGTGCGTGTGCATAACGTTCCTCTGCGGCGCACGGGTTTGAATCCCATCACAGATATAGAATTAGTGTTTTCGTTGGCCGCTTTGATGTGGCGTCTTCGCCCTCAGTACGTTCTCAGCTACACCATCAAGCCTGTTGTTTACGGCTCGATAGCGGCTTGGCTTGTTGGAGTAAAGCGTCGTTTTGCCCTGGTTACCGGGCTTGGCTATGCCTTTACCGGTACCGCCTCTGGCAAGCGCGCTTTGCTACGGCGTTTGATTCAGCGCCTTTACCGGTTCGCATTAAAGCGTACGCACCGTGTGTTCTTTCAGAACCCGGATGACGAGACGCTCTTCAGGGCGTTCCGACTGCTCCCAGAGACCGTTCCTTCCTCGGTTGTGAATGGCTCCGGTGTGGATGTGTCTGAGTATTCCGTCGCTCCATTGCCCGATAAACCCTGCTTTCTCCTCATCGCCCGGTTATTGGGTGATAAGGGCGTTCGAGAGTATGCGCAAGCCGCCCAGCTCGTGAAATCGGTGCATCCAGAGGCCGTCTTTCGGCTGGTCGGTTGGATTGATGATAACCCCGATGCCATAACCCAGCGGGAATTGGATCAATGGGTGGATTCCGGTCTTCTGGAGTTCTTGGGCCGGCTGGACGATGTGCGTCCAGCGATTTCCGGCTGTTCCGTGTATGTGCTTCCCTCATACCGTGAGGGGACGCCCCGTACGGTGCTCGAGGCCATGGCGATGGGCCGGGCGGTGATCACAACGGATGCGCCGGGCTGCCGTGAGACGGTGGTGGACGGTGACAATGGTTTCCTGGTGCCGGTTAAGGATATTAATGCTCTGGCGGACGCTATGATCAAGATGGTCGATACCCCAGGGTTGGCTGCGAGCATGGGTGAGAGATCCAGGCGGATCGCGGAGGAGAAGTACGACGTCCATAAGGTTAACGCCGCTATGCTTGAAGGAATGGGTATCCAATGAAGCGTGCTATGGATTTGGTTGGCGCGCTGGCGGCACTGGTGCTGCTTTCACCGGTGGTGGTTGTGCTTTGTATCCTGGTGCGTAGCAAATTGGGCTTCCCGGTTTTCTTCCGTCAGGTGCGGCCCGGTATCGAGGGGCGGCCGTTCAACATGGTTAAATTCCGAACCATGACTGACGAGCGAGGCCCCGATGGTGCTCTGCTACCTGATTATCAACGTCTCACCGCGTTGGGGGCCTGGCTGCGTTCTACCAGCCTTGATGAGCTCCCGGAACTCTTTAACGTGCTGAAAGGCGATATGAGCCTGGTCGGGCCCCGTCCGCTACTGAGGGATTATTTGCCGCTGTATAGCGACCGTCAGGCTCGTCGCCACGAAGTTCGCCCGGGGATTACAGGCTGGGCCCAGATCAACGGTCGCAATGCCCTATCTTGGGAAGAGAAGTTCGAGCTGGACGTCTGGTATGTCGATAACCAGTCCCTGTGGCTGGACATAAAGATTCTGTTCAAGACGGTGCTGCAGGTCCTTAAGCGCGATGGCATTTCCCACGGCGAGGACGCCACCATGCCGAGATTCAAGGGGTCGAACCGTGGCGATTAAATCCTTGGCGATATTGGGTGCCGGCGGGCACGGCAAAGTGATTGCTGACGCCGCGCTTCTTGGCGGTTGCCGGGAGCTGGTGTTCTTCGACGATGCCTGGCCGGACAAGCAAGACAACGGTAACTGGGCGGTGGTCGGTGATTGGTCGGCGTTGCTTGAACGCCATCTTGACTATGACGGTGTCATCGTGGCTATCGGTGCGAACGACGTCCGTATGGCGAAACAGGTCGCCTTGCGCGAGGCGGGCGTGTCCCTGGCCACGGTGATTCACCCGCTGGCTGCTGTGAGCCCGTTCGCGGCCCTTGGCGCCGGCTCCGTGGTGTTTGCCGGAGCGGTGGTGAACCCGGACGCTCGTGCCGGCGAGGGTGTGATTGTTAACAGCGGTGCGGTTGTCGAGCATGATTGCCGGCTGGGCGACTGGGTACATATCAGCCCCAGGGCCTGCCTGGGCGGCAATGTGACCGTGGAAGATGGCGCCTGGGTGGGCATCGGCGCAGTGGTTAAGCAGGGCGTTACGGTGGGCCGGGGCGCCATCGTCGGCGCCGGCGCGGCGGTAATTTCCGATGTGCCGCCCGGCGCTACGGTTATGGGCGTTCCCGCCCGATAACAAAACCGCACTCTACAGTTGTACAGGCCATCGCTTATGGTGATGGGTATCTTGGCGTCGTGATTGTGATCACACGCATTGAAGGAGCGCTGCAATGTTGAATGGACCTTTCCCTCCCTGGCCGTCTTACACCCCTGAAGAGGCGGATGCCGTTCAGCGGGTGTTGTTGTCGAACAAGGTGAACTACTGGACCGGTGACGAGTGCCGGGCGTTTGAGCGTGAGTTTGCCGCCTTCGCCGGCACCGATTACGCGGTGGCGGTGGCGAACGGCACCGTGGCGCTGGATCTGGCGTTGCGGGCCTTGGGGATCGGCGCCGGGGATGATGTGGTGGTGACTTCCCGCACTTTCCTGGCGTCCGCGTCGGCCATCGTCAATGTGGGCGCGCGTCCGGTGTTCGCGGATGTGGACCGGGACAGCCAGAACATTACCGCCGAGACCGTGGCGGCGGCGTTGACGCCGGCCACCAAGGCGGTGGTGTGCGTGCACCTGGCCGGCTGGCCCTGCGACATGGACGCCATGGCGGCGCTGGCCGAGCAGCACGGCCTTTATCTGATCGAGGACTGCGCGCAGGCCCACGGCGCCACCTGGCGTGGCCGCCCGGTGGGCGGTTTCGGCCATGTGGGCTGCTGGTCGTTCTGCCAAGACAAGATCATGACCACCGGTGGGGAAGGGGGCATGGTCACCACCAACGACCGGGCGCTGTGGTCGTGGATGTGGAGCTACAAGGACCACGGCAAGAGCTGGGAGGCGGTCTACGAGCGCGAGCACCCGCCCGGTTACCGCTGGTTGCACGAGAGCTTCGGCACCAACGGGCGGCTCACCGAGATTCAGGCGGCCATTGGGCGCATCCAGTTGGCGCGGATGCCCGAGTGGACCCGGGTGCGCCGTGCGTACTGTGAGCGCATCTGGGAGACCGCGCGCGCGCTGCCGGGTTTGCGAGTGCCCACCGTGCCGGAATCCGTGGGCCACGCCGGCTATAAGTGCTATCTGTTCGTGGAGCCCTCGGCGCTGGCCCCTGGCTGGGACCGGGATCGCGTGCTCAACGCCGTGCTTGAGCACGATGTGCCCTGTTTCTCCGGCTCCTGCTCGGAGGTGTACCTGGAGAAGTGCTTCCAGGACGCCGGCCTGGTGCCGGACGCGCCGCTGACCAACGCCAACGAGCTGAGCGACACCAGCCTGATGTTCCTGGTGCATCCCACCCTGGAAGGCCGCCACATCGACCAGACCTGCCACGCCCTCGAAGCCGTCATGGCCGAGGCCACCGCCCGCAACACCGCCGCCCGCGCCTCCGGCTGATCTCCTCCTGCTGCCAGCCGCGAAACGGCATTGTTTGTGGCACTTTCCGGGACTTTGCTGGTCTCCATGGATGAGGTGTAAAGTTTAGTGTAAAGTCCGTGCTCTATGGAGGGAGTGGCCAAAAATGCATAAGCCGCCAGTTTTTTATGCTCTGATTCAGGTGAAGTTCAACGCCGTTCAGATGGAGCGTTTCGTTTCTGACTTTCGGGAAGCCCTTCGGGGCAACGGCTTTCCAGACTATCAAGAGGATACCCAGACGGAGTTGCTGATCAGCATGGGACCTAGCGGGCCTCGACCGCCAGAACAACGCCCCAGAAACCGTTGGCGTTTTTTCAATATGGAGAGAACGGAAGGTTTTACTCTGCTGGATGACGCCCTGGTTTATCACACCAACCGTTATGACTGCTTTACGCACTGTCGGGACGTGGCGCTTCAGGCATTGAGGATTCTGCATGACCGGGTGGATCTGGCGTACGTGGAGCGCGTCGGTATGCGGTATCTGGACGCTGTTATGCCGGCTGCCGGAGCTGCTTTAGCGGATTTGGTCAAGCCTACATTGTTAGGTCCCTATTCGGAGCTGCCTGGCGATTTGGACCATGGCTTTTCCGAGACACGTAAGATAGTGGGTGACGGGAACCTGGTGATGCGGACTCTGATCAATGAGAAAGGGCTGGCGATTCCGCCTGATTTACAGAATCAGACTCTGAATTTGGATGAAACGCTAAAGAGCTATCAGGGTGACCTGTTGTTGGTGGACACTGACTATTTCGTTCAGAAGCGTTTTAAGTTTGATATGAGCGCTATTGAAAAGCAGTTTCAAGCGTCGCACGCTGTACTCATCGACACCTTTAAGGCGGCCATTACGGACGAGGCAAAAGCGCTATGGGGATTGTAATGGAGAAAGATTGGATGGCTTCGGGGGATTCTCCGGCTTCCGTGACCTCCGGCTGGGGTGTTTATGCCTCTATGACTTTTATGCTTGCTGTGGCCAGCCCCCTTGCTCCCGCTTCCGATGCAGGATCAGGCGGTATGATGACGGCTGACGCCTTAAAGGCGAGGCCTGCTTGGATCAGTACCGATTCCAGCAGTGCCGAGGTCGAGAGGGTCGACGTTAGGCACTTCTCATCGGACGCATCGGCAACGTTACAACAGCGCCTGCAGACCCTAAAAACAACGCTCGGTTTGACCATCACGGACATGGCTGAGTTGTTTGGCGTGGCCAGGCCGAGCATATATGCTTGGTTAAAGGGTCAGGAGCCACGACCCGATAACGTTGAACGGCTGGCGACGCTTGAATCCTACGCTGAGAAGGTGGACGCTTTGGCGCTTCCGCGAGTCGATAAACTTATTAAGCGTCCGCTGAAGTCCGGGGCTTCAATGTTGCTGCTGATCAAGGATGGCCGGGCAGTGGACCGTGCCTTGGATGAGCTGGCTCATATTGCTAGGACAGAGCACGATCAGCGCATGACCCAAAAAGGCCGAAACAAACTTTGGACGGCCCGTGAAGCGGCTGATTATGTTTCTTCGGAGGGGGTTGAGAAGGATTCTTAGTACATGGTCACCTGGACGCGTGATACCGCTTGGCGGCAAGGAAGCCTGATAGAGCGAACCGATTTGCAGGCATTGGACGTACCTATAGGGGACGAGCATGCTTTCGCTCTTGTCATCTCCCACGATTGTGACGTAGCGAATGACAATATGGCGCTTGAGCCGGACGTCGAGGTAGTTCTGCTTGCACCGCTGAGTGTGGCGGATAGAAGCCTGACCCATGGCAAAAACCCCAGATGTCTGCATTTTTCGGTGGTGGACGATGCCGGGGGTGAAAACTTGTTTGAAGCCAAGGCTGGGAGCAAGTATCGATTAGACAAAAAAAGGCTAGCCCATCATGAGCCGTACACCGATTACACTGTTGATACCCGCACTCTCGATCTACTGCAACGCTGGCTGGCTTGCCGCTATAAGCGCCATGCCCTTCCGAACTCGCTGGTTGCGCGTGGGGGCCGTTTCTTACAGCTTATTCAGAAGCGCGTTAAGAAAGAGGCGGACTCCATAGTCGGCATTTGGGTTTCTTTCGATCCTGATGGTGAGGTGGACGAAGAAACCCCTTACGAACTCAATGTGTACTTTGTTTATTCGGTGGATGATCCGGCCGCGCACCATGCCGCGGTGGCAGTGGCTGAGTCAGTCAAAGAAGGTGCCGAGCAACATGCTGGGGAAGAGGGCTATAGCGCTATCTATCTGGAGCAATGTGAAGCCGTTTCGGAGCAGGCCTTCACGCTTTGGGACATGAGGCACACCGTCGAACTAAAATTAGAGTACCTAAGTTATCGCGGCGACTCGCCGGGCCCCATGGCGCCCTGATGGCCACTATATGCGCGGACCCGGCTGGGACCGGGACCGTATTCTCAACGCCGTGCTTCTCGGGCCCCTGCTCGGAGGTGTACCCGGAGAAGTGCTTCCAGGATGCCGGCCTGACGCTGGACGGCTGTAGTGCGGCTAGTTTGCCTAAGTACTCGGGTTTGGCAGCTTTGCGCACTCTGGTAGACTCTCGTCGGGTTTTATCCGTAAATTGCGACGGCGACGTTGAATGACACATACCCCTGAAAACCGGTCTGCTGAGGGCCATTCCAATAAAGTCCATTTGACCTTTGATATTGATTGGGCGCCGGATGTGTCGATTGACGCTATCAGGAAAGTAATCAACCCTCGCGGTATCAAGGCAACGTTTTTTATTACCCACCCGTCGGATATTGTCAGTGATCTGATCGCGGATGGTCACGAAATCGGCATTCATCCGAACTTCCTGCCGGGCTCCTCCCAGGGCGATGAACCAGAGAAGATCATTGAGTATCTGCTCAACATCGTGCCGAACGCTAGGGCGCTAAGGACCCATGCGCTGGTGCAGTCTTCTCCTTTGTTTCAGCGCATTTTCTCCAGTTTCCCCCAGCTTCGTTACGACCTCTCTCTCTTTATGTATAAGTTTCCGCATATCGAGCCGTTCTCCTGGTCGTTCGGTGGTACTGAGTTTACCCGCGTGAACTATAACTGGGAAGACGATGCTGCCTTTTTTGACAATGAGTTCGATTGGTCGAAGCCGTTCTGTCCTGGGCCGGTAAGCGTATACGACTTCCATCCCATTCATATTCACCTGAACTCAAGCGGCAGTGAGCACTACGACGCCTTGAAACAGGCCATTCAGGTTCCACTCACCCAGGTTAGTGAGGCGGAGATCACGCAATATCAGAACAATGGTGAAGGTGCTCGATCCTTCCTTGAAGCCATGGCGGCTTCGCCCAACCAGCACATCGATTTCGAAGGTCTGCTATGCGCGTAGGCATCATCGGTCGGACAGGCATGTTGCTGGAAACAGCGCGGCAGATTCTGGCGCGCGGCCATGAGATTGCCTTCGTAATGACATGCCGGGCCGAAGCCTACTATGAGGTTGATGAGTCTCATTTTCGGGACCTCGCGGCGGAATTGGGATGCCCTTTTTATGAAGGCGTTAATCCGAACGAGCATGTGGATGATATCAAACGGTTGGGCGCCCAGGTGTGTGTCTCGATCAACTGGTTGACCCTGCTTAAAGAGCGCTTTCTGACCGCCTTTCCTTTCGGTGTTTTGAACGCGCACGCCGGCGACCTGCCCCGGTATAAGGGCAATGCCTGTGCTAACTGGGCGATCCTCAACTTCGAGCCGTCGATTGGCCTGACCGTCCACCGGATGACGGAGGCGCTCGACTCGGGCCCCTACATTTTGAAGCGGCACTTTCCGGTTACCGACGACACTTACATAACGGATGTTTATGCGTGGCTTGATAAATCCGTTCCCGAGATGTTCGTGGAAGCCCTTGATCTGTTGCCGACGAAAGACTTTGTTGAGCAGGACGCTACCGTCAGGACGTTGCGTACCTATCCGAGGAAGCCTGAGGACGGGCGTATCGACTGGACGCTTAGTCGGCGGGACATCATTGCCAATGTACGGGCTAGCTCGAGGCCTTTCGACGGCGCCTTTTGCTTCCTGAATGGTACGGATACACGGGTAACCGTGTTTCGGGCAGCGCCGTTCGACATCGACTTTGATTACATGGCGGTGCCTGGCCAGGTCTGTTTTTCGGAACGGGGCTGCCCGGTTGTGGCCACCCGGGACGGCATGATGATCATCCAGGAGTGTTTGATCGCCGGTCTTTCCCCGGAAGAGAGCGGTAAGCGCGTTGTCCGGTCACTACGTAATCGCCTGACGTAATGCCCGGCAGCGCTTCGGAACCTTCGTGGTCGGTGCCGTGCTGCGCTGCGGTGGGGCGGTTTAATCCGTTCTGAGTTTGGTGCCGTAGTATTTGCCCTGGGCAGGCACGTCTTTATTTACCAGGCTCATGGCCCCGATAATCGCTTTATCGCCGATGGAAACACCCATTTGTACGATTGAATTGGGCCCGATATAGACGCCGTCGCCGATGCGGGTGGGCTGTCTTTCTATGCCTTTTTCGCCCAGAGAGGTGCTCCAGTCTACTGTGTGGTGGGTGTAGATCTGGCTGCCCGCGCTAATGGAGACGTAGTCACCGATTTCCAGCCCGCCGGACCCGTCCAGCACCACATTGGGTCCGATCCAGGTGTTCTTGCCGACTTTCACGTCCCCCAGAATCAGCACATTGTTGTAGCAGGATGTGCCCTCGCCGAAACCGTAAAAATGCGCGGTTTCCCAGCGGTCCGTGAGCAAGTCTTGCACGGACACATGCCGATTAAACTTCTCTTTGATTTCTCTTCTTTTGGTCTCGATGAGGCTACGGATTTCCTCTTCGATGCCAGTCTCTCTCGACTTACTCATTGTCACTGCCTTTAAACGCGTCGCCCTGCCGATGACCAGATTCTGGCAGTATACATAACGCCGCGCCGCACTGTCCCGGCGGCGGAGACCGGGACCGTATCGTCGACGCCGTGCTGGTGCATCCCACCCTGGAAGACCGCCACATCACCCAGACCTGCCACGCCCTCGAAGCCGTCATGGCCGAGGCCACCGCGCCAGGCGCCGCCCGCGCCTCCGGCTGATCCCTTGTGCGAGCGGGCCCCGCCCGCGAAAGGGCGACCTGCCGCCCGGCACCCATCACCTCAGCGGGAAAGCCCTCCCTCAAACCAATAGCTGTTCGCTGACAACGATTGACGTTCTGGCCGACAGTTTAGTCGGGTAAGACCTGCCATGCTGGCCCATTCCACCGCCGAGCCAGGCGTTACAAAAATGTTCCCGGAGAATATTGAATAAGAAAAAGGTTTTGACTATGGTTAAAGCATCATCCGCCCCCGGCAGTAAGTCTTCTCTCAATGATCCAGAGAATGCCGAACCCGGGGGCAACTCTTTTCAGGGCGGCAGAAAATCCGATCTTCTCAGGCATGTCACTCCTACGGTTACTGCGGTTATGGTGGATGCCGGCTTCTTTTTGAAGCGTGCCCGTGCAATCTTCGAAACCTGCAGCACTTCAGGCCAACGTAGAGGCGAATAGCGTTTAGTTTTGTGTTTGGATAGCCGCACATCCCGAAGCCGGTCAGGTGATTGCCTAAAGCGATCCGCGAGGAGTTGGAGAATGGGTAAGACCAAAGATGATATTACGGATGAAGAGCTGGGAGAAAAGCTGCTTCATGCCGTGCGCGAAATGAAAGCAGGTTACGCCACCAGAACCACAGAAGTTAGTACCAATGACGGAGAGCCGCAGAGCGATTCTTAGGGCTGGAACCTTTGCGGCTTAGTCGTCTCCTACCACCATGATCTCTTCTTCCCTGGCTGGGCTTGTTCTGGCCGCTTTCCAGTCTTTGCTTGTTGCCTGGCCTATGGCTTACGCCGTGGTCCCGCTGGCGGCGGCTGCCCTGGCGTTGGTGGCGTTTGTCCGGTCGCGCCGGACTGTCACTGTGCTGAGCCGCGAGGACATCTGGTTTCTGGCCGCCCTGGCGGCGTTCTCTTTGATCTGGCTGGCGGACGTGGCGCGCACCGGGGTCTGGCCCCGGGCCATTGAGCGGGGAGGGCTTTGGTTGCCGCTCTGGCCGTTGCTGGCGGCCTTTGTGTGGCTAGGCTGGCGGCGCCTGCGGCCGCCGGCGGCGGCGCTCTGGTGGGGCGCCGGCCTGGGCGCGGTGTTGGCCGGTCTGATCGCGGGCTGGGAAGTCTGGATCTTGGGCCATGGCCGCGCCGACAACGGTATCAATCCCATTCCTTTCGGCATGCTCTCCCTGTTGCTTGGCACCCTGGCCTGGGTCGGGGTGTTCGCGTTGCGTTCCGGCTGGGCGCGGGCCGGCCTGTTGCTGGCGCTGGCGTTCGGTCTGGGGGCGTCGCTGCTGTCCGGTACCCGGGGCAGCTGGGTGGTGTTCCCGGCGTTGGTGGCCGTGGTGGGCCTTGGCTTCTGGCGCACGCTGCCGCGCCCGGTGCTTGGCATCGGTGTGACGGCGTTGCTGGGTCTGCTGCTGCTGGCGTCGTTGTCGCCCACGGTGGCGGTGACCGAGAGGGTCGGCCAGGCGCTGGAGAGCGTGGATCAATACGACGAGGGTAAGCGCGGCAACTCCTTCGGCGTGCGTGTGGAGATGTGGCGCGTCGGCGTGCAGTTGTTTTCCGAGAGGCCGTTGTTCGGTTGGGGCGAGGGGCGGCTTCAGGAAAGGCGTAACGATTGGGTGGCGGCCTGGGATCTGCACCCGGCGGTGAGCAAGCACGATCAGCTTCACAGCGATCTGATCGACACCGCCGCCCGCCGGGGCCTGGTGGGCCTGGGCTCCTTGCTGATGCTGTACGGCGTGCCGCTGCTGCTGTTCGCCCGCGCCCTGCGTGGCCGCCCCGACGCCACCACCCGGGCTCTGGCGGTGGCCGGCCTGGTGGTGGTGGTCGCCTTTATCGGCTTCGGCCTCACCCAGTCCATGCTCCGCGACGCCCGCGGCCTGGCCGGCTACCTGGGCCTGATCACCGCCTGCTGGTGCCTGCTACGCGCCCATGAGAAATGAGTGGCCCGGTCGTGTTGCTTGCTAAGTGGCTGCTTTCGGACCCGAGTCATGCACCACGTCCTTGTAGTGTTGTGCGGCCCGCTTCAGGCGGGGCAGTTCGCGAGCCGGCTGGTCCAGGGCCGTCATCACGTTCTCGAAGGCGCTGCGGTTTGCATTGATCCGTGTGGTTCGGGCGACCTCAGTCGCTGCCGTCATCATGCGACACCTCTTCATATGGAGTGTGGTGCCAATATGGGCACCACAAGGGCGAAAATCAATCTCGCACCCACCGGACCCCTGACAGTAAGCAAGGATTGTGCGCTGTACCAAAATTGGTACAATAACACGGCTCCTAGCCCGTCGGCTGAAGAAGGTGAAACGCTATGAATAAGCATGTCGGATCGAACTTTGATGACTTCCTGGAAGAAGATGACATCCTGGAAGACTGCTCCGCAGCCGCTATAAAGCGCGTCATAACCTGGCAAATTAAAGAACGGATGGGTCAGGCGAAGATGACTCGGAGCGATTTGGCGAAGCGCATGAACACAAGTCGGGCGGCTGTGGCGAGATTGCTGGACGAACGCGATGAAGGGATGACCATCGATACTTTATCGCGGGCGGCACGCGCGCTGGGTAGTCGCGTCGACGTTCAGTTCGTTACCGCGAATCCTCTATTTGGGCTCAAGCAGGGGCAGCGCGAATCCATCGAGCGCGAGGTGCGCCAGCTTCGGCGGCCCCGGCAGTTTAAAGAATAGCTCAAGCAGCTTAATCGGTTCTTGAGTTCCGTAATATCCCTTATCCTTCGAAACGGCGCACGCTTCGCTGACATAGATTGAGGTTTTGACGTACAACCTGATCGGCCTTGGCTCGCCATACTTTCTTTCACACTTTTGGAGGGAAGTATGGATGACCATGACACTAGCTACCGGTTGCTGTTCTCTCATGCCGAGATGGTCAGGGACCTGCTGACGGGATTCGTGCCTGAGAGCTGGATCGCCGAGTTGGATCTCAACTCTTTGGAAAAGATGAACGGCAGCTATGTCAGCGATGACTTGCGCAGCCGCCACAATGACGCCATCTGGCGAGTACGGTGGGGACAAGAGTGGATTTATATTTACTTGCTCCTGGAATTCCAGTCTACGGTTGATCGGTTCATGCCGGTGCGCATCCTGACGTATACCGGTTTGCTTTATCAGGACCTGGTTCGTCGCCAGGAGCTGGATAATTCGCGGAAGCTCCCACCGGTATTGCCCATCGTGTTGTACAACGGCGCCGCTCGTTGGCGAGCGCCAACGCGAGTGTCGGGTTTAATCCAACCGGGCCCTGCGGCACTGGCCGAGTTTCAGCCGGATCAGGCGCTTTTGCTTATTGATGAAGGCGCCTTCGACATGGACGAGCTGGCGCCGCTGAGTAACCTGGTGGCGGCGCTATTTCGGCTGGAGCATCATCGCTCGCTAGCGGAGGTGCCTGACATTCTGGCACTTTTGATAGACTGGCTAAGCGAGCCAGGACAAGAAGATCTGAGACGGGATTATGTGGAGTGGCTGCGTCGCCGTTTGCGTCGCTGGGCACCCGACGTAAACTTACCTGAGATTCATGACCTGCAGGAGACCTATAACATGGTTAGAGACACTGTTCAGGAGTGGAAGGACCAACACCACCAAACCGGCCTGCAGCAAGGCCTTGAGCAAGGTATGGAGCAGGGCTCCACCAATGAGGCCCGGGCCATCCTGCGCCGCCAGTTGATGCGCCGTTTCGGTGACGTGCCCGCTGAGGTCGATGCCCGGCTGGGGCGCGCCACCCGCACCGAACTGGAAGGCTGGATTGACCGTCCCTATGAAGTCGACACGCTGGAAGACGTCTTCCGCCCCTCCTAGCAGCCGCCTTTTCAGGCGGCGGTGCCCAGCATCCGACGAATCAGGATACTGACCTGCTCGAGCGCCTGTTCGGGGGTCATCTGGCCCTTGGGGTTGTACCAGTAGGCCATGCGGTCGCACTGGCTGAGCAGGGCCAGGGTGACCACCTTGGGGCTTACCGGGGCGTCGTCGGCGACGTAGTCGCGCACCAGGTCCTGGACGGTGTGGCGGTAGCCGGCCATGCGGCCGCTGAAGTGCCGGGCGGTGTCCTCGGGCAGGAACATGCGCGCGAATTGCGGATCGATCAGGCGGTCGTTGGCGCGGGCGATCAGCCGGTGGCGCATTTTGTAGCCGGCGTGGCGGTGGACGATTTCGAACAGCCGCTCTTCGCGGGGCACGTCGTCGATGCCTTCGAGGATGTAGCTGAAGAAATCGGTCATGCCCAGTTCGATGGCCTCGACCAGCAGTTGCTCCTTGGAGGCGTAGTAGTTGTAGAGGGTGGGGGCCTTGAGGCCCACCCAGCCGGCCAGGGTGCGCATGTTGAGGTTTTCGTAGCCGCGTTCCGCGAACAGGGCGATGGCGGCCACCAGGATGCGGCTTTGCATGGTGCCGCCGTCGGCCCGTTCGCTGACTTCCCGCAGGTCTTTCTCGATGTTCTCGCCGAGGTAGCGCGGTGTCGCCTGGTCGGCCGGCAGACGGGCGCCGTTGCGGGTGCGCCGTATTTTCGGTTCGCTCATAGGTCCTGTACTTCCCGCCACATGATCTTGCCGCTGCCGTTCTTGGGCAGGGCGTCCACGAAGTCGACGATTTTCGGCACTTTATACGCGGCCATATTTTCGCGGCACCATTCTATCAGGGTCTCGGCGTCCAGGCCCGGGTGAGAGGCGCGGCGCACCACCACGGCGCGTACGGTTTCGCCCCGGTAGGCGTCCTGGCTGCCGACCACGCAGGCTTCCTGGATGCCCGGGTGGCGGAACAGCAGGTTTTCCACTTCCGCGGGCCACACCTTGAAGCCGGAGGCGTTGATCATGCGTTTGATGCGGTCGGTGATGTAGAAGTAGCCCTCGCCGTCGCGCCGCCCCAGATCCCCGGTGAGGAAGTACTTACGGCCGCCGATGTAGAGGAAGCTTTTGGCGGTGGCTTCGTCGTTGTTCCAGTAGCCCTGGAACACCTGCGGGCCGCAGATGGCGATTTCGCCGGGCTGGTTGTCCGCGCACTCTTCGCGGGTGTCCGGGTCCAGCACTTTCACGTCGGTGCTCATGAATGGAATACCCAGGCACTGCAGCTTGGGGCGGTGGCAGGGGTTCATGTGGGTGGGGCCGGAGGTTTCGGTGAGGCCGTAGCCTTCCACGAAGTTCAGCCCGTAGGTGTCCCTGAGGCGTTCCGCCACGGCTTCCGGCATGGCCGCGCCGCCGCCGCCGATGAACGCCAGCCGCGACAGGTCGTAGCGTTCCAGATCCGGTGAGGCGAGCAGGTCCACCACCATGGTGGGGATGCACAGCCAGTGGCTGATGCCTTCTTTTTCGATCAGGTGGCTGGCCAGGTCGCGCTGCCAGCGCGGCAGGATCACCAGGGTGCCGCCGCCGAAGATCGTGCCGTGCATCACGCACACCAGGCCGGTGATGTGGAACAGCGGCAGCACCGCCAGCATCACGCTTTCCGGGTCGCCGTTGATCCAGTGCCAGCTGGCCACGGCGTTGTGCATGATCGAACCGTGGTGGTGCACGCAGCCCTTGGGCGCGCCGGTGGTGCCGCTGGTGTAGGGCAGCAGGCAGGGCGTGTCCGGGTCGCCGATCAGCACCGGCGGCGGCAGGGTGGTGGCCAGCGCCTCCAGCCAGGGGGTGACGGGCGTGTGTCCGTCCAGGGGCAGGTTGCAGGTGTAGAGCCAGTCGTTCCACTCTTCGGGCACCGGCAGGTCCTGGCTGGCGCCGCGGTCGAAGGCGTCGGCGTAGCGGGTCACCAGCAGCCGTTGCAGTTGCTCGTCGCGGGGCAGTTCGTTGTTGGCGTCGGTGAGTTCGCGGGCCAGCTCCGCGGAACAGATCGCCGCCTTGGCGCCGGCGTTGTGGATGTAGTGGCCCAGCTCGGAGGCTTTATTCATCGGGTTGATCGGCACCACCACCGCGTTGGCGCGCATGATCGCGTAGTGGGCGATCACCAGCTGCGGGCAGTTCTGCATCATCACCAGCACCCGGTCGCCGGGGCGCACGCCGGCGCCGCTGAGCCAGGCGGCCAGGGTTTCGCACTGGCACAGCAACTCGCGGTAGCTGAGCGCGCGATCGAAGAAGCGGATCGCGGTTTTTTCCGGATAGCGCCGCGCGCTGGTGACCAGGTTGTCCCACAGGGTGGTGCGCGGCGGCCGCAGGCTCTTGGACAGCCGCGGCGGCCAGTGATGGTGAAACGCGTCGGGGGTATGGGTGGTCATGATTGAGGCTCCGGTGCCGGGTTGGGGGTGCGGACACGGCGGCGCAGGGCGTCGAGCTCGCCCATGATGCCGCGCCGGAAAGCGAGTACGCAGATCACGAACACGATGCCCATGATCATCATCACCGACTCGCCCAGGGTGGCGAACCAGCCGATGCCGGTGACGCCGGCGAGCAGCGCGCCCAGCTCGCCGATCTTGTTCTCCAGGGTGACCAGCACCACGGCGCCGACCACCGGGCCGGACAGGGTGCCCAGGCCGCCCACCAGGGTCATCAGCAGGGCGTGGCCGGAGGTCATCCAGTGCACGTCGGAGAGCGTCACGAAGCCCAGGCCGATGGCCTTGAGCGCGCCGGCCAGGCCGGTGAGCGCGGCGGACAGGGTGAACACCAGCAGCTTGTAGCGGTCCGGGTGGTAGCCCAGCGATACCGCGCGCGGCTCGTTGTCCTTGATCGCGGTGAGCGCCTGGCCGAACGGCGAGCGCACCACCCGGGCGATGAACAGGAACGCCGCCACGCCGATGGTCAGGGTGGTGTAGTACATGACGCGGTCGTTGTGCAGATCGATGAAGCCGAACAGCATGCCCCGGTCGATGCCCTGCAGGCCGTCCTCGCCGCCGGTCTGCGGAATCTGCACGCACAGGAAATAGACCAGCTGCGCCAGCGCCAGGGTGATCATGGTGAAGTAGATGCCGGAGCGGCGGATCGACACATAGCCCATCACTAGCCCCATCAGCGCGCCCACCGACAGGCCGGCGAGCAGCGCCAGCTCCGGCGACAGCGCCCAGGCCTTGATGCCGTAGCCGGCCACATAGCCGCCGACGCCGAGAAAGGCGGCGTGGCCCAGGGACGCCAGGCCGGTGTAGCCGAGCAGCAGATGGAAGGCGCAGGCGAACAGCGCGTAGCAAAGAATCTTGGTGCCGAGCACCGGGTACAGCCCCATCCAGGGGGCGGCCACCAGGGCCAGCAGCAGGAAGCCGTAGCATATCAGGCGAGTCATTCCACACCTCCAAACAGGCCGTTGGGCCGCACCAGCAACACCAGCACCATGACCAGGAACATCACCATGGAAGAGGCTTCCGGGTAGTACACCTTGGTGAGCGCTTCCACCAGGCCCAGCCCGATGCCGGTGACCACGGTGCCGGCGATGGAGCCCATGCCGCCGATCACCACCACCGCGAACACGATCACGATCATGGTCTGGCCGGTGAGCGCGGAGACCTGCATGATCGGCGCGGCCAGCACCCCGGCGAACGCCGCCAGGGCGACGCCGAAGCCGAACGTCAGGCTGACCAGCACCGGCACGTTGATGCCGAAGGCTTCAACCAGCTTGGGGTTCTCGGTGGCGGCGCGCAGGTAGGCGCCCAGGCGGGTGCGCTCGATGGTGTACCAGGTGGCGGCACAGACCAGCAGCGAGGCGACGATCACCCACAGCCGGTAGTTGGGGATCATCAGAAAGCCCAGGTCGGTGACGCCGGAGATCGGCGCCGGGCCGTAGGGCTTGCCGGACACGCCGTAAACCGAGCGCACCGCGCCCTCGATGATCAGGGTCAGGCCCAGGGTCAGCAGCAGGCCGTACAGATAGTCGAGCTTGTAGATGCGCTTGAGAAACAGACGCTCCAGCACGATGCCGAACACGCCCACCACCAGCGGTGCCAGGAACAGCATCACCCAGTAGTTGAGCTCGAAGTAATAGAGGCCGGCCCAGCTGAGCAGGGCGCCCAGCATGAACATGGCGCCGTGGGTGAAGTTGATCACGTGCAGCATGCCGAAGATGACCGCCAGCCCCAGGCTCAGGACCGCGTAGAAGCAGCCGTTCACCAGGCCGATCATCAGTTGCGCCATGAGTGCCTGCACCGGCACACCGAATATATCCATAGCCTTACCTTGTTGTTTTCAGACGCTGAGCATGCGCGCCACTTTGTCGGCGTTGTCGTCCAGTTGGTCCGGGGTCAGGGTGTCGATGATGCGGCCACTTTCCATGAACAGCAGCCGGTCCGACAGCGCCGCCGAAAAATGAAAATTCTGCTCCACCAGCAGGATGGTGTAGCCGCGCCGGCGCAGCTCGTGGATGGCCTGGCCGAGGGTGTCGACGATCACCGGCGCCAGCCCTTCGGAAATTTCATCCAGCAACAGCAGCCGCGCGCCGGTGCGCAGAATGCGCGCCAGGGCGAGCATCTGTTGTTCGCCGCCGGACAGCGCCATGCCCGGGCTGTGCTTGCGCTCTTCCAGGTTGGGGAACAGCAGGTAGACCTCGTCCAGGGACAGCCCCGCTTCGGTGCCCTTGAACAGCGGCGGCAGCAGCAGGTTTTCCTCGCAGCTGAGGCTGGCGAAGATCCCCCTTTCTTCCGGGCAGTAGCCGACGCCCAGCCGGGCGATGCGGTGCGTGCTCAGGCCGATGACTTCCTCGTCAAACACCCGTATTGAACCGCTGCGCCGGCCGGTGAGGCCGAGCAGGGCGCGTAGCGTGGTGGTGCGCCCGGCGCCGTTGCGGCCCAGCAGGGTGACCACTTCGCCGTGCTGAACGTGGAAGTCCACGCCCTGCAGCACGTGGGACTCGCCGTACCAGGCGTGCAGGTCGCGCACCGCCAGGGCCGCTGTTTGCGTTGCCGTGTTCATGCCACGCTCTCCTTGCCGTGCCCGGGGGCGGTGCCCATGTAGGCCTCCATCACCCGGGGGTTGGTGGACACCTCCTGGTAGCTGCCGCTGGCGATCAGCCGGCCGCGCTGCAACACCGACAGGGTGTCGGCGATGGACGCGACCACCTTCATGTTGTGCTCCACCATCAGCACGGTGCGGCCGACGGCCACCTGCTGGATCAGCGCGGTGACCCGGTCCACGTCCTCGTAGCCCATGCCCTGGGTGGGTTCGTCCAGCAGCATCAGCACCGGGTCCATGGCCAGGGTGGTGGCCAGCTCCAGGGCCCGCTTGTGGCCGTAGGGCAGGCTGCCGGCGGCGTGCGAGGCGACGCCGGTGAGCCCCACGGACTCCAGCAGCGCCATGGCGCGGTCGTTGAGCCGGTTGAGCACGCGGTCGCTTTTCCAGAAGTGAAACGACATGCCCAGCTCGCGCTGCAGCGCCAGCCGCACGTTGTCGAGCACGCTCAGGCTGGCGAACACCGCGGAGATCTGAAACGAGCGCACCATGCCGCGCCGCGCCACCTCGCGGGGCGGCAGCGCGGACACCGAGCGCCCGTTGAAGTGGATCTCGCCGGCGCTGGGCTCGGTGAAGCGGGTGAGCAGGTTGAACAGCGTGGTCTTGCCGGCCCCGTTGGGGCCGATCAGGGCGTGGATGTGCCCCTTTTGCACGGACAGATCCACGTTGTCGACGGCGGTGAAGCCCTTGAAGCGTTTGCTCAGCCGCCGGGTGCCCAGTACCTCGTCCGTCATGTCTGTCCCCTCCCTTAGCTGTTCTTTTAGCTGTTAACCAAAGGGCAGCGTGATTCGGAGAGCGGCTGGTAGGCTTTTTCCGCCGGCACGGTTTCGCGCAGCTTGTAGTAATCCCACTCGCCGTCGGACTCTTTCGGGCTTTTCACTTCGTAGAGATAGACGTCGTGGACCATCTGGCCGTCCGGGCGGATGCGGCCGTTCTTGGCGAACAGGTCGTTGATCTCCTGCTCGTGCAGGTGGGCCAGCACCGCGTCGGCGTCGTCGGTGCCCAGCTCTTTGGCGGCGTTCAGGTAGTTGGTGACCGCCGAGTAGGTGGCGGCGTTGAGCATGTTGGGCATCTTGCCGGTTTTTTCCTTGAAGCGTTGGCTCCACTGGCGCGCTTCGTCGTCCTGATCCCAGTAGAACCCTTCCACCAGCAGCATGCCCTGGGTGACTTCCAGGCCCAGTGCGTGCACGTCGGTCATGCTGGCCGCCAGGCCGACGATTTTCTGCGACTGGTTGATGCCGAACTCGTTGGCCACGCGCACCGCGTTGTGCAGGTCGCCGCCGGCGTTGGCGATGCCGATCACGTCGGCGCCGGAGCTCTGCGCCTGCAGCATGAAGGAGGCGAAATCGGACGCGCCCATGGGGTGGTGCAGGGAGCCGAGCACTTCACCGCCGCTGTTTTCCACCGCCTTGGTGGCGTCGTACTCGATGGATTTGCCGAGTGCGTAGTCCACCGTCACGAAGTACCAGCTGTCGTGGCCCTGCTCGGTGATGGTGCGGCCCAGGCTGTTGGCCAGGGAGTAGGTGTCCCAGGCGTAGAGGATGGTGTTGGGCGAGCACTGCTCGTTATTGATGGTGGTGGAGCCGGCGCCGGTGACCATCAGCACGCGGTCCTTGTCGCGGGTCACTTCGGACACCGCCAGGGCCACCGCGGAGTTGATCACGTCGGTGATCATGTCCACGCCTTCGGTGTCGTACCACTCGCGGGCGCGGCTGGCGGCCACGTCGGTTTTGTTCTGGTGGTCGGCGGTGACCACTTCCACCTTGAAGCCGGGTTTCTGCTCGGCGACGAAGTCGTCCACCGCCATGCGCGCGGCGGTGACGGCGCCTTCGCCGCTCAGGTCGGAGAAGATGCCGGACATGTCCGCCAGCACGCCGATTTTCACGGTGTCGCCGGAGATGCCCTTGGCGTTTTGTTTGCCGCCGTCGGCGGCGCCGGCCACCGCGCTGGCGAGCAGGGCGATGGCGAAGAGGCTGGCTTTTATTGGCTTATTCATGATGCGTCCTCATTTTGTTGTTGTGGTTCTGATCGTTTGCTTCAGCCGGTGACGCGGCGCGCCCAGCGGCTGATTTCATTGAGGGTCTCGGTGGTTTCCGGCAGGAACGGGAACAGGGTGTAGACGTGCACCGAGTCCTTCACCGGCACCATGGTCACGTCCACGTCCGCTTCCCGGGCGCGTTCCAGCAGGCGGCTGCTGTCGCTGTACAGGGACTCGCCCTCCACCGCGGACAGGAACAGCGGCGGCAGGCCCTTGAGGTCGCCGAACAGCGGTGACACCAGCGGGTCGCGGGGCTCGTGCTCCTGGAAGTAGGAGGCCGCCATGAACGCCAGGGTGTCGCGGTTGGCCGCCGGGTCCTGGCCGGCGAACTCCTTGATGCTGGCGCCGGACAGGGTGAGGTCGGCGAACGGGCAGATGGCGATGATGCCGGCGGGCTGTTGGTCGCCGGCCATCTTCAGGGTGAGCGCCAGGGCCAGTGCCAGACCGGCGCCGGAGGACTCGCCGCTGAGCAGAATCCGTGACGGAGCCACGCCGCTGTTGACCAGCCCGCGGTAGGCGTCCACCGCGTCGTCCAGCGCCGCCGGGTAGGGGTTTTCCGGGGCCAGCCGGTAGTCCACGGTGACGCAGTCGCCGCCCACCGCCCTGGCCAGCCGGCCGGCGTATTCCACCGAGCCCTTGGCGGAGCCGAGCATGTAGCCGCCGCCGTGGAAGTGCAGCACGGTGGTGCGGTTGTCGGCGGCGGTGGCGCCGGCGGCGCGCACGCGCAGCGCTTCCACGCCGCCCAGCTCGGCGTTCTCCACGGACAGGTCGTCCGGCGCCGGGAAGTGGGTGGTCAGGAAGCGCTCGTAACCTTCGCGCATGCCGTCGTGGCCGCGCGCCACGTCCTCGGCGGTGAAGGCGGCCTTCCACATATCAAAGGCGCGCTGGCTTTCCGGGCGCTCCATCCTCTTGTCTTCGCGGGTGGCCGACAGGCCCAGCACTTCACCGGCCGGGCGCTTCACCTCTTCCAGCACGTTGTATTCCCAAACGAACGACCAGGTGGCCTCCGCCATCGGGTCGATGTGCTGCATGCCCTTCCAGCGACCGTTGCGCGCCTTGATGCGCTCCGGCTCGGATTCGTGCACCAGCTTGACCATGGCCCGGGCGCCGGATTGCACCCGGGTCGTGCGTGGCCGGCGGCGCTGCTCGTACTCTTGCAGCCCGGCCATCGGATCGTCGACGTAGTGTTCCAGCATGGTCGCCAGCACCCAGGCGTCCTCCATGCCCTGGCAGGCGCCCTGGGCCAGGAACGGCACCATCGGATGGGCGGCGTCGCCCATCAGCGTCACACGGCGGTCGGTCCAGCGGTCGATGGGGTCGCGGTAGAACATGCCGGTCAAAAAGGCGGTGTCGATCTGATCCATCATCGCCTGGGCGCGCGGCTCCAGGTCGGCGAAGGAGGCGCGCAGCTCGTCGATGTCACCGCTCTCGGTCCAGGACTCGCGGTGCACCTCGCCGGAGGGCACCGACGCGAGAATGCTGTAGAGATTCTGCGGGCGGATCCAGTAGGTGATCAGCGTGCGGCCGGGGCCGAACCAGTAGTTGCCGCGCTCGGGCAGGTCCACGTGCTCCAGTTTTTCGGCGGGGATCAGCGCCCGCCACATGAGGATGTTGGAGAACCGAACCTCGTCCTCGCCGAACAGCTGCTTGCGGATCACCGAATGGATGCCGTCGGCGCCGATCAGCACATGGCCGTGCAGATCGTCGCCGTCCTCGACGTGCACGGTGACGCCGTTGTCGTCCTGGGAGAAGCCGGTGCAATGCACCCCGAGACGCACCGACTCGGCGGGCAGGGCGTCGGCAAGAATCTCGATCAGGTCGGCGCGGTGGATGTTGTACAGCGGCGCCCCCCAGCGGCGGGTGCCTTCTTCGCCCAGCGGGGCCACCCACAGCAGCTTGCCGTCGCGGATATCACGCATATCGAAAGAACCGGGGATCACCGACTTCGCCGCCACCGCCTGCTCCAGGCCCAGCTCACGCAACACCACCGAGCCGTTGGCGGCGATCTGGATGCCGGCGCCGATCTCGGAGAGTTGCGAGGCCTGTTCGATGATGGTCGCGTCGATGCCCTTGTGGCGTAGCGCGATGGCGGCGGTCAGGCCGGCGATGCCGGCGCCCACGATCAAAACGTGCATGGTTGCTCTCCCTTGTTATTCTGTTTTGTGCATTACGAACGAATGTTCGTACGTAGTGGCTGGCAGTGTTCCCCAACCCCCGAACCCCTGTCAACACTTTTGCCTTTCGGCATTTGACTGCATACGTCAAAGACGTATACTGACCAAATGTACACGGTAGTTGAGACGCCAACATTCGCAAAGGATGCGGACAGGCTTTGGACTCAAGAGGAGCGCGCTGAGTTTTGTGTCTGGATAGCTGCGCACCCGGAATCCGGGGTCGTTATCCCTGGAAGCGGCGGTTGTCGGAAAGTTCGTTGGAGTAAGGCGCAAAGAGGCAAGCGTGGCGGCGTTCGGGTTATCTATTTCACGCGTCTGTCTGAGGGTCAGATTTGGTTATTGGTTGTTCACGCAAAAAATGAGATCGCCAATATTCCAGGCCATTTGCTGAAAGCTATTCGCCAGGAGTTAGAGCATGACTAAAGAAAAAGACGATCTTACCGGCGAAGAGCTTGGTAAAAAGCTGCTACATGCAGTGCGAGAAATGAAAGCGGGTTACGCGGCCAGGACCACAGAAGTGAGCACTAATGAAGTGGCTTCGGCTCGGCTGCGCACCGGGCTTTCTCAAGCTCAGTTCGCCCAAGCCCTAAAAATTTCTCCGCGGACATTGCAAGAATGGGAGCAGGGACGGCGTAGACCCTCTGGCGCCGCTCAGGCTCTGATTCAAATCGCTTTCCGTCACCCCGAAGTGATCGTGGAGGCACTAAGAGAGCCGTAGGAGCCGCGCCTACAATTACGCCGCGATTAATGAGAAAATGGCCGGCTTTCGGGCGCATGGCCCTAAATGACTGGCGATAAGGCGTTTTTGTGAGCGAACAGTGGTGAGCGGAAAACGGATTCTCAGTGTCTTCGGCACCCGCCCGGAGGCCATCAAAATGGCGCCGGTGGTGAAAGCCTTGAACGCCGACCCACGCTTCGACAGCCGGGTGTGCGTGACCGCCCAGCACCGCGAGATGCTGGATCAGGTGCTGGCGCTGTTCGAGATCACGCCGGACCACGATCTGGATATCATGGCGCCGGGCCAGGACCTCTACGACATCACCACCCGCATTCTGCTCGGCCTGCGCGACGTGATCCGCGCCGAGAAGCCGGACATGATCCTGGTGCACGGCGATACCACCACCACGCTGGCGGCCTCGCTGGCCGCTTTCTACGAGAAGGTGCCGGTGGGCCACGTGGAAGCGGGGCTGCGCACCGGCAACCTGCTTTCCCCCTGGCCGGAAGAGGCCAACCGCAAGCTCACCGGGGTGCTCGCCGCCGCCCACTTCGCGCCCACCGCCAGCGCCCGCGACGCCTTGCTGGCCGAGGGCGTGGACGAGGCCCGCATTCTCACCACCGGCAACACCGTGATCGACGCATTGCTGTGGGTGCGGGAGCGCATCGACGGCGACGCCGCGTTGCGCGATGAGCTGGCCGGGCGTTTCCCCTATGGCCTGGAACGGCCCATGGTGCTGATCACCGGCCACCGCCGGGAAAGCTTCGGCGGCGGTTTCGAGCGCATCTGCCAGGCGGTGTCGCGGCTTGCCGAGGCGCACCCGGGCACCGATTTCGTCTACCCGGTGCACCTCAACCCGAACGTGCAGGAGCCGGTGAACCGGCTGCTCAGCGGCCGGCCCAACGTGCACCTGATCGAGCCCCAGGACTACCTGCCGTTCGTCTGGCTGATGAGCAACGCCACGCTGATCCTCACCGACTCCGGCGGCATCCAGGAAGAGGCGCCTTCGCTGGGCAAGCCGGTGCTGGTGATGCGCGACACCACCGAGCGCCCGGACGCGGTGGACGCTGGCACGGTGAAGCTGGTGGGCACCGGCGCCGACGCCATCCACGACGAAGCGCACCGCCTGCTCACCGACCAGGCCGCCTGGGACGCCATGAGCCGCGCCCACAACCCCTACGGCGACGGCCGGGCCTCCCAGCGTATCGCCGATTTTCTTGCTAAGGACTAAGCACGCTATGGATTTCAACACCGTTTGTGTCGTCGGCCTGGGCTACATCGGCCTGCCCACCGCCGCGGTCTTCGCCGGCCGCCGCAAGAAGGTGATCGGCGTGGACGTGAACCAGAACGCGGTGGACACCATCAACCGGGGCGAGATCCATATTGTCGAGCCGGAGCTGGATATCGCCGTGCACGCGGCGGTGAAAGAGGGCTACCTGCACGCCACCACCGAGCCGGAGCCGGCGGACGCGTTTCTGATCGCGGTGCCGACGCCGTTCAAGCGCCAGGCGGACCCGGACGCGGTGCCGGAACCGGACCTGAGCTTTATCCGCGCGGCGGCCCGTTCGGTGGCGCCGGTGCTGCGCAAGGGCAACCTGGTGATTCTCGAATCTACCTCGCCGGTGGGCGCCACCGAAGCGATGGCCGCCTGGCTGGCGGAAGCGCGTCCCGACCTGAGCTTTCCCCAGGACGCGGGGGAGGGCGCCGACATCCGCGTGGCGCACTGCCCCGAGCGGGTGCTGCCCGGGCGCATCATGCACGAGCTGATCGAGAACGACCGCATCATCGGCGGCATGACGCCGGCCTGCGCCGAGGCCGCCGCCGAGCTGTACCGCACCTTCGTGCGCGGCGACTGCCTGACCACCACGGCGCGCACCGCCGAGATGGCCAAGCTCACCGAGAACGCCTTCCGTGACGTCAACATCGCCTTCGCCAACGAGCTGTCGATTATCGCCGAGCGGCTGGACATCAACGTCTGGGAATTGATCGCGCTGGCCAACCGCCATCCGCGCGTCAACATTCTGCAGCCGGGCCCGGGCGTGGGCGGCCACTGCATCGCCGTGGACCCCTGGTTCATCGTCAGCGAGACGCCGGAGCTGGCGCGGCTGATCCGCGCCGCCCGGGAAGTGAACAGCGGCAAGCCGGACTGGGTGGTGGAAAAAATCAAAACCGCGGTGGGCGAGTTTCTGCAGGCGAACCCGGACAAGCGCGCCGGCGACGTGACCATTGCCTGCTTCGGTCTGGCGTTCAAGCCGGACATCGACGACCTGCGCGAAAGCCCGGCGCTGGACATCGCCACCCGGGTGGCGGCGGAACATCCCGGGCCGTTGCTGGCGGTGGAGCCGAACATCAAAGCGCTGCCGGCGGGCCTGGCGGAGCACGGCGTGGGCCTGGTCTCCGCCGACCAGGCCCTGGCGGACGCGGACGTGGTGGTGGCCCTGGTGGCGCACCGCTCGTTCCGGCGGGTGGCGCCGGCGGCGCTGGACGGTAAAAGGGTGGTGGACGCCTGCGGGCTTTGGAACCGCGTCGTCCCATGATGTGGAGAAATCTGTCTTTCGGGCTGCTCAGCCGCCTGATTCAGATTATCGTCTCGTTCTTCACCATCGGCATGGCGATGAAGGCGATCGGGCTGGACGCCTGGTGGATCGTCGCCACCGCCTTGAGCGTGATTACCTTGCTGCTGATGGTGCAGGCCGCGTCCACGGCGGGGCTTTCCCGGTTGCTGATTGAATACCAGGACGACGCGGCGTCGTTCAGTGCGTTGTATGTGACCGCGCTGACCGCCTTTCTCGGCCTGGGGCTGGTGGCGTTCGCGCTGGGCGGGCTGTTTTTCCTCTATTCCACCACGCCGATTCGCGATGAGTTGCTGGTGTCCCTGGGCGGTTTGATTTTCACGCTGATCGCCATTCCCAAGTACGCGGCGTTGTACGCCGGTGACCGGCTCGACCTGCATTTCAAAGTGATGATCACCACCGCCCTGGTCAAGGTGCTGGTGATTTACCTGCTCTACGCCGGCGATCTGCTCGGCACCTTCACGTTTTGCGCGGTGCTGGCGCTGGAGCAGATGATGATTTATCTGCTGGTGAGTGTGCAGTTCACCCGGGTGGTGGAGGCCGACAAGCGCAGACGCGCCGGCCGCTGGTTTCACCCCGAGGCGTTCCGTAAGGCGTTCGCCTTCAACGCCTGGATCAGCGTCAACAGCCTGAGCCAGAGCCTGATCATCACGGCGCCGCAGATTCTGCTGCACGGCGCGCTGGGCAGCCGCTCGCTGTCGTTGTACGGCGTTTTCCTGCAGTTGCACAACTTCAGCCGTGGTTTCATGGTGTCTCTGAACGCCTCCCTGGTGACCCGTTCGTCGCTGGATTACGACGGCGACACCGACGCCTTCCACCGCATGCTCGGCAAAAGCGCCGCCGGCCTGGCTGTGATCTCGGTGGTGGGGTTCTGGGTATTTCTGGCGGTGGGCGACCAGGCGTTGCATCTTTGGCTGGGCATCGATTTCAGCGAGAAAAACCTGTTTTTGATGTCGATGCTGTTGATGACCACGCTGTACGCCTCGTTGTCGTTCGTGTTCGGCAACCTGTCGGTGACCAGCAAACGTGTGAAGCCGCCGGCGCTGACCGGCCTGCTGATCGCGGTGTTGGCGGTGGTCACCTTGATCGTCATGGAGGAAACCGGCGTGCGGACCCTTGAGCACTATGCGTACAGCGTGGCCGGGTTCCAGTTGGTCTATGTGATCTCGAGAAACCTGGTCACGTTGAATGCCATGGGGGCCATTCTCAGCAACGCGGAGAAGGTCAGACAAATGACGATTAATCTGTTGGCGTTGCTGGCCATGGCGGCCGGTTTGGAGTGGCGGTTTTGAGCCGGCTGTGGCGGCTGTTCCACACCGTGCGCTACCTGCGGTGGCGGCAGGTGTGGTTTCGTCTCTATTACCGGGTGCGGCCGTTGCGCGTGCCGGTGGCCGGCGGTGCCCGGCCCCGTGGCGGGCTGACCCTGGACCCTTGCCATTGGGGTGAGCCGGCCACCGGCGACGGCCGCCGTTTCGATTTTCTCGGTGAATCCGGCGAGGTGGCCACGGCGGCGGACTGGAACGCGCCGCGCTTCAGCAAGCTGTGGTTGTACAACCTGCATTATCTGAACGACCTGAACGCCGTGGGCGCGGACCATCGCGAGGCGCTCAACGCCGCCCTGGTGGACCGCTGGATTGAGGAGAACCCGCCTTGCCAGGGCAACGGCTGGGAGCCGTACCCGCTGTCGTTGCGGCTGGTGAACCTGGTGAAGTGGTTCGCCCGCGGCGGCCAGGTGCCGGCGCACCGGCTGGACAGTCTCGCCACCCAGGCACGGGCTCTCGAACGGCAGATCGAATGGCCGATTCTCGGCAACCACCTGTTCGCCAACGGCAAGGCGTTGGTGTTCGTGGGCGCCTACCTGACCGGCGAGGAGGGCGACCGCTGGTTGCGGCGCGGGCTGGCGATTCTCGACCGGGAGATTGCCGAGCAGTTTCTCGTCGACGGCGGCCACTTCGAACGGTCGCCGATGTATCACGACGCTCTGCTTTGGGATCTGTGCGACCTGATCCACCTGGCCGAGCGCGCCGGCTTGCCGGCGCTGTCGTCGCGGCGGCGGGACTGGTTGGCGGCGCTGGAGCGCGGGCTGCACTGGTCGGCCACCTTGCGGCACCCGGACGGCGACATCGCCTTCTTCAACGACGCCGCCTTCGGTATCGCGCCGTCGCTGGACAATCTGCGTGCCTATCACCGGCGGTTGGCCGATGGTTCGGTGGTGGAGCGCGCCGTGGACGGCACCGGCACGCACTATTTCGCCGACAGCGGCTACGCGGCCCTGGACCTGGGACCCGGCCACCGGGCGCTGCTGGATCTGGCGCCGGTGGGCCCGGACTATCAGCCCGGCCATGCCCACGCGGACACTCTCTCGTTCGAGCTCAGCCTGTTCGGCCGGCGCCTGCTGGTGAATTCCGGCACCTCGCGCTACGGCGTCGACCGGGAGCGCCTGCGTCAGCGCGCCACCGCGGCGCACAATACGGTGGAAGTGGACGGTCAGGACTCCTCCGAGGTGTGGTCCGGCTTCCGGGTGGCGCGCCGCGCCCGGCCCACGGTGACTCGGTTCGAGAACGAAGGAGGGCGGATCCACGTCAGTGCCGGCCACGACGGTTACCGGCGGCTGGCCGGTGACAACGTGCATTACCGGGACTGGCAGGCCCGCCCCGGCGAGCTGCTGATCCAGGACCGGGTGAGCGGCGCCCATGGGCAGGCCGTGGCCCGTTTCCATCTGCACCCGGACGTGCAGGCGCAGGCGGACGGCGACGGCTTCGTGCTGCGGCTCTCGACGGGCGGCCCGGTGCGGGTGCATTGCCGGGGCGCCGACCGGGTGACCCTCGAGCCCGCCAGTTGGCACCCCACGTTTGGCGGATCGGTGCCGAATCAGTGTATCGTCGCTGCTTTTTCCGGGGGCGTGACCCTGGAGACCGCCATAGTCTGGCAAGACCATGTAGACGGGAGCGCCGTTTGAGACTGCTGTTTCTGAGTTTTTACTACCCGCCGGATCTGTCCGCCGGCTCGTTCCGGTCGGTGGCGCTGGTGCGTGCCCTGTTGGACCGCCTGCCGGCGCACGCGCACATCGAGCTGATCACCACGCTGCCCAACCGCTACAGTACCTTCACCAGCGCCGCGCCGGCGCTGGAGGAGCACCCGCGTCTCACCGTGCACCGGGTGGCGCTGCCGGCCCACAAGAGCGGCATGGTGGATCAGTCCAAGGCGTTTCTGGCCTATGCCCGTGGCGCCATGGCGTTGTGCAAGGGCAAGCGCTACGACCTGGTGTACGCCACCTCGTCACGGTTGATGACCGGGTCGCTGGGGGCGTTGCTGGCGCGCCGTTTGAAGGCGCCGCTGTATCTCGATATCCGCGATATTTTCGTCGACACCATGAAGGACGTGCTGCCCGGCAAGCTGGCCTGGGCGAGTAAGCCGTTTCTGTCCGCGCTGGAGCGCTGGACACTGGGCGCCGCGCGGCGGGTGAACCTGGTGTCGCCGGGTTTTCTGCCGTATTTCCAGGCCCGCTACCCGGGGCGCGACTGGTCGTTGTTCAGCAACGGCATCGACGATGAGTTCCTCGCCGCCGCGCCGCCGGACGCGGAGCCGCCCGCCGGCGAGCGGGTGCTGGATGTGGTGTACGCGGGCAATATGGGCGAAGGGCAGGGGCTGCACGCCATCCTGCCGGGCCTGGCTCGGCATTTCCGGGGGCGGCTGCACTTCCGGCTGGTGGGCGACGGCGGCCGCCGTGCCCAGCTGGAGCAGGCCCTGGCCGACGCCGGCTGCGACAACGTGACCCTGCTGGATCCGGTCAACCGCGAGGAACTGATCGGCCTGTACCAATCGGCGGACGTGCTGTTTCTGCATCTGAACGACTACCCGGCGTTCAAAAAAGTGCTGCCCTCGAAACTGTTCGAGTACGCCGCCCTGGGCAAGCCGGTGTGGGCCGGCGTCGGCGGTTACGCGGCGCGCTTCGTTGAGGAGCACATTGATAACGCGGCGGTGTTCGCGCCCTGTGACCTGGACGCGGCGGTGCGCGCCTTTGAAACGCTGACGCCGGTGACCCGGCCGCGTCCGGAGTTCGTGGCCCGGTTCCGCCGCGACGCGATCATGGCGGACATGGCCGAGGACCTGCTGGCCACGCCGGGGTCGCCGTGGGCAGGGCGGACACCATGAAGGTCGTGCTGACCGGCGCCACCGGCTTCGTGGGCGCGCCCTTGCTGCGGCGCCTGCTCGCCGACGGCCACCAGGCCACGGCGTTGACCCGGGATGACGGCGGCGCGCTGCCGGCGGACGCCGCGCGCCGGGTGGTGGGCGAGCTGGGCCCGGACCTGGATTGCGGCGACGCCCTGGACGGCGCCGAGGCGCTGATCCACTGCGCCGCCCGCGCCCATATCATGGACGACCCGGCCGCCGACCCGCTGGCCGCGTTCCGCCGCGTGAATACCGAAGGCACCCTGGCGTTGGCCCGCCAGGCGGCGCGCGCCGGGGTGCGCCGCTTTATTTTCGTCAGCTCGATCAAGGTGAACGGCGAGGCCACCCGGCCGGGGCGGCCCTTTACCGCTAAGGATATCGCCGCGCCGGCCGATGCTTATGGTGTGTCCAAGGCGGAGGCGGAGCGCGGCCTGCTGGCGCTGGCCGACGAGACCGGCATGGAAGTCGTGATCGTGCGCCCGGTTTTGGTCTACGGGCCGGGTGTGAAGGCCAATTTCCATAGTATGCTGCGCTGGATGCAGCGGGGAGTGCCGTTGCCGCTGGGCGCGGTGAACAACCGCCGCAGCCTGCTGGCGATCGACAATCTGGTGGATCTGCTGGTCACCTGCCTGGACCACCCCGCGGCCGCCGGCCGGGTGTTCCTGGCCGCCGACGGCGAGGACGTGTCCACCAGCGGCCTGCTGCGGGCCGTGGCCCGGGCTCTGGGCCGGCCGGCGCGGCTGATCCCGGTTCCCGCCTTGGTGCTCACCGCGCTGGCCGCGCTGGTCGGCAAGCGAGACGTGGCCCGGCGCCTGTGCGATTCCCTGCAGGTGGATATCACTGACACAACAACGACGTTGGACTGGGTGCCGCCGGTGGATATGGACACGGCGCTGCGACGCACCGCCCAACATTTTTTGAATAAAGAGACGCATTGATGGCCTTTCTGTACTGGCTTTTGCCGCTGATTTTCCTGTGCTCGCTGATCGGCACCTGGATGCTGCGGCATTACGCGTTGTCGCGCAGCATCCTCGACGTGCCCAACGCGCGCAGCTCCCATGAGGTGCCGACGCCACGGGGCGGCGGCGTGGCGGTGGTGGTGACCTTCCTGGCCGGGCTGCCGGTGCTGGCGGCGCTGGGCGCGGTGTCGTTCCCGGCGGCGGTGGGGCTGTGGGGCGCCGGCGCGCTGGTGGCGGCGATCGGCTGGCTGGACGACCACGGCCATGTGGCGGCGCGCTGGCGGCTGCTCAAGCATTTCGGCGCCGCCGCCTGGTTGCTGTACTGGCTTAACGGCCTGGCGCCGGTGGCCCTGTTCGGGTTCTGGATCGACTTCGGCTGGACCGGCCACATCTTCACCGCCTTCTATCTGGTGTGGATGCTCAACCTCTATAACTTCATGGACGGCATCGACGGCCTCGCCGGTGTGCAAGCGATCACCGTGGGCCTGGGCACGGTGTTTATTTACACCCTGCTGGGCGAGACCGGGTTGATGGCGCTGCCGCTGCTGCTGTGCGCCTCGGTGGCCGGCTTCCTGGTATGGAACTTCCCGCCGGCGCGGATCTTCATGGGCGACGCCGGCAGCGGCTTCCTCGGCTTTATGATCGGCGGGCTCTCCCTGCACGCCGCCTGGCTGGTCCCGGAGATGCTGTGGAGCTGGCAGATTCTGATGGGCGTGTTCATCATCGACGCCACTTTTACCCTGATCCGCCGGCTCTGTAACGGCGAAAAGGCCCACGAGGCCCACCGCACCCACGCCTACCAGTACGCTTCCCGGCACTACGGCTCGCACCGGGCGGTGACGTTGCGGGTGCTGGCGATCAATGTGTTGTGGCTGTTGCCGCTGGCCACCTTCGTGGCGCTGGAGTGGCTGGACGGCCCGCTGGCGGTATTGATCGCCTACACCCCGCTGATCATGCTGGCGGTGCGCTTCAACGCCGGGCGGCCCGAGCCCGAGGCCTAGTTGATTGGGGGCGTCAAGAAAGTTACATATCAAGGTGGTAATGTGATACAGGGCACATCAAAATACGGGGTCCGTACACTGGGGACCGACAAGGAACTGTCAAAATGGCTCTAAGCGCGATGCAGCGTAGCGTCTCGCGGGTGCTTCAGTGCAGCCGCTGGCAAAAGCGCGGGATCATGATGATCACCGACGCCCTGATTTTGCCGCTCCTGTTGTGGGGCGCCTACGCCCTGCGTTTCAGCACCCTGCAACCGGTGGTCCACGACACCTGGCTGTTTCCCATTGCGGCGCTGACCAGCGTGGCGATGCTGTACGTCTGCGGCTTCTATCGCTCGATCCTCCGTTATCTCGGCTCCGAAGCCGCCTGGTCCATCGTTACCGGCATGGCCGCCTCGGTGATCACCCTGGCGGCGATGTCCTATATGGTGCCCGCCGAGGTGCCGCGCTCCATCTTCGTGATCTACTGGCTGCTCGGCACCATGTACCTGGGCGCCAGCCGTTTTCTGGCGCGCCGTTTCCTGTTCCGGGTGATGGCCGGCTACCTGAACCGGGAACGGGTGGCGGTGTTCGGCGCCGGCGAGGCGGGCGCGCAGCTGGTGGCGGCGTTGCAGTCCGGTCGGGAGCTGAACCCGGTGCTGGTGGTGGACGACGACCCCGGCAAGCAGGGATCGCTGCTGTGCGGCGTGCCGGTGGTCAACCGCCAGGGCTTGCAGGCCAAGGCAAAGCAGGGGGCGATAAGCACGGTGTTGCTGGCCCTGCCCACCTTGCCCCGGCACCGGCGCATGGCGTTGGTGAACTGGCTGGAACAGCTCGACATCCGCGTGCAGACCGTGCCCACCTTCAACGACATCGCCAGCGGTCGTGCACGTCTGGACGAGATTCAGGACGTGGCCATCGAGGACCTGCTGGGCCGTGACACCGTGCCGCCCAGGCTGGACCTGCTGAGCCGCTGTATCAGCGGCAAGCATGTGCTGGTCACCGGCGCCGGCGGCTCGATCGGCTCGGAGCTGTGCCGTCAGATCGTCAAGCTGGCGCCGGCGCGGCTGGTGCTGCTGGAACAAAGTGAAGTGGCGCTCTATGACATCGAGCGGGAACTGCGCGGCCTGATCGAGCTGAGCGGCCGCGACACCACCCTGGTTCCGATGCTCGGCTCGGTGGTCAACCGCGGGCATGTGCAGCGCCTGTGCCGGGAAAACCGCATCGACACTCTCTATCACGCGGCCGCCTACAAGCATGTGCCGATCGTCGAGGCCAACCCGGCGGCGGGCGTGCGCAACAACATCATCGGTACCCTGGCGGCGGCGGAAGGCGCCGAAGCCGCCGGTGTGAAGCACTTCATTCTGGTCTCCACCGACAAAGCGGTGCGCCCCACCAACGTGATGGGCGCCACCAAGCGGTTCGCCGAGATGGTGCTGCAGACCATGGCGGCGCGCGGCAGCGAGACGGTCTTTTCCATTGTCCGCTTCGGTAACGTGCTGGGCTCCTCGGGCTCGGTGGTGCCGCTGTTCCGCGATCAGATCCGCCAGGGCGGGCCGGTCACCGTGACCCATCCGGAGGTGGTGCGTTATTTCATGACCATTCCGGAGGCGTCGCAGCTGGTGATCCAGGCCGGCGCCATGGCCAAGGGCGGCGAAGTGTTCGTGCTGGACATGGGCGAGCCGGTGCGGATTCTCGATCTGGCGCAGACCATGATCCGCCTGATGGGGCTGTCGGTGCGCGACGAGTCCAACCCGGAGGGCGACATCGAGATCGTGTTCAGCGGCCTGCGGCCGGGTGAGAAGCTGTTCGAAGAGTTGCTGATCGGCGATGCCAGCGTGCGTACCGAGCACGAAATGATCATGCAGGCCCACGAAGAGACGCTGTCCGACAGCGATGTGGTGACGGCCATGGAAGCCTTCCGCGCCGCCCTGGACCGGGGCCAGTCCGAACCTCTGAAAGCGCTGCTGCGCAGCTACGTCAACGGTTACCAGCCGCGCCAGGAAGACGGCGAGGCGCCGGCGGCACGCGGCGGCGTGGAGCCCGTCGACACGGTGATCGACCCTCAAGTGGCGTCCGGAAAGGGCGTCCATTAAAAAGGGCGCCATAAAGGCGCCCCGGGCTCGAAGTGACGGAGACTCTTAAAAACATCACTCGATACTTCGCGGTCCGGCCACATCCGTGTTGTTTGATATCCATTCCGCGAAGCGCAAGAGCCTGCCACTGTGAGACCCGGGTCTCAATTCACAGCCTGATACTTTCTGTATACCCCTGCCTGCTTACTGCCTTCTTCCCGCCCATAAAAAAGGCGCCCGTGGGCGCCTGAAGTCACACAAAACGACTGTGAAACGATGCCCCGGGGCCTACGGGAAGGGGGTGAGATAACCCCGGGGCACACTCAAATCCTGCCATTTTGTGATACGCATCACAATATGCATTTCAAGTACCTTGGTACGAAAAGTCAGCTTGTGTGTGAAGAGTAATAATACTTGCCGCAATTTTTGTAATTATTAATGCTTAGTTTTAACTAGGCCGATTTTATTGTTTTACGCTCTTTAATCCAAAATACGATTAAAACCCTGGTTCTCAGCGTGTACAGCTTTTGTATCGATGTGTACCATTTCCGAATCTGTGATGGGGTTGGCATAAAAATAAATTTGTATGCGCTAGGCAATGTAATGCTTATGCCCGGGCGCAGTGTCAGTTCCAATTTGTGATCTGTACCTGGGGACGTCATGAATTCTTATCATGAAATTGAACGCTTTCAACGCAAGGCCGGGCAGGCCGATTTCCCTTTTCGTGATACCGGTACGCCGGCCCATGAGCACCGCGAGACCGGTTGGAGCCTGATCGACCAGGTCGCCGCCGGCGTGTCCGCTTCCCCTTCCACACCGTCCTCCGAACCCGACCCGGGGCCGCCGATCCAGGTAAGGCGGCCGGCGCCGGAGGTGACCGAAACCACTGAGACGCCGGCCCCCGGCGACGAAGAGGCCCAGGACGCCGCGCTGGAGCGTTTCGCCTCCTTGCTGCAGGCGCGTCACCGCCGCGAGGTGGAGCAGGACCACCCGGAAGCGGGCGACGAGCAACCGCTTAAACAATTGTTGCGCCGCATCGCGGTGGGCCCCGGCGAAAACAATGAGAGGTGGCCCACGCGGTGCTGATCGCGGTCGCATCCCCAAAAGGGGGCGTGGGTAAGACCACGTGCGCGGCGCATCTCGCCTACGGTATTGCCGCCGCGGGCTACCGCACCCTCGCTCTGGATCTGGATCCGCAGAACAGTTTGCGCCTGCATTTCGGCATTCCCCTGGGCGAAGCCGGCGGGCTGGCGCGGGGCGGCCCGCCGGCGGGCGACTGGATGGCGCGGGTGCTCAACGGCGGAGGCGGCGTCGGGGTGTTGCCCTACGGCGCCGCCGACGGCGCCCAGCGCCGCGAGCTGGACCAGGCGCTGCAGACGCCGGGGTTTCTGAGCGCGGGCCTGCGCGGCCTGGCGGAGCAGCCGGACACCGTGCTGGTGGTGGATCTGCCGCCGGGGCCGTCGCCGGCGCTGGACGCGGTGTCGCCGCTGGCCAACCTGCGGCTGACCCTGTTGCTGGCGGATTCCGCTTCGGTGTCCCTGCTGCCGGGTCTGGAGGACGGTTTTTATCCGCCCGGCGTGGCGCCGGGTTCCGAGCACCGGCTGGTGCTGAATCAGGTTGATATTCGCCGCCGGCTCAACCGCGAGATTACCGAATTTATGCAGACCCGGTACCGCGACAGTCTGCTCGCCACCCTGCACCGCGACGAGGCGGTGCCGGAAGCCGGCGCCCGTCAAATTTCCGTGTTTGAACATGCCGAGTCGTCGCGCGCCGCCCGCGACCTGGGGATGCTTTGCCGGCGTTCGCTGGCGCTGCTCAAGGGGGCGGATTCAGCGGGTTATTCACCGCTTTGGGGACACAACAGGTAATTAACCATGTCGAAGAATAAAACCCGGCCGCCATTGGGGAGGCGGTGTTTGTTCGCGCTTGCCTGCTTGCTGGCGATACCACCGGTGCTGTTGTTTATCACCACGCCCATGGACGCGGGGCACCAGGCGTTGCTGGGTGCCGCCAGCGTGCTGCTGATGGCGCTGGTGAACCGTGTGCGCCCGGACTCGCGGCGTGTGTCCCTGTGGCTGGTGGCGTTGTCGCTGATCGTTTCCAGCCGCTACATCTGGTGGCGCGCCACGGCGACGCTGCATTTCGAAAGCGTGCCGGAAGCGGTGCTCGGCTACGGCCTGTTCCTGGCCGAGTTGTACGCGCTGGTGATTCTTCTGCTCGGCTATCTGCAAACGCTCTGGCCGCTGGAACGCAAGCTGGTGCCGCTGCCGGACGACACCGGCCTGTGGCCCACCGTGGACGTCTATATCCCCACCTACAACGAAAGCCTGGAGGTGGTCAGCGACACGGTGCTGTCGGCGCAGAACCTGGATTACCCCGCCGACAAGATACGCATCTACATGCTTGATGACGGCCGGCGGGAAAGTTTCGAGGCGTTCGCCAAGAGCGCCGGGGTGGGCTATATCACCCGCCCGGACAACCTGCACGCCAAGGCCGGCAACCTGAACAACGCGCTCGGTCAGACCGACGGTGAACTGATCTGTGTGTTCGATTGCGACCATATTCCCACCGCCGGTTTTCTGCAGGCCACCGTGGGCGGCTTTCTCGATGACGCCAAACTGGCGATGGTGCAGACGCCGCATTATTTCTATTCCCAGGACCCGTTCGAGCGCAATCTGGGCGTCGGCGAGGAGCTGCCCCGCGAGGGCGAGCTGTTCTACGGGCCGGTGCAGAAGGGCAACGACTTCTGGAACGCCACCTTCTTCTGCGGCTCCTGCGCGGTGATCCGCCGTGAAGCCCTGGACGAGACCGACGGCTTCGCGGTGGAAACGGTCACCGAGGACGCCCACACCGCACTGCGTTTCCAGCGCAAAGGCTGGCGCACCGCGTTCGTCAGCCTGCCGCTGGCGGCGGGCCTGGCCACCGAGCGGCTGTCCCTGCACATCGGCCAACGGGCGCGCTGGGCACGCGGCATGACGCAGATTCTGCGGGTGGACAATCCGCTGTTCGGCCGCGGCCTGACCCTGGCGCAGCGGCTCTGTTATCTGAACGCCATGCTGCATTTCCAGTTCGCCCTGCCACGGGTAGTGTTCATCACCGCGCCTTTGGCCTACCTGCTGCTCGGCCAGAACATCATCGCCTCGTCCGCCTCGATGATCTTCGCCTACGCCCTGCCGCACCTGTTCCATGCGATCTGGACCAACTCGCGGCTCAACGGCCGTTTCCGCTACACCTTCTGGGGCGAGATTTACGAATCGGTGCTCTGTTTTCATCTGATCAAACCGACGCTGGTGACGCTGTGGGACCCCAAGAAGGGTTCGTTCAACGTCACCGAAAAAGGCGGCCTTCTGGAAAAGAGCTTTTTCGACATCAGCGCGGTGCGTCCGCATCTGGTGGTGGCGTTTTTGCTCGCCCTGGGTTTGGGCAGCGGCCTGGTGCGGTTCTATTGGAACGAGTACTACGCCATCGAGCGGGACGTGATGCTGCTCAATGTGTTCTGGGCCGGCTTCAGTTTGATCACCTTGCTGGCGGCGATCGCCGCCGCCCGCGAGCAGCGCCAGGTGCGCACCAACGTGCGGGTGCCGCTGGTGCTGCCGACGTCGATCTATCTGGCCGACGGCCATGTGCTGAAAACCCGCACGCTGGACGTGTCGTTGGGCGGCGTGCGGTTGGCCAACCCGCTTGAAGAGGCCTTCGACGGCGAAGTGGAAGACGTGGAAATCCGCCTCGACGACCAGAGCGTGGTGTTGCCGGCGCGGCTGGTCGACGCCGACGGCGAGGACCTGCGTTTGCAGTTCGGCCTGATGAACCTCAGCCAGCAGCGGCAGATGCTGCGCATCGTCATGGGCCGCTACGACGCCTGGCTGGCCGACAAACCGCACCCCAAGGACCGGCCCCTGCATTCCTTCCGCATCGTGCTGCGGGTGGTGATCCTGATGTTCTTCGGCCGTTGGCTGGCGCGCGGCACCAAGGAGCGCGAGATCGACGAAACCATGCGCGCCAACCACCTCTGGCACCGTTTCATGCCCCTGGCGGTGCTCGTGCTCCTGGCCCTCCTGGCCCTCCTGGCAGTCCGCCCGGCCCTCGCAGATGATGTGCGAGTGGGCTCTGTGGGAGCGGGCCCCGCCCGCGAAAGGTCGGCAACGCCGGCCGGCAGGATCCCAGAGCCCTCTCTAAAAGACGGCTCGCAACTAGAAACCCGCCCCCACCAGCAAACTTTAACCTTCCGCCAGCTAGGCCAGGTCGACGGCCTCACCCTGGCCGGCGCCCAGTCCCAGGCCGGGCTGGGTTTCTCGGTGGGCCGCGATGAAGTGGTCACCGAGGCCGAGATGTATCTCAAGCTTAATTACGGCGATGAGATTCTCCCCGGCACCGGCCGGCTGCTGGTGGAGATCAACGGCGCCCGGGTGAAAACCCTGGAGCTGGACCGCGACGCCACCGAAGCCGAATTCCGGCTGCCGGTGAACCCGGCCCTGCTGGTCACCAACAACCGCATCAACTTCCGGCTGGTGGGGCTCGCCGACCGCGCCTGCCCCAACCCGCTGGACAAGCGGGTGTGGCTCACCGTGGCCCCGTCCTCGGCGATCGAATACCAGGCCGACCGACTGCCGCTGGCCAGCGACCTGGAAATGCTGCCGGAGCCGTTCTTCGACCTCACCTCGCAGAGCCGGCTGGACCTGCATCTGGTGCTGCCCGATGCGCCGGACAGCGACGTGCTGCGCGCCGCCGCCATCACCGCCTCCTGGTTCGGCGCCCAGGCCCGTTACCGGGGTACCCGGTTCTCGCTGCACGACAACACACTGCCGGCCGGCCACGCCATTGTGCTGAGCACCGACGCCAACCCGGTTTCCGGGCTGGGCGCCGAGAAGGGCAGCCACCTGTCGGTGATCGACAACCCGGCGGACCCCTTCTACAAGCTGCTGGTGCTGCACGGCACCGACGGCGCCGACCTGGTGCGCGCCGCCCGCTACCTGACCCTGCGCAGCGCCGAACTGAGCGGTCGCCGTCAGCCGGTGGAGGACGTGGCCAGCCCGCCCCGTGCCGCCAACGACTCGCCGCGCTGGGTCTCCACCGACATGCCGGTGGAGCTGGGCAGCCTGGTGCCCGGCGATCAGCTGCGTACCCGGGGCCTCTATCCGGGCGTCATCGATGTGGGCTTCCGGGCGTCGCCGGACCTGTTCCTGTGGCCCGGCGAAACGGTGCCGCTGCGGGTCCGTTACCGGTTCGCCGAAGGGCCCTGGCTGGACAGCGAAAAGTCGCGTCTGGACGTGGCTCTGAACGGCCGGTTTCTGAAATCCCTGCCGCCGCCCCGGCGGGATTGGTGGGGCACGATCAAGCGGGAGCTGGGCGCCGGCGACAGCGGCCAGCAGGAGGCGGTGATCCCGGTGCCGCCGGATCTGATCCACGGCGAAAACCGCCTGACCTTCTATTTCAATATGCGCTACACCCTGGAGGACGAATGCGACCCGGTGCTGCCCGGTGACGTGGTCAATCAGGTGTTTCCCGGCTCCACCCTGGACCTGACGCACACCCGGCACCTGGCGGTGATGCCGTCACTGTCCGCGTTCGTGGCCGCCGGCTATCCGTTTTCCGCCCGCGCCGACCTTGGCCGCACCGGCCTGGTGCTGCCGGCGGCGCCGGATCGCGCCACCCTGACCGCCGCTTTGGATCTGATGGCGCGCATCGGCGCCGCCTCCGGTTACCCCGCCTTGGGCGTGGAGGTGGCCCTGGGCGTGGGCGGTCTGCATCGTTTGCGTGACCGGGATCTGCTGGCGGTGCTGCCGTTGGAGGATCCGGCCTTGCTACGGCTGCTGCGCGGCAGCGCTTTCCAGCGCGACGACCAGGCGCTGCGCATACGGCCGCCTTCGCTCGCCGATCGCCTGCGGCATGCCGCCCTGGGCGACTGGTTCCTGGAGCACGAGGAAGCGGCCATCGCCCTGGCCGGACAACGTGAGCCCCGGGCGCTGATGGCCATGCCCTCGTCCCTGAACTCGGATCATTGGCAGGTGCTGGTCACCGCCGAGGATTCGGCGCAGCTGCCCGCCATGGCCGAGGCCCTGGGCGACAGCGAGGTGACCTCGCGGGTGCGCGGCGATTTCCTGCTGCTGGACGCGGACCAGCCGCGCGGCTTCCGCGTCAATCCGCAGCGCCTCAGCGGCGACGTGAACTGGCTGACCCAGTTCCGCTGGGGCTTCGGCAAGCGGCCGCTGCTTCTGTTTTTCCTGATGTGCGTGATTTTCGCCGTGCTGGTGATCCTGTTGGTGCCGCTACTGAAATGGCGCCAGGCGCGGCGCCTGGGTGAATAAGGAAGGGTCCATGAAACGAGCGACTTTGGCTTTGCCGATGGTGTTGTGGCTGGTGATGACGCCCGCTTGGGCGGCGGCGCAGCAGGGCAGTGAAGCGACCGGGGACCAGGCGCCCCGCGCCGGCGAATCCTCCCTGGAAGCGCTGTTCAGCCAGGCCACCTTCTGGCGGGCGAACAATCGCCCGGACCTGGCCCGGGACGCCCTTGAAAGGGTGCTGGCGGTGGAGCCGGACAACGCCCGGGCGCTGCGCGGCATGGGCGAGCTGGCGCTGGCCGCCGACGACCGGGACGGGGCCCGCCAATGGCTCGACCGACTGCGGGAGCGGGCCCCGGGCAGCGAAGACGCGGCCCGCCTGCAGGCGGCGCTGCGCCGCGAACAGATCAGCAACGGCGATCTTATGGAGGCCCGTGCCCTCGCCAAGGCGGGGGACGCCGGCGCCGCCGTGGCCCGTTACGAGGCGCTGTTCGACGGCGCCGGGCCGCCGCCGGACCTGGCGCTGGAGTATTACCAGACCCTGGCCGGCGTCGACGCCCGTTGGCGGGAAGCCCGCGACGGGCTGGAGCAGGTGGTGCGCGACAACCCCGGCGACCCGGCCGCCCGCCAGGCGCTGGCGGAAGTGCTCACTTACCGCCAGGCGACCCGCGACCAGGGCATCGAGCAACTGGCCGGGCTGTGGCGCGACCAGGAGCGCCTGCAGGTGATCGCCCCCTGGCGGCAGGCGCTGCTGTGGCTGCCGCAGGAGCCGGCCTCGGCGGACGCGCTGCGCGACTACCTGGCGGTGCGCCCGGACGACGAGGTGGTGCGCGAGCGGCTGGACAGCGTGCTCAGCGGCAGCGGCGGCGCCGCCGTGGCGGACGCCTACGACGCCCTGGAAGCGGGCCGCCTGAGCGCCGCCCGCCGCGGGTTCCAGGGCGTGCTCGAGGACGACCCGGACAGCGCCGAGGCGGTGGCCGGCCTGGGGCTGGCCGACTTGCGCCAGGGGCGCTTCGGCGCGGCGGAGCAACGGCTGGCACGGGCGATCCGCATGGCCCCCGACCGGCGCGCCGATTGGGCGCCGGCGCTGGAGGATGCGCGCTTCTATGGCCGGCTCGCCGAGGCCCGCGCCCTGAACGAGCAACAGAACTACGACCAGGCCCTGCAGGCGGTGATTCCGCTGGCCCGCGCCGGCGGCCGCCGGGGCCGCGACGCCGCCTTGCTGCAGGGCGACATTCTGCTCGCCCAGGACCGGCCCCAGGTGGCGGAGACCGTGTTCCGCGACCTGCTGGAAAGCGACGACGCCAACAGTGACGCCCGGGTCGGTCTGGTACGGGCGCTGATGGCCCAGGAACGGTACGACGAAGCCAACCGCATCTACGCCGAGCTGCCCGCCGAGGAGCGCATGCGCTACGGCTATGTGCGCGACCAGCAAAGCCAGGTGTTGCGCGAGCGGGCGCAGGCGTTGATCGATGACGGCCAGGTCTACGCCGGGGAAGCGCTGCTGCATGAAGCGGTGGCGGCCGCGCCCCGCGACCCCTGGGCGCGGCTGGCGCTGGCCAAGCGCATGCAGGCGCGCGGCCAGAGCGGCCAGGCGGCGGCGATGCTGGAGCCGCTGGAAGCGCCGGACGCCGAGCCGGAAGCGTTGCTGGCGGCGGCGCAGTTCGCCGCCGACCAGGGCCGCTGGCAACACGCCCTGGATCTGCTCGACCGCCTGCCCGCCGACGCCCGCGACAGCGACAGCCAGGCGCTACGCCGGCGCGTGGAGAACGGCGCGCGGATGGCCGAGCTGGCCCGGGTGTTCGACAGCGGCGACCGCTGGCGCATCCAATCGGAACTGGAGCGGCTTTACGCCGAGCCGCCGGAGACCCCGGCGCAAACCGGCCAACTGGCCAATTTCCTGGTGGAGCGGGGCGAAAGCAGCCTGGCGCTGACCCTGGTGCGCAAGGACCTTGCCAAGGGGCTGGATCGGGGCGCGCCCAAGGATTTCGTGCCCCATGCGCTGGTATTGGGCCGGCTGGGCTACGACCGCGAAGCCGGCGAGCTGCTGCGCGAGCTGGAGCGGCGCGCGGAACGCCGGCCCGGTGGCGCCGGGGCCTTCGCCGACGCGCGCCGGACCCTGTCGGTGGCGGCGGTGGATCATGCCCGCCAGGGCGGCGATTTCGCCCGCGCCTATGACGAGGCGGTGATGGCACTGTCCTCGGACCCGGATAACGAAAAGTTGGTGCTGGCGCTGGGCCGGGTCTACCAGGAGGGCGGCCTGCACCGGGAAGCGGCCACCACCTATGACTGGCTGCTGGCGCGCCCCGGCCCGCAGTTGCCGGCGCGCCGCGCGGCGGTGGCCAATGCCCTGGCCATGGACGACGTGGAGCGGGCGGAACAGTTGCTGGAAGAGGCGGCGCCGCTGGAAGACGGCGAGCTGCTGTTGCTGGCGGCCCGCACCGCGCGCCGTTCCGGCGACAGCCGCAGCGCGCTGGCGCTGGCGGAAAAGGCGGCGGACGCCCACTACCGGGCCAACCGTAGCGGCGCGCCGTCGGCGCTGGCGGGTAGCGCCAACCCGTTCCGCAAGAGCGCCGGCAAGACCCCGGAGAACCGCTGGCTGGCGCTCGCCGACGGCGACGGCAACAACGATGGCGCCCGCGCCGACGTCTGGTTGCCCGGCAACCGCTCCCCCGGCAATGAGGGCCAGCACTGGCAGCCGCCGGCCCGCGAGCAGGCGGTGGCCGCCTCGGCGCCGTCCGGCGATTACTACCAGCCCGGTGCGGCGTCGCGCCCGGCGCCGGCGCCCACGCCGGTGCAGGAAAGCGCCCGCGCCGAGGCGCGCATCGACCGCTTCCGCGAGGACGTGCGCCGGGACGTGGCGCCGCGCGTGGAAACCGGCCTGGGCCTGCGCAACCGGGACGGCGAGTCCGGCCTCAGCGAACTCACCGAAGTAAGCGGCGAGCTGGCGTTCTCCGGCGTGCCGTTCCGGGGCGGTCGGTTCCGCGGCGCGGTGACGCCCACCTTCCTGAACGCCGGCTCGGTGAGCGGCTCCGCCGCCGGGCGTTTCGGCTTCGGGCCGCTGGCCGAGGGCACCGCCTCCCTGGCCGGTAATCTGGAAGGCGCCTACGACCTTATCGCCGAAGTGGGGCAGAGCGCCGAGCAGCTGGAAGCGGCGGAAAGCGCCGTGGACGAAGCGCAGACCGCGTACCAGGAGGCGCTGGAAGAATTCAACACCCAGGTGCCGCCGGACCCGGACGACGAAAACGCGGACGAGGTGGATCTGGTCACCCAGGAGGAACTGGACGCGCTGGAAAACCAGGTGGCGGACCTCGAGGATCAGCGCGACCAGGCGGCCAACCAGTTCGAAAACGCCACCTCCCGCAACGTGCTCTATGAGGTGGGCATCGACCTGGACGCGCTCTCCGACGAGCAGCGCGCCTTCGTGGACCGTTTCCTGGTGTCCAATTTCGGCAGCGCCGACTTCTCCCTGGAAGCGGACACCCCGGAAGAGTTCGAGGCCCGTTCGCAGGCGGTGCGCGATCTGATCGGCGGGCTGCAGGCGCGCGCCAACGGCTACGCCCGTGGCGCCGCCGCCGGCAACCAGACCGAGGCGGGCATGGGTGTCGGTTTCGGCTATCAAGGCCGGGCGTTCGCCGCCGATATCGGCAGTACCCCGTTCGGGTTCGAGATCACCAACCTGGTGGGCGGCCTGAGCTGGGCGCCGAAGCTGGGCCGCAACGGACGCTTTATCCTCGCCGGCGAACGGCGCGCGGTGACCGACAGCCTGCTCTCCTACGCCGGGGTCGAGGACCCCGCCACCGGCGACCGCTGGGGTGGGGTGACGCGCACCGGCGGCCGTCTCGGGCTGACCTTCGACAACGGCCCGCTGGGGCTGTACGGCGACCTGGGTTTCTACCACTACGACGGCCACAACGTGGCGGATAACCAGTCGGTGGAGGCGTCCCTGGGCGGCTATCTGCGGCCGATCCGCGAGGACGGCCGCGAGCTGAAGACCGGGGTCAATGTGCGCTACATGAGTTTCGACGAGAACCTCAGCAAGTTCACCTACGGCCATGGCGGCTACTTCAGCCCGCAGGATTACGTCAGCCTGTCGTTCCCGATCGAGTATTCGGAGGACTACCGCCGCTGGACCTGGAGCGCCACCTTCGCGCCCGGTTTCCAGAGCTACAGCAGCGACGCGGCGGCGTTCTTCCCGACCCTGGCGGAGGAGCAGTTCTGGATGGAAATCCTGGCCTCTTCCGGGGTCATCGACAGCGCCTACTACGCCGCCGAAAGCGAAAGCGGCTTCGGCGTCAATCTGGGCGCCGGCCTGGATTACCGTCTGTCGCCGGGGCTCAAGCTGGGCACCCGGCTGGGTTACGACACCTTCGGCGACTACTCGGAAACCAAGGCGTCGGTGAACCTGAATTACACCCTGGAGGAATAATATGGACCGCGATGCGATCAGCGCGCGCAGCCTGGCTTACCACCGGGACCAGCAATGCGCCGTGCAGTGGCGCGATTTTCTCTCGGTTCTGGTGGCGGAGCTGGGCCAGGTGTCCGGCCGCGAGGAGTCCCTGGAGTTTTTCCGCCATCTGGGCCACCGGCTGGCGGAACGGCTGCCGCTGCAGGAGCAGGACACCCTGCACGGGCTGGAGCAGGCGATCAACGCGCATTGGCGCCGCATGGACTGGGGCTGGTGTTTGTTCTCCGCGCAGCAGAACATGATCACCATTCTGCACGGCGCCTGGCCGGAACTGGACAAGCGCCCCGGCTGCCTGTGGCCGCTGGCCATGGCGTCCCTGCTGGAAGGGCTCTATGAGCGCTGGCTGCGCGGGCAGGGCGGCGGCGAGGTGTCGGTGAAGATGCTCACCGCGGTGGCGGGGGAACCGATGGAATTTTGTTACGGCCGATAAGAATGGATATGACGATGCACCTACGACCACGGAAGGTCGGACCCTTGGCGCGGCGCTGTTGGCCCGTGCTGCTGTGTCTGACGCTGTTCACCGGCCTGGCCGCCACGGCCGGGGCCGAAGAGCGCTACTCGATTTGGCGGGATTACGCCCAGCGTTTTATCACCGCGGAAGGCCGGGTGATGGATACCGGCAATAATAATTTCAGCCACACCGAGGGGCAGGGCTGGGCGATGCTGTTCGCCGAGGCGTTCGATGACCGGGCGCGTTTCGACGCGCTCTGGAACTGGACCCGCGAGCACCTGGATGTGCTCGACAGCGGCCTGCTGGCGTGGCGCTACGAGCCCGGCGAAACGCCGCCGGTGCAGGACCTGAACAACGCCAGCGACGGCGATCTGCTGATTGCCTGGGCGCTGCACCGCGCCGCCCGCAAGTGGCGGGCACCGGAATACGAGCGGCAATCCCGGCGTTTGCGCGGCGCGATCGAGCGCCACCTGATCCGTGATTACGCCGGCTATTCGGTGCTGCTGCCGGCCCGGCGCGGCTTCGAGCATGACGGCTATGTGGTGCTCAACCTGTCCTACTGGGTGATGCCGGCGCTCCAGGAATTCGCGCTGGCGGAGCCGGACGGCCCCTGGCGGCGCTTGCTGCTCGACGGTGAGCGGCTGCTGCGCGCGGCCCGCTTCGGCGCCCACAAGCTGCCGCCGGACTGGTTGAGCCTGACCGAGGGCGGCGAGCTGCGGGTGGCCGACCCATGGCCGCCCCGCTTCGGTTTCGAAGCGGTTCGTGTGCCGCTGTACGCAGTTTGGGCCGGGCGCTCGGAACAAGCCGGGCTGGAGGCGGTCAGCGCTTACTGGCGCGGCGCGGCGGATGACCGGCCGCCGGCCTGGGTCAATCTGGTGGACGGCGACACCGCCGACTATCCGCTGTCCCGGGGCGGCATGGCGGTGCGCTCGCTGTTACTCGGGATGCCGGGTAAAATGCCCGAGCACATCCGCCCGGAGGATGATTACTACTCCGCGTCTTTATTGGTTCTGTCCTGGCTGGCGGCGTTCCTACCGGAACCGGCCGTTCCCCGGGCCCCCCTACAAGGAGGTAAGCGACCCCGTGATTCGTAAAGCGGTGATTCCCGTGGCCGGCTTCGGCACCCGCATGCTGCCGGCATCCAAGTCGATCCCCAAAGAGATGCTGCCGGTGGTGGACCGGCCGGCCATCGCCTATGTGGTGGACGAAGCGGTGCGCGCGGGCATCACCGAAATCATTCTGGTCAGCCACGCCAGCAAGAGCGCGGTGGAGAACTATTTCGACGGCCATCCGGAGCTGGAAGCGCAGCTGGAGGCCAAAGGCAAGACCGACCTGCTGGAGCAGGTGCGCCACCCGCTGCCGGACGGCGTGCAGGTGGTGAGCGTGCGCCAGGGGCCGCCGCTGGGCCTGGGCCACGCGGTGCACGCCGCCCACCAGCTGGTGGGCGATGAGCCGTTCGTGGTGATCCTGCCCGACGTGCTGGTGGACGCGCTGGACGACACCGACGACCTGACCGCCATGGTGCGCCGCTTCGAGGAGAGCGGCGCCGCCCAGATCATGGTGGAGGCGGTACCCGACGACCGCGTCGACCAGTACGGCATCGCCGAGCTGGACGGCCCGTCACCGGCGCCGGGGGCGAGCGCGCCGATGCGCGCGGTGGTGGAGAAGCCCAAGCCCGCCGACGCGCCCTCCAACCTGTCGGTGGTGGGCCGCTATGTGCTGCCCGCCGGCATCATGGGCCTGCTCGCCGACACCGCGCCGGGCGCCGGCGGCGAGATCCAGCTCACCGACGCCATCGCCGACCTGATCGCCCGCCAGCCGGTGGAAGCCTACGCCATGCGCGGCCGCACCTTCGACTGCGGCAGCAAGGCCGGCTACCTCCAGGCGATCCTCCACTACGCCGCCAAGGACCCCGATCTCGCAGAGATCGTTGTGCGAGCGGGCCTTGGGAGCAGGGACTAGCCATGCGAATCGATGTGTTCGGCGATACGCTCTGTGCGTCCGTGACCGCCGCCGCCTTGGCGCAGAGCGGCCATGAGGTGTGCTGGTTCATCCCCGAGGGCCGGGTGCTGGACGCGGTCAACGAGGACCGGGTGCCGTACCGCGAGCCGGGGCTCGGCGAGCTGCTCGGTGAGCAGCGTGCCGCCGGGCGGCTGCGCTGCGAGCCGATGACGCTGAACGGCGCGCCGGCGGCGCCGGCGGTGTTCCTGGCGCTGCAGCCTGGCGCCCAGGCGCTGGCCGGGGAGATCGCCGACTGGCTGGCCGGCTCCGGCGCCTGCGGTCTGCTGGTCAACCAGAGCGTATTCCCGGTGGGCACCAGCGAGGCCCTGCAGGGGCGGCTCGCCGAGGCGCGCAGCCCGGCGCGGGTGGTGGCGCTGCCGGAAACCCTGCAGGAAGGCGTGGCGATCGACAGCTTCCTGCGCCCGCACCATATCCTGCTGGGCTGCGACGACCCCCAGGCGGAAACCCTGATGCGCGAGATCCTGCGCCCGTTCAACCGGCGCCGCGATGTGATCCGCGTGATGGGCCTGCGCGAAGCGGAATTCACCAAGCTGGCGATCAGTGGCATGCTCGCCACCCGGCTCAGCTATATGAACGACATGGCGCTGCTGGCGGAGCAGCTCGACGTGGACATCGACACGGTGCGCCAGGGCGTCGGTTCCGACCCGCGCATCGGCGAAGCCTATCTGTACGCCGGCTGCGGTTTCGGCGGCTCCGGTTTCAGCCGCGACGTGATGAGCCTCACCGACACCCTGCGCAGCAAGGAGGTGAGCGCCAAGCTGCTGGAACAGGTGATGGAGATCAACGAGCGCCAGAAGGAGGTGCTGTTCCGGCGCTTCTGGCGCCATTTTGAAGGCGAAGTGGCCGGGCGCCGGGTGGCGATCTGGGGCGCCGCCTTCAAGCCCGGCTCCGACCGGGTGGACAACGGCCCGGCGCTGAAGCTGATCGAGGCGCTGTGGGCCCAGGACGTGCAGGTGCACGTGCACGACCCGCTGGCGCTGCCGGAGCTGAGCGTCTGGGCGGACGGCCACCCGGACCTGATTCTGCACGACGACCCCTACCAGGCGGCGGCGGAGGCGGACGCGCTGATGCTGGTGACCGAGTGGAAACAGTACTGGAGCCCGGACTGGTCGCGCCTGCGCGACAGCATGGGCACGCCGCTGATTCTGGATGGGCGTAATATTTACGACCCCGACTATGTGCGCGGCCAGGGTCTGCTCTATCACGGCATCGGCCGGGGCTGACCCGCCGCCGAGCGAGACGAAGAGGAAAGACAGGATGTTGCCCGACCACTTCAGCGCCGCGGAGCGGCCGGTGCGCCAGGCCCTGGCGGACCACGCCGGCAAGGCGCGCCACTGGCACCTGGCGGATCTGTTCGCCGACGACGCCGGGCGTTTCGAGACGCTCAGCCGGGAGTGCTGCGGCCTGCTGGTGGACTACAGCAAGCAGCGCCTGACCGGCGAGACCCTGGACCTGCTGCGGGACCTGGCCCGGGCCCGCGACCTGGAGGGCTGGATCCGCGCCCTGTTCCAGGGCAGCGACGTGAACTGGACCGAAGCGCGCCCGGCGCTGCACTGGCGCCTGCGCGAGCAGGCCGCCGCCGCGCCGGAGGTGCACGACCAGCTGGCGCGCATGGGCGAGATCGTCGACCAGGTTCTGCGCGGCCAGTGGCGCGGCTGCCACGGCGACGCCATCACCGACGTGGTCAACGTGGGCGTGGGCGGCTCGGACCTGGGGCCGCTGATGGCGTCCTACGCGCTGGCTGATTTCCGCCCGGAGCACGGCCGCCGGCCCAACCTGCATTTCGTGTCGTCCATGGACGGCAGCCAGATCGCGCCGCTGCTCAATGACCTCAACCCGGCCACCACCCTGGTGGTGGTGTCATCGAAATCCTTCACCACCCTGGACACCCTGGCCAACGCGGAGACCGCCCGCGCCTGGCTGGAGCGGGCCTTCCCCGACCAGCAGCGGGCGCTGATGCGCTGCCACTTCGTGGGCGTGTCCGCCAACCCGGAAAAAATGACCGAGTGGGGCATTCACCCCTGCAACCAGCTGCTGTTCTGGGAGTGGGTGGGCGGCCGCTTTTCGCTGTGGTCGGCGATCGGCCTGCCGATCGCGCTGACCGTGGGCATGCAGGGTTTCCACGAGCTGCTGGAAGGCGCCCGGGAGATGGACCGGCACTTCCGCGAGGCGCCGCTGGCGGACAACCTGCCGGTGATTCTCGGCCTGGTGGACGTCTGGAACATTAACTTCCTGGACATCACCGCCCGGGCGGTGCTGCCCTACGACGGCCGGCTCAAACATTTTCCGTCCTACCTGGAACAGCTGGAGATGGAATCCAACGGCAAGTCGGTGACCCGCGACGGCACGCCGGTGGATTACCACACCTGCCCGGTGATCTGGGGCGAGGTGGGCTCCAACGCCCAGCATGCGTTCTATCAACTGCTGCACCAGGGCACCCAACCGGTGGCCTGTGACTTTATCGTCGCCGGGCGCTATGTGCCGCCCCACGGCGATGCCGAAGGCGGCGAGCACCAGCGGCTGGCGCGCCAGCACCGGCTGACCCTGGCCAACTGCCTGGCGCAGTCGCGGCTGCTGGCGCTGGGCGGCCGGGCGCTGCCCGACGACCAGCACGACCAGCCCGCCTTCAAGCAGTACCGGGGCAACCAGCCCAGCACCACCCTGATGCTGGACGAGCTGTCGCCGCGCCGGCTGGGCAGCCTGGTGGCGCTCTACGAGCACAAGGTGTTCGTGGAGTCGGTGCTGTGGGGCATTAACCCGTTCGACCAGTGGGGCGTGGAGATGGGCAAGGTGATCGCCCGCGACATGGTGCCGGTGCTGGAAACCGATGACGGCCTGGACGGGCTGGACGCCTCCACCCGGGGCCTGGTGCGCCGCGCCCGCTCCTGACTTTTGACGCCAACGTTTTCGGTAAAGGACACAGCATGGCTTCCGATTTTTCCGCTTCCGAGCTTTCCGACTCCCTGTTCCGCGCCTACGACATCCGCGGCATCTTTGATGACACCCTGACCCTGGAGGCGGCGCGCCTGATCGGCCGCGCCATCGGTTCGGAAGTGCGCCGCCAGGGCGGCGACACCCTGGCGCTGGCCCGCGACGGCCGCCTGTCCGGCCCGGCCCTGCTGGATGCCCTGGCGGAAGGCGTGCAGGCCTGCGGCTGCGCGGTGGTGGACCTGGGCATGGTGCCCACGCCGGTGCTGTATTTCGCCACCTGGCACTACCCGGGGGTCAATTCCGGGGTGATGGTCACCGGCAGCCACAACCCGCCGGACTACAACGGCTTCAAGATCGTGATCAACGGCACCACCCTGTCCGGCGACGCCATCCAGGCGCTCAAGCAGCGCATCCAGGACCAGGATTTCAGCGAGGCGGACCGCCCCGCCGGCCGTGAGACGCGCGACGTGCTGCCCGCCTACCTGGACGCGCTGCTGGCGCGCCACCGCGCGCCGCGCCCGCTCAAGGTGGTGGTGGATTGCGGCAACGGCGTGTCCGGCGTGATCGCGCCGCGCGCGCTGCGCGAGATCGGCTATGACGTGGTGCCGCTGTTCGACGAGGTGGACGGCACCTTCCCCAACCACCACCCGGACCCGGGCGACCCGGAAAACCTGCGCGACCTGATGCGGGTGGTGGCGCAGGAGCGCGCCGACCTGGGGCTGGCCTTCGACGGCGACGGCGACCGGCTGGGCGTGGTGCTGCCCAACGGCACGGTGATCTACCCGGACATTCTGCTGATGGCGCTGGCCGAGGACATGGTGGCCCGCCACCCGGGCGCCAAGGTGATCTTCGACGTGAAGTGCACCGGCGCCCTGTTCGAGGTGATCCGCGCCGCCGGCGGCGAGCCGGAAATGTGGCGCACCGGCCACTCACTGATCAAGGCGCGCATGAAGGAGACCGGCGCGCTGCTGGCCGGCGAAATGAGCGGCCACATCTTCTTCGGCGAGAACTGGTACGGCTTCGACGACGGCCTGCTGGCGGCGGTGCGGCTGCTGGACGTGCTGGGCCGCCAGGAGCAGGACGCCCAGGCGTTTTTCGAGCGCTTCCCGGCGCTGTGCACCACCCCGGAGATCCCCATCGAGGTCACCGAAGAGAACAAATTCCGCATCGTCGAATACCTGCAGAATGAAGTGGAGTGGGGCGAGGGGGCGCGCACCGTGCTGGACGGCATCCGCATGGACTACGAGGACGGCTGGGGCCTGTGCCGGGCGTCCAACACCTCGCCCAAGCTGGTGACCCGCTACGAGGCCCGCGACGAGCGGGCGCTGGACGCCATCCGCGCCCGCTTCGAGGCGGCCATCCGCGAGGCCATCGACGCCGTCGGCTGATAACGGCCTTCCATCGGAAAATTGCAAAATCGAATCGGTTTGCGGCGCAATTCCCGCTCTTAACGGTCGGGAATTGCACAATGGCCCCCTAGCCATTGCGAAAGGATTCGATTATGAGCATTGCGGTTTTCGAGGCCGTACCGGACGACATTCCCCATGGCGTGCCGGACCAGGTGTTCCGCCGCCGCGACGTGCGCGGCCGCTACGGCGACACCCTGACCCTGGCCGGCGCCCGCCTGATCGGGCGCGCTTTCAGCGCCCAGGCGCGGGCGGAGGGCACCCTGCGGGTGCTGCTGGGCCGCGACGGGCGGCTGTCGTCGCCGGCGCTGGCCGAGGCGGTGACCGAGGGCCTGCGGGCCGGCGGCTGCGATGTGATCGACCTGGGCCTGGTGCCCACGCCGGTGCTTTATTTCGCCACCCACCACTACCCGGACACTAACGCCGGGGTGATGGTCACCGGCAGCCACCATCCCGCCGACTTTAACGGCTTCAAGTTCGTGCTCGGCGGGACCGCCGTGGGCGGCGCCGGCCTGGCGGCGCTGCGCGAGCGCGTGCGCGGACGCCGTTTCAGCGAGGGCGCCGGCGTCTACGAGCGCCGCGACGTGCTGCCCGCCTACCTCAACGCCATGCAGCGCCGCCACGAGCTGAGCCGGCCGATGAAGGTGGTGGTGGACTGCGGCAACGGCGCCGCCGCCGTGGCCGCCCCGGAAGCGCTGATGCTGATGGGCTGCGACGTGGTGCCGCTGTTCCTGGACGTGGACGGGCGCTTTCCCAACCACGCGCCGGACCCGGCGGACCCGGACACCCTGCACGACCTGCGGGTGACGGTGCGCGACGTCAACGCCGACCTGGGCCTGGCGTTTGACGGCGACGGCGACCGGCTGGGCGTGGTGCTGCCCGACGGCGAGCTGGTCTACCCGGACCTGCTGCTCAAGGCCGGCGGCGCCGGCAGCCCGCTGTTCTTCGGCGAGGAGTGCTACGGCTTCGGCGACGCCACCCTGGCCGCCGCCCGACTGCTCGGCCTGCTCAGCCGCCACCCCGGCCCCGCCGCCGACTTCTTCGCCCAAACCGACTTGTAGGCACGACTTGTGCGAGCGGGCCTTGCCCGCGAAAGGCCGGCAACGCCGGCCGGCAGGATTCCAGAGACCTTGTTGATGCTGTTGTTAGAGAGGCCTCTGGGATCCTGCCGGGAGCTGCGCTCCCTTTCGCGGGCAGGGCCCGCTCCCACAAGGTGCCGCTCCCACAGGTCCTGCCTACCAGACAGGCCATCAATCCGCCTACAATGGACCCACATTTGAAGGTGAGAAGGACAGCTCATGGATACGGTTCTGGTCACCGGCGGCGCCGGTTACATCGGCTCGCACACGGTACTGTTGTTGCTGGAAGCGGGGCGCCGGGTGCTGGTGCTCGACAACCTCAGCAACAGCAGCCGCGAAGCCCTGGAGCGGGTGGCGGCGATCACCGGCAAGCGGGCCGAATTCGTGGAAGGGGACATTCGCGACACGGCGCTGCTGGACCGGCTGTTCCAGGAGCATGACATCGGCTCGGTGATCCATTTCGCCGGGCTCAAAGCAGTCGGCGAATCCGTGGCCCAGCCGCTGCGCTACTACGACTGCAACGTGACCGGCTCGCTGCGCCTGCTGGAAGCCATGGACGGGGCCGGGGTGCGCAATCTGGTGTTCAGCTCCTCGGCGACGGTGTACGGCGACCCGGCCTCGGTGCCGATCCGCGAGGACTTTCCGCTCAGCGCCACCAACCCCTACGGCGCCACCAAGCTGCACATCGAGGACATGCTGCGCGACCTGCACCGCGCCGACCCGCGCTGGTCGGTGGCGCTGCTGCGCTATTTCAACCCGGTGGGCGCCCACGAAAGCGGCCGCATCGGCGAGGACCCCAACGGCGAGCCCAACAACCTGATGCCCTACGTGGCCCAGGTGGCGGTGGGCAAGCGCGAACAGCTACGGGTGTTCGGCGACGACTACGACACCCCGGACGGTACCGGGGTGCGCGACTACATCCACGTTATGGATCTGGCGGAAGGCCACCTGGCGGCGCTGGACGCCCTGGCCCGGGACGGCGGCCTGATCACCACCAACCTGGGCACCGGGCGCGGTTACAGCGTGCTGGAAATGGTACGCGCCTTCGCCGCCGCCTCCGGCCGGGAAGTGCGCTACCAGATCGCCGAGCGGCGGCCCGGCGACGTGGCGTCCTGCTACGCCGACCCGGCCCACGCCAAGAAGGTGCTGGGCTGGGAAGCGAAGCGCGGCATCGACACCATGTGCGCCGACCACTGGCGCTGGCAAAGCGAAAACCCGAACGGCTACCGCGGCTGACTTGTGGGAGCGGGCTTGTGGGAGCGGGCCCCGCCCGCGAAAGGCAGCGTTTGTGCGAGCGGGCCTCGCCCGCGAAAGGGAGCGAAGCTCCCGGCAGGATTCCAGAGAGCGCTCTAACGGGAGCATGATCAGCGTTTCTGGGATCCTGCCGGGTGGCTATTGCCACCCTTTCGCGGGCGGGGCCCACTCCTACGGACTTTTAACAGGCATTGGCCAAACAAAAAAAGGGCCTACCCGATGGGTAGGCCCTTTTTTATTTGGCTCCGCCTGCTGGGCTCGAACCAGCGACATGCTGATTAACAGTCAGCTGCTCTACCAACTGAGCTAAGGCGGAATAACTTAAGGCGCGTATCTTAGTGTCGGTCCCGGGGGGCGTCAACCTCCCCGGGGCCTGTTTGCTGCTTATTTGCTCAGTGCTTTCTCGATACGGCTGATCGCTTCCACCAGCGTGTCCATGCCCACCGCGAAGGACAGGCGCAGGCAGCCCGGGGCGCCGAAGGCGGAACCGGGTACCAGGGCCACTTCGGCGGTTTCCAGCAGCTGGGCGGCCAGGTCGGTGCAGCTTTCCACACCGTCCATGTCGGCGATGGCGCCGGAGAAGTCCGGGAAGGCGTAGAAGGTGCCGTCACCGGGGGCGCAGGTGACGCCGGGCAGCTTGTTGAGGGCGTCCACCACATAGTCGTGGCGTTCCTTGAACGCTTTGACCATGTCCTTGACGCACTGCTGGTCGCCGGACAGCGCCGCTTCGGCGGCGGCCTGGCTGATCGAGGCCGGGTTGGAGGTGCTCTGGCTCTGCACCTTCTTCATGGCGGCGATCAGCTTCTGCGGGCCGCCGGCGTAGCCGATCCGCCAGCCGGTCATGGAGTAGGCCTTGGAGACGCCGTTCATCACCACGGTGCGGTCGTACAGCTCCGGGCAGGCGTTGACGATGTTCACGAACGGCTGGCCGGTCCACAGGATGTGCTCGTACATATCGTCGGTGGCGATGACGATGTCCGGGTGCTTCTTCAGCACCTCGCCCAGGGCGGCCAGTTCCTCTTTGGAGTAGGCCATGCCGGAGGGGTTGGAGGGGCTGTTGATCACGAACAAGCGGGTTTTCGGCGTGATCGCCTGTTCCAGCTGCTGCGGGGTGATCTTGAAGCGGCTGTCCAGGTCGGTTTCCAGGATCACCGGAACGCCGCCGGCCACTTTCACCATGTCCGGGTAGCTGACCCAGTAGGGCGCCGGGATGATCGCTTCGTCACCGTCGTTGAGCAGCGCCAGGGCCATGTTGAAGAAGCTCTGCTTGCCGCCGCTGGAGACCAGGATCTGGCCGGCTTCGTAGTCCAGGCCGTTTTCACGCTTGAACTTGTCGATCACGGCCTTTTTGAGACCGGGAGTGCCGTCCACCGGGGTATACTTGGTTTTACCGGCGTTGATCGCCTCAATGGCGGCCTGTTTGATATGATCCGGCGTATCGAAGTCCGGCTCGCCCGCACCCAATCCAATGATGTCCTTACCCTGGGCCCGTAATTCCGCTGCTTTGGAAGTAATCGCCAGAGTGGGGGAAGGTTTGATGCGTTGTACGCGGTCGGAGAGGTTGATATCGGACATGCACTCCTCATTTCTCTAATGAGTTCGGGCCGCGCCGGCGGCGCGGGTAGGGGAGGCCAATACTAACGCATTCGGGACCAGGAATCATGTCAGACACCGCGTTCAAACTGCATTCCGACTACCAGCCGGCCGGCGACCAGCCGACCGCCATCGCCGGCCTGATCGAGGGTATCGGCGACGGTCTGGGCCACCAGACCCTGCTCGGGGTGACCGGGTCCGGCAAGACCTTCACCATGGCCAACGTGATCCAGGCGATCCAGCGGCCGACCATTATCCTGGCGCCCAACAAGACCCTGGCGGCCCAGCTCTACGGCGAGTTCAAGGAGTTCTTCCCGGAGAACGCGGTGGAGTACTTCGTCTCCTATTACGACTACTACCAGCCGGAAGCCTACGTGCCCAGCTCGGACACCTTCATCGAGAAGGACGCCTCGGTGAACGAGCACATCGAGCAGATGCGCCTGTCCGCCACCAAGGCGATTCTGGAGCGCCGCGACACCATTATCGTGGCCACGGTGTCGGCGATTTACGGCCTGGGCGACCCGGCCAGCTACCACGCCATGGTGCTGCACCTGGTGCGCGGCGATCACATTGACCAGCGCGACCTGCTGCGCCGGCTGGCGGAGCTGCAGTACACCCGCAACGAGATGGATTTCCGCCGCGCCACCTACCGGGTGCGCGGCGACGTGATCGACATCTTCCCCGCCGAGGAAGAGAAAGAGGCGGTGCGCATCGAGCTGTTCGACGACGAAATCGAGGACATCAGCATCTTCGACCCGCTCACCGGCGAGGTGATCAAGCGGGTGGGGCGCATCACCATCTACCCGAAGAGCCACTACGTGACGCCCCGGGACACGGTGCTGGCGGCCATTGAGATGATCAAGGTGGAGCTGGAAGAGCGCCTCAAGCAGCTCAAGGACAACAACAAGCTGGTGGAGGCGCAGCGCCTGGAGCAGCGCACCCGCTTCGACATCGAGATGCTGCAGGAGCTGGGCTACTGCAACGGCGTGGAGAACTATTCCCGGCTGTTTTCCGGGCGCCAGCCCGGCGAGGCGCCGCCCACCCTGTTCGACTACCTGCCCGACGACGCCCTGCTGATCGTGGACGAGTCCCACGTGACCATTCCGCAGCTGGGCGGCATGTACAAGGGCGACCGCTCGCGCAAGGAGACGCTGGTGGAGTTCGGCTTCCGGCTGCCCTCGGCGATGGACAACCGGCCGCTGAAGTTCGATGAATGGGAACGGCTGGCGCCGCAGATGGTGTTCGTGTCCGCCACGCCGGGCCCCTATGAGGAGGCGCACGCCGGCCAGGTGGTGGAGCAGGTGGTGCGGCCCACCGGCCTGATCGACCCGGCGCTGGAAGTGCGCCCCGCCGGCAGCCAGGTGGACGACCTGCTCGGCGAAGTGCGCGAATGCGTGGAAAAAGGCGAGCGGGTGCTGGTCACCACCCTGACCAAGCGGATGGCCGAGGACCTTACCGAGTACCTCAATGAGAACGGCGTCAAGGTGCGTTACCTGCACTCGGACATCGACACCGTGGAGCGGGTGGAGATCATCCGCGACCTGCGGCTGGGCAAGTTCGACGTGCTGGTGGGCATCAACCTGCTGCGCGAGGGCCTGGATATGCCCGAGGTGGCGCTGGTGGCGATCCTGGACGCCGACAAGGAGGGCTTCCTGCGCTCCGACCGCGCCCTGATTCAGACCATCGGCCGCGCCGCGCGGAACCTCAACGGCCGGGCGATTCTCTACGGCGACAAGATCACCGGCTCCATGCGCCGCGCCATCGACGAGACCGAGCGCCGCCGCGAGAAGCAGGTGCAGCACAACAAGGAGCAGGGCATCACGCCCCAGGGCCTGAAGAAGATGGTCCGCGACATCATGGACGACGCCTACACCACCGGCGCCGGCCAGCCGGAGCGCAAGCGCACCCGCAAGGTGGCCGAGGACAAGGCCCCCTATGTGGCCCGCTCACCGGCACAGGTGGCCAAGGACATCGAGAAGCTGGAAGCGGAGATGATGAAGCACGCCAAGAACCTGGAGTTCGAGCAGGCCGCGGCGGTCCGCGACCAGATTCACAAGCTCCGCGAAGAAGGCTTCATGCGCTAGCGGCGTTACGCGGCCATCTTGCGGCATTCACGGACGCAGTCCATGCAGGCGTCGGCGCACTGACGGCAATGGTCGTGGTCATGCTTGCCGCATTCCTCGCCGCAGGCCTGGCAAACCTCCGCGCACAGGGAACAGAGCTGGGCGGCGAATTCGCTGCCCTGGGCCATGTACTGGGCGGCCAGGCGGCAGATAGCGGCGCATTGCATGTCCAGGCGGATGCACTCCGCCATCATCTTGGTGTTCTCTTCCTGCAGGCAGGACGCGGCGCAGAAATCGCAGTAGGCGGCGCAGCGGTTGCAGGCTTCGATGCACTCAGCGTGGTTGATCGCCATGATTCTCTCCTTGAATGACGTGAACTCGAAAAAGCCTCTTCGACGCTAGTCCTGCGCGGCGGCGTCAACAAGGCGTGAAGTTCAAAGACTGACGCCCCGCGAGTAAAAGATTGTGGAATTGAGCGGCGCGGTGGCGATGCTACACTCCCTGCTTTACCCGACAGCCGACTCAAGAGGTCTCCGTGTCCCAAGTCACCGCCGCCCTCGATTACCTGAAACAGGGCCTGTCCCTGGCGAAAAGCCCGGGCCTGCGCCCCTACGTGATCATCCCGATGGTCTTCAATGTGCTGGTGTTCGGCGGGCTCTACTATTTCTTCGGCCAGTGGATCGGCGGCTGGGTGGCCGGCCTGGCCGCCGGCTGGGAATTCGGCGGCGCCTGGAGTTTCCTGAACCCGGCGGTGGACTTCCTGGTGGGCGCCGCCGTGGTGCTGGTGTGGATCGTGCTGCTGGGGCTTTTCGCCAGTGTGTTCACCCTGGGCGTGCAGCTTATCGCCGCGCCGTTCATGGGCTTCCTGGCGGAGAAAGTGGATATCCGCGCCACCGGCCGGCCGATGCCGGAGGAATCCATCCCGGCGATGACCGTGCGGGTGTTCAAGCGGGAGCTGCGCAAAACCTGGTACTGGCTTTGGCGGGCGGTGCTGATCCTGTTCGTGGTGCTGGTGATCTACTTCATCCCGGTGGTCAACGTGCTGGCGTCCACGGTCTGGTTCCTGTGGTCCGGCTGGTTGCTGGGGATGCAGTACATCGACTTCGCCGCCGACAACCGCCAGGTGCCGTTCACGGTGATGCTGGAGCGGCTCAAGAGCAAACGCTGGATGGTGCTCACCTTCGGCTCGGTGGTGCTGGGTTTGACCATGCTGCCGCTGGTGAATCTGGTGATCATGCCGGTGGCGGTGATCGCCGGCACGCTGATCTGGGTCAATGAACTGGCCGACGACGCACCGCGGTGACCTAGGACGAATAAGCAAACCTTCTCATAATAAAGTGGGGGAGTGGCGGTGTCGATACTCCCCCGAACGCCCCGATATCCTCTGGTTTCCTCCCCGCAAACGCTAAAATAACGCGTCTAAAAGCATCGAAATATTCATTTTTTGCGGTTATCCGACCCCAGTGCCACGCCTAAGCCATTGTTATTACGAGAACTTTCCTGAACTCATAGTTTAGTGCTCAAAAGACATCGTAAAACCTTCCGGAATGTAAATAAAAGTTCGTTGACCGTAATCGATCGGTGAAATAAATTAGCGAAACTGTGAGCTCATTCACATATTAATTAAATTGCTTATACCAAAAAGGTCGGCGGAATCGGGGGTCCGGGGGGATTCTCACCAACTGGGGGCAGCAAAGAGGCGCAGGGCCGTTACGCGCGTAAGGGCTCCCTTTCCGCCTGCCATCCCGATTCTTTTATCCAAGGTTTTCGCCCCTGGTGGGGTTTGGTTCGGGATGTATTAATGAAAAAAATAAGCAACTTTGCTCGTATTTTCTGGGCTGTTCTGCTGCTTGGCGTTGTCGCCAGCCAGAGTCAGGCGCAGCCCGCTTCGGCGGCTCGCCAGGTGGTGGTCAACGGCGTCGCCTTCCAGGGTAACCATACCTATTCCGCTTCCGACCTTTCCGGCCTGATCGCCTCGGAAATCGGCAAGCCGATGACCCTCAAGGACATCCAGGCCCTGGCCGCCCGTATCGAGGCGTTCTACCACGAAGCCGGCTATCCGCTGGTTAAAGTGGTGGTGCCCCGGCAAACCTTCGCGGACGACGCGCCGGTGCAAATGGTGGTGCTGGAAGGCCAGCTCGGTCAGGTGCGTGTGGAGGGCAATGACCGCTACCGGGCGGACTATGTGCGCGACGCCCTGAGCGCCGCCGGCGTGCGCGCGGACCAGCCGGTGAGTCTGGAGCGAGTGGAGCGGGCCCTGACCCGGGTCAACCGCCAGTCCGGCATCGAAGCCAGCGCCACCCTTAAGCCGGGCGACCGCCAGGGTTACACCGATCTGGTGGTGAAGGTGGAGGAAGCCCCGCGGTTGGCCGGCGCCATTGAGTTCAACAACTACGGCAGCAAGGACACCGGGCGTTACCGCGTGGTGCCGTCGTTGCGTTTCCAGAACCTCACCGGCCGTGGCGATAGCGCCAACCTGATCGGCATGCAGTCAGTCGGCGACGGCGACGCCTGGTTCGCCTACGCGGATTACGCGACGCCGATTAACGCGCGCGGCACCAGTGTTCAGGTGTATGGCTCCACCGGTAACGTCAGTGTCGGCCGCGACTTCAAGGTACTGGAAGTGGAAGGCGAGAGCGCCGCGATCGGCGTCGGCCTGCTGCAGGATCAGATTCTGTCCGCGCGCAGCGTGATCACCTACAGCGCCTGGGTGGAAGGCACCGATCTGGAGCAGGACATGCTGGGCGTGCGTATCGCCGAGGACCAGGTTCGCAAGCTGCGCCTGGGCGTGGCCTTCGACCGCACCGACCTGTCCGGCCGCACGCTGCTGTCCTTCGACCTGCACCGTGGCCTGGGTGAGAACCTGGGCGGCATGGACGACGACTCCGCCTTGTCCAGCCGGGCTTTCGCCGAAGCGGATAACGACTTCACCAAGGTCACCGTCGACCTGACCCGCATCCAGCGCCTTAACGCGCGCACCTTGTTGATCCCGCGTTTGTACGGCCAATACGCCTTCGATCCGCTGGTCTCCAGCGAGCAGTGGGCGATCGGTGGCGTCAACTCCGTGAAAGGCCATCCGCCTTCGGTGTACTCCGGTGACAGCGGCCTGACCGCTTCCCTGGAAGCCCGCTACGACCTGTTCGCCGACGACGACCGCTATCAGCTGGTGGGCCAGCTCAGCCATGGCCGTCTCTACATCAAAGAGCCGTTCTACGACCAGGACGACGAGCGCGATGTGTCCGGCGCCAGCCTGGGTCTGCTGGCGCGGCCCTGGGAACCGATCGAGGTACGTCTCGACTGGGGGTTGCCGCTGGGTACGGAAACCGGCGACGACAGCTATTTCTATGCGCAGGCACGCTACCGCTTCTAAGCGACGCGACCACGACTTTTACGGGGAAAAGACAATGACACAGAATAAAAAGCGTAAGGCTTCAGTGGCGGTGGCGGTTTCGATCTTTGGTTTAAGCGGGTTGAGCGGCGCGGTGCAGGCCGGACCCAGCGGCGGCCAAGTGGTCGCCGGCGACGCCACCATCTCGGCGGGCGAACTTCAGACCATCATTGAACAGCTGTCCAGCAAGGCGGTGATCAACTGGGACGACTTCAGCATCGATGCCGGGCAACTGGTCCAGTTCATCCATCAGAACAATAGCGACGTCACGCTCAACCGGGTCACCGGCGATACCGTGTCGCAGATCAAAGGCGCGCTCACCGCCAACGGCAACATCTTCCTGATCAACCCCAACGGCATCGTGTTCGGCGCCGGGGCGGAAGTGGATGTGGCCGGTTTGCTGGCCACCACCTTCGACATCGCCGACCAGGATTTCATGGACGGCAAGTTCAATTTCAGCGGCGAGCTGATGAACAACGCCTCGATCACCAACCAGGGCAAGATCGAACTGAACGGTGACGGCTTTGTGTACCTGATCGCGCCGAACGTGGAAAACACCGGCCACATTATCGCCAACGTGGGCCGCGTGACCCTGGCCAACGACGGCTCCTACGACATCGACCTGACCGGCAACGGCCTGGTCACTTTCTCGGTGACCGACAACGACCTGACCGGCGCCACCGGCAGCGTCACCAACGGCCCGGGCGGCAAGATCGACGCCGGCCATGTGCTGCTCTCCGGCAGTGAGACCAGCGCCGTCATGTCCTCCGTGGTGAACCAGGGCGAAATCACCGCCGCCACCGAGCTGACCATGGCCGGTGACGACCTGGAGCAATCCGGCACCATCACCGCCGGCGACACCACGCTGGACGCGGACAACGCCATTGTCTCCAACGGCGGTTCCATCAGCGGCGGCAGCGCCACGCTGAACGCCGGCAGCGGCATCGGCGCCGGCAACGCCGTGCACACCGACGTGGACGACCTGACGGTGAGCAGTGAGAGCGGCACCATCCGCGTCGACGAAGCCAACCAACTGGACAGTCTGAGCATCAACACCGGCGACAGCGCCGAGGTGAACTTCCAGCAAGCCGGCATTGACCCGATTGGCGGCGGCCCGATCCAGGAAGGCGTCAGCGTCCAGTTCAACGGCCAGACCCTGAGCGCCAGCCGCGACACCGTGAAAACCGACCTGTCCTTCACCCACGGCGACGGCGGCGTCACCCTGTCCGGCGTGAACGTGGACGGCGATCTGAGCGTCACCGCCGCCGGCAACATCGTCGGCGACGCCAACCTGGACACCGCCGCCCGTGGCGAGCGCGTGACCCTGGCCACCACCGTGGACGGCGCCTCGATCGGCGCCGAGAACAACGCTCTGCGCATCGACGCCGACACCCTGCGTGCCGAAGCCAAGAAAGGGCATGTGGTGCTCACCGACACCGATGGCGACCTGACCCTGGAGCGGGTCAGCACCGGCGATAACAGTGCCGAAGCGGGCCTGCGCGCCCTGATCACCGCCGAGGACGGCGACCTGCGCGGCAGCCTCGGCGCCGAGGCCAACGTGGAAGCCTGGGCCACCAATCTGCAGGCGGACGGCGCCATCGGCGACCATGGCCAGGCGGTGACCACCGCCGTGGACGTGTTGTCCGCCTCCACCCAGGACGGCAGCATCCATGTGGACGAGCAGGACGGCGAGCTGATGCTCGGTAAGGTGGTGGCCGGCGAACGGATCAGCCAGGCCGGCCAGACCGTCTCGTCCACCGGCGTCAGCGGCGCCGACGGCAGCGTCACCCTGAGTACCGGCGCCCCGGGCAGCCACGACATCATAATCAGCGCCGACGACAACATTCTCATCGGCGACCAGATCTCCGCCCCCCGCCAACTGGCGATCCTGTCCCGTTGGGGTGGCATCTATAAGAACGGCGACACCGCCACCATCACCGGGAGCTCGATCCATCTGGAAGCGGCCGGTCGCATTGGTCAGGACGGCAACGCCCTGAAAACCCAAAGCGACAGGATTGACGCCTGGTCCGGTGACGACGGTATCTATCTGTCCGAGGACAACGGCCTGTACGCCGGCAACATCCTCGCCCAGGGTGACAACGCGGACGTGCGGCTCGAGGCCAGTCTGGGCGACGTGGTCCTGGGTATGGTGGAAGCCGAACAGGGTGAGGTCACCGTGGTCAGCCAGGATGGCGACATCCTGGCCGACGTCTACGGTGGGGTTAACGTGCGCGCCGATCACCTGACGCTGGACGCGGAGGGCGCCATCGGCACCGCCGCGCAAGCCCTCAGCACCGGGGTGAACACCCTCACCGCCGCCACCGGCACCAACCTGGCCGGGACCTATGTGGCCAACACCGGCCTGTTGTCCAGCCTGGGCGTGACCACCCTGGGCGGTAATGTGGCGATCACCGACGCCGATGGTGGCGTTACCTTCGACCGCGCCAACGAGCACCTGACCGTGCAACGCGCTGGCGGCGAAGGCCTGGACCTGGCCTTCAACAACGGCGCCGGTAATCTGATCGTGGAAGGCGCCGACCTGTCCGGCCATGACGTGGACCTGACCGCCAGCGGTCGCATCGGCGACGGCGGCGGCGTGTTCGCCGCCAGCGATTTGACCCTGAACGCCGGCGACGACATCGAGCTGACCACCGACGCCGACGCCATCGATGCCACCACCGCCGACGGCGACATCGCCCTGGATAACCGGGGCGAGGGCACTCTGACCCTGAACGCCGAGGCCGGTGGTGATGACCATGGTGTCACCGTTAGCCACGAAGGCGACCTGACCCTGGGTCAGATCTCCGGCGACGGGCTGATCCGGCTTACCGCCGCGGGCGACCTGAACGGTGACGGTGACAACACCGCCATCACGGGTAATTTCGTGGAACTGGATGCCGACCGCATTGGCGACGCGGACCAGGCCCTGTCCACCGCCATTACCGGCAGGCTGTCGATGCTGTCCGACGGCGATATCTATGTGAGCAACGTGGGCGCTCTCAGCCTGCTGGAAGGCGAAGCCGGTGGCGACATCGACTTCAGTCAGGCCGGCGATACCGTGCTCGGCCGTCTTGCCAGCGGCGGCAGCGTGACCTTCTACGCCACCGGGCGGGTCAGTGACGGCAATGGCGACAGCGACAACATTGTCGCCGACGACCTGGACCTGGAGGCCCAGCAGGTGGGCGCCGCCGACGGCACCGTGGACGCTCTGGAAATCCGCGTTGACGAGCTGGTGGTCAATGCCAACGACGGCGGAATCTATCTGCGCAACCGGGATAACGGTCCGCTGAGTCTGATTCGTGCCGGCGCCGCCGGTGGCGACGTGAACATCGACACCGTCGGTAACATGAATCTGGGAACCGTCACGGCCGCCGGTGGCAACGTCACCCTGACCAGCGACGGCGCCATTAATGACGCCCGCCCGGACGGCGCCAGCGAAGCCAATGTGGTGGCCCGCAAGGTGGACATGCGCGCCCAGCAGGGCGTGGGCAACACCGGCCCCATGGTGCTGGACGTGGACCAGATGTCCGTCAGTGGCGGCAATGGCGACGTCAACGCCGCCAGCCCCGGTGCCGTGGAAGTGGACGCGGACAGCCTGGTGGGCAAGGGCGCCAGCGGCGTCACCATCGTCGCCGCCTCGATCACGGTGCTGGATAACAACGGCGGCACCCTGGTCATGGCCGGCGGCAAGCTGGTGCTCACCGCCACCAACGGCAACATCGTGTTCCTCAACCAGGACGACACCATCCGCCTGCCCGGCGGTGGCAGCATCACTTTGACCGCCCGCGCCGACAGCACCAACGAGGGCTACAACGGCAACATCATCACCGGCAACCTGGTCACCGAAGGCGGCGACATCACCCTGGACGCGGACCGCAACGTCACTCTGGGCATGCTCGACACCGGCGGTACCGGCGATGTCTACGTGATTGCCCGGGACGGCGTGATCCTGGACGGCAACGGCGCCGACCAGAACGTGCGCGGTGACTATGTGTCCTTGATCGGCAACACCCCCAGCGAGCGCGACGCGGAAATCGCCCGCGACACCGCTATCGCCGATTACGCCGGCCGGGTGGCGGAGCTGAACGCCAAGATCCTGCAGCTGCAGACCCTGCAACAGCAGCTGGAGGCCTACATCGCCGCGCTCAATTCGGCGATCGTCAACAAGAACATTTCCCAGCAAAACCTGAGCAGCGCCCAGCGCACCGTGGACCGCCTCAGCAGCCAGGTGAATTCGGCGCAACGTACGCTCGACTCGCTGAACCGCGTGGTGTCCGCGGCCTCCATCGCGGTGGAGGCGATGGCCCTGGTGGCCGGTGGCGCCCAGGCGATTCCGTTCAGCGGCGACGGTGGCGCCGCGGCCACCTTCGAAGGTTTGAGCCTGGCGCTGTCGGCCGCTCAGTTCGCGGTGGACGAGTTTGATCGCGAGACCTTCTCGCCGTTGAACGACGACCTCAACGAAGCCATGAACCACCTGGACGTGGCCAAGAGCTTCCACCAGGACGCGATCACCAACGTGGAAAGCTGGACCACCCTGCGCAACACCACCCGGGTGTCCCGCGATATGGCGGACCACTCGGTGTTCAAGGCCACCGCCGCCCGCGACGCCAGCGAAGCGCTGCGCGGCCAGTCCATCGCCGCCTACGACCAGGCCCAGGACATCGACATGTCCGCCGCCAAGCCGCTGGGCATCCAGGCCAACCAACTGGACATGGGCACCAGCAGCGGCCGCGCTCTAAACAGCGGCGTCTACCTGGATTCCACCGGTAACCTGGGCCTTGGCGACATCAAATCCGTGGGTGAGATCCGCGCCGAGAACGTGGCCGGCAACATCAGCGTGGTGGGTGACGTGGTCAGCCCGACGCTGATTTCCCTGCAGGCGGACGGCGCGGTGCGCGGTATCGGCGGCACCTGGGTCGACGGCCAATGGGTGCCGGAGGTCGGTGAACTGAACGCGCCGATCATGGCCCTGCGCGGCGGCCAGGGCGTCGGCGAGCAGGAAGACTCGGTGTACGTGAACACCGGTGAAATCGCCATTGACGGCGGCGACGGCAATGCCTTCGTGATCAACGACAACGGCGGCGACGAGCTGGTACTGGGTACCGTGGACGGCCTCAGCGGCCTGACCGCCGCCGGCGACATGGGCCTGCGGAACAACGGCGACCTGCGCCTGAAAACCCAGATCATCGACACCGACGTGACCGTCGACAGCGACACCTATCTGATTGCCGACGACGGCGCCATCATCGACGACAACGGCGACACGCTGAACGTGACCGGCGGCGACCTATACTTCCACGCCGACGGCCGGGTGGAGCTGGATACCCTCGTCAACCGGGTAGTTGACGGCGGCACCAGCGACGGCGACATCCTGCTGCGCGAGCGCGACGACCTGGCGCTGATCGCCCTGGAAACCCTCGACGGTGACATCGACGTCATCGCCGGCGGCAACCTGACCGTCCATGAGCTGGCGGCGGGCGGCGACAGCGCCGTCATTGCGCTGGATGCGGACGGTCGCATCGACGACGACCAGCACAACGATACCCGCATCGCCGCCAAGCGCCTGGAACTCAACGCCGGCGGCGGTATCGGTGCCATCGGCGCGGACAACGTGCGCGGCCTGGACACCGCCGTGGACGTGGTCACCGCCGATGCCAAGGGTGAGATCAATCTCCATGACGCGGACGACCTGGACGTGGAGAAGGTGGCCACCACCACCGGCAACGTCACCCTCACCAGTGATGCCGGCGACCTGCATCTGGGCGAAGTGCGCACCGACGGCGACGGCGGCAACATCACCCTGGTGGCCGACGGCGCCATCGACGCGCTCAAGGACGCGGACGCCACTCCCGAACTGTACGCCGACCAGCTGGCCCTGCGCGCCGGCGAAGGTATCGGCAGCGCCGACCAGGCCCTGTTGATCGAAACCGGTGCCCTGGAAGCGGACGCCGGCGACGGCGGCCTCTATCTGCTCAATCAGAACCGCGACCTGACGGTCGGTGGCGTGACGCCGAACCTGGGCCTGCCCGGTCTCACCGGCCTGGACGCCAACGGCGATCTGCACCTGACCGTGGCCGACGGCGCCCTCACCGTGAACGAGGACGTCACCCAGACCGGCGAGGGCGACACCCGCCTGAGCAGCGGCAAAGGCCAACTGGTCAAGGCCGACCTGGACGCGGCCGGCGATCTGACGCTGCAGGCCAACAGCGGCGACATCACCGCCGTGAACGCCTCGCAACTGCTGAGCGGTGGCGACCTGTCCGCCAACGCCAGCGACGGTGGCGTCAGCCTGGTGCAGAACAGCCGCGCGCAAGCCACCGGCAACCTGGACCTGAAAGGCGGCACCACGGTGTCGCTCACCGACGCCAGTGCCGAGGCCGGCGGCGACCTGACCCTGACCGGCGAAGACGGCAACGTGACCCTGGCCAACAGCCAGGCCACCGGCGCCGAGGACGTCACCGTCAACGCCGGTGAGAATGTCACCCTGTCCGGCGCGTCCACGCTCACCGCCACCAATGGCGCCCTGGACGCCACGGCCAGCAACGGCAACCTGGAACTGAACGGCCACAGTGCCGCCAGCGCCGCCGGCACTCTGGATCTGCAAGCGGGCAACCAGGTGTCGCTCAGCAGCGCGACCCTGCACTCCGGCGACGACATGAGCGTCACCGCCGACAACGGCGACGTGTTGCTGACGAACAGCCGCGCCGCCAGCGAAGGCGCGCAGACCGTCACTGCCGGCGGCAGCGTGCGCCTGACCCAGTCGCAACTGCACACCGAAACCGATGGCGACATGACGGTGACCGCCGAGGGCGGCGCTATCAGCCTCACCGCCAGCCAGATGCTGGCCGGCGGGGCCTTCAACGGCGATGCCGGCGCTGACGTCATCCTGACCAGCGGACTGATCAGCGCCGCTGGCACCCTGGATTTGGACGCCGACGATAACTTGCGGCTGACCCAGGGCAGCACCGTCACCGGTACCGGCGATACCCACGTCGGCGCGCAAGACGGCGAACTGCTGGTGGTCGACAGCGGGCAGGTGGTGTCCGGCGCTGACCTGGACCTGAGCGCCGGCACCGACGTGACGCTGCATACCGGCGTCGCCATGGCGACGCAGGATCTGACCGTCACCGCTGGCGAGGATGTGCGTCTCTCCGGCGGCGCCCAACTGCTGGCCCAGGACGGCGATCTGTCCGCCACCGCCGGCACCGGCGACCTGCTGATGAGCCAGAACAGCGTGGCCGGTGCCGCCGGCGATGTGGCCCTGACCGCCGGTGAGGCGATGACCCTCACCAACGCCATGGTGGCGGCCGGCGCGGACCTGGATCTGACCGCCGGCCAGGGCAGCATGGTGATCACCCAGAGCAATGTCGGCGCCGGTAATAACCTTACCGCCACCGCCGGCCAGGACCTGCTGATGTCAGCTGGCTCCTACATGACCGCCAGCACCGGCACGCTCAAGGCCACCGCCACCAACGGTACCCTGAATCTGAGCCAGAGCAGCCGCGTGGAGGGCTTCGGCGACGTGGCGCTGCGCGCCGGCACCGACCTGGCCGTGAACAGCGCCAACGTTGAGTCACTGGATCAGGATCTGAGCCTGACCGCCGACACCGGCAGCGTGACCCTGGTCACCAGCCATGCCGACGGCCAGGGCGACGTTACCGTAACGGCCGGGCAGGGCGTGGCGCTGTCCGCCGGTTCCTCGCTGACCGCCCGCGACGGTGACATGAACCTTACCGCCACCGACGGCGATCTGGCGGTCAGCCAGTCTTCCCGCCTGGATGCCGGCAACAATCTGACCGGCAGCGCCGGCGCCAACCTGGCGTTCACCACCGGCGCCAGCGTGGAGGCCGGCGGCGATCTGGATCTGGACGCCGGCAACCACCTCAGCGTCGAAGACGCCATCGTGCGCGCCGACGGCGACGCGGCGCTCACCGCCGCCGACGGCAACCTGGTGGTAAGCCGCTCCGGCATCACCGCCGGCGGTTTGCTGGACGGCGACGCCGGGCAGGGCATTCTGCTGGCGGCCGCCAATCTGGGCAGCGGCGTCAATGAGATCCGCCGCCTGGCACCGTTGGCGGACCGCGACGTGGACCTGACCCTGAACGCCGGCAGTGGCGATATCGCCCTGTCCCAGGCCAGCACCGTGGCGTCCGCCGGCGCGCTGACCCTGGACAGCGAACAGGGCAATGTCAGCCTGACCGAAAGCAGCCGCGCCACCGCGGTCACCGACACCACCGTGGAAGCCGGCGCCGGGGTCAGCCTGGCGGCGGGTTCACGCCTGGAAGCCAGCAACGGCGACCTGAGCGTCACCGCCACGGAGGGCGATTTCACCGTCCGCGAGAGTTCTGTGCTGCGCGCGGGCGGCGATTTCACCGGCCGTGCCGGCGCCGACCTGGCCTTCACCACCGGCGCCCAGGCCGACACCGACGGCGACCTGGACCTGGATGCCGGCAACAACTTGACCGTGCAGGATGCCACCGTGAGTGCCGGCGGCGACGCCGCCCTGACCGCCACCGACGGCAACCTGGCGGTGACCCGCTCCAGCGTCACCGCCGGGGGCTTCCTGGACGGCGACGCCGGCGCGGCCATCATCCTGACCACCGCCAACCTGACCAGCGGTGTGCTGGGCACCAGCCCGGACCTGACCCTAAATGCGGGCAGCGGCGACGTAACCCTCACCGACGGCAGTCGCGCCACGTCCGCCGGGGCTCTGACCCTGGGCAGCGAGGAAGGCAGCGTTATCCTCACCAACAGCAGCCGGGCGGAAGCGACCACCGACGCCACTCTGGACGCCGGCAGTGACGTACGCGTGAGCAACAGTGCCCTGGTGGACGCCGTCAGTGGTGATCTGGAGGCCGCCGCCGGCAACGGCGATCTGAGTGTTACCAGCGGTGCCACCCTGACCGCCGGCAACGACCTGGATCTGAACGCCAAGGGCGATATGACGCTCAGCGACGCTTCGGTCCGTGCCGAGGGCGATCTGGCCCTGACCGCCACCGACGGCGACCTGGGCATGAGCAACGCCAGCGTCACCGCCGGCGGCGCGCTCATTGGCGACGTCGGCGGTAACGCCACGCTGACCCGCTCCACGCTGGCCAGTGGCGATGCCCTTGACGCCGAACCGGCCGACCTGAGCCTGGCTGTCGATGGCGGCTTCACCATGGACGTCAGCAGCGTGGTGCGCAGCAACGCCGACCTGACCCTGGCGGCCGGCGACGATGTGGCCCTGTCCACCCTGCGCGCCGGCGGCGATGTCTCCGTCACCAGCGAGGCGGGCGGCATCCAGGTCGACGCAGCCATCGACGAGCACATCCACGGCGACAATCTGTTCCTGTCCGCCGCCAAGAGCATCGGCTCGTCGCTCAGCGGCCTGAAAACCCGGGTCAACAACCTCTACACCACCCTTACCGGCAGCGGCGACCTGCATCTGCGGGACGTGGACGCGCTGACCGTCAAGGACAGCAGCTTGGCCGACGGCGACGCCCACCTGACCACCGGCGGTGATCTCACCCTCGATGGCCTGGCGGTGAACGGCGACGCGGTGTTGGATAGCGCCGGCCGCATCAGCACCGGCCAGGACGGCATGGTGAGCGCCCAAGACCTGAACGCCACCGCCGTGGACGGCATTCAGCTCAACAGCGCACTGGACAGCGCCACCCTGGCGGTGACCGGCGAGGGCGCCATCGCGGTGGACAACCTTGGCGACCTGCGTGTCGATAACGCCACCACCAGCGACGGGGATATCAACGTCGACGCCAGTGGCGACCTGGGCGTGGGCCGCGTGGCGGCCAACGGCGCCCATGACGTGACGCTCGGCTCCGGCGGCGCGATCCGCGTCGACGGCGCCGGTGAGATCGACGGCGTTAACGTCACCCTGCGCGCCAGTGACGGCATCGGCGGCCTGCCGGACAGCCAGAACCTGGACGATCTGCTGACGCTGCGCGCCAAGCGCATCGACGCGGTCAGCGACGCCGGCGACGTCATTCTTCGCCAGCAGGGCCCGGTGTTGATCAGCCAGGCGCGCACCGGTGACGGCCGCGTCGGCGTGCTGGTCGAGGGCGGCGACGCCATCCTGGGTGATATCCGTGCCGACGGCGACGTCAGCCTGGCGGCCCAGGACGGCGCTTTGCTGGACGACAACGATGCCGGCACCCGGGTCGCTGGCGCCGACGTGAGCCTGTACGGTCGCGACGGCGTCGGCAGCGACGCCAACGCCATTGCCACCCAGGCGGGCAGCCTGGAGCTGCAAGCCGACAGCGGCGTCATCAACGTGGAAGAACAGGACGGCCTGGCCGGCCTGGATGCGACCATCAATGACGGCGACATTCGCGTGCGCACGCTGGCGGGTGACCTGACCGTTAATGAAGTGGAAGCGCTCACCCCGGGCAACGCGGTGATGCTGTCGGCGGTGGCCGGCGCCATCCTGGATGGCAACGCCGAAGCCAACAACATCGTCGCCTCACTGCTGGAACTGAGCGCCGCCAAGGGCATCGCCCGCGTCAGCAACCCGCTGGACGTGGACGTGGACACCCTTGGCGCCAGTGGCGGCAGCGGCGGCGTCTACATCAACAACCGGGGCACCGGGCCGCTTACCGTCACCGGTCTCACCGGCAACGGTGGCCTGGCGCTGGCCACCGGCGGCGACCTGGACCTGAACGGCGATCTGCAAGGGCGCAGCGTGGAACTGGCCGCCGGCGGCGACCTGACCCAGCGTGGTCGCATCACCGGTACCGACCGCGTCACCGTGGCCGGTAACGGCGACGTCACCATGGTGTCCGGCGCGCACACCCAGAGCACCGGGCAGGTCTACTACCGCGCCGGGCAGACGCTGACGGTGAACAGCCTCCACACCACCACCGGCCTGCCGGGCGGTATCGTGACCCTGGAAGCGCGCAACCTGCGCAGCAACGCCACCGAACCCGGTTCCATTCGTGCCGGCCAGGTGGAAGCGCGGCTGGCCAAGGCGGACAGTGAACGTCTTTACGAGATGGTCGATACCACCAACGGTAAGGCCCGGGTGTTCCTTAACGGCCGTACCCTGGGTGGCAAGATCGTGGAGGACGCCCAGTTCGTGGCGGACCTGACACACCCGCAAAGCGCCTTGCCGCGTGTGATGTTGAACCCGTTCGAAGGCTTCCAGCCGCAAACCACCGGCCAAGGCTTCCAGCCCGTGGCCGGCGACAACGGCGAGTGGCACTACAACCCCTGAGCTTGCTGTACTGAGCTTATTGACGAGCCCGGCCACTTGGCCGGGCTTTTTTATGTGGGAGGGGGCTTTGTGGGAGGCTTGGTGGGAGCGGGCCCGGCCCGCGAAAGGCCGGCTACGTCGGCCGGCAGGATCCCAGAGGTCTCTCTAACGGGAGTATCAAGAAAGGTCTCTGGTATCCCGCCGGGTGGCTAACGCCACCCTTTCGCGGGCTGGGCCCGCTCGCACAAGCCCGCGCCCACAAAGCCTGGCTTTTACAGCGCCCGGACTCTGAGGGAACGGCCTTTGATCTTGCCCTGGCTCAACCGCTGCAGCGCCTTGTCGGCAATCGCCCGCTCCACCGCCACATAAGCCTGATTATCGAACAGGGTGATCTTTCCCACCTGGGCGCCAGGGATACCGGCGTCGCCGGTGAGGGCGCCGAGAATATCGCCCGGACGCAGCTTCTGCTTGCGGCCCGCACCGATGCACAGGGTCGCCATGGGCGCCTGCAACGGGCCACGGTCCACATGGGGCCGCACCTCGTCCAGCGGCAGCCACTGAATCGCGCCTTTCTGCTGATCCTCGATGGCCAGGGCGCGGCGCATTTCCTTGGGCGCCACCAGGCTCACCGCCAGGCCCTTTTCACCGGCCCGCCCGGTACGGCCGATGCGGTGGATGTGGGTTTCCGGGTCACGGCCCAATTCCACATTGATCACCAAGTCCAGCGAGGCGATGTCCAGCCCGCGGGCGGCCACGTCCGTGGCCACCAGCACCGACAGGCTGCGGTTGGCGAACATGCCCAGCACCTGATCCCGGTCGCGCTGGTCCAGATCGCCGTTCAGCGCCATCGCCGAGACACCCTTGGCGGCAAGATGGTCCGCCACCTCCTGGCACTGCTGCTTGGTAAAGCAGAATGCCACGCAGGACGTGGGGCGCAGGCTGTAGAGCAGCCGCGTCACCGCCTCCAGCCGGGTCTCCGGCGTCACCTCGTAGAAGCGTTGCTCGATCTGCTGATCGTCGTGCTGGGTGGCCACCTCGATCCGCGCCGGGTCGCGCAGGAAACGCCCCGCCAACGCCTCGATGCCGGCCGGGTAGGTGGCCGAGAACAGCAGCGTCTGCCGGCGCGCCGGCGTCTGCCCGATGATCTCCGCGATGCTGTCCACGAAGCCCATATCGAGCATCCGGTCCGCCTCGTCCAGCACCAGCGTGTTCAGCCCGTCCAGCGACAGCGTGCCCTTGCTCAAATGCTTCTGCACCCGCCCCGGCGTGCCCACGATCACCTGGGCGCCGTGCTCCAGCGACCCGATCTGCGGCCCCATCGGCACCCCGCCGCACAGCGTCAGCACTTTCACGTTGTCCGACCCCCGCGCCAGCCGGCGCAGGTCCTTGGCCACCTGATCCGCCAGCTCGCGGGTGGGGCACAGCACCAGGGCCTGACAGCCGAAAAAGCGCGGGTTCAGCGGGTGCAGCAAGCCCAGCCCGAACGCCGCCGTCTTGCCGGAGCCGGTCTTGGCCTGGGCGATCACATCCCGCCCCTGCAGGATCAACGGCAGGCTCTGCGCCTGGATCGGCGTCATCTCGGCAAACCCCAGCGACGCCAGCGTCGCCAGAGTCGGCGCGGAAAGGGGGAGGGAAGCGAAGTCGGTATCGGTCACGGGCGGGCCTGCTGTCTGAAGGGGGCGGCAGTGTAGCACTGGCCGCGCGGGTCCGGCAGCGACAGTTGCATTCCGGAAATGGATATCCAAAGTATATACATTTGAGCGTCTGGTTGATAGGATACTTGGGTCAATCACACTTCTCAGGTAACCGTGATGGAAGTGCAAATCCGAAAGTGGGGTAACAGCTCGGCGGTGCGTCTGCCCAAGGCGCTGATGGAGCAGCTCGGCCTGGACGCGGGCAGCACTCTGGCCGTTGAGATCCGGGACGGCGCGCTTGTGATGCGCCCCAGCGGGCCGACGCTGGAGGAAATGCTGGCGACCTGCACCCCTGAAAAGATGGTCCTGACCGAGGAAGACCGGCAGTGGCTGGACAACGATCCCGTGGGTAACGAGGAAATCTGATGGCTTATATCCCAAGGAAGGGAGACATTGTCCGCCTGAATTTCGACCCGGTGGCGGGCCATGAACAAGCGAAGCAGCGCCCGGCGCTGGTGGTGTCCCCGCAGGCTGTCCACGAAACCTTCGGGCTGTGTTGGGTGCTGCCGATCACCACGCGGGTCCGGGGCACGGCCTTCGAAATCCCGGTCACTGGTGGTGAGACGAGCGGCGTGGTGCTCACGCAGCAGATCCGCACCGTGGATTTCCGGGCCCGCGGCGCCGAATTCATCGAAGCGGCCGGTGAGCAGACCCGTGAGCAGGCCCTGCATGCGGTGCGGATGATCCTCGGCTGAACCGGCCCGTACTCCGATCCCGTGTAACCACACGTAAAACGGGCTCTCCGTGGATGAATTCACCCTCTCTTCCCGCTAGACTAGCGCGTTTGAACCGTCCGCCGGTGGCCCGCCGGGTCGCGGGCGCTTTGGGTTAGGAGCGGCCTGGGCCGCCATGCGAGCACTATGAGACTGAAAACAATCAAGCTGGCCGGGTTCAAGTCCTTCGTAGACCCGACGCCGGCCTCGTTCCCGGAAAATCTGACCGCCGTGGTGGGCCCCAACGGGTGCGGCAAGTCGAACATCATCGACGCGGTGCGCTGGGTGATGGGCGAGTCCTCGGCCAAGCACCTGCGCGGCGAGTCCATGGCGGACGTGATTTTCAACGGCTCCAATGCGCGCAAGCCGGTGGCCCAGGCCTCCATTGAGCTGGTGTTCGATAACTCCGACGGCACCGTCACCGGCGAATACGGCAAGTTCAACGAAATCTCCGTGAAGCGCCAGGTGACCCGGGACGGCCAGTCCAACTACTACCTGAACGGCACCAAGTGCCGCCGCAAGGACATCTCCGACATCTTCCTGGGTACCGGCCTGGGCCCGCGCAGCTACGCGATCATCGAGCAGGGCATGATTTCCCGGCTGATCGAGGCGAAGCCGGAGGAGCTGCGCGTCTATATCGAGGAAGCGGCGGGCATTTCCAAATACAAGGCGCGGCGCCGGGAGACCGAGAACCGCATGCGCCGCACCCGCGAGAACCTGGAGCGGCTCACCGACATCCGCGACGAGCTGGAGCGCCAGATCGAGCGCCTGAGCCGCCAGGCGTCCGCCGCCGAGAAGTACAAGCAGTATAAAGAGGAAGAGCGCCACAAGAGCGCCCAGCTCAAGGCGCTGCGCTGGCGCGGGCTGAACGGCCAGGTGAAGCAACTGGACCAGATTATCGCCGAGCTGGAAGTGGCCATGGAGGCGCGCATCGCTGAGCAGCGCCACGTGGACGCGGAGATCGAGCGGCTGCGCGACGGCCACAACGACGCCCAGGAAGGTTTCAACCAGGTGCAGCAGAAGTTCTATGCGCTGGGCGCCGAGGTGGCGCGCCTGGAGCAGAGCATCCAGCACCAGCGCGAGCGCCGCCAGCAGCTGTTCGAGGAGCTGGATCAGGTGACCGCCAGCTGGAAAGAGGCGGACGCCCACCAGAACACCGATGCGGAGAAGCTCGCCGAGCTGGAGGAGCGGCTGGCGGCCCTGGAGCCGGGCCTGGAAGAGGCCCACGAGCAGCAGGAGACCTCCGCGGAGGCGCTGGCCCGTGCCGAGGACGCCATGCAGGAGTGGCAGCAGGCCTGGGAAACCTTCAACAGCAAGGCCGGCGAGTCCCGTCGCCAGGCGGAGGTGGAGCAGTCCCGCATTCAGCACCTGGAGAAGTCCATCGAGCGCCTGGGCGAGCGCATGGAGCGCCTGCGCAAGGAGCAGGAGTCCCTGGACTCCGGGCCGCTGGCCCGGGAAATGCGCGAGTTCGAAGAGCAGGTGGCCGAGTACCAGGAGCAGCGCGAAGAGAGCGAAATGCGCGCCGAAAGCCTGCAGGAACAGATTAATCAGCTGCGCCGGGACAACGGTGAGCGCGGCCGCGAGCTGGACGAGGCCCGCGACCAGCTGCAGAACCACAAGAACCGCCACACCTCCCTGGAAGCCCTGCAAAAAGCCGCCATGGGCGACGATGGCGCGGTCAGCGACTGGCTGGAACGCCACGACCTGGACCAGCGGCCGCGCCTGGCGGACCGCATCGAAGTGGCCGAGGGCTGGGAAAACGCCGTGGAAGCGGTGCTCGGCGACGCCCTGCAGGCGGTGTCCGTGGACGGCCTGGAGGAAGTCAGCAGCTGGCTCGGCGACCTGACCCATGGCCGCGTGGCGCTGGTCCATGAGAGCCCGGTGCAGGCCTCCGGCGACGCCGGCGATCTGCTGCGCTCCCACGTCACCGGTCAGGTGCCGGAAGGGCTGCTGGCCGGCGTTTACGCCGCCGACGATCTGGGCGCCGCCCTGGCGCTGCGCAGCCGCCTGAAGGCCGGCGAATCCGTGGTCACCCGCGACGGCATCTGGCTGGGGCCGGACTGGCTCACGGTGGCCCGCGAGCAGGACCAGGAAGCCGGGGTGCTGGAGCGCCGCCGTGAGCTGGAGAGCCTGGCCGGGCTGATCGACAGCGGCCAGCAGCGCGTCGACGAACTGAAAGCCAAGCTGGAAGAGACCCGCGAGCAGGTCGCCGAGCTGGAAGAAGAGCGCGAGGAAGTGCAGCGCCAGGCGTCGCGCATCAGCCGCGAGCTGGGCGAGGTGAACGCCCAGGTGAGCGCCCGCCAGGTGCGCCTGGAGCAGATCACCATGCGCCGCGAGCGCCTCGGCAAGGAGCTGGAGGAAGCCGGCGGCCAGCTGCAGCAGGAACAGGAACAGATCAAGGAGTCCCGCGCCGTCCTGCAGGAGGCCCTGGACGCCATGGAGCAGGACTCCAGCGAGCGCGAAGCGCTACTGTCGCGCCGCGACGAGACCCGCATGGCCCTGGACGAGGCCCGCCAGCAGGCGCGCCAGCACCGCGACCACGCCCACCAGCTGGCGATGGACGCCCAGGGCGCGCGCACCCAGGCGGACGCGCTGCGCCAGAACCTGGCGCGGCTGGAATCCCAGGTGGCCAGCCTGCGCGAACGCAAGGCGCAGCTGGAAGAGCAGGCCGGCGAAGACGGTGATCCGGGCATCGAGCTGCAGGAGCAGCTGGAAGAAAAGCTGGAGCAGCGTCTGGAAGCGGAGCAGCAGCTGATCGAAGCGCGCCGCCAGCTGGAAGACGTGGAACACCAGATGCGCGACCTGGAAGGCCGGCGCGGCCAGCATGAGCGCCAGGCCCAGGAAGTGCGCGACACGATCAACAACAAGCGCATGCAGTGGCAGGACCTGAGCACCCGCCGCCAGACCGTGGCCGAGCAGCTCAACGAGCAGCACTTCGACCTGGACACGGTGCTCAACAACCTGCCCGAGGACGCCGACGAGAAGCAGTGGTCCGACGACCTGGAGCAGATCGCCCAGCGCATCGGCCGGCTCGGCCAGATCAACCTGGCGGCCATCGACGAATACCAGCAGCAGTCCGAGCGCAAACAGTATCTGGATCAGCAGAACGAGGATCTGGAAGACGCGCTCCGGACGCTGGAAAACGCCATCCGCAAGATCGACCGGGAAACCCGCACCCGCTTCAAGGAATACTTCGACCGCATCAACAAGGGTCTCCAGGAGCTGTTCCCGAAGGTGTTCGGCGGCGGCCACGCCTACCTGGAGCTGACCGGCGACGACCTGCTCGACACCGGCGTGGCGATCATGGCGCGGCCCCCGGGCAAGCGCAACAGCACCATCCACCTGTTGTCCGGGGGTGAGAAGGCGCTCACGGCCCTGTCCCTGGTATTCAGTATTTTTGAACTGAATCCGGCGCCGTTCTGTCTGCTCGATGAGGTGGACGCGCCGCTGGACGACGCCAACGTGGGCCGGTTCTGTAATCTGGTCTCGGAGATGGCCGAGCGGGTGCAATTTATTTACATCACCCACAACAAGATCGCCATGGAAATGGCGCGTACCCTGATGGGCGTTACCATGCACGAACCGGGTGTCTCGCGACTGGTGTCCGTGGATGTGGAAGAGGCCGCCGAGCTGGCGGCCATGTAAGCCGCCGCCGGCGTTTTGACAGGCGCCGGCGGCTGACCAATGATGACTGAAACTGGCGCGAGCTAAGGAAGAGGCAACATGGGCCTGAATCTGGAAACATTGATCGGCATTCTGGTTATTCTGATCCTCCTGATTCTTGCCGATGGCGTGCGGCGCATGATCCGCGAACGCCACGGCCGGTTGCGCATGCGCATCGACCGCCGGTTCGGCAAAGGCCCGGCGGCGGACGACGACAGCGACGACGATTACCCCAACGAACTGATCGGCCGTCCGCGCGTGCGCAGCCGCGAAGAGCAGGCCCGCATCGATATGGACGGCGTCGACGAGGACGGCGACCGCGCCGACCCGCCGATCATGATGGACACCGCCGAAGCGCCGCCGGAAGCGCCCACCCGCCGCGCCGAGCAGCAAACCCTGTTCGACGCCGACAACAGCGACGACGACGCCTCCGCGCCGGAAAGTCCGGTGGCCGGCTCCGCGAAAGCCGGCGCCGCCACCTCCGGGTCCGCCGCCTCCGGCGTCACCGACACGGACGACGTGGACGAGCCGCCGGCCCGCCCGGTGACGCGCCGGCCCGAAGCCACCCGCGAGCCTGCCACCGGCTCCCAGCGCGAAGAGCTGCGCCGCGAGGAAAGCCGGAAGCAGTCGGCGCCGCGCCCGTCCGCCGCCCGTCAGGAGCCGAAACCCAAGGACCCGGGCCCGGTACTGGAAGTGATCGTCTTCCACCTGATCGCCCGCCGCCCGGAACGCTTCGACGGCCAGGACATGCTGCGCCTGCTGCTGGAAAACGGCCTGCGCTACGGCGACATGCACATCTTCCACCGCCACCGCGACGTGGACGGCCGCGAGCAACTGGAGTTTTCCGTGGCCAACGCCGTGGAGCCGGGCACCTTCGACATCGATACCATGGAAGACGAGCAGTTCGCCGGCATCACCTTCTTTATGAAGCTGCCCGGCCCCCGTGACCCGCTCGCCTCCCTGGAGCGCATGCTCACCGCCGGCCGCCGTCTCGCCGAAGGCATGAACGGCGACCTCAAGGACGAGCAGCACAGCGTGCTCACCCCGCAAACCATGGAGCACCTGCGCCAGCGCGTGCAGGAATTCGAACGCCGCCAGCGCGTCTCCCACGGGGCCTGAGCACCCTTGGCGACAGGCGGACCGTTGTGGGACGGGCTTTTGTGGGAGCAGGCCTTGTGGGAGCTTGCTTGCAAGCGAAAGGCCGGCAAAGCCGGCCGGCAGGATTCCAGAGACGGTGTTGCTGCCGCCGTTAAAAAGGCCTCTGGGATCCTGCCGGGCGCTTCGCGCCCTTTCGCGGGCCGGGCCCGCTCCCACAAGGCCCGCCCCCACCCCCGCATTAACCAACGGACCAGGCAACAGTGACCGCAAAGAAAGACACTTCCCCAGCCGAAGAGATCAAAACGCTTCGCGATCAGCTCAATGACTGGTCGCACCGCTACTATGCGTTGGACGATCCGTCTGTGCCGGACGCGGAGTACGACCGGGCGTTCCGCCGCCTGGAAGCGCTGGAAGCGGAGCATCCTGACTTGGTGACATCGGACTCGCCAACGCAGCGGGTCGGCGAGCCTCCCCTGGAAGCCTTCGATGAGGTACGCCACGACGTGCCCATGCTGAGCCTTGGCAATGCCTTCGACGAGCAGGAACTGCGTGATTTCGAGCGGCGTGTTCGCGAGCGCCTGGATGTGGAAGGGCCGGTGGCCTATGTGGCGGAACCCAAGCTCGACGGCCTGGCGGTATCGCTGCTCTATGAAAACGGCGAGCTGGTGCGCGCCGCCACCCGTGGCGACGGTGAAACCGGCGAGGACATCACCGCCAACGTGCGCACCATTAAGTCAGTGCGCCTAAAGTTATTGAGCGATAAACCGCCGGCCCGTTTGGAGGTGCGCGGTGAGGTGGTGATGCCCCACGACGGGCTCGCCCGACTCAATAAACGTCAGGAGGAAGCCGGTCAGAAAACCTTCGCCAACCCCCGCAACGCCGCCGCCGGCAGCCTGCGCCAGTTGGATTCGCGCATCACCGCCCAGCGACCTTTGGAGTTCTATGCCTATTCGGTGGCTCAGCTCGACGGTGAAGATTGGCCGGATACGCATTCCGAAATGCTGGAGCGCGTTCAGGGTTGGGGCCTGCCGGTCAACAAGGAGGTGAAAGTCCTTGAAGGCTTGGATGCCATGCTGTCGTTCTACCAGGACATCATGGAGAGACGTGTTGGTCTTGGGTATGACATCGATGGGGTCGTTTATAAGGTTGACCGTCTCGATTGGCAGGAGGATCTGGGCTTCGTTAGCCGTGCACCGCGTTGGGCGGTAGCGTATAAGTTTCCCGCCCAAGAACAGAGGACCACTCTGAAAGCCGTCGAATGGCAGGTTGGTCGAACGGGCGCATTAACGCCCGTTGCTAAGCTGGAGCCGGTGGAGGTTGGTGGTGTTGTAGTCAGTAATGCCTCGTTGCACAACATTGATGAAATCCGGCGCCTTGGATTGGAAGTGGGCGATCGGGTCGACGTCTATCGAGCGGGTGATGTCATCCCCAAGGTGGTCCGCCGTGTGCCCACCCCGTCGAGAAAACCGCCGCCATCTGTGCGTCGCCGGCTGCGTAAGAAGATAAAGCCCCAGGCAAGATTGAGGTTGCCACCCGCTTCCAAGTACATACCAGTACTTCCTTGGCAGCGTCGTATATCGCTTCCGGCGAAGTGTCCTATCTGTCGAAGCGACATCATTGCTGAGGCCGGTGGCGTCATTCAGCGCTGCACCGGCGGCCTGATCTGCGGCGCCCAGCAGCGCGAGGCGATCAAGCACTTCGCCTCGCGGCGCGCCATGGACATCGACGGCCTGGGCGACAAGCTGGTGGACGCCCTGGTGGATCAGGGGCTGATCGAAACCGTGGCCGACCTCTACCGCCTCAAGGCCGAGGACGTGGCCGGCCTGGAGCGCATGGGCGAGAAGTCCGCCGCCAACCTGATCGAGGCCCTGAAAGCGTCGAAAAAAATGCCGCTGAGCCGCTTCCTGTTCGCGCTCGGCATCCTGCAGATCGGCGAGGAAACCGCCAAGGCCCTGGCGGACGCCTTCGGCGATCTGGAAAGCATCCGCAACGCGCCGCTGCTGCTGTTCCTGCAGGTGCCGGACGTGGGCGGCGAAGTGGCCAAGGCGATCGCCGCCTTCTTCGCCGAAGAACACAACGAGAAGGTCATCGACGGCCTGCTCAACGCCGGCGTCGAGCCGCAGTCCAACGGGACGCCGTCACGCCGCTTCGTGGACACCCTGACCCTGGCCAACTTCCTGAGCAGCGCCAAGACGCTGGGCATGCCGCTCAGCGGCGTGGGCACCAAGACCCTGGAAACCCTGGGCCGCCACTACCGGCACCTGGACGCGCTGCTCAAGGCGGTGGACGACGGCGAGGACGACAGCGGCGTCAAAGCCGGCACCCTGGACAAGCTGGCCGAGGGCCTCAAAGCCGACCAGTGGCGCGCAAAGCTACAGGACGCTCAGGCCTACGCCGACGCGCTGGCGGAAAAAGCGCCCGCCGGTGGCGCCGACCAGCGCCCCCTGGAAGGCCAGACCTGGGTGCTCACCGGCACCCTGGCGCGTCTGACCCGGAGTGAGGCCAAGGAGCATCTGGAGGCGCTGGGCGCCAAGGTCTCCGGCAGCGTCTCCGGCAAGACCGCCCGGGTGGTGGCCGGCGAATCCGCCGGCTCCAAGCTCGACAAGGCCCGCAGCCTCGATGTCGATGTGATTGATGAGGAGGAATTTATCGGCTTCCTCGCCGAACACGGCATCAAGCTCGAAGACTGAACAACGCTGGGAACGGGCCAAGCCCCTGAAACGGAGCTCTTGTGGGAGATTCTATGTTGTCCCACAAGCTGGCCTAGCCTTTGCCTGATAGGTGGTTTGGTTTTTCATCAGGGCGAAGGCGATGCGGGCCAGTTTACGAGCCAGGATGACGAGGGCCTGAGTGGTTTGCAGCCCTCGATCGCGGTAGCGCTGGTAGACGTTAGCCCAGTAGGGGTGCCGTCGGGCCGCCATGGCGGCATTGTGCAGCAGGCGGCGGATCTCCGGATCCCCTCGCTTGCTGAGGCGTCGCCGCTGCACTTGTTTTCCGGAGTCTCGGACCCTCACGTCCAGTCCGAGGAAGGCGACGAAGGCGTCACTATTACGGAAGTCCCCACGCAGGAAGGCCATCACCAGGGCGCAGGCGCTCAAGGGCCCGATGCCTTCAACGGCCTCGCATCGAGCCACTTGCTCGGTGAGGTCCGCCTGGCGAACGGCTTGGTCCATCCGCTTCTGGATCAGTTGATCGATCCGGTTAATCTGCGCCACCAAGCGCTTCAGCGGAGCCTTCAGGGACGGCTCCTGGCCCAGACTCTGCTGTAGGGCGACCCTCGCCTGGATCAACTTGCTCCGGCGCCGCAGCAGGCTCTGCAGGGTGCGATAGGCTTTGGGCGGTGGCGTCCACGCCCGCAGGTCATCGCCTTCTCGAGCCAGGTAGCGCGCCAGCAGGCGCGCGTCACAGGGGTCGGTCTTGGCCCGGGCGCGCACACTTTCCCGGTAATGCTTGAGTTGGTAGCCGTCGATCACGAACACACTGTGGCCGGCCCGATGGGCCTGTTCGGTAAGTGACATGTGGTAGGTGCCGGTCGCCTCGACCGCCAGGGCGGCCTGCTCGGGCAGGGTCTTCAGCCAGCGTCGGATGTTGGGGGGCGTATTGGGAAGGGAGTCGAGCTGATCCAGGTCCTGACGATAGATCACGAGCTCTTCTTTCGCGACGTCGATACCGATCTGGATGGGCTGGGTGTTCATTGCCATGGGAAAGCCCTCACGCTAGGGTTAACGGGCTTGTCGGGGCGCACCTTCGGCGCTGGCTTGCCAACGATCGTCGGTCTGAGTGGCGACTCAGCCTGATGGATTCCTTATCGGCGCTATAGGTGCGGGGTGGGGCCATGTCTCCCACTGTCTGTACGCTAGGGTCAGATGCGGACCTGGTCCCTCCACCCCGACAAGTCTCTTCTTACTACCGACTTGCCCCTACAACATACAAGCGGGCCTTGCCCGCGAAAGGGAGCAAAGCTCCCGGCAGGATGCCAGAGGCCTCGCTAACGACAGCACCAACAACCTCTCTGGGATCCTGCCGGCAAGCTGCGCTTGCCTTTCGCGGGCGGGGCCCGCTCCCACAAGGCCGGGTCCCACAAGGCCGGGTCCGGTAAGCCATCGCTTGCAGCGTTCCCTCAACCCGCTACCATGACTCAAACCCAAACCCCGAGGTCGCCCATGCGTGCCGCAGTTCTGGCTTTGATTCTGGCATTGGGGGGCTGCGCCTCCACGCCCACCCACATCGACGACGTTTGCGCGGTGTTCGACCAAAAAGGCGGCTGGTTCAACAACTGGTACAAGGCCGCCAAGCGCAGCGAAAAAGAGTTCGGCGTGCCGGTGGCGATTCTGATGGCCACCATCTACAAGGAATCCGGCTTCCAGGCCGACGCTCGCCCGCCGCGCACCAAGCTGCTGGGCTTTATTCCCTGGAAGCGTCCCTCCAGCGCCTACGGCTACCCCCAGGCCCTGGACGGCACCTGGGACTGGTACCGCCGTGAAACCGGTCACGGCGGCGCCGACCGGGACGACTTCGGCGACGCGGTGCACTTCGTCGGCTGGTACCATTACCAGAGCCATGTGCGTAACGGCATCGCGCGCAACGACGCCTACCATCTGTATCTGGCGTACTACGCCGGCCACGGCGGCTACGCCCGCGGCACCTGGAAAAGCCGGCCCTACATGAAACGCTCGGCGCAGCGCGCCCAGGACATGGCCAGCCGCTACGCGGTGCAGATGGAACGCTGCGGACGCTGACGCGGCGCTCTCTTTGGAACGAGGTTTGAATTGGACAACGAATCGATCGTCTACGGGTGCATCAAGCACCTGCCGTTCGGTGACCGGCAGCAGCGCCAGGCGAGCTGCTTCCACAACCGCCGCGCCATCCGCACCCTGCCGGAATCCGATCAGTGGCCGTTTCTCAGCCAGGACATGTTCGCGATCTCCGGCGACCAGGCCTCCGGCGGCAGCTACCAGACCCAGGTGATCCACTTCGGCATGTCCTACCGGGCGGTGGAGTACGAGTGGGAGCACTGGATCGCCAAATTCGAACGCCTGCTCAAACAGATGTACTGGGTGGGGGCGGTGGTGCACCTGGAAACCGATTTCGCCGGCTTCCACACCTTCATGTGGGACAGCGCCGACGACTACCACGAGCCCTCCGACGAGCCCCTGCGGGTGCGTTGCGAATGGTCCCGCGAAGGCACCATGGTTTAGTTGATAGTTGACAGTGGATAGTTGACAGCTAAAACAAGGCGTATCCTGAACGCCAAGCGCATCCGTAACCGCCATTCGTTCCCGCTACGGTGTTTTCAGCTATCAACTGTCAATTATCAACTATCAACTGGTTTCTATGATTGTTCCCTGGCAAGAGATCCCCCCCGAGACCCTGGACAACCTGATCGAGGAGTTCGTCACCCGCGACGGCACCGATTACGGCGAGCAGGAGATCGGCACCGACACCAAGGTGGCGCAGGTGCGCGAGCAGTTGCGGCGCGGCCAGGCCTCGGTGGTGTTCGACGACGTCACCGAGACCATCTCCATCTTCACCCGCGAACAGCTCGACGAGCTCGACCGCTCGTAAGAGCGGGCCTTGTAGAAGCGGGCTTGTGGGAGCGGGCTTGTGGGAGCGGGCCCCGCCCGCGAAAGGGAGCAAAGCTCCCGGCAGGATCCCAGAGACCTTTCAACAACGCCGCTAACCACCTCTCTGGAATCCTGCCGGGTGGCTAACGCCACCCTTTCGCGGGCAAGGCCCGCTCGCACAATCTCATGGACTCCAGTCAGGTTGTTTTTTGCGTTTGCGGAGGATGAAGCGTTCCGGCGCCAGGGCGGCGACCAGCGCCTGGTCCGCCGGCGGCGCGCGCCGGCTCAGTTGGTCGGCGAGCAGGTCGGCGCACAGCGGCGTGCCGGTGATGCCGCGGCTACCGTGGGCGATGTTCAAGTATAGGCCGGGCAGGGCGCGATGCGGGTTGGCCGTGGCGTCCGGCAGCGGGCCCACCAGGGGCAGGAAGTCCAGGCTCTGGCAGCGCATGGCCACGCGCCGGTCCACCACCTCGATGGATTCGCCGCCCAGTTCTTGCCACTCCCGTGGCAGGTGGTGGCGCAGCTGCGCCAGGTTGGCGGCGTCGTCGCTGTCGCGGGGCGCCGGGTCCAGGTGGTGCAGGTCAAAGGTGGCGCCCACGCAGTGCACGCCGCCCAGCGGCGGGGTCAGGTAGCCGCCGTGGCATTGCGCCTGTTGCCAGGCGGCGCTGGCGGCGGTGGGGCGGCAGTAGCTGACCTGGCCACGGATGGTTTTCAGCGGCAGCCAGGCCAGGCCGGCGAGATCCCGGGCGGCGCCGGCGGTGGCGAGAATCAGGGCGTCCGCCTCCAGGGTGTGGTCGTCGCTCAGGCGCACCTGCACCGGCCGGTCGTCGGCGGCGGGCTGGAAGTCGCTGACGGCGGCAAGCCGCAGTTCGATGGCCGGGTGGTCCAGCAGTTGCCGGCACCAGGCCGGCGGTGACAGATAGCCGCCGCCCACCAGTTCCATGCCGTGTTCCCCCTGCGGCTTTAGCAGCGCTTGCGGCCAGGCGCCGCTGTCCCGGGCGGCGCGGATCTTGTCCGCCTGCTTGTCGTCGACGAAGTGCTGGGGCACGCCGTTCAGGCGGCCCTGGTCCGCTCCCGGGAAGCGGTGGCGTTGCAGCCAGCGCAGGGCGTGCACATAGCTGAGCTGGTAGAAGCGGTTCTGTTCGGTGAGGTGGGCGCTGGGCGAGCTGTAGACCACCCCGGCCCGGTTGCCGGAGGCGCCGGCGGCGATGCCGGCCGGGTCCAGCACGGTGACCCGCCAGCCCCGTTCCGCCAGGGCGCGGGCGGTGGTGGCCCCGGCCAGGCCGGCGCCGGCCACCAGCGCGTGGCCGCGCCGGGCGCGGGTCGGTTGCCAGGGCCGGTCGCCGAACTCGCCGACCAGCATGTGGCGTTTGCCGCCGAAGCCGTCGCGCCGCCGCATGGCGAAGCCCGCCTCGATCAGACCCCGGCGCACGAAGCCGGCGGCGGTGAAGGTGGCCAGGGTGGCGCCGGGGCGGCTGTGGGCGGCCAGTTCGGCGAACAGGCCGGCCTGCCACATGTCCGGGTTGCGGGCCGGGGCGAAGCCGTCCAGGAACCAGGCGTCCACGTCGGCGGGGCACTGGCGCCAGAGCGCTTCCGCGTCGCCGAGCATCAGCGTCAGGGTGACGTTGTCCGCCAGTTGCAGCCGGTGGTAACCGGGGCTGGCGGGCGGGTACTGATCCAGCAGCGCCCGGGCGGGCTCGCCCAGCTCCGGCCAGTGGGCCAGGGCGCGGGCCAGGTCGTCGCGCTGCAGCGGGTGCTTTTCCACGGACCACAGTTCCAGGCCGGCGCCGGCCGGCGCCAGCGCCAGAAAGCGCTGGGCGGCCAGCAGCATGTTGAGGCCGGTGCCGAAGCCGGTTTCGCCGATCACGAAGCGGTCGCCGTCGGTAAGCGCGGCGAAGCGCGAATCCAGCCGGTTGCCGTCCAGGAACACGAAAAGGCTTTCCGCGCGGCCGTCGTGGCGCGAGAAGTAGGGGTCGTCGAAGTCGGTGGCCACCGGGGTGTGGTCCTGCCACTGCAGACGGGCCGGGGTGATCGGCGTGAAATCGGCCTCGGCGGCGCGGGACGGTCCGTTGGACATGGCTGGGCGGGCTCCTCACACTACGCGGCCTGGCGCGCTGCAAACGATTTCTCCGGACGCGGGATCTTACCATGCTAATGAAAATCTGGGCGGTGATGGCACCGGTGCTGGCCTGCGCCGGGGTGGGCTATTTCTGGGGCCGCACCGGGCGCCCGTTCGACACCCGTACTGAGTGTGGAGATCCTCGGCCAATGGCGTTCTTGTGGGAGCGGGCCTCGCCCGCGAAAGGCAAGCTTTGCTTGCCGGCAGGATTCCAGAGGCCCTTATTACGCACTTAAGATGACTCTCTGGTATCCCGCCGGGCGGCTAAAGCCACCCTTTCGCGGGCAGGGCCCGCTCCCACAAGGCGCTGGCTCTGGCCTGGATGATGCTGACCTCGGTGATCCAGTTTTCCCTGGGGCTGGCGGTGGTCAGCGGCGAGGGCCTGTCGTGGCGTTTACTGCGCCACCCGATTTTGATCTCGGTGGTGGTGGCCGTGGTGATGGTGGTGTTCCAGATCCGCCTGCCGGCCTGGCTGCAGAACAGCGTGGCGCTGATCGGCGACCTGACCATTCCGATGATGCTGATCACCTTGGGCGTGTCGCTGTCGCAGTTGCGGGTGCGTGATGCCGGCGGCGGGCTGGTGTTCGCCGCGGCCCGGCTGCTGCTCGGCTTCGGCGTTGCCTGGCTGGTGTGCGAACTGGCCGGCGTGGAGGGTGTGCTGCGCGGGGTGATTCTGATCCAGTCCACCATGCCGGTGGCGGTGTTCAACTATCTGCTGGCGCAGACCTACCGGCAGGGCCCGGAAACGGTGGCGGCGATGGTGGTGTTTTCCACGCTGCTCTCCTTCCTCACGTTGCCGCTGCTGTTGATGGTGGCGCTGCCATAGCGGGCCGCCTGGAAGGCGCGGAACTCCGCCAGGGCCCGTTTGCTCAGTTGCAGCAGCTCGGTGGTCTTGCGCTCCCGCGAGCCGCTTTCGATGCGCACGAAATGGTCGCCGTCCACGGTCAGCAGCAGCACTTCGTGAAGCGGCCGCCGGCCGGGCTGGTTGACCAGGTAGCGGGCGCTGGCGGTGAGGCGGCCTTCCAGGTCGAACAGCCGCTCGCTGGTGAAGCGGATCGACTGGTTGTCGCTGTTGTAGACGCGGTTGATGCGTTGCTGGCGCAGCTGGCCATAGTGGCCGGAGACGATGCGCTCTTGGCCCAGATCCTGCCAGCCCGCCGGCAGGCCATAGACGGTCACGGTGAGACGGGTGCGCGGGTCGCCGAACAGCCACTGGCGCCAGCCGGAGCGGTCGCTGCTGATTTCACCGTTGCTCTCCAGGCCGGCGAGCTCGGGCGGCGCGCCGAAACGGTCCAGGGCCAGCGTTTGCCCGGCCAGTTGCCGCGGCAGGCTGCCGCCGTCGCCGCCCTGCAAGGTCCGGATGCTGTTTTCCGGTGCCGGGGTGGCGCAGCCGAACAAGCTCAATACGGCGCCGGCGAGCAGGGCGAACAGGGTACGGCGAAAGCGCATGGTCGGGACTCTTAACCAAGGGGACGAACGAAGGTTCTTTTTTACAGTAACCGCCCCCTGACCGTCACGTGATGGTGGCGTCACTATTGCCAAATTTGTCCTGTAATGCGTCCGGCGCCGTGCTAATTTTCCGGAATCAAGACCCGATACGCGAGGGCGGGCCGTCGAGCCAAGGAGGCGATGGTGGCACAACGAAAACAATATCCGGCCATCTTGCTGTTAGTGGGCCTGGTCACCGTGCCGTTCCTGGTGGTCGCGGTGCTGTTGTTGCAGTACCGCGTGGGCCTTCACGAAGGCTACCAGCGCATGCTCGACGACGTACGCCTGTTCCGAATCGGCCTGGCGGTGACCGCGCCCCTGGAAGAAACCCGCGACCTGGCGCCGGCCCGGGTGCACCTGGAGGTGCCCGACCTGGAAGCGCGCTTTCTGCGGGCGCGGCGCAACACCGAGGCGCGGCTGGACGACTTCGTGCAGGCGGTGTCCGGCAGCGCCATCCCCAGCCTGCTGGATCAGGTGGTGGCACTGCGCCGGGAGTGGCGCGAGCTGAGTCCGGCCACCGGGCTGGCCGGGCGGGACGTGTCCGGCCCGTTCGATAACGTGGAGCAGATCAACGGGCGGCTGCACAACGCGCTGGCGGCGGTGCTCTACATGGGCGACATCGCCGTGCCCACCCGCCCCAGCCCCAACGAGGCCCTGTCCCTGCCGTTGAACGGGCTGCGCCAGCTCAGCCACGACCTGGGGGTCATCCGCGCCATCGCCGTCTACACCAGCCTCAACGGCGGCTACCTGAGCACCGTGGACCTGCGTCAGCTGGAGCGCGCCCTGGCGCGGCTGGAAGAGTTGATTCCCCAGGTGGAGGGGCAGATCCAGGCGCTCGCCTCGCGCACCGGCGAGGCGCGGCTGCGTCAGCAATGGCGGACCACCCACGCGGAATTGGAAAGCTACCTGCAGTGGTCGCGGCAGACGCTACTGCTGCCGTCGCGGGTGACCGTCACCTGGCAGGAGGCGTTGGCCGAGGGCGGCGATCGCCAGCAGCGCCTGCGTGATCTCAGCGAGGACATCACCGGCGTCGCGGTGATGCTGGTGGAGCAGGGGCGCGGCAAGAGCCTGCGCGACAGCGGGCTGATCGCGGCCGGCCTGCTGGTGCTGTATCTGCTGGTGCTGGTGCTCAGCCTGGTGTTTTTCCACTTCGCCACCCGCGCCATTCGCGGCCGCGCCGAGGTGCGCGCCAAGAGCCAGTTCCTGGCGCGCATGAGCCACGAAATACGCACGCCGCTGAACGGCGTGCTGGGGCTGGCGGAGCTGCTGCGTGAAACCAACCCGTCGCCGCGCCAGCAGGAATACATCGGCCTGATCGAGAACGCCGGCCGCACCCTGAACACGCTGGTCAACGACGTGCTCGATTACGCCAAGCTGGAAGCCGGCAAGCTGGAGCTGGAGCAGGCGCCGTTTGATCCCGCCGCCTTGCTGATTGATTGCGCCCACATGTTCAGCCTGCCGGCCAGTGACAACGGCGACCTGGTGCTGGTGGACGCGGACGCCGATCTGCCGGCGCAGCTGCGCGGCGACGCCCCCCGGTTGCGCCAGGTGCTGACCAATCTGCTCTCCAACGCGATCAAGTTCACCCGCCACGGCTGGATCCGGGTGGGCGCCCGCTGCCTGGAGCAGCGCGACGGCCGGGCGATGATCGAGTTCACCGTCAGCGACAGCGGCATCGGCATGACCCGCGAGGAGCAGCGCCGGCTGTTCCAGAACTTCAGCCAGGCGTCGGCCTCGGTGGCGCAACGTTTTGGCGGCACCGGCTTGGGGCTGTCGATCAGCCAGGAATTGGTGCGCCTGATGGGCGGGGAGATCGAGCTGCGCAGCGCGCCGGAGCAGGGCGCCACTTTCCGGTTCGTGATCCCGCTGCCGGTGCTGGAGAAAGCGGTGCCGATGCCGGAATGGAGCTCGGTGCCGGCGCTGGTCTGGGACCCGGTGGGCAACCTGGGCGAGCTGCTGCAGCGCGACCCGCGCTTTTCCCGGGTGCGGGTGGTGGACGACCTGGCGGCGGTGCAACGGGCGCTAAGCGACGACGACAGCGGCCACCTGCTGGTCAACGGCGTCAGCGACGGCGTGCTGCTGGATCAGGGGCTGCGGCCCGCCCGCGAGCGCCACGCCGGGCTGCGGCCGGTGTTGCTGTGCGGCATGCGCGAAAGTGGGGAAGTGGTGATGCGCGACGACGTCACCCTGGTGCGCCGCGCGGTGCTCACGGTGACCGAGCTGCAGCAGCTGATCAGCGACAGCGGCCCGGGCCAGGTGCCGCTGCTGTCGGAACGGGAACCGGTGGACACCCAGGGCGGCCTGCGCGTGCTGGTGGCCGAGGACAACCCGGTCAACCAGATGGTGACCCGCGGTTACCTGGAGCGCCTCGGCGTGCCCGGCCCGGTGCTCAGCGACGACGGCCGCAAGGCTCTGGAAGCGTTCACCGCCGGTGAAGGCCGCTACCGGCTGGTGCTCATGGACCTGGACATGCCCGACATGGACGGCTTCGAAAGTGCCACCCGCATGCGCCGCCTGGAGCAGGAGAAAGGCTGGCCCCCGGCGGTGATCCTGGCGCTCAGCGCCCACGTCCTCCCCGAATACGCCGGCCGCATCCACGACGCCGGCATGGACGGACAGTTGATCAAGCCGTTGACGCTTAGTGCCATGCAAGCGGCGCTACATCAATACCTAACAGTTGATAGTTGACGGTTGATAGTTGATAGCTAAGGGCAAAACAATGCGTTGCGGATGTGCAAGGCGGGATTTGCTGAGGCGCAAAGGTGGCCGATACGCTTTGTTTTAGCTATCAACTGTCCACTATCCACTGTCAACTGGCTCTCAAGCGCCCCATCCTGAGGCGGCGCCAGCCGATCAGGCCGGCGACCTTGACCAGGGAGCTGAGGCCGCCGGCGTCGGCGAGGGGGGCTTTGCCGCGGGCGATGCGGGCGAGCTGCAGGGTGTACCAGGACACTTCCATCATCGCGGCGTTGTCCACGGCGCGGATGCCGGTGCGGATCGGCGCCACGGCGCTGACCGCATCTTCGCCGGCGAGCAGGCGGTTGCTGAACGCCGGGTCCAGCACCAGCGGCCGGGCCAGGCCGATCACGTCGGTGGCGCCGTCTTCCAGGGCCGCCGCCATGCCTTCGCGGCTGCGGAAGCCGCCGGTCACCATCAGCGGCACCTTTACCCGTGAGCGCACCTGCTCCGCGTAGCTGAGGAAGTAGGCTTCCCGGCGGCGGGTGGATTCGCGCTGGCCCTGGCCGGCCATGCGCGGCGCCTCGTAGGTGCCGCCGGAGATTTCGATCAGGTCGATGCCGCGGGCGTCCAGCGCCTCCACCACCGCCAGGGATTCCTCCTCGGTGAAGCCGCCTTTCTGGAAGTCCGCCGAATTGAGTTTGATCGATACCGGGAAGTCGTCGCCTACCCGGCGGCGGATCTCGTCGTAGACCTCCAGCACGAAGCGGCGCCGGTTTTCGGCGCTGCCGCCGTAGGCGTCCTCGCGGCGGTTGTGGCGCGGCGACAGGAACTGGCTGACCAGATAACCGTGGGCGCCGTGGATCTGCACGCCGGAAAAACCCGCTTCCTTGGCGAGCGCGGCGGTTTCGCCGAAGCGGCGCACCAGGTCTTCGATTTCCGCCACGGTGAGCGCCCGCGGCACATGGAAGAAGCGCTTCAGATTGGGGTCGGAGAACGGCACCGCCGAGGGCGACACGGTCTCGCGGTTGAGCGCCGCCGGCGCCTGCTTGCCGGGGTGGTTGATCTGCATCCACAGATGGGTGCCGTTCTCGCGGCCGGCCCGCGCCCAGGCCTTGAGCCGGTCCATGTCGCGGCGGTCTTCCAGCACCACGTTGCAGGGCTCGCCCAGGGCGCGCCGGTCGATCATCACGTTGCCGGTCACCGACAGGCCGGTGCCGCCCCGGGCCCAGGCCCGGTAGAGGCGGGTGAGCTTGGCGGTGACCCGGTTGTCGGTGGTGCCGAGGGTCTCGCTCATGGCGGACTTGCCCAGCCGGTTCTTCAGCGTCGCGCCGCAGGGCAGCTCGAGGGGTTGGTCCAGCGTCACGGTCATGGGGTTTCCTTACATCGGGCAATGGGAATGTGCACATAGTGCCTGTTCCCCTCGTGAATGCAGTGTCCGCACGGGCCAATCTTAGCGGCTGTGGGAGCGGGCCCTGCCCGCGAAAGGGAGCGAAGCTCCCGGCGGGATACCAGAGACCTGTCTAACGGGAGCACGAATAGCGTCTCTGCATCGGAAATGTGGGCTCTCCATCCGGGGTCGCGAGTCTGTGTTCTGCCCTTCCGGGAACGCTGTGAATACGTCCCTGTACGCTCCCTGTCGAACGTCCTGTTCTCCAGGGTCCCGGAAGGGCAGAACACAGACTCGCTCCGGGGCAGACTCCAGTGCCTCGGGTCATAGCTGACGCCGAACCTTTCTGTAAAGGTCCTGGCGGTGTTATGTCCCGTGGCGGTGACGCTGCCCAGTGAGCGGGGCAATGGTGGTGCCTGGAGGGAGCTGTTTGGCCAGGGAAGGCCAAACTAACAGCGGCCATGGATGGCTTGAGCGGTCCCGGAAGGCACCACCATTGCCCCGCGTCTCGGATACGGAGCTCCGAACACCTCAAAAACCCAGGTCTCTGGAATCCTGCCGGGTGGCAAAGCCACCCTTTCGCGGGCGAGGCCTGCTCCCACAAGGGCCCGCTCCCACAAGGCCGGTGCCGCAGCGGGCCTTGTGGCGGGGGGCCGGCGCCGGGATAATCCGCGCCATGCTGGATACCTATCTGAATGAACTGGACGCGGCGCTGCCGTCGCTGCTGGGCGAGGGCGGCGCGCCGGTGGCGGCGCTGACCCGCCATCGTTTGCTGGACAAGCCGCACGGCGATCTGCCGCGCTGGCATGACGCCGTGGCGGCGTTGCCGCCGGGGCCGGCGCCGTGCCGGCTGGACCGGGACCGGGTCACTATCGGTGAGCCGGGGGCGGTGGACCCTGAGGCCCTGGACGCGGCCTTGCGCGGGCTGATGCCGTGGCGCAAGGGGCCGTTTGAATTCTTCGGCACGCACATTGATACCGAGTGGCGCTCCGACTGGAAGTGGCAGCGGGTGGCGCCGCACCTGTCCGATCTGCGCGGGCGGCGGGTGCTGGACGTGGGCTGCGGCAGCGGCTACCACGGCTGGCGCATGGCCGGGGCAGGCGCTGCTCAGGTGCTGGGCATCGACCCGACGGTGCTGTTCCTGATGCAGTATCTGGCGGTGAAGCGCTTTACGCCGGAGACGCCGTTCTGGTTCGCGCCGCTGCGCATGGAGGAGCTGCCCGCCGGGCTGGCGGCGTTCGATACGGTGTTTTCCATGGGCGTGCTGTACCACCGCCGTTCGCCGCTGGACCATCTGCTGGAGTTGCGCGATGCGCTGCGCCCCGGCGGCGAGCTGGTTCTGGAAACGCTGGTGGTGGAAGGGGACGAGCGCGCCGTGCTGATGCCCGAGGGGCGTTACGCGGCGATGCGCAATGTGTTCTTTTTGCCGAGCACCGAGCATCTGGCGGTGTGGCTGCGGCGTTGCGGGTTCGACCGGGTGCGTTGCGTGGACGAGTGCGTGACCACGGTGGACGAGCAGCGGGCCACGGACTGGATGCGCTTTCAGTCGTTGCCGGATTTTCTCGACCCGGACGATCCGACGCGCAGCAGGGAAGGCTACCCGGCGCCACGCCGGGCGGTGATGATCGCCCGCAAGGCGTAGCGCGGCGGCCCGTTAATGGGGGATCAGCGAGGCTTCCAGAAGCTGATCGATCAGCAGCATGCGGGTGCGCTCATCGAGCCGCTGCAGCGCCGGGGAAAGCGTGCTCACCAGGGTGGTGTCGTCGTCGCGCAGCTGATCCACCAGATCCTTGAGTTGTTGCGGTGAGGCGTGCCCGTTGGCGGCGTCGTCGCGGCGGCGTTGCGGGCGGCCGTTCACGGGGCTCTCTCCAGCCGCTTCAGCCGTTTCACCTGCTTCGCCTGCCTGGTGGTTGATCGCCGGTGCGTTGTGGCTGTCGTCCAGAGCGCGCCGTGACAGCGCCGGGCCGTCGCCGTGCTCGTTTTCGGCGGCGAGCAGGCAGAGCGTGTCCATAAGCAGTTCGCGCACGTTTTCGCGGGCCTGCTCTTCGCTTTGTTCCGGCGTCGGGTTGGCCACGTGCACGGCCATGGCGGTGTCCAGCTGCACGGTGAATTCGTCCAGGGTGAAGCGGGTTTTCTGAAACCACTGCTCCAGCCGGCGGGCCACGCAGGCGGCGCCGGCGGCGCGGGTGCCCGGCAGGCAGAGCACCAGATAGCCCCGTTGCCAGGCGATCAGCGCGTCTTCCATGCGGGTGCGTTGCTGCACCGCCTGGCCCAGTTGTTTTTGCAGACGTTGCAGGCGGTCGCCGCCCAGTTGTTTGCTCAACGACGCCACATCCTTAAGCTGGATGGCGAGCAGCGAGAGCGGTAATCGGTAACGCTGACAAAGAGACAGCAGTTGCGCCAGCGGAGTGAGACTATGGCTCTGAGCGCGGATCGAGGTAGTCCCGGCAGTCATTCAAATATCCCGTGTCGAGTTTATTATCATGCTCCTGCGTATACACGGGCTGTCCTTAGCACTGTTTTTGCGCCATAAATTGGCTGTCGCAGAAAGATAGTAATTGTTTTGCTGAGCAATACTTCCGATTCGTACCAATGGTTACAGTAATGCCCGGCGCTGTTACAAAAGCGGTATCGGGTTGAACCGAAGGGGAACATCATGACCGCGATTTTGCTGTCCGCCGTATTGAGCGCGGCCATCACCTTGACCGTGGTGGCTATTTGGGGACAGGTCTATTTCTTGCCGCGCCTGCGCCGCACCGTTCGTCAGGACATCGACGAGGAGGCCCGCAAAGCCTCCGACCTGATCGCGGAGAGCGTGGAGGAAGCGGTCAAAAGAGGTATCAACGAGGGCGTGCGCAATCTGCCCACCCGGGAAATGCTGGAGGAAACCAGCCGCAGCCTGGCGCGCTCCAGCACCGAGCTGGTGGGCGAGCGCATTGGCCGCTTTTTCGGAAAGAAAGATCGCGACTAACGCGGTGCTATGAGCGGGCCTTTGTGGGAGCGGGCCCTGCCCGCGAAAGGCCGGTGCAGCCGGCCGGCAGGATGCCAGAGAGATATCTAACGGGAGCACAAAAAGCGTCTCTGGCATCCTGCCGGGAGCTTCGCTCCCTTTCGCGGGCAGGGCCCGCTCCTACAAGTCCGGTCTAGCTTTTGGGTCGATGCAGCAGCCGTCCCAGAATCAGCGCCAGCCCGAGGCTGATCATGGCCAGCGACAGATAGTCGTGGGAGAGGGCGGTCCAGGTGGTGTGCCACTGGCCCAGGGCGCGCAGCAGCGACACCAGAATGAGGGTGACGCCGATCACCAGGAAGGCCAGATCGAGGCGGCGGCCGCGACGCATTTCCCGGCGCAGGCCGCGCACTTCCTCGAGGATGTCTTCCTGCAGCAGTTGCTGGCGGGCCACTTGCGCGGCGAGCTCGCCCAGGTGGTCGGGGATGCCGGCCAGCTTTTCCAGCCAGGCCGGGTCTTCGCGGCGCAGCAGCGAGAGCAGCTCGCGCAGGCGCACGTGGTCGTCCAGCCAGTTGCGCACCAGCGGCCAGAGGCTGAATTCGCTGATGGTGGCCTGCAGGCGTTCCAGGGTGTCGTCCGGGCCGGTGATGCGCAGGCTGTGCTCGGCGTCGCCGCTGTTGGGGGCCAGCAGCCAGTGCAGCATGGCGCCCAGCGCGCCGCGCACGCGCACGTCCACCGGGCCTTCGTAGTCGCTGAGCAGCTCCACGCCGTCTTCGTAGATCAGCACATAGAGCACCCACATGGGGCTTTCGCCGCGCAGGCGCACCACGGTGCCGTCCAGCGCCGCCAGTTGCTCGCGGCCGCGTTCGTCGCCGGTGAGCGCCTGGTTGAGCAGCGTTTCCAGGGCGCCGTACATCAGCAGCCCGGTCAGCGACGAGGGGGAGGACATGGGTATACGAAATCCTTCTGTATCAAGGCGTTGGCCCGTTCGGAAGTATGGGGTATTTGCCGTCGGGTTGCCAAAAATTACGTTATTGTGCTTATTCCGCGCAGGCCGGCTGCTTATACTAGGTGCTTTCACAATTACATAACATTGGCTGTTGTGACTCGGGTCGACGCTCGCGGGAACTGTTCGTCATCTCTTTAGACGGCTAGTCTAGCCTTTTCCCTGGGAGGGGAGTCTCTGCCCACATGCTGGATTCGATTTTTTCCCATCCGGATTTCTGGAAGTACTTCAGTATCCCGTTCATAGCCGGCGTGGTTGGTTGGACCACCAACTGGATGGCCGTGCAGATGACCTTCTATCCGCTGGAGTTCGTCGGTATCCGGCCGTTTTTCGGCTGGCAGGGCATTATTCCGTCCAAAGTGGAGAAGATGGCCGCCATCGTGGTGGACAAGACCCTTCAGAAGCTGGGCAGCCTGGACGAGTTTTTCCGGGAGATGGAACCGGAAAAGATCGCCGCCCACCTGACCAAGAGCATCCAGGGCCGTATCGAGGAATACGTTGACGAGGTGATGACCGAGCGCAACGCGGTGCTCTGGGAGAACCTGCCCCTGGCCGTGCGCCGGCGGGTCTACACCCGCGCCCGCCGGGCGATTCCCGCGGTGATGGATAACGTGGTCGACGATATCAGCCACAACCTGGAAAACCTGGTGGACATGAAGCACATGATTGTCGAGCGCATGCGCTCGGACAAGGCGCTCATGGTGCAGCTGTTCCAGGAAGTGGGCGAGCCGGAATTCCGCTTCGTCACCAATTCCGGGTTCTACTTCGGTTTTCTGTTCGGTTTGATCCAGGTACCCATCTTCATCTTCGTGCCCAGCAACTGGGTGCTGCCGCTGTTCGGCTTTATTGTCGGCATCGCCACCAACTGGCTGGCGCTGAACGTGATCTTCCGCCCCCTCAACCCGGTGCGGGTGGGGCCCTTCCGCCTGCAGGGCCTGTTCCTGAAACGGCAGAAGGACGTGGCGGAGTCGTTCGCGCGGCTGACCACCGAAGAGCTGGTGACGCTGCGTAACATCATGCATCAGGTGATCAACGGGCCGCGTGGCGACCGTACCAAGGCGCTGATCAAGCGCCACCTCAAGCCGCTGCTCAACGGCGGCATGGTGCGCACCGCCGCCCAGCTCACCGTGGGCCCGGGCGGTTACGCCGACCTCAAACGGGCGGTGGAAGAGAAGGCCGTGGACCTGGCGGTGGAGCCGTTCGAGGACGACAACTTCAACCGCGAGCGCAGCAGCATTATCGAGCGGCTGATGCGCGACCGCATGCAGGCGCTCAGTTCCGAGGACTTCCAGGATCTGCTGCGGCCGGCCTTCCAGGAGGACGAGTGGATCCTGATTTTGGTGGGCGGCTTCCTGGGCGCCATGGCCGGCCTGGCCCAGCTGATCTTCGTGTTCGGGCTCTGAGCCATGCAGAACGCCACTATCGCCACCGCCGACCTGATCCCGCTGCTGGTGGGCTGCGCGCTGCTGTCGTCGCTGATCACCCTGGCGGTGATCGGCGTGCTGGTGAAGTTCTGGCTGGGGCCGCGCCTGGAGCGCCATATCGACGAGCGCTTCGAGGCCGGCGCCGACCGGCTGACGCAGCGCTTCGTGGCGGTGCTCACCGGCAAATCCCGCGAGGTGATTCGCGACCGCGCCCGCGACCTGGCGCGCTTCGTGGGCGGCCGTCGCGGCCGCGACCCGGACGACGAGATCGACCCCTGACCCGCTGTCCCCACCGTCCCGGTGGCGCACCCCTTGTTCGACAATCAATTGGTTTCGCCTGTCATTTTTGACCTATACTCCCCTGGCGTTGATGGAGTAGAGGATCATGGCCGACCACAACAAACCGTCCGATCAGGACCCGCGAACCGACGGCGATGCCGTCCCCGAGCACCAATCCGGAACCCCCGTGGACGAGCGTGGCCACCCGCTGCGCGCGCTCAGCGGTGCGTCCCGCGATCTGCGCAAGTACACCCACCAGATCTGGCTGGCCGGGCTGGGCGCCTTCGCCCGCGCCGAGGAAGAGGGCAGTGGCTTTTTCGATGCCCTGGTGGAAGCCGGCCGCGAGGTGGAACGCCGCGCCAAGGACAAAGCGCCGCGCGTCGGTGAACTGAAGGAGCGGGTGCGCCACCACACCGGCGAGACCATGGACCGCATGGAAAAGGCCTTTGACGACCGGCTCGGCAAGGCGCTGTCCCGGTTGGGCATTCCCAATAAGCGTGAGGTGGATGCCCTGCGACAGCGCGTCCAGGAGCTCACCGACGCCCTGGACCATATCGACAAGGACGATCAGGACCCGCCGGCGGGCCGCTAAGCGGCCCTTGTTCACCGTTTTCCACCAGTTTGTTCACACTGTTATCCACAAGCCTGGATAAAACCGGACAAAGCCGCCCCCGGCGCGACCCAAACCGGGGCAGGGCGGCGGCGTCCCCGCGCCCGAAAAACGGGCAGCCCGCTTTGCCTTCCAATGACGCATTTTCACTATTGACAGGTTTACCGTGGACCGAAACTGTGCACAGGCCGGTAACAAGTGGGAAAGAAGGTAACAAATCCTTCCAGAAGTGCTGTCTTCACCTATAAATAACGGCTAAGTCGTTGTTTAATAAGGGTTTTCATATTTTGGTTAAAAAAGCGTCAAATAGCCAGAGGGGCCGGATTGCTGCCGCTTGGCCGACTTGTCCGCGCTTTTTCAACAGGTTTATCCACAGTATTTGTGGACAACCCGGCCTGGGGAAAACTCCGTTTCATAGGTCTACCGGCGGCCGGTTGTGACTGGTTAATTTCACCGCATTCTGGGGGACGGCCCGGCAACACCGCCCTGGCCGGGGTCATCCAGTGTTTATTCACAATCTTGTCCACAGGATTTGTGCATAACTTCCGAGGCCATAAAAAAACCCGGCCGGAGCCGGGTTTTTTTGGAAGCGGCGGAGCGCCTGCTTAGAAGCGGTGCTTGCCGTTGTCGATGTCGGCCTGCATTTCCGCGGTGAGGCGCTGGTAGCAGCTCTCGCCGGGCAGCAGCACATAGACCGGGTCGTTGTGTTGGTTGAGGTCGTACTTCTCTTCCTTCAGCTTGTTCTTCTGGTGCTTGAAGGTGCCGGTGGTTTCCACGCCGTGGTCGGTGATGCGCAGGAACACCGGGATGGCGTAGGGCGGCAGCTCGCGCTTGAGGTAGGCGCACAGGGCGGGCCAGTCCACTTCCTCGTGCGGGCGGTCGAGACGCAGCTCGGCCATGCCGGCGCGGCCGTTGGTGCCGGGGATTTCCACGCCGTAGACCACGGATTCGACGATCTGCTCGAAGCCGTCGAGGATCTGCTCCACCTCGGTGGTGGAGACGTTCTCGCCCTTCCAGCGGAAGGTGTCGCCCAGGCGGTCGACGAACTGGGCGTGGCGGAAGCCGATGTCGCGCATCATGTCGCCGGTGTTGAACCAGGCGTCGCCTCTCTTGAACACGTCCCGGAAGATCGCCTTCTCGGTCTTGTCCTTGTCGGTGTAGCCGTCGAACGGGGTCTTGTCGGTGATCTCGCCGAGCATCAGGCCGGATTCGCCCTTGCCCACCTTGATCATGAAGCCCTTGTCGTCGCGTACCGGCTCATCGGCTTCCTTGTCGTACTTGACGATGGCGTAGCTGACCGGCGAGAAGCCCACGGTGTTGTCGAAGTTGAACACGTTGGTGAAGGCCACGTTGCCCTCGGAGGAGGCGTACAGCTCCACCACGCGCTCGATGCCGAAGCGGTTCTTGAACTCTTTCCAGATGCTGGGGCGCAGGCCGTTGCCGACGATGGTGTGCACCGGGTTGTCGCCGTCGTCCGGCTTCTCGGGCTGCTCGTGCAGGTAGCGACACAGCTCGCCGACGTAACCGAAGGCGGTGCAGTTGTGCTTGCGGATGTCGTCCCAGAAGCGGCTGGCGGAGAACTTCCGCGCGATCGCCAGACCGCCGGCGGGGGCGATCACCGAGGCCCAGCAGATCACCATGCCGGTGGCGTGGTAGAAGGGCAGGGTGCTGTACAGGCGGTCGTCCTTGTTCAGGCGCACGGCGGAGTAGCCGAAGGCGCCGTAGGCTTTTTCCCAGCGGCCGTGGTTGAACACCACCGCCTTGGGCAGCCCGGTGGTGCCGGAGGTGTAGATGTAGAACAGCGGGTCGCGCAGGAAGGTCTGGTGGGTGCTGGCCGGATTCTCGCTGGAGCAATCCTTGATCTCGGTGGCCAGGTTGGTGAAGCCTTCCGGGGCGGTGCCCGGGTCGGCCAGGGTGTCCTGGTCGGCGAAGTAGAAGAAGTTCTGCTTCAGGTCCAGGTCGTCACGCACTTCCTGGATCACTTCCACCAGCTCCTGGCCGATGATCGCCGCCTTGGGCTCCACCAGGTTGAAGCTGTGGGTGAGCACCTTGCCCTTCTGGGAGGTGTTGATCAGGGCGGAACAGACGCCCAGTTTGGCGCAGCCCAGCACGGTGGCCAGCAGCTCGGGACGGTTTTCCACGTCCACCGCCACGGTATCGCCTTTCTTCAGGCCGATGGAGGCCAGGTAGTCGGCGATGCGGTTGGCCCAGGCATTGAACTGCTTGTAGGTGAGCTCCCGGTCCTCGTAGAGGATGGCGACGCCGTTGGGGTTGCTGTCGGTGGCCTTTTCGAAAGCCACCCCCAAGCCCAGCGGCGTGTTGGTGTCGGTGATCTTGCTCATCTTGGAGCCTTTGATCAAACCGGGCAGATTACCGAAAATCTCGGGAACCTTGGACAGAAGCTTGGGCAACGTAATGACGTCGGCGCTGCTCATGGGATCTCCATTGTCTGTGTTCTTGGAATGCCCGGATCGAGCCGGGAGTTTATATAAAGCACTGCTCTATTAGTGTGGCGTCACATCCGGCGTCCGGTGGCGGCTCGGGACCGCTCCACAGGGGCCGCCATACCTTACCGTTCGCCCCCTATACCGGCAAGCAAAGCGCCGGCTCTTGCGCGACCGGCCGGTCGCGCCGCCGCCGTGGAGCCATTCAAACATACTTTGGAACGAACGTCCGTTACCCGAAAACGCCGGCTGGTTGTCATTCAGTGACAACCTCCGGGGTGACGGTGATCAGCAGCTGCTGGCGCTTGACCTGATCGCCGGCGCTGACGGTGACGGTGTCCACGGTGCCGTCGCAGTCCGCTTTCAGGGCGTGTTCCATCTTCATGGCTTCCAGCACCGCCAATGTCTGTCCCCTTTTTACCGTATCGCCGGCGGCGGCGCTCACTTCGATCACCGCGCCATCCATGGGCGCTTTCAGCTGGCCGGAGCCGGGGCCCTGCTCGCCGCCGCTGGCCCGGTGGGTGCGCTCCTCGAAGCAGGCGCGCAGGCCGCCGTCCTGCAGCCACACGCGGCCGTCCCGATACAGCCAGTGGTAGCGGCGGCGCACGCCGTCCAGGGTGGCGATCAGGGTGCCGTCGTCGTGGACCGCGTCCAGGCGGACCGCGTCCAGGGTCAGGTCCGGGCCGCCGTGGATTCCGTCCGGGGTCAGGTAGAGGGTGCGTTCGCGGTCGCCCTGGGCCAGCACCAGCGGCTGCGCGCCCACGCCGCTGGAGTGCCAGTTGCGGTAGCCGGCGCGGCCGGCGGCGTCACCGGCGCCGATACGGGTGAGCAGCAGGGCGGCCAGTGCCCACAGGGCTTCCGGGGTGTCGGCGGCGCGCAGGCCCGGGTCGTCGGCGAAGGGGCCGTCGATAAAGGCGGTGGTGGCGTCGCCGGCGGCGAATTCCGGGTGGCGCAGGATCGCCGCCAGGAAGCGGCGGTTGTCGTCCAGGCCCATCAGCACGGTGTCTTCCACGGCGCGGATCAGCCGGCGGCGGGCTTCGTCGCGGCTGGCGCCGAAGGCGATGATCTTGGCCAGCATCGGGTCGTAGTGGCTGCCCACTTCGGCGCCGTCCACCAGGCCGTGGTCAATGCGCACGCCCTCGCCACTGGCCGGCCGCCAGCTCAGCACCGGGCCGGTTTGCGGCAGGTAGCCCTGGGCCGGGTCCTCGGCGTAGAGGCGCACCTCCATGGCGTGGCCGGTGAGCCGCACCTGCTCCTGGGTCAGGGGCAGGGGCTCGCCGGCGGCCACCCGCAGCTGCCAGGCCACCAGGTCCTGGCCGGTGACCAGCTCGGTGACCGGGTGCTCCACCTGCAGGCGGGTGTTCATCTCCAGAAAGTAGAACTCGCCGTCCGCGCCGAGCAGGAACTCCACGGTGCCGGCGCCCACGTAATCGCAGGCCTTGGCGGCGTTCACCGCCGCCTCGCCCATGCGCCGGCGCAGGTCTTCGTCGACCACCGGGGAGGGCGCTTCCTCCACCACTTTCTGGTGGCGGCGCTGCACCGAGCAGTCGCGCTCGCCCAGGTGGATGACGTTACCGTGGTGGTCGCCGAACACCTGGATCTCCACGTGGCGGGGGTTGATCACCGCCCGCTCGAGGATCAGCTCATCGTTGCCGAAGCTGCTTTTCGCCTCCTGACGGGCGCTTTTCAGCTGGGCGGCGATCTGCTGCGGTTCGGTGACCACGCGCATGCCGCGCCCGCCGCCGCCGGCGCTGGCCTTGATCATCAGCGGCAGGCCCACGGCCTCCGCTTCCTTTATCAGGGTGTCGTCGCTCTGGTCCTCGCCCTGGTAGCCGGGCACACAGGGCACGCCGGCCTCCTGCATGGCGATCTTGGACAGCCGCTTGGAGCCCATCAGGCGGATCGCCTCGGCGGGCGGGCCGATAAAGGTGACGCCGGCCTCCGCGCAGGCGGCGGCGAAGTCCGCGTTCTCGGACAGAAAGCCGTAGCCCGGGTGCACCGCGTCGGCGCCGCTGCGGCGGCAGGCGTCCAGCAGCGCCGGCACGTTCAGGTAGGACTCGGCGGCGGTGGCGGGGCCGATGCACACCGCCTCGTCGGCCAGCTGCACATGGCGGGCGCCGGCGTCCGCCTCGGAGAACACCGCCACCGTGCGATAGCCCAGCGAGCGAGCGCTTTGCAGTACCCGGCAGGCGATTTCGCCGCGGTTGGCGACCAGTACTTTCTCAAAACTCATTGCCATTCCTTATTGATTTGTGCGAGCAGGCCTTGTGGGACCACCTGTGCGAGCGGGCCTCGCCCGCGAAAGGGTGGCTTATAGCCACCCGGCAGGATCCCAGAGGCGCTGTTGGTGCTCTGTCTAGGAAGGCCTCTGGGATCCCGCCGGCAAGCTCCGCTTGCCTTTCGCGGGCAGGGCCCGCTCCCACAAGGGCCCGCTCCCACAAGGGGTCGCTTTCACAGGAAGACCTGATCATTCGTCGGCGGCCCACTTCGGCGGGCGCTTCTGCACAAAAGCCAGGGTGCCTTCCTGGCCCTCTTCGCTGGCCACGGCTTCGGCGAAGTCGGCCGCCGCGCGGTCGAGCAGCTCGTCCATGGGCACGTGGCCCACGTCGAGCACCAGTTGTTTGGTGACCCGGCTTGCGTTGGGAGCGCAGCGGCGTATTTCACCGAGCACCTCGGCGAGCTTCTTGTCCAGCTCCGTCGGGGAGTCCGCCACCTCGTGGACCACGCCCAGGGTCAGCGCGTGGTGGCCGTCGAAGCGCTGGCCGGTGAGGGCGATGCGGCGGGCGCGGGTGAGGCCGATGCGCTGCACCACGAACGGGGCGATCTGCGCGGGAATCACGCCGAGGCCGGTTTCCGGCAGCCCGAATTTGGCGTCGCCGGCGCTGATCGCCACGTCGCTGACGCAGGCCAGACCGAAGCCGCCGCCCATCACCGCGCCTTCCAGCACGGTGATCAGCACCTGCGGCAGGCGGTTGGCGGTGCTGATCATTTCGCCGAAACGGCGGTTCAGGCTTAGAAACGCGTCAGGGTCGCCTTCGGCGGCCTGCTGCCGCGCGCCCGCCATATCCTTGATGTCGCCGCCGGCGCAGAAGTGACCGTCCGCGCCGCGCAGCACCAGGGCACGCACCTCGGCGCCGGCGGCGTCGTTCTCCAGCCAGTCGAACACGTCCATCAGCTCGTTCACCATGGCCAGGCTCATGGCATTACGCGCTTCCGGCCGATTCAGCGTGATGTGCAAAACGCCGCTTTCACGGGAAAGCGTCAGCGCCGTCGTCTCAGGTAAAGTCATCATCCATCCCGCTATTCACTGTTAACTGTTCACTATTAACTGTTCTTCTTTTTGCCCGGCAGCATGCCCATGGTCTTGCAGATAATGCCGAGCATGACTTCGTCGGCGCCGCCGCCGATGGAGCCCAGGCGGCCGTCGCGGTAGAGCTGGCTGGCCGGGTTGTCCCACATAAAGCCGTTGCCGCCCCAGTACTGCATGCAGCCGTCGGCCACTTCCCGGGACAGGCGGCCGGCCTTGAGCTTGGCCATGGACGCCAGACGCAGCACGTCGCCGCCGTTGATGTAGGTTTCGCAGGCCTGCCACACCAGCGCGCGCAGCATTTCCACCTCGGTCTGCAGCTCCGCCAGCTTGAAATGCACGGACTGGTTATCCAGCAGCGACATGCCGAACACCTGGCGCTCGCGGGCGTAGTCGATGGTCTGGGCGATCAGGTTCTCGCAGCCCTTGATGGCATTGGCGGCGCCCCACAGGCGCTCTTCCTGGAACTGCATCATCTGCATCATGAAGCCCATGCCTTCCTGGCCGATCAGGTTGCGTTGCGGCACGCGCACGTCGTCGAAGAACACCTGGGCGGTTTCCGAGCTGCGCATGCCCAGCTTGTTGAGCGGCTTGTCCACGGTGATGCCGCCGGCGTCCTTGGGCACCACGATCAGGGACTTGTTGACGTGCGGCTTGTCGTCGGAGGTGTTGGCCAGCAGGCAGAAGAAGTCGGCGCTGGGCGAGTTGGTGATCCACATCTTGGTGCCGTTGATCACGTAGTCGTCGCCGTCCTTTTTGGCGTTGGTCTTGATGTTGGCCACGTCGGAGCCGGCGTGGGGCTCGGACACCGCGATCGAGGCGACCATGTCACCGGCGATGGCCGGCGCCAGGTAGTCGCGCTTGAGCTCGTCGGAGCCGAAGCGGGCCAGGGCGGGCGTGGCCATGTCGGTCTGCACGCCGATGGACAACGGCACGCCCCCGCAGGTGGCGCCGCCGATTTCCTCGGCGACGATCAGGCCGTAGGAGTAGTCCAGGCCCATGCCGCCGTATTCCTCGGGCTTGGTGACGCCCAGCAGGCCCAGGTCGCCCATCTTCTTGAACACGTCGTGGATCGGAAAACGGCCCGCCGCTTCCCACTCCGGCACGAACGGGTTCACTTCTTTCTCGATAAAATTACGCACCGTGCGGCGCAGCTCTTCATGTTCCTGAGTAAACAACATGGTCGTGTCCTGTGTTTGTTGGCTCGTTTTGTTGAGCGCTGGGATGTCAGTGGTTGTCGGAAAAGCCTGTGGTTTAGTTGACAGTTGAGAGTTGAAAGTTGATAGCGAAAGCCGGGGGCGCGGGCACGTCTTTGCCGGTGCTTCGCGCTCGCCCGCGAGCTATCAACTGTCCACTATCAACTCTCAACTGACTCATAGTCGTGCCACGCCAAAGGTATTGGCGTTCAGCTCCCGTTGCTCCGCTTGCCGGCAGATGTCGAGCACGTAGGCCAGCACCTTGCGGGTGTCGCGGGGGTCGATGATGCCGTCGTCCCAGAGGCGGGCGGTGCCGTAGAGCGCGGTGGATTGCGCGTCCAGTTTCTGGGCCGTGCTTTGCTGCAGCATGTCGAGCACCTTTTCGTCCGGTTCCAGGCCGTTGGCGCGCTGTTTGGCTTCGGCGACGATACGCAGCACGGTGCCGGCCTGCTGGCCGCCCATCACCGCCACCTTGGCGTTGGGCCAGGCGAAGATGAAGCGCGGGTCCAGGCCGCGGCCGCACATGGCGTAGTTGCCGGCGCCGTAGGAGCCGCCCACGAGAATGGAAATTTTCGGGACCCGGGCGTTGGCCACCGCCTGGATCATCTTCGAGCCGTGCTTGATGACGCCGTTCTGCTCCGGGTCGGTGCCGACCATGAAACCGGTGGTGTTGTGGAGAAACAGTAAAGGCCGGCGGGTCTGGTCGCAGAGCTGGATGAACTGGGCCGCCTTGGCGGCGCCGCGCGGGGTGATCGGGCCGTTGTTGCCGATCACGCCCACCGGCTGGCCTTCGATGTCGATCCAGCCGCACAGGGTGGCGCTGTCCCAGTCGTTCTTGAAGTCCAGGAAGTCGGAGCCGTCGGCGAGCCGGGCGATGATTTCGCGCACGTCGTAGGGCTTCTTGCTGTCCGCCGGCACCACGCCGAGCAGCTGCTCCGGCGGGTAGAGCGGTTCTTGCCAGTCGCGGTGTTCGGCGGGCCGGTCGCGCAGGCCCAGCTTGCTCATGATGTCGCGGGCGTGGCGGATGGCGTCGGCGTCGTTCTCGGCCAGGTACTCGGCGGTGCCGGCCACGCCGGTGTGCATTTCCGCGCCACCCAGCTCCTCGTCGGTGGCGATTTCCCCGGTGGCCGCCTTCAGCAGCGGCGGGCCGGCCAGGAACATCTTGGCGCGGTTGCGCACCAGCACTACATAGTCCGAGAGCCCGGGCTGGTAGGCGCCGCCGGCGGTGGCGTTGCCGTGCACCACGGTGATCTGCGGGATGCCGGCGGCGGACAGGCGTGCCTGGTTGGCGAAGGTGCGGGCGCCCTCCACGAACACGTCGGCGGCGTAGTTGAGGTTGGCGCCGCCGGATTCCACCAGGCTCACCATGGGCAGCCGGTTCTCCTGGGCGATGCGCTGCAGGCGCAGCGTTTTATGCAGCCCGGAGGGCGTTACCGTGCCGCCCTTGATGGCGGAGTTGGAGGCGGTGACCAGGCAGCGCACGCCGCACACATAGCCGATGCCGGCGATGGTGCCGCCGCCGGCTTCGGTGCCGTCCTTGTCGTCGTGCATTTTGTAGCCGGCCAGGTTCATCAGGCTCAGATAGGGTGAGCCCGGATCCAGCAGCCGCGCCACCCGCTCGTGGGGCAGCAGCTGGCCGCGTTTCTCGAACTTTTCCCGTTTGCCTTCGGCGGTGTCGCGCACCTGCTGTTCGATGGCGCGGAATTCCTCCACCGCCTGCAGCAGGGCGTCGCGGTTTTGCCGGTATTCCTCGCTGTTCGGGTCGAGGGCGGATTCGAGTACAGGCATTAATCCAGATCCTTGAGCACGTTGGGCGTCACGGCGCGGTGGAAGCCGTCATAGGGTTTGGAGTTTTTGTGGTCGGGCAGCGGGAACATGGCCACGTTGCCCTGGCTGGCGGCGCCGTCGATGCGCCAGGTGTCGCCGCTGATAAAGGCGGCGCCGTCGCTGAGCAGGAAGGTGATCGCCGAGGACACTTCCGCTTCCAGGCCGAGCCGTTTCAGCGGCACCGCGCCGCGCAGGGTCTTGATGGTCTGCTGCATGCCTTCCGGGTAGGTGTCCATGCCGGAGGAGGCGATCCAGCCCGGCGCCACCGCGTTCACGCGCACGCCGGCGCAGGCCCATTCCAGGGCGGCGGTTTTGGTGAAGTTGTCCATGCCGGCGCGGGCAGCGCCGGAGTGCCCCATGCCGGGCATGCCGCCCCACATGTCGGCGACGATGTTGACGATGCTGCCGCCGGTTTTGTTCATGCCCTGCATGAACACTTCCCGGGCCATCAGGAAGCCGCCGGTCAGGTTGGTGCGGATCACCGTTTCCCAGCCTTTCTGGCTGATCATGGCCACCGGCGAGGGGAACTGGCCGCCGGCGTTGTTGACCAGGCCGTCCACCTGCTGCACCTGCTTGTAGATCGCCGCCACGGTGTCGCGGACCTTGTCCTCGTCGCGGATATCGCAGGTGAAGAACAGGGCTTCCCGGCCGGTGTCCTCGCGGATCTCGTCGGCCACCGCCTTGAGCTTGTCTTCCTTGCGGCCGAGCAGCACCACCCGGGCGCCCAGCGCCGCCAGTTCGTGGGCGGTGCAGCGGCCGATGCCGGAACCGCCGCCGGTGACGATGAGGGTCTTACCGGCGAACAGGTCGTCGCGGAATACGGAACGGTACGGCATTCAAATTATCCTCACTGTAGGGTTTCCAGGATGTCGGCGCTCACGGGCACCGGGAAGTCCAGAAGTTGTTGGGCGAACGCCTTGCCCTGCGGATCGATGCGCAGGCTGGCGATGCCGCCGCCGCCCAGGGCGTGGCGCAGCAGGAAGTTGAAGGCGTTGAAGCCCGGCAACTCCCAGTGGCTGACGCTGCCGCGCTCCGGGTCGAGCACGTGTTTCATATACTCCGCCACGGCGGCGTTGGTGAGCGCGGCGCGCAGGTAGGGCAGGTATTCCGGTTTGCGCGCCATCACGCCGATATTGGCGTGGTCGCCCTTGTCCCCGGAGCGTGCCCAGGCCAGCTTCACCAGCGGCACGCTGGTGTCGCCGGTGGCGGTGTCGCTGCCGTTGGTGTCCGGCAGGCCGGCCACGTCCAGGGGTGTGCCCACCGGCACGCCCACTTCCGTGGGGGTGCCGTCCAGATCCACGGTGGCGGTCACGTCCACCTTGGGCACCAGGGTGGAGAACAGGCGAATGCGCGGCATCGGCTTGGGCCGGCCACCGACCAGCCCGGACAGGCCCGGCGCCATGCCGGTGGCGGCCTGGGCGATTTCCCGGGCGAACAGGCCCAGCGCCTTGCGGTCGTCGTGCAGGGCGGCGATTTTCACCACCACTTCGCGGCTGTCCTCGCGGCGCGCCTGGGCGCCGTAGGTGGTTTCGCTGCCGAGGATTTCCACGCTGGTGTCGCGCATCGGCGCCATGCCCAGCTGTTTGAGCAGGCCGTCGGTCTTTTTCAGGATCGCCGCCGCCACCGCGCGGCCCTTGGCCGGCGCTTCGCGGCCGCCCATCAGGAAGGAGGCGGTGATGCGCTGGCCGTCCGGGTAGGTGGCGGACACCTTATAGGTGTCGGTGGGCGGCAGGCCGCGGGCGCCGCTGACGCGCACCCGGTGTTCGCCGTCCTGGGTCAGGGTGACGCCGGTGAAGTCGCACACCACGTCCGGGAGAATATAGGCACGGGGGTCGCCGATTTCGTAGAGCACCTGCTCGCCCACCGTGGCCGGGGTCACCAGGCCGCCGGTGCCGGGTGGCTTGGTGATCACGAAGGTGCCGTCTTCGTGGCACTCGGCGATCGGGAAGCCCATGTTGTGGAAGTCCGGCACGTCGCGCCAGTCGGTGAAGTTGCCGCCGGTGCACTGGGCGCCGCACTCGATCACATGGCCGGCCAGTGAGCCCTGGGCGAGCTTGTCGTAGTCGTCGTCGGCCCATTTGAATTCGTGCATCAGCGGGCCCAGCACCAGCGCCGAATCGGCGATGCGGCCGGTCAGCACCAGGTCGGCGCCGGCGTCCAGCGCCGCCTGGATCGGCAGGGCGCCCAGGTAGGCGTTCATGGTCACGGTGATGGGCGGCAGGTCGGCGCCGGTGTCCAGCTCCTTGCAGTCGCTGAACTGGTCGCGGCGGCCGTTGAGGTCGTCGCCTTCCACCAGGGCGATGTTCATTTCCACGCCGGCCTCGGCGAACACCTTTTGTAGCGCCTCGCGGCAGGCGCGCGGGTTCACGCCGCCGGCGTTGCTGATCACCTTGATGTTCTTCTCTTTGATCTCGCGGGCCAGCGGTGCCATCACCTGGGTGACGAAGTCGTGGGCGTAGCCGGCGCTGGGGTCCTTCATGCGGGCGCCCGCCATGATCGACAGGGTCACCTCCGCCAGGTAGTCGAACACCAGATAGTCGATCTCCCCCTGGCGCACCAGTTGGAAGGCGGCGCTGTTGGTGTCGCCCCAGAAGCCCGCGGCGCAGCCGATGCGAACAGGTCCAGCCATAAGTCTTGCCCCGAATTGCTGTTGTGCGAATGATTCCGTAAGCTACCAAGCAAGCGCTTGGTTTGTAAAGCGGCAAACGGTGGCGACATTGTGGGAGCTTGCTCGCAAGCGAAAGGCCGGCAAAGCCGGCCGGCAGGATTCCAGAGGCCTTTCTAACGGCAGCACAAACAGCGTCTCTGGAATCCTGCGGGGCAACCTTTGCCGGGAGCTTCGCTCCCTTTCGCGGGCGAGGCCCGCTCCCACAAGGCCGCCAACCCGGTCTTGCAGCTTGCAGCTTGCAGCGATTAAATGCGCCCCGAGGAGGAGCACCCCATGCCTGACACACCCGCCATTCACGGCATCGACAATTCGCCCCGGGGCCGGCTGCTGAGCGCCGCCGCCCATCTGTTCCGGGACAAGGGGTTCGACCGGACCACGGTGCGTGACATCGCCGCGGCGGTGGGCATTCAGAGCGGCTCGATCTTCCACCACTTCAAGAGCAAGGAGGACATCCTGTTCGCGGTGATGGAGGAGGTGATCCGCTTCAATACCGAGCGCCTGCGCCAGGCGGTGGCTGACGCGGACACGCCGCTGGAGCAGCTGCGCAACCTGGTGCGCGCCGAGCTCACCGCCACCGTGGGCGACACCCGCGAGGCGATGGTGGTGATGGTGGCGGAGTGGCGCTGTCTCGGCGAGGCCAAACAGCAGGAAGCCCTGGCGCTGCGCGAGATCTACGAGCAGATCTGGCTGGATGTGCTGGGGCGCCTGCACAAGGCCGGGGCCTTCCACGCCGACCCCTTTATCATGCGGCGGCTGCTCACCGGCATGATCGGCTGGACCCCCAACTGGTTCAGCACCAACCGCCGGCTGTCCGTGGAGGACCTGGCGGACCTGATCGTCGACCGGGTGGTGGGCGAAGCATGATCGGCAACGGCATCGCCTGGGGGCGGCACACCATCATCGAAGAGGGCGAGCTGCAGCGCGACACCCTGCAGTTGCGCGTCGACCACTATATCGTCGCCGGCCCGGACGGGCGGCCTTTGCCGGGCCGGTTCCCGACCCTCGAAGCGGCCAAGACCTTCGTCGAGCAGCGCGAGGCCTGACAACGCGCAATTTATGAACGAACGGTGTCATCGGGGCAAAAAAGCCGTTGACACCCCGGGCGCAATCCCTAAAATGGCGCCCACTTCGCAACGCGAACCTGGGTGGTTAGCTCAGCTGGGAGAGCATCTGCCTTACAAGCAGAGGGTCGGCGGTTCGATCCCGTCACCACCCACCAGATTTTGCAGTACGCACGACAGACTGTGCGGTAAAGAGTTTGGAGCGGTAGTTCAGTTGGTTAGAATACCGGCCTGTCACGCCGGGGGTCGCGGGTTCGAGTCCCGTCCGCTCCGCCATCTTCATGATCTTTCTCGTTTTCCGTTTGGATTTATGGCGACGCCGGCCTAGCCCGCGTCGCCTTTTTGTTTGTCTGAACCTTTCCCGCCGACACCGTTCTAACCCCCTGTAGCCCCCGTTCGCGGCCGCGATTGTCATCAAGCCGTCACGGGCGGTGCTCTAACCTTACCGATGAACATACTGAAACAGGCCCGCTGGGCCGAATGGAGTATCCCTATGGATGAATATCTGGAAGACCAACTGGAAGAAAAGCTGTGGCTGGAAAGCCTCGACGACCTGGACGACGACGTCGCCGATGACGGAGTCGAGCTTTGATGCCCCGGCGACAAGCCTCAAGCTTCAAGCTTCAAGCAAGCCCCACCGCCACCCCGAGGCCTTCAGCTTGCAGCTTGTCGCTGGCAGCTTGAAGCCCGACCCCCCGGAACGCCCCCTCCCGACCCCGTAAACCTCGACAGCGAAAACCCACCCCGCGATAAAAGGTCCCTTTTTGGTGACCGGCTTCCTTGTTTTGCCCTTACCCCTGTGAATATGCTGCCGTTGAATCTGACGGGCAGCGGCAAGGAGTGACGCGTACTGTCACTGGCCGCGTGGATAACAGCGAAGAAATAACAACGAAGGGAAGGCTTATGGCGGGTTCGTCAGTGACCTCCGAAGCGGTGCTGTTCTATTGCGAGAAGGGCATCAGCAAAAGCATGTTGTACGCCGATTTCGAAGCCATTCTGGACGGCATGGTGGGGGTGCCCGAGTTTGCCGGTAAGGAAATGCGCGGCGCCTATTGCCTGGTCAACGGCCGGCTGCGGGCCAAGGCCATGGTGCTGTTTCTGATCGATTTCGACGCCGACGGCATGGCGGACACCACCTGGAACGTGCCCCTGCGACACCTGGCGGAACACGGCGGCCCCGGCCCGGACATGGGCGCCGGCCCGATTCGTCTGGCCTGCCGCAGCCAGTGCCCGGTGGCCTGGCACCAGGACCAGCTGTGGGACCCGGTGATGAAGCCCGGCGCCAACGATTTCGTGGCGGCCCGGGATTTGCTGCGCAGCCGGGGCTCGAAGATGGGCCTGGAAGTGGACGAGGATCTGCCGCCGCCGACGGCGGCGGTGCCCACCCTGTCCGGCGAGGACGTGCCCACGGTGCGGCCCGCCGACGGCGCCAGGAGCAAGAACGACGACGAGGAGCGGGTGCGTCTGGCGCGCACCATCAAGGAACTGCGGCTGCGCATCCACACCCTGGAAACCGGGCAGAAAGAGGAGATGGCCGAGCTCCGCTATGCCCAGCAGCAGAAGGAAGAGATTCTCAGCGCCCAGCTGGAAAAGGTGCTGATGCAGTTCAAAACCCTGAAATCACAGAACGCGGCGCTGCGTGAGCAGAACGGCTCGCTCAAGGCGCAGGTGGAGTCGCTCAACCGCAGCCTGGAAGAGCACGCCGGCCGCAACGCGGAGCAGGGCAGCGAGGTGGAGCGTCTGGCCGAGCAGTACAAGCTGTCCCTGGAGCAGCGCCTGGAGGAAGAGCGCGCCCGGCTGGCCGATGAGATCCACAGCCGTGAAATGGACGTGCTCAACCGCGACGACCTGGTCAACCAGCTGCGCGCGGAAATCTCCGAGCTCAAGCGCGACCAGATGAAGGTGGCCCACTCCGGCGGTCAGAAGATTCTCGATAAGCTGGAGAGCCTGGGCCTGAGCTTTATCGCCTTTCATCCGGGGGCCGGGCATGTGTCCGTGGCCGCCGACCAGATCGCCGATTATATGGACAACCCGGTGGCGTTCGCCGCCCGCAAGTGCCTGGTCACCGAGGACCATTACCGGGCCTGGCTGGCGCACTACGAAAACCCGGTGTGCCAGGTGGCGGTGGGCCCGGACCAGGCCTGCTGCGGCAAGCGGGTGATCCGGGTGGACGTGCCCAACCAGTTCAAGCCGGGGGTGTCGGACTGCAACTCCAACCGCTGCCCGCACTGCCGGTCGGATTCGTCCATCGATAACGTGCTCCGCTTCCGCTGAACGGTGGCGTGGCAGGGCGCGACCGCGAGTTGGTAAGTTTTTTGCAGGTAATTGGCCCAATAAACCGCGGACGCTCCGCAACACAAGAATGAATCAGGGGGAGCTCGAATGGCTCGTGAATCCATCGACAAGAGTCTGCTGCAGACCTTCGTGCCGGTGAACGCCCTGTCGGGTGATCAGCTGGACTGGCTGCTGGATCAGCAGGAAGTGCGCCGCTACGAGGCCGGCGATGTGCTGTTCCGTCAGGGGGACCGGGACAACACCACCATTTACCTGCTGAGCGGCGAGGTGGAGCTGTTCAGCGAGCACGGCGAGCGCACGGTGATCAGCGCCGGCGACAGCGCCTCCTGGCACCCGCTGGGCCATTTCCAGCCGCGCCGGGACGACTGCAAGGCGGTCGGCGAGGTGAGCGTGGTGCGCTTCGACAGCTTCCGGCTCGACACCATCCTCTCCTGGGACCAGTCCGCCGGCTATGTGATTCTCGACATCAACGCCAACGCCGCCTACCAGCACGACCGCGAGTGGATGATCCGGCTGCTCAAATCCAAGCTGTTCCACCGGGTGCCGCCGGCCAACATTCTGGAGATCTTCCGCCGCCTGCGCGCGCGCCGCTGCAAGGAAGGCGAAGCCATCGTCACCCAGGGCGAGCAGGCGGATTGCTGCTATATCATCAAGGAAGGGGTGTGCGAGGTGGCGATCACCCTGGGCGGTAAAAGCAGCGAAGCGATGCCGGTGGCGATGCTCGAGGAAGGCCAGTGGTTCGGCGAGGAGGCGCTGCTCTCCGGCAAGCCGCGCAACGCCACCGTGACCATGGCCACCGACGGCGTGCTGATGCGCCTGGACCGCCAGGACTTCGACGCCCTGCTGCGCGAACCGGTGATTCACACCCTGGACCCGGCGGACGCCCGCCAGCGTATTGACGAGGGCGCCCGTTGGCTGGACGTGCGCACCGCCGACGAGTTCGACCAGCAGCATCTGGCCGGCGCCACCAATATTCCGCTGGGCGCGCTGCGCCTGAAATCGCGGTTGCTCGACCCCGCCGGCCGCTACGTGGCCTACTGCGACACCGGCCGGCGTAGCGCCACCGCCGCCTTTCTGCTAAAAAACGCCGGATTGGATGTGTTCGTCCTGGATGGCGGTCTGAATAACAATGCTGATACCCTGCAGGACTATCTGAAATAGCACGCCGACGGCGTCTACTTAGTTGCAGGAACAACGTGTCCCAGGAAAAATTTCGCAATATCGGTCTGATCGCGCGCACCGAGAGTGAACAAACGCTGTATTCGGTGCGGCAGCTGATCCACTTTCTGCACGGTCGCGACTGCACCGTGATCCTCGACCGGGCGATCGCCGGCAGCCTCCCGGAATCCGGCCTGCAGGCCGCCAAGGCCTCGCAGATGGGCGACGCCTGTGATCTGGTGATCGTGGTGGGCGGCGACGGCAGCCTGCTGGGCGCGGCCCGCGATCTGGCCCGTTTCGACGTGCCGGTGCTGGGCATCAACCGCGGCCATTTGGGCTTTCTCACCGACATTCTGCCCTCGGAGATCGAATCCCGGGTCGGGCAGGTGCTGGACGGCGACTACACCACCGAACGGCGCTTCCTGCTGGATATGGAAGTGCGGCGCGGCAAGACCGTGATGGGGGAGGGCAGCGCCCTCAACGACGTGGTGCTGCTCTCCGGTGACAGCGTGCACATGATCGACTTCGAGCTCACCATCGACGGCCTGTTCGTGTACGGCCAGCGCTCCGACGGCCTGATCATTTCCACGCCCACCGGCTCCACCGCCTACGCGCTGTCCGGCGGCGGGCCGATCATGCACCCGCGCCTGGACGCCATGGTGCTGGTGCCGCTCAACCCCCACACCCTCACCAGCCGGCCTTTGGTGGTGGACGGCAACAGCGAGATCAAGATCCACATCACCACCGAGAAGGTGAACCCGCTGGTCAGTTGCGACGGCACCGCCGGCATCCGCCTGCAGGCCGAGGACGTGATCGCGATCCGCAAGAAGCCCCACCGCCTGCGGCTGATTCACCCGCCCGGCCACGATTTCTACCAGGCCTGCCGTTCCAAGCTGGGTTGGAGCACCCGCCCCGGCGACGGGAACTAGCCGCAAGCTTCACTTGCATCCTGTATCCTAAGCCCCATTACTCCACGCATAGCGATTGATAGGTATAGGTACGTCATGGCTTCTTCCCCTTCCTTCGACGAGCTTATCGACGGCATGACCCTGGAGGTGTGGCACAACATGCGCACCGCGGTGGAGACCGGCCGCTGGCCGGACGGCCGCCGGGTCAGCGACGAGCAGCGTGCCCTGTGCATGCAGGCGGTGATCGCCTGGGAAGTGCGCAACCTGCCCGAGGAAGAACGTAGCGGTTACGTCCCCAGTCACTGCAAGAGCGCCGACGGCGACACCGGGGAACAGCCGGTGGACCTGCGCCCCGCGCGCCGACACGGAGAACATTGATGAGAGACGGCAACCCCGCGCCGGTCACCCGGCTCACCGACTACCGCCCGCCGGCCTGGCTGGTGGACCACACCCGCCTGGACGTGGACCTGCGCGACGGCCACGCCACCGTCACCGCCGAGCTGACGGTGCGCCGCAACCCGGCCCGTGACGACCGCCCGGGCGAGCTGGTGCTGGACGGCGAACATCTGGAGCTTCTGTCGCTGAGCGTGGACGACCGTCCGCTCGGCGAGCCGGACTACCGGCTCGAGGAAGGCCGGCTCACGGTGTCGGGCGTGCCGGAACAGTTCACCCTGACTTCCAAGGTGCGCATCCATCCGGAGAGCAACACCGCCCTGGAAGGGCTGTACCGCTCCAACGGCATGTACTGCACCCAGTGCGAAGCGGAAGGCTTCCGCCGTATCACCTTCTTCCCGGACCGGCCGGACGTGCTCAGCCGGTTCACCACCACCATCCACGCCGACCGGGCCGCCTACCCGCTGCTGCTCTCCAACGGCAACCCGGTGGACAGCGGTGACGAAGAGGGCGGGCGCCACTTCGCCACCTGGGACGACCCCTTCCCCAAGCCCTGCTACCTGTTCGCGCTGGTGGCCGGCGACCTGGCCTGCCTGGAAGACAGCTTCCGCACCGCCTCCGGCCGTGACGTGGCGCTGCGCCTGTACGCCGAGCACCGCGATCTGGACAAGCTGGGCCACGCCATGGATTCCCTCAAGCGGGCCATGGCCTGGGACGAGCAGGTGTTCGGCCGCGAGTACGACCTGGACATCTTCCAGGTGGTGGCGGTCAGCCACTTCAACATGGGCGCCATGGAAAACAAGGGCCTGAACATCTTCAACACCTCCTGCGTGCTGGCGCACCCGGCCACCACCACGGACGCCGGCTTCGAGCGGGTGGAATCGGTGGTCGCCCACGAGTATTTCCACAACTGGAGCGGCAACCGGGTGACCTGCCGGGACTGGTTCCAGCTCAGCCTCAAGGAAGGTTTCACGGTGTTCCGCGACCAGGAATTCTCCTCGGACATGAACTCCCGCGCGGTGACCCGGGTGGAGAACGTGGATTTCCTGGTCAACCATCAGTTTCCGGAAGACCAGGGCCCCATGGCGCACCCGGTGCGGCCCTCGGAATACCAGAAGATCGACAACTTCTACACCCTCACTGTCTACGAGAAGGGCTCGGAAATCGTGCGCATGCAGCACGAGCTGCTGGGCGCGGAGGATTTCCGCCGCGCCAGCGATCTCTACTTCGAGCGGTTCGACGGCCAGGCGGTGACCTGCGACGACTTCGTCGCCTGCATGGAAGAGGTGTCCGGCCTGGACCTGAGCCAGTTCAAGCGCTGGTACAGCCAGGCGGGCACGCCGCTGGTGACCGCCTCCGACCGTTTCGCCGACGGCGAATACCAGCTCACGCTGCGCCAGGAAACGCCGCCCACCCCGGGGCAGAGCGACAAGCAGCCGCTGATGATTCCGGTCAAGCTGGCGCTGCTCGACGGCCAGGGCCGCGCGCTGCCGCTGGACGACAGCGGCGCCACCGAAACCGTGGTGATCCTGCGTGACGGCGAGCAGACCTTCCGTTTCCCGGTGGCCACGGACCGCATCCCGACGCCGTCGCTGCTACGCGGCTTCTCGGCGCCGGTGTCGCTGCGCTACCCGTTCAAGGAAGCGCAGCTGATCACGCTGCTGGCCCACGACAGCGACGGCTTCTGCCGCTGGGACGCGGCGCAGCGGCTCTATTTCGCCGCCCTGGCGCGGATCATCGACGACGGCGAGGACGCCGCCGCGCAGCTCGACCGGCTCACCCCGGTGCTGGAGCAGGTGATCCAGCGCGCCGGTGAAGACCCGGCGGAGGCCGCGCTGCTGCTCACCCTGCCCACCGAAACCGCGGTCGGCGACCGGCACACGCCGCTGCGCCCGCAGGCCGTGCACGACGCCCTCAGCGCCCTGCGCGCCGGCCTCGGCGAGGCCCTGGCGGCGTCCTGGTGGCGCCTGGTGGAGGAACTGGCGGAACCGGAATACCGCGCCGACGGCGAGGCCATGGGCAAACGCCGGTTGCGCCAGGTGGCGCTGGGGTACCTGTCCGCCGCCGCCGGCGCCGGCCGTGGCGACCGCGACAAACTGGTGGCGCAGCTGCAGGGCATGCTGGACGCCCCCACCTGCATGACCGAGGAACTGGGCGCCCTGCGCGCCCTGGTGCACAACCAGCTGCCCGGCGCCGAGCCGGCGCTGGCGGCCTTCGCCCAGCGCTGGCGCGACGAGGCCCTGGTGATGGATCAGTGGTTCGCGGTGCAGGCCACGGTGCCCGGCGCCGACACCGTGGCGCGGGCGGAGGGCCTGCTGGCCCACGACGCCTTCGAATGGACGCTGCCCAACCGGGTGCGCGCCGTGGTCGGCACCCTGGTCAACGGCAACCCGTCCGCGTTCCACGCGCCGGACGGCAGCGGCTATGCGTTCTTCGCCCGGGCGCTGAAAAAGCTCGACGGCATCAACCCGCAGATCGCCGCGCGGCTGGCCAACGGCGCCGCCCGCCTGCAGCGCCTGGAGCCGGCCCTGGCCGAACAACTGAGCGCCGCCCTGCGCGAGCTGCGTCCCGCCGCTTCCGCCAACCTGGCCGAGGTCCTCGACCGCATCCTGTAACGTGGTCCCGGCTCCCGGTATAATCCGCGCCGCCAACCGAGGAGCCGCCGCCCATGCTTTACCAGCTTGCCCGTCCCGCCCTGTTCGCCCTGTCCGGGGAGCAGGCCCACGACCTGACTCTCGCCGCGCTGCGCCGGGGCGCCGGCAGGCTCTATCCGGCGCGGGTGCCGGCGCGGCCGGTGCGGGTGATGGGGCTGGATTTCCCCAACCCGGTGGGGTTGGCGGCGGGCCTGGACAAAAACGGCGACTGCATCGACGGCCTGGCGGCGCTGGGCTTCGGCAGCATCGAGGTGGGCACCGTCACCCCGCGCCCCCAGCCGGGCAACCCCAAGCCGCGCCTGTTCCGGCTGCCGCCGGCCGGGGCGCTGATCAACCGCATGGGGTTCAACAACCACGGCGTTGACGCCCTGGTGAACAACGTGCGCGCGGCCCGTTTCCAGGGCGTGCTGGGCATCAACATCGGCAAGAACAAGGACACCCCGGCGGAGCAGGCGGTGGACGACTATCGGCTCTGCCAGGAGAAGGTGCACGGCCTGGCCGGCTACCTGGTGGTCAACGTCTCCTCGCCGAACACCCCCGGCCTGCGCGACCTGCAGCACGGCGACGCCCTGGACCGCCTGCTCGGCACCCTGCGCGAGGCGCAGACCCGCCTGGACCAACAGCGCGGCGTGACCGTGCCGCTGGTGATCAAGATCGCGCCGGACAACAGCGAAGAGGAACTGGCGGCCATGGCGGAGGCGTTCGTGCGCCACGGCATCGACGGCGTCTGCGTGGGCAACACCACCCTGGAACGGCCCGGCGTGGCGCACCTGCGCCACGGCGACGAGCAGGGCGGCCTGAGCGGCGCGCCGCTGAAGCCGATCGCCGACCGGGCCCTGGCCACCATGGCCAAGGCCCTGGACGGCCGCATTCCGATCATCGGGGTGGGGGGTATCAGCGGCGCCGGCGACGCCCTCGATAAGCGACGTCTGGGCGCCTCGCTGGTGCAGGTCTATTCGGGCCTCATTTACCAGGGCCCCGGGCTGGTCGGGGACATTGTCCGCGCCTGGTAGGTTTTTAAAGGTGGCAAAAGAAAAGGGCCCGGGAGGGGCCCTGTGGGGTCGACGCGCGAAGCGCCGGCGCTGATCGAAAACAGGTTTTGTGCAATGTCCTCTTAACGCGAAATAACGATTAGGTGACGTCTTTCAAATTCTGGATGCCGGCCACGCCGACCATGCCTTGTACCTGATTCGTGCGGCCCTCGCGCCAACCGCTCATCCAGTGGGTGCGGGCCTGCAATGCGCCGAAGGGGCAAAAGTCCCTGGGCCTGCCTTGAAATCCGGCCAGGTACCCCCGGCTGTAAGCTCTTTCATCACGACTGCGTTTCTGTCTTTTCATAGACACGATCCTCTTGGCTTGTACGCCTGTTGGCTTATTCGCAGTGCCGCTTTGCCGATTGCGGCGACGGTCAGTAAGCTGCGGCCCCCCGGTCACCTTTTCGAAGGGCCACGCTTTGAGTATGTGAAAGGGGGAAGAGGGTGTCGAATAACATGTCGCCATAATGGTGGCGCCGTTTAAGCGTGTGACGAATAATGGTCCAACCGATGAATTTTTCATTTCCGTCTTTAAAACAGGCACTTGCAGGGCAAAACCCATGGATTTCGTAATTACCTGTCTGCCCGGCCTGGGCCCCTTGCTCGCCGACGAGCTCACTGAGTTGGGCATCTCGGTAACAGATCCGGGTAACGCCCATGTGGGGATTCAGGGTCTGCAGCAGGACGCCCTGCGGGCCTGCCTGTGGTCGCGCCTGGCGGAGCGGGTGCTGGTGCCGCTGGCGGAACTGGACGTGACCCCGGACCAGGCGCCGGAGCGGCTGGCGGCGGCGGTGGACTGGCGGGCCCTGGTGCCACCGGGCGTGGACCTGCATCTTAGCCTGGACCACGGCAAGGGCGTGCGCGGCGACAGCCGCGTCAGCGGCAAGCGGCTGCTGCGTGCCTTGCCGCCGGAGATCGGCCAGGCCCGGCGCGAGGAGGGCGCCTGCGCGGTGCGCGCCCGGCTGGACGAAAACAGCGCCCGCCTGTGGCTGGACCTGGCCGGCACGCCGCTGCACCGGCGCGGTTACCGGCTGGCCGGCGGCCGGGCGCCGCTGCGCGAGAATCTGGCGGCGGCGCTGCTGCGCGCCGGCGGCTGGCACCGCGAGGAGCGGCCGGCGGCGTTGCTGGATCCGTTCTGCGGCAGCGGCACCCTGGTGATCGAGGCGGCCTGGATGGCCGCCGGCGTGGCGCCCGGCGCGCTGCGCCGCGAGTACGGCTTCCAGGCCTGGCGCGGCTGCCGCAAGCCGCTCTGGGAAGAGGCCCTGCGCGAAGCCGCCGCCAGCCTGGAGGGCGGGCTCAAGGGCCTGCCGTCGCTGAAGGGCTTCGACGCCGACCCGGACACCATTCAGTACGCGCTGCACAACGCCGAGCGCGCCGGGGTGCGCCGGCTGGTGCATTTCGAGCGGCGCGAGCTGGGCGCCCTGCGCGGCCGGGACTTCGCCGACCAGGGGCTGCTGGCCACCAACCCGCCCTGGGGCGAACGGCTGGACGAGCAGACCAGCGCCGCCTGGCTGTACGCCGGCCTGGGCCGCATCCTCGGCGAGAAGGCGCCGGCCTGGACCGCGGTGATGCTGGGCGCAGACGTGGCCGCGCTGGACCGCTCCGGCATGGACATGACCCAGCAGTGGAAGGTGCGCAACGGCGCGTTGAACAATTTTATCCGCGTCAGCCGGCCGCGCCCGCCGGCGCCGCAGCCGCCGCTGCAGGTCGGCGACGCGCCCGGTTTCGAGCTGCCGGAACCCGCCATGCCGCTGTTCAACCGTCTGCGCAAGAACGGCAAGCACCTGCGCCGCTGGCTGGAGCGCGAGGACATTCAGGCCTACCGCCTCTACGACCGGGACCTGCCGGAGTTCAATGTGGCGGTGGACGTGTACGGCGATCAGGCGCTGGTGCAGGAGTTCAAGGCGCCCAAGACCGTCGACGAGGACAAGGCGAAACAGCGCCGCCAGTGGGCGGTGAGCGCGGTGCGCGCGGCCCTGGGCGTGCACCGCGAGCAGGTGCACCTGCGCACCCGCGAGCGGCAGAAGGGCAACCGCCAGTATCAGAAACTGGACGGCCAGGGCCAGTACCGGGTGGTCCGCGAGGGTCAGGCGCGCCTGCTGGTGAACCTGAACGACTATCTGGACACCGGCCTGTTCCTGGACCACCGCCCGCTGCGGCTGCGGCTCGCCGAGGAGTGCGCCGGCAAGCGCTTCCTCAACCTGTTCGCCTACACCGGCGCGGCCAGCGTGCAGGCGCTGGTGGGCGGCGCCCGCCGCGCGGTGACGGTGGACGCCTCACGCCGCTACCTGGACTGGGCCGCCTGCAACCTGGCGGTGAACGGCTTCTCCAGCGAGGCCCACCCGCTGGTGCGCGCCGATGCCATGGCCTGGCTGGAGGACTGCCAGGAGCAGTTCGACGTGGTGTTCTGCGATCCGCCCACCTTCTCCAACAACAAGTCGCGCCAGGACTTCGTGGTCCAGGAGCACCACGGCGAGCTGATCCGGCGCATCATGAAGCGCCTGGAGCCCGGCGGCGTGCTCTACTTTTCCTGCAACTTCCGCCGCTTCGAGCTGGAGGAGAGCATCGCCCGCTGGTATCAGGTGGAAGACCTGACCGCCTGGAGCCTGCCGGAGGACTTCCGCCGCAACAGCGCCATTCACCACTGCTACGCGATCCGACACGGAACCCTTTGATGACCGTCGTGCTATACACCACCCTGGGCTGCCACCTGTGCGACGAGGCCCGCGACCTGCTGCTCACCGTGAACCCGCAAATCGATATTCACGCGGTGGATATCGCCGAGGACGATACCCTTATCGCGGAGTACGGCGAGCGTATCCCGGTGCTGCGCCACGGCGACCGCGAGCTCGCCTGGCCGTTCGGGTTGCTCGACATTCAGGCGCTGCTTTCGGAGTAAAGATGGAAAAGATTACCGTTAAGAAACTCAACGGACGGCACGTGGAAAAGGTGCTGCTGCGGTCCGTGACGCTGTCGATCTGCATCGTGCAGGTGGAGATCGACGGCGTGAGCTACCACGTGGTGGACGAGAAAGGCCAGATCGTGCGCTTTAACGGCGCCGAGCACGCCAACAACGTGCTCGGCAAGATGACCACCGACAAGGCGGTACTGGTGCACAACTCGCCCTACGCGGAAATGGCCGGCCAGCCCGAAGACGGCCCGCAACCCGCCCTGGAGGTCGACTTCAACTGGCGCGCGGAAAAAGCCTGAGGGTATACAACCTCAAACCCGCCCGAGAAAAGCGCGGGTATTGGCAAAGGTACGCGCCGCCAAGTCTGCTTCACTCTCGCCGCGCAGACCGGCGACGCGCCGCCCGATCCAGGGCAGATAGCAGGGCTCATTGCGGCGCTTGCGCGGTGGCTTCTCCGGCAGATCCCGGGGCAGCAGATAGGGCGCGTCGGTTTCCAGCAGCAGGCGGTCGCCGGGAATCTCCGGCACCAGCTCCGCCAGGGCGCCACCGCGCCGCTCATCGCACACCCAGCCGGTGATGCCGATGTGGCAATCCAGATCCAGGTAGTCGAACAGGGCCTCGCGCTGATCGGTGAAGCAGTGCACCACGGCGGCGGGCAGCTTGTGCCGCCAGGCTTTCAGAATCGGCAGGAAACGGTGGTGGGCGTCGCGCTGATGCAGGAACACCGGCTTGCCGGCCTCGGCGGCCAGCGCCAGCTGTGCCTCGAAGGCGCTTTCCTGGTCGTCCCGGGGCGAGAAGTCGCGGTTGAAGTCCAGGCCCATCTCCCCGGCCGCCGCCACCTCGGGGTGCGCCAGCAGGCCGGCCAGCGCGTGGCCGGCCTCGGCGTCGAAAAAGCGGGCGTTGTGCGGGTGAATGCCGGCGGTGGCGAACAGGGCCGGGCCGGCGTCGGCCCATTGCCGGCACAGCGCCACGGCGGCTTCCGACTCCGGCACACTGGTGCCGGTGAGCAACATCAGGGCCACGCCGCTGTCGGCGGCGCGGGCCAGCACCTGTTCACTGTCTTCGGCGAACTGCTTGTCGCCAAGATTGACGCCGATGTCCGCCCAGCGCGGGCCGTGCTCCGGCATGCCGCTCATCCGTGGCTGGGCTGGGGTTGTCCAAGGCGCGCGTTGAGGCGCTCGCGCAGGTCTTCCACCCGGCGCCGGTTGGCGCCCAGGTCCCAGTAACCGATGCGCGAGGCGGAGCGCACGTCGATCAGACCGTCGTCGTGCACGTACAGGGTCACATCATCAACGAACCGCAGAATCCGGCTGGTGAAGCGGGCCTGAATGCGGGCCGGACCGATCCGCTCGTAGGCCACCCGGGGCAGGGTGTCGAGCACCTCTTCCAGCATCGCCAGGCTGTCGGCGCGGTTGCCGGCGCCGGGCAGCGGCGCCACCCGGTGACGTTCGTCCTCGGCAAGGCTCGACACGCAATTCGGCGCGGACGGGCAGGGGGCAAGCAAACGGGTGTCCGACATACGGTTCTGTCTCTCACTACTCTCGTTACTGGCGTCGTCGCCGGCGCCGGCGTTGCCCTGGCAGGCGGCCAGAGCGATGCCCAGCAACAGGGTTGCCAAAAGGCGGTTAACGGTGTCAATGCGCATTGGGATCACGGATCAGACCCACGAAAATACCCTCGATCATCAGCTCGTCGGCGGCCACGCGGATCGGCGCGTAGGCGTCGTTGGCCGGCAGCAGCGTGGCGCTGGAACGATTTAGTTTAAGGGTTTTCACCGTGACTTCATCGTCAATGCGCGCCACCACGATCTCGCCGGACCGGGCGGTCTGGCTTTTGCGAACCGCGATCAGGTCACCGTCGAAAATGCCGGCTTCGATCATGCTATCGCCCTGGACCTTGAGAAGATAGGTGGGGCGCTGGCGAAACAGCCCCTGGGGCACCGGCACGGTGCGCTCCACGTTTTCGATCGCCTCGATCGGCGTACCGGCGGCGACCTTGCCCACCACCGGCACCTCATCGCCCATCTCCAGGGCCAGATCGAGAAGCTGGATGCCCCGCGAGCGGTCGCCGTGCAGGCGGATGTAGCCCTTGCGCTCCAGGGCGCGCAGGTGGTCGGACGCGGCGTTCTTCGATTGAAAGCCCATGCGTTCGGCGATTTCAGCCCGGGTCGGGGCCATGCCGGTCTCCATCTGGGACGCACGAATGCAATCGAGAACCTGCTGTTGGCGTGCGGTTAATGCGATGCTCATGTCGGCCTCCTCGGGCACGGTTCCGCTGTTACGTACACTGATAATACGGACAGTGTAATATGTCCAGTGGTTTTTTGCACCGTGCGAGTGAATACGGCCTGTTCGGCGGTGGCAATCCGGGAAACGTTCGGGCTAGGATGAGGCCGCCATACACGGGGAAGAGGGGAGACATGAAGCACGCCCAATGGCAGGAATCGGATCACGCGCGGGTGGAGGCACTGCTTTCCGGCGTGCCGTTTTTCAATGAGGTGGCGCGTGACGACGCGGACCAGCGGGCGCTGCTTCTGGCGCGCACGGAAATCATCGAGGCCGGCCCCGGCGACCGGGTGATCCGCGCCGGGGAAGTGGAATCGTCACTGTACTTTCTGCTGCGCGGCCAGCTGGTGGTGCAGGGCGAGAGCGCCGACGGCGCACCCTCGGCGGTGCTGTATTACGTGTCCCCGGGCGAGGTGTTCGGGACGCTGTCCATGCTGCTGGGCACCGCCCGCAGCGCCACCATCCGCGTGGCGGACGCCGCCCGCGAGGCGGTGATGGCGAAGCTGGAATTCACCGATTTCGACCGCCCCGACTCGCCCTACACGCTGGCCACCCGGCTGGCGTTCTTCCATATGCTGGTGCATCAGATCCGCTGGGCGGTGGAAGTGCAGCGGATGCAGGCGCCGGACCAGGAGCTGGTGGCGGCGCTGCGCAAGGTGCCGATCTTCACCGGCCCCCGGGACAGCGACGAAGAGCTGGCCGCGCTCAAAACGCAAGCCCGCGAACTCGCCGGGCTGCTTTACAGGTGGAACACTAAGCCGCCCAGCGCCACTGGTAACGCCCAACTCACCTAATGGCACCCTGTGGGAGCGGGCCTTGCCCGCGAAAGGGCGCCGCCAGGCCGCCCGGCAGGATACCAGAGACCCTGTTGGCGGCTTCATAGAAAAGCCTCTGGAATCCCGCCGGCAAGCTCCGCTTGCCTTTCGCGGGCGGGGCCCGCTCCCACAGTTTCCGCTAGCTTTCCTTCTTGCGCTTGTCCATTTTCACGGCGAGCACGTCGCAGTGGGCGCCGGGCACCAGGCCGCGCGCGGTGGAGCCGAGCAGCAGGGCCAGGCCACTGCGGGTGTGGCTGCCAACCACGATCAGATCGGCGCCGATGTCGTCGGCCTTGTCGAGGATGGTTTTTTCGATCGACCCCAGTTCCACATGGATGCGGCTTTCCGGAATCCGGTAGTGGCCGGCGTATTCCAGCGCCGTGTCGCGGGCCTGCTTGACCAGGCCGCTTTGCAGGTCGGTGACGTCCATCGGCACGTCGGCGCCGTAGGCCAGCGCCAGCGGTTCGATCACGTGGATCAGGTGTAATTCCCCGTCGGTGCCTTCCTGGACCCCCGCCGCACGGGACAGAACCTCGGCGGATTCGTCGCTGCAATCAATCGCCACCAGTACCTTTCGATAGGGTGAGGTCATGGTGTTCTCCCTTAACCGGCAGAGGTTGTTTTCAGTACCTTCACGCCGAGTATAGCCTTCTCGGCGGGCTCTGCCAGCCCACCGTGAAAGGCGCCGCGACGCCATGGCCGGCGCGGCCTGGAGGGCTTCCGGGCGGCGTCGCCGGCGACCCCGGTGCTTGACCGGACGATACCGGCGCTGTCTAAATAGGCGCCCGCCGGGGTCCGCAAAGGCCCCGGCCCGACCTCTGAGGCGTGTCCTGCCCGGCGAATTTTCACCGCCGTGGCGGTCAGGCCTCAGAGGTTTCTTATGACGCAGCTTCTCATGATCGGGTGAGCAACGAATGGGTAAATCCCTTGTAATCGTGGAATCGCCGGCCAAGGCCAAGACCATTAATCGCTATCTGGGCGATGATTTCGTGGTCAAATCCAGTGTCGGCCATGTGCGTGACCTGCCGGTAAGCGGCGGCGCCAAGACCAGTACCCCCAAGGAGCGGGCCAAGGAAGCGGCCTATACCCGCTCACTGCCGAAGGAGGAGCGCGAAGCCTATAAAAAGAAGAAGGCCCGCGCGCAGCTGATCAACCGCATGGGCGTGGACCCGGACCACGGCTGGCAGGCGCAGTATCAGATCCTGCCGGGCAAGGAAAAGGTGATCGACGAGCTCAAGCGGCTCGCCAGCAGCGCCGACCGCATCTACCTCGCCACTGACTTGGACCGCGAAGGGGAGGCGATCGCCTGGCACCTGCGGGAAGTGATCGGCGGCGACGACCAGCGCTTCGACCGGGTGGTGTTCAACGAGATCACCAAGAAAGCGATCCAGGCCGCCTTCGAGGAGCCGGGCAAGCTCGACATGAGCCGGGTGGAAGCCCAGCAGGCGCGCCGTTTCCTGGACCGGGTGGTGGGCTTCATGATCTCGCCGCTGCTGTGGGAGAAGATCGCCCGCGGCCTGTCCGCCGGCCGGGTGCAATCGGTGGCGGTGGAGCTGGTGGTGGAGCGCGAGCGGGAAATCCGCGCCTTCACCCCGGAAGAGTACTGGGAGCTGCACGCCGACACCCATAACGCGGCCAACGCGGCGGACGCCATCCGCATGCAGGTGGCCCGTTACCGGGGCGAGAACTTCCGCCCCAACAACGGCGACGACGCGGAGAAGCACCGCGCCGCCCTGGTGGCCGCGGGCAAGCTCACCATCAGTCAGCGCGAGGAGCGCCCGACCCGCTCCAAGGCGCCGCCTCCCTTTATTACCTCCACCCTGCAGCAGGCCGCCAGCACGCGCCTGGGCTTCGGGGTGAAGAAGACCATGATGATGGCCCAGCGCCTCTATGAGGCCGGCCACATCACCTATATGCGTACCGATTCCACCAACCTGAGCGCGGATGCGGTCAACGACTGCCGCGCCTGGATCAGCGACCAATTGGGCGATAAGTACCTGCCCGAGCAGCCGCTGCGGTACTCCAACCGCGACGGCGCCCAGGAAGCCCACGAGGCGATCCGCCCCTCGGACGTGAAGCGCGACGCCAGCAACCTCAAGGACATGGAGCGCGACGCCCAGCGCCTTTACGAGCTGATCCGCCGCCAGTTCATCGCCTGCCAGATGCCGCCGGCGGAGTACCTGAGCACCACCATCACCGCCGAGGCCGACGGCTACGAGCTCAAGGCCCGGGGCCGCATCGTCAAGTTCGACGGCTGGACCCGCATCCAGCCCCAGGCGTCGCGCAAGGGCGCCGAGGACACCGTGCTGCCCGATCTCAAGCAGGGCGACGTGCTCGATATCGATCAGGTGGACGCCAACCAGCACTTCACCAAGCCGCCGGCGCGCTACACCGAAGCCAGCCTGGTGAAGGAACTGGAGAAGCGCGGCATCGGCCGGCCCTCCACCTACGCCTCGATTATTTCCACCATCCAGGACCGGGGGTACGTCCGTCAGGACAACCGCCGTTTCTACGCGGAGAAGATGGGCGACATCGTCACCGACCGGTTGGCGGAAAGCTTCCCCGACCTGATGGACTACAACTTCACCGCCCAGATGGAGGAAACCCTGGATCAGATCGCCGAGGGCAAGCGCGGCTGGCGCGACGTGCTCGACGAGTTCTACCGGGACTTCCTGGCCAAGCTGGAAGCGGCCCAGGGCGAGGGCAGCGGCAAGCAGGCCAAGGGCGGCATGCGCGCCAACCTGCCCACCGACACCGACATCGAGTGCCCCAAATGCGGGCGCCCGATGCAGATCCGCACCGGTTCCACCGGCGTGTTCCTGGGGTGCTCGGGCTACAGCCTGCCGCCCAAGGAGCGCTGCACCGCCACCCTCAACCTGCTGCCCGGCGAAGAGGCGGTGCGCGCCGACGACGAGGAAGCGGAAACCCAGGAGCTGCGCCGCAAGAAACGCTGTCCCAAGTGCGGCACGGCGATGGAAAACTACCTGATCGACGAAAAGCGCAAGCTGCACATCTGCGGCAACAACCCGGACTGCGACGGCTACGTGGTGGAGAAGGGCGAATTCCGCATCAAGGGCTACGACGGCCCGACACTGGAATGTGAAAAGTGCGGCAGCGAAATGCAGCTGCGCACCGGCCGCTTCGGCAAGTTCTTCAAGTGCACCAATGACGACTGCGGCAACACCCGCAAGCTGCTCAAGAACGGCGAGCCGGCGCCGCCGCGCGCCGACCCGGTGCCCATGCCGCACCTCAAGTGCGAGAAGGTGGACGACCACTACCTGCTGCGCGACGGCGCCTCCGGCCTGTTCCTGGCCGCCAGCCAGTTTCCCAAGAACCGGGAAACCCGCGCGCCGCTGGTGGAAGAGGTGCAGTCGGTCGCCAAGGAACTGGACCCCAAGCACAAGTATCTCGCCGAGGCCCCCGCCGAGGACGCCAAAGGTCGCAAGGCGGTACTGCGCTACAGCCGCAAGGCCAAGGAGCAGTACGTGATGACCGAGGAGGACGGCAAGCCCACCGGCTGGTACGCCTTCTACCGCGACGGCGCCTGGGAAGTGGAAGAGAAAAAGACCGCGCCCAAGAAAAAAGCCGCCAAGAAAAAGGCAGCGAAGAAAAAAGCCCCGGCCAAAAAGAAGGCCGCCGCCAGGAAATAACGTCGTAGGAGCTTGCTCGCAAGCGAAAGGCCGGCAACCGTCGGCCTGCAGTCTTCCAGAGAGCGATTGATCATGTCCCGAATGGTTCGAGAAAGCGAAGTGAGCGGCCTGCGCGAGCGGCTGTTCTTCGCCCGCAGTCTGCTCAAGCAGCTGTACGGCGACGAAAGCGCCGCCGTGGGCCAGCGCCTGGCGTTGCGCGGCGCGGTGGTGTTTCATTTGTATTCAGTGCTGGTGGGGCTGGCCCGGCAGGCGGCCAAGAACTATCAGGTGGCCGGCTACGAGGATCTGATCAGCCTGGCGGCCCTGGAGCAGGCGTTTCAGCGCGCCGAGGTGCGCGCCCAGGAAATCCAGGTGCTGGCGTCGGCGCGGGCGGACCGCGCGGATCTGGTGTTCTGGCTGGACCAGGAAATCCGCGCCGCGGTGGGCGCCGCCGGGCTGGCCCGCCGGCCCACGCCGCCGGGTGAAGGCAATGATCTGGCGATGCGCGCCGAGGACCCCTACGCGCCGCTCGCCTACGGCGATCTCGAACGTCTGGAACAGGCCGCGCGCCGTGTTGAGGAACTGATCGAGCATTGCGGCGCCTATATGGAAGAATGGTAGGAAATCACTGAATGGAAACGCCGATGTTTTTGCTTATCGTTTTTGCCCTGGTCGCCATCGGGTTTTCGTTCCTGTGCTCAATTCTGGAAGCCGCCCTGCTGTCGATCACCCCCAGCTATATCGCCGGCCTCAAGGGTGAGCGGCCCAAGCTGTTCGAGAAGCTGCGCAAGCTCAAGGACGACATCGACGACCCGCTGGCGGCGATCCTCACCCTCAACACCATCGCCCACACCGCCGGCGCCACCGGGGTCGGTGCCCAGGTGGCGGTGATCTTCGGCGAGGCCTATCTGGGCGCGGCGTCGGCGGTGATGACGCTGGCCATCCTGATTCTCTCCGAGATCATTCCCAAGACCATCGGCGCCAAGTTCTGGCGCACCCTGGCGCCCGTGCTGCCGCCGGTGCTGAACCTGATGATTCTGGTGCTCAAGCCGTTCGTGTGGCTGTCCAAGATCGTCACCCGGCAGATCGGCGCCGGCGAGCCGGACACCGATATCCGCGCCGAGCTCAAGGCAATGGCGGCCATCGGCCGCGATCAGCAGGCCCTGGACGAGGACGAGCAGCGGGTGATCACCAATGTGCTCAACCTCCACGAGATCAAGGTGGAGAAGGTGATGACCCCGCGCACCGTGGTGCGCTCGCTGGGCCCGGACGAAAGCGTGGCCGACGTGCGCCAGCGCCTGGCCGGCTCGCCGTTTTCCCGCTTCCCGGTGATCAACGAACACGACGAAGCGGTCGGCTACGTGCACAAGAGCGACCTGCTGGAAGTGGAGGGCGACCGCAAGGTCAGTGAGCTGGCCCGTGGCATGGCGCCGTTCCGCGCCACCATGAATATTGAATACGTGTTCGGCGAAATGCTGCGCGAGCGCCAGCACCTGGGCATGGTCTATGACGACCTGGGCACCTGGGTGGGGTTGATCACCATGGAAGACATTATCGAGACCCTGTTGGGGCACGAGATCATGGATGAGACCGATAACGTGTCCAATCTGCGGCGGTATGCGAAGCAGCGCTGGAGCCGGCGGTTGAAGAAGCGCGTTAGTCAGGACTAGTGACGTCTCTGGTATCCTGCCGGGCGCTTTGCGCCCTTTCGCGGGCTGGGCCCGCTCCTACAATTGACCTGTGGGGCCTCAAACGCTAGTTTAAAACGTCTGTTTCCAGGCGTGAGGCCGGCATGCCCCAATCCGATACCGTGCAGCGCATTCTTGATGCGGCGGAAGTTCTGTTCGCCCAGAAGGGGTTCGCCGAGACCAGCCTGCGCGCCATCACCAGCCGGGCCGGCGTCAATCTGGCGGCGGTCAATTACCACTTCGGTTCCAAGGAAGCGCTGATCCAGGCGGTGTTCGAGCGCTATCTGACGCCGTTCTGCCAGGCCCTGGACGCCAAGCTCGAGGAACTGGAAGGCGAAACCCGCAGCGGTGGCGAAGTGCCCCTGGAGAAGCTGTTCACCGTGGCCTCGCGGCTGGCGCTGGGCTCCCACGGCGACGAACCACGCCGGGCGATGATCTTCTTCCGCCTCTCCGGGCAGGCCTACAGCCAGCCGCAGGACCACCTGCGTGCCTGGCTGCGCGAACATTACGGCCCGGTGTTCCGCCGCTTCCTGGCCCTGCTGCGCCGGGCGGTGCCCGACGTGCCGCCGATGGAGCTGTTCTGGCGGGTGCACTTCAGCCTGGGCGCCGTGATCTTCACCCTGTCCGGCATGGAATCGCTGCAGGCGATCAGCAAGAAAGACTTCAACCAGAGCGTCACCGCCGCCCACATCACCCAGCAGCTCCTACCCTTCGTGGTCGGCGGCATCCAGGGATAGTGGACAGTGGACAGTTGATAGTTGACAGTTAAAACCCAAATTACGGGGCCGTGTTTTGATTTTCGCTGTCAATTATCAACTATCCATTGTCAACTGAACCCATGCCTATTCTCGTGTCGCTCAGCGATCAAACCCTGACTCTGGAAAGCCCTGAAGACACGCTGCGGTTTCCGGTGTCCACCGCCGCCGTGGGCGCCGGTGAGCGCCACGGCAGCGGCGCCACGCCGCGCGGCCGGCATCTGGTGCGGGCCCGCTTCGGCGCCGGTTTGCCGGCGGGCGCGGTGTTCGCGGGCCGTCGCTTTCACGGCGAGCTTTACGACCCGGAGCGGGCACGGGAAGCCCCGGAACGGGACTGGATTCTCAGCCGCATTCTGTGGCTCGGCGGTCTGCAGCCGGGTCTCAATCAGGGCGGCGACGTGGATAGTTTCCGCCGCTTTATTTATATTCACGGCACGCCGGACGACCAGCCCATGGGCGAGCCGGCTTCGCATGGCTGCATCCGCATGCGCAACACGGATGTGATCACTCTTTTTGAACGGGTACCGGTGGCCACGCCGGTGACCATCGTCGAGTAAGACACCCCGCTTATGTCGAACCAAACCGATACCCAGCCGCTGCTGATGCTGGACCTGGAAGGCCTTACCGTAACGGCGGAAGAGCAGGAGTTGCTGCGTCACCCGGCGGTGGGCGGCCTGATTCTGTTCAGCCGCAACTACCAGGAACCGGACCAGCTTTACGAGCTGATTCACCAAGTGCGGGCGGCGCGCCCGGACCTGCTGATCGCCGTGGACCAGGAGGGCGGCCGGGTGCAGCGTTTCCGCACCGAGTTCACCCGCCTGCCGCCGATGGCGGCGCTGGGCCGTTACCACGGGCGCGATCCCGAAGCCGCTTGCCACGCCGCCGACCTGCTCGGCGAACTGATGGCGGACGAGCTGCGCGCCTACGACATCGACATCAGTTTCGCGCCGGTGCTGGATCTGGATTTCGGCACCAGCAGCGTGATTGGCGACCGCAGCTTCAACGCCGATCCGCACGCGGTCACCGAACTGGCCGGCGCCTTTATCGACGGCATGGCCCGCGCCGGCATGGCCGCCACCGGCAAGCACTTTCCCGGCCACGGCCACGTGGCGGCGGACTCCCATCTGGAGCTGCCGGAAGACCCGCGTACCTGGGAACAGCTGCACGACGACCTGGTGCCGTTCAAGGCGCTGGCGCCGCGTCTGGACGGCATCATGCCCGCCCATGTCCGTTACCAGGCGGTGGACGCCGAGCCGGCGGGTTTTTCCCGCCACTGGCTGGGCAAGGTGCTGCGCGGTGACTGCGGCTACCGCGGTGTGATCTTCTCCGACGATCTGGGCATGGCCGGCGCCGCCGGTGCCGGAGACTTTTCCCAGCGCGCCCAGGCCGCCCTGGGGGCGGGTTGCGACATGGTGCTGGTGTGCAACGACCGCCCCGGCGCCGTGGCCGTGGCGCAATGGCTGGAAGGCCGCCGCTTCGAGCACCGGGTCGGCGCCGCCGCCCTGCGCGGCAAGCCCCGCGCCCCCATGCATCTGAGCCGCCGCCGGCAGGCCGGCGACGTGGCCGACCTGCTTAATAAGGACCTGTAATGAACTGGGAAGCGCTGACCGACTGGCGACAACTTCTGGTGTGGCCCGGGCCGGACACCGAAACCGCGTTGTGGGTGACTCAGGTCTTCGCCGTGGTGCTGTGCACCGTCACCGTCAACTTCATCCTGATGCGGGTGATCGACATCGTGGATCACTTCAGCCGCGAAACCCACAACCTGTGGGACGACGCCCTGCTGGATTCCCTGCGCATTCCGATCCGCCTGCTGATCTGGGTGGTGGGCCTGTCGGTGGCCGCGGAAATGATGCAGGCGGTGTCCGAGGCGGCGGTGTTCGATTACGTCGGCGACGCCCGCCGCGTGGCGTTCATCCTTATCGTCGCGCTGTTCCTGACCAAGCTGGTCGGCAACGTGGAAAAAAACCTGATCGACCCCGATCGCATGCGCAACCCCATGGATCAGACCACCGCCTCGGCGGTGGGCAAGCTGCTGCGCATTTCGGTGTTGATCACCGCCTTTCTGATCATTCTGCAGACGCTCGGTTACAGCATCTCCGGGGTGCTGGCGTTCGGCGGCCTGGGCGGCATGGCGGTGGCGTTCGCCGCCAAGGATCTGCTCGCCAACTTTTTCGGCGGTGCCATGGTGTACATGGACAAGCCGTTCAAAGTGGGCGAGTGGGTGCGCTCGCCGGACCGCAGCATCGAAGGCACGGTGGAGCACATCGGCTGGCGCCTGACGCGCATCCGCACCTTCGACCAGCGGCCGCTGTACGTGCCCAACGCCATGTTCACCACGGTGATCCTGGAAAACCCGTCGCGCATGCTCAACCGCCGTATCAACGAGAAGGTGGGCATCCGCTTCGACGACTGGGAGAAGATGCCCGCCATCGTCGACGCGGTGCGCGAGATGGCCAAGAAGCACAAGGATCTGGAAACCGAACACCGCACCCTGATCGTCAACTTCGACAGCTACGGCGCGTCGCACATTGAATTCTTTATCTACACCTTCACCAAGACCACGGACTGGGTCACCTACCATGAAATCAAACAGGACGTGCTGATGCGCATCATGGCCATTGTCCATGAGCACGGCGCCGAGTTCGCCTTCCCCAGCCGCACGCTGTACATGGCGGCCAACGATGAAGGGGACGAGGAATTCGAGGACGACGAGGACGAGGTCGCCGAAGGGCGCGCCGCGCAACGCCGTTCGCGCCGCCGCAGCCGCAACCGTCGCGACCGTAACCAGACCTGGAAAGGCGACCAGGACCAATCCGAGGAGGACGCCGATGGCGACTGAAATGGCCACTGAACTGAAGCAAGAACTGATGCGCGTGCGCCGCGAAGCCCGCGAGCTGTATTCCCGCGACCAGGTGGAAGAGGCGGTGGCCAAGGTGGCGATCAAGCTGGCCGAGGACTATTCCGAGCGCTTCCCGGTGTTCGTCACCATCATGAACGGCGGCCTGGTGTTCGCCGGCCAGTTGCTCACCCGTCTGGACATTCCGCTGGAGGTGGACTACCTGCACGCCAGCCGCTACCTGGGCGAGACCAGCGGCGGCGATGTGCAGTGGATCGTTACCCCCACCGCCAATCTGGAAGGCCGCGACGTGGTGATTCTGGACGACATTCTGGACGTGGGCTCCACGCTGCTGTCGATCATCGAGGCCTGCAAGGCGCAGGGCGCCGCCAGCGTGAAAACCTGCGTGCTGGTGGACAAGGTGCACGACCGCAAGGCGCAACCCGGCCTGAAAGCCGACTACACCGCCCTGGAAGCGGAAGACCTCTACCTGTTCGGCATGGGCATGGACTACAAAGGTTACTGGCGTAACGCGCCGGGTATCTTCGCGGTGGAGGAGGCCTGAGGTGCTGGCATTTATCGGCGGTACCGGTCTCACCCGAATGGACGACCTCGAGATTCGTCACCGGCACGATATCGAGACCCGCTACGGCAAGCCCTCGGCGCCGGTGGCGGAAGGCGAGCTCAACGGTGTGCCGGTGCTGTTCCTGGCCCGCCACGGCGACCCCCATGTGTGGCTGCCGCACCAGGTGAACTACCGGGCCAACATGCAGGCCCTAAAGGACGCCGGCGCCACCGCCATCGTGGCGGTCAACGCGGTGGGCGGCATCACCGCCCCGGCCGGCGCCCTGGTGTTGCCCGAGCAGATCATCGACTACACCTGGGGCCGCGACAGCACCCTGTTCGACGACCCGAACGACCCGCTGGTGCACGTGGACTTCAGCTGGCCGTTCGACCCGGTGCTGCGCCGCCGGCTGCGCGGTGCGTTGGAGCGCGCCGGCCTGCAATGGGTGGACGGCGGCTGCTACGCCGCCACCCAGGGGCCGCGCCTGGAAACCGCCGCCGAGATCCTGCGCCTGGAGCGCGACGGCTGCGACATCGTCGGCATGACCGGCATGCCGGAAGCGGTGCTCGCCCGCGAGCTGGAAATACCTTATGCGATGTTGTCGCTGGTAGTGAACCCGGCCGCCGGCAAAGCCAACCGGGAAATCACCATGGCGGAAATCGAAGCGGTGCTGCACACCGGCATGGCCGACGTCCGCACTGCCCTCGCCACCCTCGCCAAAGCCGGCTAATCGCCATTGTTTGTGGGAGCGGGCCCTGCCCGCGAAAGGGGCGAAGCCCCGGCAGGATTCCAGAGACCTGTCTAACCGCAGCAGCAGGGAGAAAGCATGCAGCACTATGATGTCGTAATTATCGGCGCGGGCGCGGCGGGTTTGATGTGCGCCGCCAGCGCCGGTTACCGCGGCCGCTCGGTGCTGGTGCTGGACCACGCCAACAAGGCCGGCAAGAAGATCCTGATGTCCGGCGGCGGGCGCTGCAATTTCACCAACCTGAACACCACGCCGGACCATTTCGTGTCCGCCAACCCGCACTTCTGCAAGTCGGCGCTCAACCGCTACAGCCCCTGGCATTTCGTGGAAATGGTGGAGCGCCACGGCGTCGGCCATGTGGAAAAGGCGCCGGGCCAGTTGTTCTGTGACAGCTCCAGCAAGGCGATTCTTCAGGTGCTGCTCACCGAATGCGAGTGGGCCGGCGCCGAAGTGCGTTTGAACACCGCCGTGACCCATATCAACGACCGGCCCGTGGGGGAGGGCGCCGCCGGCGGCCCGCCGGAGACGGACGCGGACGAGCGCGGCTTTCGCCTGCGCACCGGCAGCGGCGAGATTCGCTGCGAGCGCCTGGTGATCGCCGCCGGCGGCCTGTCCATCCCCACCCTGGGCGCCAGTGCCTTCGCCTACCGGGTGGCGGAGCAGTTCGGCCTGAAGGTGCTGCCCACCCGTGCCGGGCTGGTGCCGTTCACGTTGCAGCCCGCCGACAAGGCGTGGCTGGCGGAACTCAGCGGGGTCAGCGCGGAGGTGCGCGCGGAAGCCGGCGGCCGCGCCTTCGCGGAGCCCCTGTTGATCACCCACCGGGGGCTCTCCGGCCCAGCCATGTTGCAGGTGTCCAGTTTCTGGACGCCGGGGGACGCGGTGACCGTGGACTGGTTGCCGGCCCTGGCGGACCCGCTGGCGGCGCTGCGTCAGGCCCGGCACGAACAGCCCGGGACCGGCGTGGAGAAATGGCTGCGCGGCTTCTTCTCGCAGCGCCTGGCCGGCGCCCTGGCGGCGCACTTCGGCTGGTCCGGGCCGTTGCAGCATTACAGCAACGAGGCGCTGGCGGAGATCGCCTCGGTATTGAAAGGCTGGCGTTTCAAACCCTCCGGAACGGAAGGCTACCGCACCGCCGAGGTGACCCTGGGCGGGGTGGACACGGACAGTGTGTCTTCCAAGACCTTCGAAGTGAAAAGCGTGCCCGGCCTCTACTTTATCGGCGAGGCGCTGGACGTCACCGGCGAGCTGGGCGGCTTTAATTTCCAGTGGGCCTGGGCCAGCGGCTGGTGCGCCGGCCAGGCGCTGTAAGGGCGCTAACTTTATCCTCCCAAAGTATTAATCCTTTCGGTCTGTTTTCCCTGTGGTCGTCATCAACGCGTGAAACTTTTTAGACCTCTTTGTTAAACGGCATGTTCGCGCGGTGAATAACTGTCGTGATGTGGTAAGACCCGGCACTGCCTTCATGACGTCCCTCTTGTCCGCGGCGCACAATTCCGCCTGAGAAGACGTATACATCGCGTCTCATTGAATGGTTTTGAACAACTCAGGTTTGAATAACAACGCCCTCGGGAGAGAGACAAATGAAAAACCTTGAACGGCTTATCGGACTGGGTCTGCTGACCACGGCGCTGGTCGCCTGTGGCGGCGGTGGCGGTTCCAGCGGTGCGGGCACCACGGCCAGCACCGGTGGCGGCGGTGGTGGCACCCCATCGACGGACGACGGCACGCCCCGCGCTGAAGACCCGATGGCGCCGGCCCCGGCGCCGAAAGCGTCGTCCTTTGACGGTCGTCAGTACAGCTGTGAAGGCGATGAGTGTCAGGTGGGTAAATTCGAAGGCCCGTTCGCCGAGCCCACCATCCGTTACAGCGATTCCACCACCGGCGACATGATGCGCGTGGTGACCACCGACGATAAATGCTTGGAGGACGCCGACGGTGACCTGCGCTGTAAGCCCGCCGCTGGTTCCATCGCGCTGCTGCCGGATAACCGGCTGCTGTACTTCAATGCTCTTGAAGGCACCGAGAACGTGGAGCTGTCCATTATTGCTGAGTTTGGCTTCGTGTCCGTGAATGATCAGACCCGGGTACTGAATCTGGGCCCTGCCGGCGCCGAGGATGACCTGTCCTGGCAACGGCCATCGCCCGTGGATGGCGGTGCTAACGTGGACGGCAATGACAGCGACACGCTGCTACCTGGAGGTTTTCTGTCCGACGCTGAAAGTACCGACGGCAACGACGGCGCGCTTTTCTGCTCAGATTTGATTCAACTCGCCGACGGCCGAATCATGGCGGTGGGTGGTACTGATTATTATAACGAGCCCTCTCTCGGTGCCGTATTCCCTCCCGCGCGCGATTTGCTTGGTTCCATTGACTTGGAAATTCCTCTGCCGGGTAATTTGGGAGAAGTTAGTATTCCCGATGATATTGGTGTGGTGGAATTGGAAGGACTTAAGGATGCCCGCATTTTTAATCCGGAGGATAATAGTTGGAGCCAGACCGGACATATGACCCACGGACGCTGGTATCCGACGCTGGTCACTCTGCAGGATGGTGATGTCTTCGTTGCCAGTGGTGTGACCAAGCTGCTTAAGCCAGTGTACACCGGCGCTCTGTTGGGCGGTGAGAGTACCGGCCTGCGTGAATTGTTGCAATCCGCGGATAACGTACGCACCAGCGAAACCTACGACCTGGAGAATGGCACTTGGTCTGAGAATGGGGACCGGCCTTTCTCGGCGCTTGACACCACGGCCGGCAAGCCATTGCCGCTTTTTCCCAGGTTACATCTTTTGCCCAACGGGCACGTTTTTTATAATGCCGCCGGACAGGCGTTCAACCCGTTCGGCCAGTCCTACAACCAGGCGCAGTGGAATTTCGTGTCCGCTTATGATCCAGAAGAAGAGCTTTGGACGGATCTGGGCTACGCCGGCTTGAACCTCCAACTCGACGAGCTCGGTTTGGACCGCGTCACTTCCGCACTTACGCTTACCAGCCCCAACTTGCTGGAAGATTTGATTGGTACCGGTTCCGGGCTGCTCTCCAGTTTGTTGGGCGATACCCTTGGAAGCTTGGAACAAGTAGGGAATCTGCTTGGCGACGTGGTTGACCCTAAGGTGGTGAACCGAGTCCTTGGAGCAGGGTTCAGGGGGTCCACATTTTCCATCATGATGCCTTTACGCCCCGATGAAAACGGGGCTTACAATAAAGCAAGCTTCCTTACAGCTGGCGGCGTGCTAGGTCTGGTGGCGGCTAATAGTCCTGGCAGCTACCTGGCGGTACCCAACAGCCGTCTGGATACCGTGGAAGTCAACGCAGACACGGAGTCCGGCATGCGTTATTCGTCTGAGATCGTCGGCAACTTGAATGGTCCGCGCTGGTATCCGTCCGGCGTATTATTGCCCGACGGCTCTGTCATGGCGTTTAACGGGGCTAATCGCGACGAGGTCGTCCTGCCTGGCTCCGCCGTGCCGGTCCAGACCGTGGAGCGCTTTGATCCTAAAACTCAAGAATGGACGGAGATGGCTACATCGATCAAGGCCCGCACCTACCACAACACCGCGCTGCTGCTGCCCGACGGCCGGGTGCTGGTGGGCGGCCACGCGCCGATCAACACCGCCTACCTGTTCAGCCTCAACCTGGAAGAGCTGGGCCTGTCCCCGAACGACGGTCGTGACCCGTCCTTCGAGATCTACAGCCCGCCGTACGTGTTCAAGGACCGTCCGGAAATCGTCCAGGCGCCGAGTGAGGTGGATCACGGTGACACCATCGAAATCGCGGTGGACGACGCCTCCGCCATCAATGAAGTGATGATGGTGCGCCGCACCAGCCTGACCCACCTGGTGGACGGCGATCAGCGCAACGTGGTGCTGCCGCACACCGCCAACGGCAACAGCGTGCGTGTGCAGATTCCGGAGAACGCGGCGGTGATGCCGGCCGGCCACTACATGCTGTTCGTGAACCGCGTCGCCAGTGACGGTTCCGGCATGGTGGTGCCGTCCGTATCCGCACCGGTTCAGGTGATGCTGCCTTCCAGCACGCCGGGTCTGGTGGTGCAACGTTAAGGAGCCGACATGACGAGACGTAACCGCAATACCCACGCTCGTCTTGCCGCCTGGTTGCTGGGTGCCGTGCTTGCCACGGCGCCCACTCTGGCCCTGGCCCACGGGCCGGAGGCCAAGGCGGTGAAGGCGCGGCTGGCGCCGCTGTCGGACACCCTGGAGGGCATCAACGCCCAGGTGCAGACGACGGTGGCGCCGCAATTGGTGGTGGCCAACGACAGCCCGCGCACCCTGGAGATTTTCGACCAGGAAGGGCGGGTGTTCCTGCGTATCAACGAGCAGGGCGTGCTGGCGGACCTGGCCAGCCCGGCCTGGTACCGCAGCCAGACCGCCGCCCGCGGCGTGCCGATTCCCGAAGGCGCCAGCCAGGACGCGGAGCCGCGCTGGGCGCTGGTGCACAAGGAACCCAACTGGGGCTGGTTCGATCCCCGCCTGCGCACCGATGAAATTGAAGTGCCCCACGACATGGAGCACGCCGGCAAGCCGGCGGCGATCAGCCAGTGGTCGGTGCCGGTGCGGCTCGACGGTGAGGAAAGCACCCTGGCCGGTGAATTCCGCTACGAGCCGCTGCCGCCCGGATCCTTCCAGTCGCGGCTGACCTCGGACCCGGAACCGGTCGAGGGCGTTTCCGTGAGCCTGGCGCCGGGCACCGTGCCGGCGGTGCACATTCATAACCAGAGCGGCAAGCCGGTGGTGGTGGCGGACGCTGAAGGTCGCGCGCATCTGCGCATCGGCCCCGGCGGCAGCTTTATGAACGCCAACCAGGAGAAGGGTGAGCCGCAATGGGTGAAGGTAGCCGGCGGTTCCCGCTACACCTGGACCGAGCCGCGCGCCACCTACGGCGATCTGCGGCCGCCGGAAAAGGTGTCCCAGGCGGGGCGCCGCGCCCAGGTGGCCACCTGGTCACTGCCGGTCACCGTGGACGGTGAGCCGGTGGCGGTGAAAGGCGTGGTGGACTGGCTGCCCGGCGAGCAAGTCGCCGCCGGCGGCGGGCACCACTAAAGCGGAGGACTTGTAGGAGCGGGCCTTGTGGGCCCGCTCCCACCAGGTCGCTCCCACCCGTTGTTTTAAGCGTTTGAGCCGCTCAGGCGGTTCAGGACTTCCCCTACCACCTCAATGCGCTCCTGCGCGGTTTCGGATTCCAGTTCGAAGCGCAGGGTGCTGGCGCCTTCCAGCTTGTAGACGTTGGGTCCGGACTGCACCAGTTTGACGATGGTGAGCGGGTCCACCGGGGTGCGCTCGGCGAATTCCAGCTTGCCGCCGCGGCCGTGGGCGTCGAGCCGGGTGATGCCCAGCTTTTCCGCCTGTTGCCGCAACTCGGTGACCTGGAACAGATTCTTCACCGGGTCCGGCAGCAGCCCGAAGCGGTCGATCATTTCCACCTGCAGTTCCTTGAGCTGGTCGGCGTTCTTGCTGCCGGCAATGCGCTTGTAGAGCGTCAGACGGGTGTAGACGTCGGGCAGGTAGTCCTCGGGAATCAGCGCCGGAATGCGCAGGTTCACTTCCGGGCCGCCGGACAGTGGCTTGGCGGTGTCCGGCTGCTCGCCGCGCTTGAGCGCTTCCACCGCCTGCTCGAGCATTTCCATGTACAGCGAAAAGCCGATGCTCTCCATGTTGCCGTGCTGCTCTTCGCCGAGCAGTTCGCCGGCGCCGCGAATCTCCAGATCCTGGCTGGCCAGCACGAAGCCGGCGCCCAGGTCGGTGGCCTGCTCGATGGCTTCCAGACGCTTGAGGGCGTCCTTGGTCATGGCGCGCGGCCCGGGGGTGGTGAGGTAGGCGTAGGCCTGGTGGTGGCTGCGGCCCACGCGCCCGCGCAGCTGGTGCAGCTGCGCCAGGCCGAGCTTGTCGGCGCGCTCGATGATGATGGTGTTGGCGCTGGGCACGTCGATGCCGGTTTCGATAATGGTGGAGCACACCAGCACGTTGAAGCGGCGGTGGTAGAAGTCGCTCATCACCGCTTCCAGCTCGCGCTCGCGCATCTGCCCGTGGGCGATGCCCACCCGGGCGTCGGGCACCAGCTTGCGAATGTCCTCGGCGGTGCGCGCCATGGTGTCGATGTCGTTGTGCAGGTAGTAAACCTGACCGCCGCGCAGCAGCTCCCGCAGGATCGCTTCCTTGATGGCGGTGTCGTCTTTTTGCTGCACGAAGGTTTTCACCGACAGCCGCTTCTGCGGCGGCGTGGCGATAATGGAAATATCGCGCATGCCGCTCATCGCCATGTTCAGGGTACGCGGGATCGGCGTGGCGGTGAGGGTGAGGATGTCGCACTCGGCGCGCATTTCCTTCAGGCGCTCCTTGTGGCGCACGCCGAAGCGGTGCTCCTCGTCGACGATGATCAGCCCCAGGTCGTGGAAGGCCACCGATTCCTGCAGCAGCTGGTGGGTGCCGACGATGATGTCCACCTTGCCGCTTTCCAGCCGCTTGAGCACGTCGGCCCGGTCCTTGGCGTTGCGGAACCGGGACAGCACTTCCACGTTCACCGCCCAGTCGGCGAAGCGGTCGATAAAGGATTCGTAGTGTTGCTGGGCGAGCAGGGTGGTGGGCACCAGCACCGCCACCTGGGCGCCTTTTTGCACCGCCACGAAGGCGGCGCGCATGGCCACCTCGGTCTTGCCGAAGCCGACGTCGCCGCACACCAGCCGGTCCATCGGTTTGGCCAGCTGCATGTCGCTGAGCACCGCGCGGATGGCGCTCTCCTGGTCCGGGGTCTCCTCGAACGGGAAGCCGGCGGCGAAACGCTCGTAGTCTTCCGCTTCCACCGCGAAGGCGCGCCCCTGGCGGGCTTCCCGGCGGGCGTAGGTGTTGAGCAGCTCGGCGGCCACGTCGTGGATTTTTTCCGCCGCCTTCTGGCGCGCCTTGGTCCACTGCTCGGTGCCCAGCCGGTTGAGCGGCGGGTTGTCGGCGCCGCCGTACCGGCTGATCAGATGCAGCGAGGACACCGGCACATAGAGCTTGTCGCCGCCGGCGTACTCCAGCAGCAGGAATTCGTGTTGCTGGCGGTCCACCTCCATGTGCACCAGGCCCTGGTAGCGGCCGACGCCGTGGTCCAGGTGCACCACCGCCGCGCCGGGGCTGATCTCGCCCAGGGTGCGGATGCCCAGCTCGTTGCCGCTCTCCTCGCTGGTGCGCCGGCGGCGGCGCTGCATCACCCGCTCGCCGTAGAGCTCGTTTTCGGTGACCACCAGCAGGTCGTGGTCGGGGGCGTAGAAGCCGGCGTCCAGCTCGCCGCGGGTGAGCGCCCAGCGGTCCGGTTCGTTGATGAAATGCGCCCAGCCTTCCTTCATCACCGGCTGGATGCCGATCTTCTGCATCATCTCCAGCAGCGCCTCTCGGCGGCCGGCGGTTTCCGCCACCACCAGAATGCGGGTGTCCGGGTGGGCGTCGGCGAAGGTGTGCAGCGGCGCCAGCGGGTTGCGCGCCTTGGCGTCGGCGGACACCGTGGGCGGCACCTCCACGTCGAAGCGCACCGCCTGCTCCGAATCCTTCTGGCGGGCGCGGGGCAGGGTCTGCCAGGCGCTGTTGAGCTGATCCGGGCGCAGGAACAGGTCCGTCGGCGGCAGCACCGGCCGGCGGATGTCGTGGCGGCGTTGCTCGTAACGGGCGCTGACCTCGTCCCAGAAGTGCCGGGCGGCCTCTTCACAGCCGGCCATCTCCACGGCCCGCGCCTTGCCGGGCAGGTAGTCGAACAGGGTGGCCAGACCGTCGAAAAACAGCGGCAGATAGTATTCCAGGCCCGGGGTGGCGATGCCCTCGGACACGTCCTGATAGAGCGGCACCTTGCGCGGGTCCACGTCGAAGGTGTCGCGGAAGGCGGTGCGGAACCGGCGGATGCCCTCGGCGCTGAGCGGGTACTCGGCGGCGGGCAGCAGATTGATCTCGCTGACCTGGCCGGTGGAGCGCTGGGACTCCGGGTCGAACAGGCGCAGTGACTCGATGTCCTCGTCGAACAGCTCGACCCGGAACGGCTGCTCCGAGCCCATCGGGAAGACGTCCATGATGGCGCCGCGCACCGCGAATTCGCCGTGCTCGTAGACGTTGTCGCGCTGCCGGTAGCCGCAGTCCACCAGCCGCGCGCGGGTGGTCTCCATATCGAAGGTTTCGCCCACTCGCAGCATGAAACTGTTGCCGCTGATGTGCAGCGGCGGCGCGATGCGCTGCATCAGGGTGTTCACCGGCACCACCAGCACGCCGGTGCCGGCGCCGTGCAGCCAGTTCAGCACCCGGATGCGGTCGCTGACGATGTCCTGGTGCGGGCTGAACAGGTCGTAGGGCAGGGTCTCCCAGTCCGGGAACAGCATCACCGGCACCTCGCCGGCGGCGCCCGGGTTGCCTGCCAAATAGAACCCCAGGGCATCCGCCAGCTGCTGGGCGCGGCTGCTGTCCGGCGCGGCCACCAGCAAGGGGCCGTCGGCGGTGCGCGCCACCTCGGCGAGCACGGCGGCCAGGCTGCCGTCGGACAGGCCTTGCCAGTCTTTGTAGTGGTCCTGACCGGTGGGGAACAGCGGGGTATCGGGTAACAGCGTCATTTCGTCTCCAGCAGAGGGCGCGCATTGTACCCCACCGGTGTGCCGGTTTGGGAGCTTGCCCTGTGGGAGCTTGCCTGCAAGCGAAAGGCCGGCAAAGCCGGCCGGCAGGATACCAGAGGCCTTTCTAACGGAGTTACAAACAGCGTCTCTGGCATCCTGCCGGGAGCTCCGCTCCCTTTCGCGGGCGGGGCCCGCTCCCACAAGCCCGCTCGCACAAGGCTTGCTCCCGCTGAGTTGTGGTAACATCTTCGCCGTTTTTATTGGCCCGGTCGCGGTAGGGGAGAGAGCATGAGGGAATCAGTCAGTGAATTGATGCAGCGGTTCCGCCTGGAGCCGCTGGAGGACAACCTGTTCCGCGGGCTCAGCGAGGCCAACGGGCAGAGCAGTATCTTCGGCGGCCTGGTGGCCGGGCAGGCGTTGCTGGCGGCCTCGATGACGGTGCCGGAGGACCGCCCGGTGCACTCCCTGCACGCCTATTTCCTGCGGCCCGGGGATATCCGCCAGCCGGTGGTCTACGACGTGGACCGGATCCGCGACGGCAAGAGCTTCACCACCCGCCGGGTCAACGCGATTCAGCACGGCCGTCCCATTTTTAGCCTGTCCACGTCATTCCAGGTGGAAGAGGAGGGCAGCCGCCACCAGACGCCGATGCCGGACGTGCCGGCGCCGGAGGATCTGGAGAGCGACGAGAGCGCCCGCCTGCGGGTGGCGGACCGCATTCCCGAGCAGTTCCGCGCCGCCTTTCTGCGCGAGCGGCCGGTGGAGTTCCGCCCGGTGACGCCGCGCGACGTGTTCGCCCCGGAGTCCCGCGAGCCGCTCAAGCAGTTCTGGTTCCGGGTGCCGGACCCGATCGAGGCGGACCGCATGACCCACAAGGCGTTGCTGACTTATTGTTCGGATTTCGGTTTCATGGGCACCGCCATGCAGCCCCACGGCATGACCTTCTGGCAGAGCAATGTGCAGTGCGCCAGCCTGGACCACGCCATGTGGTTCTATGACGACCTGCGGGTGGACGACTGGCTGCTCTACCACTGCGAGAGCCCCGGCGCCGCCGGCGCGCGGGGGCTGACCTTCGGCGCCATCTACCGCCGCGACGGCACTCTGGTGGCCTCGGTGGCCCAGGAAGGGCTGATGCGGCTGCGGCCGGGCGAAGACCCGGTGTAAGTACCCTGGAAGATGCGCGGGTTTGGCGCTATCATGCGCGCCCCCATGACCGCCAACCCAAACCGATGAGGGGCGCAGCCGTGAACAAACTGGAAGACCACTTCGGACGCTGGAAAAACCGCGAAGAAATCGCAGAGGCCATGATCCCCATGATCGGCCGCCTCTACCGCGAGAAGAACGTGACCACCACCGTGTACAGCCGGTCCCTGGTCAACAATTCCGTGATCCAGATCCTCAAGACCCATCGCTTCGTCAAGCAGATCGAAGACTCCGAGCTGTTCGAGAGCGGTCTTTCCGTGGTCGATTCCTTCCCGATCCTGCAGGAAGTGACCAAGCTGGATCTGGGCCCCTGCCGCCTGGACATCGGCAAGCTGGCGGTGGAGTACAAGAAGGACAGCCGTGGCCTGTCCGTCGAGGACTACGTCCGCGAGGAGCTGGGCGAGGCGGTCAACGATAAGGTGGACCTGCCGGGCCAGACCGACGTGGTGCTGTACGGCTTCGGCCGTATCGGCCGCCTGCTGGCCCGCCTGCTGATCGAGAAGACCGGCTCCGGCGACGGCCTGCGCCTGAAGGCCGTGGTGGTCCGCGAGACCGGCAAGGGCGACCTGCAGAAGCGCGCCAGCCTGCTGCGTCGCGATTCCGTGCACGGCCCGTTCGCCGGCACCATCGCCGTGGACGAGGAAGACAACGCGATCATCGCCAACGGCAACTACATCAAGATCATTTACGCCAATGATCCGTCGGCGATCGACTACACCCAGTACGGCATCAAGGACGCGCTGCTGGTGGACAACACCGGCAAATGGCGCGACCGCGAGGGTCTCGGCCAGCACCTGAAGTGCCCGGGCATCAGCAAGGCGATCCTCACCGCGCCCGGCAAGGGCGACATCAAGAACATCGTGCCCGGCGTCAACCACGGCATGGTGGAGGACAGCGACACCATTCTGTCCCTGGCGAGCTGCACCACCAACGCCATCGTGCCGCCGCTCAAGGCGCTCAGCGACAAGTTCGGCATTGAGTACGGCCACGTGGAGACGGTGCACTCCTACACCAACGACCAGAACCTGCTGGACAATTTCCATAAGGGTCCGCGCCGGGGCCGGGCCGCGCCGCTGAACATGGTGCTGACCGAGACCGGGGCCGCCACGGCCGCCGCCAAGGCGCTGCCGGAGCTGGGCGGCAAGCTCAGCGGCAACTCCATCCGGGTGCCGACCCCGGACGTCTCCATGGCGATTCTCAACCTGACCCTGGAGCAGGAAACCACCCTTGAGGAGCTCAACGACTACCTGCGCTGGGTGAGCCTGCACTCGCCGCTGCAGCGTCAGCTGGACTTCATCCGCAGCCCGGACGCGGTGTCCACGGACTTCGTGGGCTCCCGGCACGCGTCGGTGGTGGACGCCGAGGCGACCATCGTCAACGGCCGCCACTGCGTGCTTTATGTCTGGTACGACAATGAGTTCGGCTACAGCTGCCAGGTGGTGCGGCTTCTGCAGCAACTGTCCGGGGTTGAATACCCGATTTACCCCAAGGATTGAGCCGTCAGCCAAGGAAAAGCCCGCTATCGCGGGCTTTTTTTCGACTAATAGCCACACGGTCAGTCCTGGCATCCGAACCACTCGGTCATTATAATGGCGCCGCCTTCCCACCTCCGCCTCCATCGCGGCCATCCGGGGAAAGCACCGCTTGACTTCAGAACACGCAACGTGGGCGAGACACTATGATCAAAATCAAGAAGGGGCTTGACCTGCCCATCGCTGGCGCGCCACGCCAGGCGATTGAGGAGGGTCATCAGGTCCGTTCTGTCGCCGTGCTCGGCGGCGACTACATGGGGATGAAGCCGACCATGGAGGTCCGCGAAGGCGACACGGTCAAGAAGGGCCAGCTGCTCTTCACGGATAAAAAGACCGATGGCGTGAAATACACCGCCCCCGCCGCCGGCAAGGTGGTGGCGATCAACCGCGGCCACAAGCGCGTGCTGCAGTCCGTGGTGATCGAGGTGGCCGACCAGGAAGACGAGGTCGAGTTCGACGCCCATGACGCCGCCGCCCTGGCTTCCCTGGACCGCGAGGCGGTACAGCGCCAGCTGATCGATTCCGGTGAGTGGACGCTGCTGCGCACCCGCCCGTTCGGCAAGGTGCCGGCGCCCGGCACCACCCCCAACTCGATTTTCGTCACCGCCATGGACACCAACCCCCTGGCGCAGGACCCGGCGGTGGTGATCAAGGCCAACGAGAGCAGCTTCCGCCACGGTCTCGCCGTGCTGGGCCGCCTCACCGACGGCCCGGTCTGGGTGTGCCGCGCGCCGGGCGGTGATCTGCCGGCCTTCGCCGAAGGCCAGATCCGTGAAGAAACCTTCACCGGCAAGCACCCGGCGGGCAACGCCGGCACCCATGTGCATTATCTTGACCCTGTCAGCCTCGCCAAGACCGTCTGGACGGTGGGCTATCAGGAAGTGATCGCCATCGGCAAGTTGTTCACCGAAGGCAAGATCAGCACCGACCGGGTAGTGGCGCTGACCGGTCCCCAGGTAAAAACGCCGCGTCTGATGCGCACCCGCGTGGGGGCCGGCATGGAAGACTTCACGCGCGGTGAACTCAAGGACGGCGACAATCGCATCGTGGGCGGCTCCGTGTTTAACGGCCATCACGCCCGCGGCCCGCTGATGTTCCTGAGCCGTTTCAGCAACCAGGTGACGGTGCTGCGCGAAGGCCGCGAGCGGCAGTTGCTGGGGTATATCTCACCGGGGCCCAACCGCTTCTCGGTGATGAACATTTATCTGTCCAAGCTGATGCCCGGCAAGCGCTTCAATCTGACCACCACCACCAACGGCAGTGAGCGCGCCATGGTACCGATCGGTGCCTACGAGCAGGTGATGCCGCTGGACATTCTGCCCACTCAACTGTTGCGCTCGCTGATCGTCGGCGACACCGATTCCGCCATCGCGCTGGGCGCGCTGGAAGTAGTGGAAGAGGACCTGGCGCTGTGCACCTACGTGTGCCCCGGCAAGTACGAGTACGGGCCGATTCTGCGCGACAACCTGACCACGATCGAGGTGGAGAGCTGAGATGGGCCTGAGAAACTACATCGACGACAAAATCGCGCCTCATTTCCACGAGGGCGGCAAGCTCGAGAAGTACTACGTCTTCTTCGAGATGTTCGACACCATGCTGTACAGCCCGGATTCGGTGACCCGGTCCGCCTCCCACGTGCGCGACGGCATCGATCTGAAGCGGATCATGATGACGGTCTGGTTCGCCACCTTCCCGGCGATCCTGTTCGGCCTCTACAACACCGGTTATCAGGCCAACCTGCAGATCACCGAATTCGGTTACGACGCCATCCCCGGCTGGCGCGCCGACCTGGTGGCCATGCTGGCGGGCTTCGACTACCAGAGTTTCTGGGCCAACATGCTGCACGGCCTGGTCTACTACGTGCCGATTCTGGCCACCGTCTACCTCACCGGCTTCTTCTGGGAAGCCCTGTTCGCGTGGAAGCGCGGCCATGAGGTGAACGAAGGCTTCTTCGTCACCGGTATCCTGTTCACCCTGATTCTGCCGCCGGCGATCCCGCTCTGGCAGGTGGTGCTGGGCGTGTCCTTCGGCGTGGTGATCGGCAAGGAAGTGTTCGGCGGCACCGGCAAGAACTTCCTCAACCCGGCGCTGGTCGGCCGTGCTTTCCTGTATTTCGCCTACCCGGCGCAAATGTCCGGTGACGCGATCTGGACCGCGGTGGACAACTTCTCCGGCGCGACGCCGTTGTCCCTGGCCGCCAGCGGTGACCTGAACTTCGCCGCCGGCCTGGGCGAGAACGCCCTGGCCGCCGGCGCCAACGGCGCCACCCAGAGCCTGGCCTGGATGGACACCTTCCTGGGCGGCATCCAGGGCTGTATCGGCGAGACCTCGGTGATCGCCATTGCCCTGGGCGCGATCTTCCTGCTGTTCACCAAGATCGCCTCCTGGCGCATCATGCTGGGCGTGCTGCTGGGCATGGTGGCGATGAGCGCGGTGTTCAACGGCGTCGGCAGCGACACCAACCCGATGTTCGCGATGCCCTGGTACTGGCACCTGACCGTGGGCGGCCTGGCGTTCGGCCTGGTGTTCATGGCCACCGACCCGGTATCCGCGGCGATGACCAACACCGGCAAGCTGATCTTCGGCGCGCTGATCGGTGTGATGACGGTATTGATCCGGGTGATCAACCCGGCGTTCCCGGAGGGCATCATGCTGGCGATTCTGTTCGGCAACCTGTGCGCGCCCTTGATTGACTACTTTGTTACCCAGGCGAACATCCGTCGTCGCCTGCGTCGGACCGGGGGAGTGGCGTAATGGCTGGAAAGAACGAAAGCGTAGGCAAGACTCTGCTGGTCGCGTTCCTGGTCTGTCTGGTATGCGCGGTGGTGGTTTCCACCGCCGCCGTGAGCCTGCGCCCGGTGCAGCAGAAGAACCAGACCCTGGACCGGCGCGTGAACATTCTGCAGGCGGCGGATCTGTATCAGCCGGGCATGGACGTGGAAAAAGCGTTCAACACCATTGAGCGCAAGTTCATCGACCTGGAAACCGGCGAGTACGTGGAAAAGCCGGATTCCTACGACCAGCTCAAGGCGGCCAAGGATCCGGACCGGAGCGAGCGCCTCAGTGGCGAGGAAGACATCGCCGGCATCAAGTCCCAGGCGGACGTGGCCGAGGTGTTCCTGGCCCGTAACGACGACGGCGAGCTGAGCCGCATCATCCTGCCGGTGCGCGGCTACGGCCTGTGGTCCACCCTGTACGGGTTCATGGCCCTGGAAGCCGACGGCAAGACCATCGCCGGTCTGGGCTTCTACCAGCACGGGGAAACCCCGGGCCTGGGCGGCGAAGTGGACAACCCGAAGTGGAAAGCGCTTTGGGAAGGCAAGAAGCTCTACGACGAAGACGGCGACATCGCCATCGAAGTGGTCAAGGGCTCCGTGGACAGCGGTACGCCCAACGCGGAAAACAAAGTCGACGGCCTGGCCGGCGCCACCCTGACCAGTAAGGGCGTCAGCAATCTGGTGCGTTTCTGGGTCGGCGAGAAGGGCTTCGGTCCTTACCTGGAGCGTATGCGGAACAAAAGCGGAGGAGAAGCGTAATGGCGGAGAAAACCAAGGACCTGTTATTCGGTCCCATTTTCGACAATAACCCCATCGCGCTGCAGATCCTGGGTATCTGCTCCGCGCTGGCGGTCACCAGTAACCTCAGCACCACGGTCACCATGTGTATCGCTCTGACCCTGGTGGTGGCGTTCTCCAACTTTTTCGTCAGCACGATCCGCAACAGCATTCCTTCGAGCATCCGGATCATCGTGCAGATGACCATCATCGCCTCGCTGGTAATCGTCGTGGATCAGTTCCTGAAGGCCTACGCGTACAGCATCTCCAAGCAGCTGTCGGTGTTCGTCGGCCTGATCATCACCAACTGTATCGTGATGGGCCGCGCCGAAGCGTTCGCCATGCAGAACAAGCCGCTGCCGTCGTTCATGGACGGTATCGGTAACGGCCTGGGCTATTCCGTGCTGCTGCTGGTGCTGGGCTTTATCCGTGAGCTGTTCGGCGCCGGCAGCCTGTTCGGCGTGCAGGTGCTGCCCTCGATCGCCGACGGCGGCTGGTACCAGACCAACGGCCTGCTGTTGTTGCCGCCCAGTGCCTTCTTCCTGATCGGCTTCTTCATCTGGGCGGTGCGCGCCTGGAAGCCGGAGCAGGTGGAAGAGGACGACTTCAAGATGAAGCCGCACACCCGTGTCAGCGACGCGTTCTAAGCGAAGGCCTGGAGGATTTGAAGCATGTTTGAACATTATCTGAGCCTGTTCGTACGCGCCGTTTTCGTTGAGAACATGGCGCTGGCTTTCTTCCTTGGCATGTGCACCTTTATCGCCGTGTCCAAGAAAATCTCCACGGCCATTGGTCTGGGTATCGCCGTGGTGGTGACCCTCACCATCACCGTGCCGGTGAACAACCTGATCCTGAACTACCTGCTCGGCGAGGGCGCACTGGCCTGGACCGGCATCGAGGCGCTGGCGAATCTGGACCTGCGCTTCCTGGGGCTGCTCAGTTATATCGGGGTGATCGCCGCGCTGATCCAGATTCTCGAGATGACGCTGGATAAATACGTGCCCAGTCTTTACAACGCGCTGGGCGTGTTCCTGCCGCTGATCACGGTGAACTGCGCGATTCTCGGCGCGTCCCTGTTCATGGTGGAGCGTGACTACAACCTGGGCGAGTCCCTGGTTTACGGCATCGGCGCCGGCACCGGCTGGGCCCTGGCCATCACGCTGCTGGCCGGTATCCGTGAGAAACTGAAGTACAGCGATGTGCCCGACGGCCTCAAGGGGCTGGGCATCACCTTCATTACCGTGGGGCTGATGTCGCTCGGGTTCATGTCCTTCTCCGGCGTGCAGTTGTAAAGGGGAAACAGCATCATGAGTTTTGAAATTATTCTCGGCGTGGTCATGTTCACCACCATCGTGCTGGCACTGGTGGCGGTGATTCTGGTCGCGCGCTCCCGGCTGGTGGTCAGCGGCAATGTGCACATCGACATCAACAACGATGCCGAAAAGGCCATCGACGCCCCGGCCGGCGGCAAGCTGCTCGGCACCCTGGCCGACCAGGGTATCTTCCTGTCCTCCGCCTGCGGCGGCGGCGGTACCTGCGCCCAGTGCCGCTGTCAGGTGCTCGACGGCGGCGGTGAAATCCTGCCCACCGAGGAAGGCCATTTCACCAAGGGTCAGATCCGCGACGGCTGGCGCCTGAGCTGTCAGGTGGCGGTCAAGCAGGACATGAAGATCAAGGTGCCGGAAGAATTCTTCGGCGTGAAGAAGTGGGAATGCGAGGTGGTGTCCAACCCCAACGTGGCCACCTTCATCAAGGAACTGACCTTGAAACTGCCGGAAGGCGAGAACGTGGATTTCCGCGCCGGCGGTTACGTGCAGCTGGAATCGCCGCCCTACGACATCAAGTTTTCCGACTTCGACATCGAAGAGGAATTCCGTGGTGACTGGGAACGCTTCAACTTCTTCGATCTCAAGGCGAAAAGCGACGAGACCGTGGTACGCGCCTACTCCATGGCCAACTACCCGGAAGAGAAGGGCATTCTCAAGTTCAACATCCGTATCGCCACGCCGCCCCCGGGCTCCCAGGGCATTCAGCCCGGCCTGATGAGCTCCTACGTGTTCAGCCTGAAGCCCGGCGACAAGATCACCGTATTCGGACCCTTCGGCGAGTTCTTCGCCAAGGACACCGACGCGGAGATGGTGTTCATCGGCGGTGGTGCCGGCATGGCGCCCATGCGCAGCCACATCTTCGACCAGCTCAAGCGTCTTAACTCCAAGCGTAAGATCAGCTTCTGGTACGGCGCCCGCTCAATCCGCGAGACGTTCTACTCGGAAGAGTACGACAAGCTCGCCGAAGAGAACGATAACTTCGAGTGGCACCTGGCGCTGTCCGATCCGCTGCCCGAGGACAACTGGGAAGGCCCCACCGGCTTCATCCATAACGTGGTCTACGACATGTACCTCAAGGACCATCCGGCGCCGGAGGACTGCGAGTACTACATGTGCGGCCCGCCGATGATGAACGCCTCGGTGATCAAGATGCTCGAGGACCTGGGCGTCGAACCCGAAAACATCATGCTGGATGACTTCGGCGGGTGAGCCTTCTTTGTGCGAGCGGGCCCAGCCCGCGAAAGGCAAGCTCCGCTTGCCGGCAGGATTCCAGAGACGTTGTTTGTGCTGCCGTTAGAAAGGGCTCTGGGATCCTGCCGGGAGCTTCGCTCCCTTTCGCGGGCAAGGCCCGCTCCCACAATTTCTGCAAGCCGCTTTCAACCTTGTCGTAGGCAGGCCGATGCGAAACCCGCTCCTTCGTTTTTCCTTACTGCTGGTGGCGTTCGCATTCCTCACCGCCTGCGACGACACCACCGATCGCCTTTCCCAGCTCTCCGGGCCCACCATGGGCACCAGCTGGTCGGTGAAGTTCACCGGCACCCCGGAGAACGGCGTGCCGGCGCTCAAGAGCGCGATTGAGTCCTCCCTGGAGGACATCAACCAGGAAATGAGCACCTACCTGCCGGATTCGGCGATCAGCCGGTTCAACGGCCTGGAGGCGGGCGGCAGCCTGGTGCTGCCGTCGGATTTCGCCATGGTGCTGGACGAGGCCCTGGGCCTGGCCGAGGCCACCGACGGCGCCTACGACGTGACCGTGGGGCCGTTGGTCAACCTGTGGGGCTTCGGACCGGACCCGGAACGCTTCGAGCCGCCGGCGGCGGCGGACATCGAGGCGGCCCGGCAGCGGGTCGGCTGGCAGAAGCTGAAGCTGGACGACCGCACCCTGACGCAGCCCGGCGGCGTGTACCTGGATCTGTCCTCCATCGCCAAGGGTTTCGCCGTGGATAAGCTGGCGAACATTCTTGAAAAGGCGGGCATCGGCAACTATCTGGTCGAGATCGGCGGCGAACTGCGCGCTTCCGGCACCAAGCCCCAGGGCCAGCCCTGGCGGGTGGCGGTGGAGCGGCCGATTCCCGGCGTGCGCGAAGTGGAGAAGGTGGTGCCGCTGCGTGACATGGCCATCGCCTCCAGCGGCGACTACCGCAATTTCTTCGAGAAAGACGGCAAGCTCTATTCCCACACCCTGGATCCGCGCACCGGCCGGCCGGTGGAGCACAAACTGGGGTCGGTGACCGTGTTACACTCCAGTTGTGCGACGGCGGACGGGCTCGCCACCGCGCTCACCGTGCTCGGCCCGGAAAAGGGCCTGGCGTTCGCCGAAGCGCGTGAACTGGCGGTGTTGTTTATTGTCCGAACAGATAACGGGGTCGAAGAAGTCATGACCCCGGCTTTCGAGGCGCTTCTCGAAGGCCGCGAAGGAGGTAACTGAAATGCTCGCAACCGTGATAGCCAGTATTGTTGTTTTCGCGCTGCTGTTCACCGGCATGGCGATCGGCTCGATTCTCGCCAACAAACCGGTGAAGGGTTCCTGCGGCGGCCTCGCCACCCTGGGCATGAAGCAGGGCTGTGAAATCTGCGGAGGCGACCAGGACGCCTGCGACGAAAACAGCCGCGAAGTGAACGCCAAGCGCGCCGGCGAGCTCGGCAAGGACGTCCTTAAGACCTGATCTCGCTCTCTGGGATCCTGCCGGCCAGCTTTAGCTGGCCTTTCGCTTGCAAGGCAAGCTCCCACAAACCTTACTCCGTGAGCCCTGTGGGAGCGGGCCCTGCCCGCGAAAGACAAGCTCCGCTTGGCGGCGGGATCCCAGAGACCTAAATCAAATCCCCTTTCCCGACAATCACCGCCGTCCGCAACCGCGACTGCCCATAGCGCGTCATCTGCTCGAACCGGTCGCGGCTGATCGGCACATGCTGGCAATCCAGCGGCACCTGATCGTCCGCAGGATCCGGATCATGAATATAAAAGCACTCCCGGTCGGCGCCGCTCACCACCACCCAGTGGGGCGCCTTGCGCCCGTCCAGCCGCCAGGTGCTGATCAGCACGATGGCCACTTCGCCGTCCTGTAACGCCTGGTCCAGCCGCTCGGCGGTGAGCTCCTGGTAATGCACCGGCACCGCCTGCTGTTTCGCTTCGTCCTCGAAATGCCGGTGCACGGTTTCGATCACCCGCTTCTTGTTCTCATCGCGCACCGAATCCAGAAACAACGGCCCGCTCTGGTTGCAGTAGACGGTGGCGCTCAGCCCACGGCGGCGGGCGGCCAGCGCCAGGCCCAGCGGGTGGCAGCCGCCATGGCCGGCGGTCATGAAGATGGTGGTGGCTTCCCGCCATATCAGCAGCTCGTCGGTGTCCGCCGGGGCATGGCCGTCCAGGGCGTGGCGGGCCATCAGCAGGCAGGCGGGCCCGCAGGTGAATTCGGTGGTCTGGCGCACCCAGGGAATATCCAGCCGCGCCGGGTTCTCCGGCTTGTAGTGCAGCCGCTTCTGGAAGCGCAGGGCGTCCTGGTGGTCCTCGTAGTAATCCGGGGTTTCCGCGAACAACTTGTAGCCCAGACGCTCGTAAAGGCGGATCGCCGCCGGGTTGTCCCGGCGCACTTCCAGGCGCAGATAGAGGCGTTTTTCCCGGTGGGCGTAGCGCTCGGCGGCGTTCATCAACTGCTCGCCAAGCCCCTTGCCGCGACAGGCCGGGTCGGCGGCGATGGAATAGAGACGCGCCATGCGCGTGCCGCGCTGCAGAATCACCAGTGCGTAGCCGGCCAGGGCGCCCTCGGCGCCTGCTTCGTCGCTCAGGCCATGGGCCACGATCAGCCCGGAATGGGCCTGGCGGATCCAATGGCGGAAGCTGCGGCGTGACAGCCGGTCGCCGTCGAAGCAACGCTGCTCCAGGTCAACAAGGGCATCCAGGTCTTCGGGGCGGGCGGGGCGAAACGAAAAAGCGGCGGTCATGGCGTAATCCGGAAACAGACCGGGGCAGCATAAAGCGGAGTGGGGCGGTGAAGCCAGCGCTTCCCGACGGATGACGCCGGGGCCCGTCAAACGGCATACTGGCGCGATAAGGAGATCACACCATGCCCCAAGCGTCCGCCCCCAACCGAGGGCTGATTTTGTCCGGCGGCGGCGCCCGTGCCGCCTATCAGGTCGGCGTGCTGAGCGCCATCGCCGATATGCTGCCGGCCCACAGCAGCAACCCGTTTCCGATTATCTGCGGCACCTCCGCCGGCGGCATCAACGCCGCCGCCCTGGCCGCCGGCGCCCACGACTACCGGCTGGCGGTGCGCGGCCTGGAGCGGGTGTGGGCCAACATGACCGCCGAGCAGGTCTACCGCACCGATATCTTCGCCTTTCTGCGCAGCCTGCTGCGCTGGCTGATCAGCTCCGCCGCCGGCGGCCGGGCGGTGACCCGCAGCGCCTTGCTCGACAGCACGCCGCTGAAGCGGCTGCTGCGGCTGGTGATCAACTTCCAGCGCATCGAGGAGAGCATCCGCCAGGGGCATCTGCGGGCGCTGTCGATCACCGCCTCCAGCTACGCCACCGGCGAATCAGTGGCGTTTTTCCAGGGGGCTGAGGGCGTGGACGAGTGGACCCGCGCCCGCCGGCTGGGCCGGCGTTCGGACATCGGCGTGCAGCATCTGCTGGCGTCGGCGGCGATCCCGCTTCTGTTTCCCGCCGAGAAAGTGGACGGCAGCTACTACGGCGACGGCGCGGTGCGCCAGCTCGCCCCGGTGAGCCCGGCGCTGCATCTGGGCGCCGACAAGCTGCTGGTGATCGGCGTGTCCGGTAACGTCAGCGCCGACCACCAGCGCCAGCTCAGCGGCTACCCGTCGCTGGCCCAGGTGCTCGGCCACGTGCTCAACAGTGTGTTCGTGGACACCCTGGAAGGGGACGTGGAGCGGCTCGAGCGGATCAACCGCACCGTGGAGGCGCTCGGCAAACGGGCCCGCAGCCAGCACGGCATCCAGCTGCGCCAGGTGGACGTGCTCAAGATCTACCCCTCCCAGCCCATCGACGAGATCGCCGCCGAGCACATCAAGGAGCTGCCGCGCACGCTGCGCTTCTTCCTGAGCGGCTCCGGCGCCACCCGCTCGCCCGGCGCCAGCGCGGTCAGTTATCTGCTGTTCGAGCCCGGCTTCACCGGCCGATTGATGTCACTGGGGTACCAGGACGCCAAGGCGCGCGAAGATGAAATCCGCGCCTTTTTCGAGGATTGAAGCACGCAAAAAGCTTTGTGCGCGAGCGCCCTGTGGGAGCGGGCCCTGCCCGCGAAAGGCCGGCTACGCCGGCCGGCAGGATCCCAGAGGCCCCTCTATTTAAGCCTTCCGCGCCGCGCGCCGCTCAAAATGGGCGATAAAACTGGTGGGGAAATCGGTGATGATGCCGTCCACGCCCAGCTCCACCATGCGCTCCGCCCGGGTCAGATCGTTCACCGTCCAGGTGGACACTTTCAGGTTGCGGCGCCGCGCCCGGCGCATCAGCGCCGGCGTCACCAGGGTGTGGCGCGGCATCAGCCAGGTGCAGCCCAGCGCCACCGCCCGCCGGGTGGGTTGCTGGTAGCGGTACTCCGCCACATAGCCGCGCTCGATGTGGGCGGTCATGGTGCCGAGCATGCGCAGAAAGCCGGTGTGGCTGGAGGTGACCACCACCCGGTCATTCATTTGTCGCTGGTTGATGAAGTCCACCAGCTGGTGGGCGAGGCGGTGCAGGATCACCCGGTCCGCGCCTTTCACTTCGAACTGAAAGCGCATCGACGGCCCGCACAGATCCACCACTTCCCGCAGTGAGGGGATGCCCAGGGGGCTGTGCCAGCCGGGGGTGTTGCGGCGCGCGTCCAGCACTTCCAGTTGCGAAAGGGTGTAGTGGTGCGCCTTGCCCCGCTCGCCGGTGGTGCGGGTGACGTTGGCGTCGTGCACCACGATCAGATGGCCGTCCCGGGACAGCCGCACGTCCAGCTCGATTTCGGTGACGCCCGCCTCCATGGCGACCTGGAAGCCCGCCGCGGTGTTTTCCGGGGCCTCGCCGCGGGCGCCGCGGTGGCCGACAATGGTGGGGAAGGTACTCATCACGCCTCAAATGAATCAGGTTGTCGTGGCGGCCCCGGCCGCGTTTCCAGCGTGCAGGATACAGGATGCCGCGCCGATTTTGTGGTCCCGGTGTGACCGCTTTGTTGCAACGCTTGTTGGACTTGTCTGGTGGCAAAGGCTGTCTGGGAGCTGCCTTGTGGGAGCGGGCCCTGCCCGCGAAAGGCAAGCTTTGCTTGCCGGCAGGATTCCAGAGCCTTTTCTAACGGCGGCACAAACAGCGCCTCTGGGATCCTGCCGGGAGCTTCGCTCCCTTTCGCGGGCAGGGCCCGCTCCCACGACATGGTTCTGTCATCTTTTTGCTGCTAGTGTCGGCGCGTCTTCGACGGAAGTAGAAAGCTATGGGTGCTTTGTTAAAAGCCTACGGGCGGTTGTTCGTGCGCTCCTGGTGTCCGGATTACGGCGGCACGCTGAAGGGGGTGTCGCCGCGCCGCTGGCTGGTGATGGCGCTGTTCTGGCCGCTGTTCGTGCTGCTGCAGGCGATCAACGGCGCCGGGCTGATGCTCGATTACCTGCTGTTTCCCGACTTCCGCCGGGTGCGCGTGCGCGAGCCGCTGTTCGTGGTCGGTGTGCCGCGCAGCGGCACCACCTTTCTGCACCGGCTGCTGGCCGGCGACCGCGAGCGCTTCACCACCACCGCCCTGTGGGAGCTGATCTTCGCGCCGTCCATCACCCAGCGCTTTTTTTGGCGCGGGGTGGGGCGGCTGGACGCCCTGGTCGGCGCGCCGCTGAGCCGGCTGTTCTTCCGGCTGGAACGGTGGGTGCTGGGCGGGCTGGACGATGTCCATCAGACCGGCCTGCGCGACCCGGAGGAGGACTATCTGGCGCTGCTGCCGGTGCTGGGCTGCTTCCTGCTGGTCCTGGCGGTGCCGGACCCGGCGCTGTGGCGCCTCACCTACGCGGACCGGGATCTGCCGGCGGCGGAGAAACGGCGGTTGATGGCCGCCTACCGGCGCTTCGTGCAGCGCCACCTGTACTTCCACGGCGAGCACCGTACTTTCCTGTCCAAGAACCCGTCGTTCACGCCGTTCATGGCCACCCTGGCGGACGCCTTCCCCGACGCCCGCTTTATCGGCTGCCTGCGCAACCCCACCGCCGCGGTGCCCTCGCAGATCAACTCCATCGTGATCGGCGGCAAGCTGTTCGACGGCCGCGACACCGCCGACTACTGGCGCGAAGGCTTCCTCGCCATGCTCGATTACTACTACCGGCACTTGCTGGAACAGCTCGACGGCCTGCCGGAGGGACGCGGCGCCCTGTCGGTGATGGAAACCCTGGCCGCCGCCCCCGGCGAGAGTGTAAGCGGATTTTACCGGACCTTCGGCTGGACCCCGTCGCCGGCGTACCGCGCCTTTCTGGACGGCGAGGACCGCCGCGCCGCCGGCTACCGCAGCGGCCACCGCTATTCCTTGGAGAACCTGGGCGTGGACCCGGGCCGTCTGGCGGCGACCTTCGGCTGGGTCTACGACCGTTTCGGCTACCCCCGACCCGGTGACTGAACCGTGCTAGGGTAGGGGTGTCATAAATACGACACACGTGGTGCGGATACTGACGACCATGAAAACAAAAGACCTGCGCGTACTGTTCGTCGTCGACGCCATGAAAGGCCGCAATGGGGTCGGCGCCTACTTCCAGGACCTGGTCGCCCACCTGGACGGGGTGGTGGCCCGGGCGGAGCTGGTGTCCCCCAGCCTGGAGGACCCCCATCCCTGCCAGGGGCTGTCCATGCCGATCCCCGGCGATCCCACCCAGCGCCTGTTCCTGCCGAAAATGCGCGAGCTCACCGCCCTGGTGTGGGAGATGAAACCCCATGTGATCGTGATCCCCGGACCGGGGATTTTCTCCCTGGGCGCGTTCTGGGTGGCGCGCAAACTGGGCATCCCGGTGTGCGTGACCTTCCAGACCGACTACGACAGCCTGGTGCGGCTGTATTGGGGGCCGCGTCTGGCGCGCCTGGCCGGCGGCCTGCTCAACTGGGTCAACCGCACCCTGTTCCAGGGCAGCAGCGCGGTGGCCACCATCTGTGAAAGCCTGATCGCCGACGCCCGCGCCGCCGGCGCCCGGCACCCGCAACTGGTGGGCACACCGCTGGGCCCGGAGTTCGTCGAGCGGCCGCCGCTGCCGCTGGCGGAGAAACTGGATTCGGTGCTCTACGTGGGCCGGCTGGCGGCGGAGAAAAACATCGAACGCTTCCTGGCGCTGGCCGCCCAGCGGCCGGACTGCCGATTCACCGTGGCCGGGGACGGCCCGCTGCGGGAGAAAGTGGAAGAGCAGGCCCGCCGCCTGCCCAATCTCACCTTCCTGGGCTGGTGCAGCCGGGCGCAGGTGGTGGAACAGCTGGACGCCGCCCAGGTGCTGGTGCTGCCGTCGGTGGTGGAGGCGTTCGGCACCGTGGCCCTGGAAGCCATGGCCCGCCAGCGGCTGGTGATCACCACGCCGGCCTGCGGCATCAATCAATGGCCGGAGCTGGCCCGCGGGCTGGCGATCATGGAAGAGGGCGAGAGCCTCGGTGACACCCTGGCGCGTCTGCAAGCGCAGAGCCCGGCGCAGCGCCGTGAGCGCGCCGAGCAGGCCCGCCACGCCGCCCTCACCATGAACCAGCGCGCCATGGACACCTGGCTGCAGGTGCTCGGCCACTGCGCCCGCCAGGCGCCGCTGCTGCCCAAGCGCTGGCCGTCGCCGACGCTGGCCGTGTTGCGCCGTTTGAGCACCGCCCGCCCGGAGCTCTGAGATGGCGCTAAGCGGCTTGATCTCGATTCACGATGTGATGCCGGAGACCCGTGAGCGGGTCACGGACATCCTCGAGCAGCTCGCCTGGCTGCCGCCGGCGGCGGTGACGCTGCTGGTGGTGCCCGGCAAGGACTGGCGGGCCGCCGATCTGGACTGGCTGCGCGACCTTAGCGAGCGCGGCTACCCGCTTGCCGGCCACGGCTGGCGGCACCGCTGCGACACACCGAAAAGCTTCCATCACCGTCTGCACAGCGCGTTCATTTCCCGGGACGCGGCCGAGCATCTGTCGCTGGACGAAGAGCGCATCATCGCGCTGATTCAGGATTGTCACCGCTGGTTCGTGGAGCACGGCCTCACCCCCGGGCCGCTCTATGTGCCGCCCGCCTGGGCGCTGGGGGCGGTGAACAAGCGCCGGCTGGCGGCGCTGCCGTTCCGCTACTACGAAACCCTGGGCGGCCTCTACGACGCCCGCGACCAGCGCTTTCACCCCATGCCGTTGCTGGGCTTCGAGGCCGATACCACGCTGCGCGCCTGGAGCCTCAATCTGTTCAACCGGGGCAACTATCTGGCGGCCCTGGCCACTGGACGCACCCTGCGCGTGTCCATCCACCCCCAGGATCTGCAGCTGCGCCTGGGTGCGCAGGTGCTGCCCTGGGTGCGGCGTCTGGAACGCCCGCTCGAGGCCTACGCCTGAATCACGCCTGCGCGGAATCCGAAATCGGCTGCTTCAGGCGCTCCACGTTTTCTTCCAGGAAGGCAATGAAGGCGCGGGTTTTCGCCGGCAGCAGGTCCCGTCCGGCGTACACCAGATAGAAATCCAGGTCCGGCGCCCGGTAGCGCGGCATCAGCTGCACCAGCTCGCCGCGGTCCAGGTGCTCGGCGATGTCCCAGCGGCTTTTCAGCGCCACGCCGTAGCCTTTCAGCGCCCACTCGCGCAGTGTTTCGCTGTTATCGGTGATCAGGTTGCCGGACACTTTGACGTGGTGCTGGCCGCCGTATTCGTCCTCAAGCTGCCACTGATCCTTGAAGGAACCGTGGCAATCCAGGATCAGGCAGTCGTGCCGTTTCAGGTCCTTGGGGTGGCGGGGCGCCTTGCGGCCTTTCAGGTAAGCCGGCGACGCGCACACGCAGCAGGGGTTGCTCATCAGCCGCTTGGCCACCAGGGAGGCGTCGTCCGGCGCGCCGATGGAAATCGCCACGTCCACGTCGTCGAGCACCATGTCCACATAGCGGTCGCCCAACGACAGTTGCACCGTCACGTCGGGGTACAGCTTGGAGAATTCCGATACCAGCGGCGCAATACGATTGCGCCCCAGACCGATGGTGGAACTTACCTTGAGCATGCCCCGGGGAACGTCCCGGCAGGCACTGACATAGGCAATCGCTTTGTTGAGCTGGCTGAGCAGGGTATCCACCCGCACATACAGCGCCTGGCCCTCGCTGGTGAGCCTGAGTCCCCGTGCGTTACGCACCAGCACGCGCACTCCGAGCTCCTGCTCGATGCGCGATATATACTTACTGATGGACGCTACGGAAAGACCCAGATCATCGGACGCTTCGGAAAGACTCCCCGCCTTAACGACCGACACAAACACACTGAGATCAGCTATCCGTTTCATCGTCGAATCCTTATTTTAAGGAACCGAGACACAAAACGGTACAGCGGTTCCTTCCACCTTTTGTTTTTCTTCAGGGTTTTGATCCCCTCCGGGCATAAGCCCGCCCCGGGGGCCCAGCACCCGTCCCGTTCAGGTGTGTTCTTACCGATCCTTGGACAGTTCTTAAAAAACTATAACACAAGACAACCGTTTTACGACGCTTTCGCCGTGGTGGCCGGGCGCGCCTTTTCCTTCGCCGCGAAGCCGCGCGGCGCGGGCGTTTGAAAGAAAAAAGAGCGGCCTTCGCCGGCGCTCTGTTACAAAAAAGTTTGGCGCGGCGCGAAAAAGTGGCAGGAAAGCGGCCGGTGTTTCCTTTAGTAACACCTGTAAACATAGTGGCGTTTTGATGGCGCCCAATTGGCGTTTTGCGCCTGCCACAAAGAGCGGACCTGCCGCACAAAAGAAAGTAGATACTGAAGTGTCATTTTGTATATTTATTTGTCTACTTTTTCATAAAGATGGCGTTTTCGGCGGTCGAAAAACACGCAAAAAGTGTCTGTCACCATAAAATGTGACCGTCTGGTCAGTGCCGTAAATAAAGGCTTTCAGGCTTTTTTTCGTTTTTTGAAACACCTGTTTTCACGTTTTCTTGTGTCCGACGTCAGTCAGGCCCCTATAGCCTCAGCAGTTGCACCATCCCGTCGGTGCCTTACCCGTTCATGGACAGTTCGGGACATAAAACCAATAACGACTGTTTGCGGCGTACACCCGCGAACATTAGAGAACAACAAACAAATCGGAGGGAAAATCCGCATGCGACCACTTCCTTATTTGAAGACCGGGCTGTGCGCCAGCGCCCTATTGCTGGCACCTGCTATCTCCCTGGCGAATATGGGCAACACCGCCACCACTTACGGCTTGCTGCCCACGGACATCGCGTCCGCGCAAGCGCTTTCCATGTTTAATACTCAGGTTTCCACCACCTACTACAACCCGGCCTACCTGGCGCACAGCACCAAAAGCGAGCTGACCGCCGGCCTGATGTACGCCGAGCACAACCTCAAGGCGGACAGCCAGCAGTTCGGCACCTACACCGTGCAGGACGACCCCACCCAGCAGGTGCTGCTGGGCCTGAAAGCGGATCTCAGCGACCTCACCGAGGTGGGCCAGCCTATGTACCTGGGCGTGATGATCGGCTCCGAGAAGTTCGGTGACGAGCTGCTCGCGTTCGGTTCCCGCACCGACGCCGACGGCCAGTACTTCAACTACGGCCGCCAGCCGCTGTTCCTGAGCATCGGCGTGGGCACCCACATCTGGCGCGGCCTGGACATCGGTCTGGGCACCAAGGTCACCCTCAAGTCCGAGGCGTCCCTGGTGGCCAACACCAACCTGGCCGGCGAGACCAGCTACGAGCAACTGAACGTCTCCGCCAAACCGGTAATCCGACCCATCATCAGCATGAACTTCGACTGGGAAGAAACCTTTTGCCCGGACGCGAAATGCTGGTACGACGGTCTGGAAACCGCGTTCGCCTTCAAGGGTTACTCCGCTTCCTCGGTCTCCGTTCAGGCCAACACCGTGATCCCCGGCACCATCCCGGATCCCGGCCTGTTCATCGACATCGCCACCATCGATTCCTACCAGCCCAACATCTACACCCTGGGCATGCAGCTCAAGCGCGACACCTGGCGCGTCGGCCTGGCAGTGGAAATGCAGGAGTGGTCCGCCCTGGAAGACGAACTCAAGAACGACACCGTCAAGAACAACCTGGGTCTGGAGTTCGACGACATCGTCATTCCGCGCATCGGCGCCGAGTACTACCTGAACGACACCTTCACCCTCACCGGTGGCGTGGCGTTCGAGGAATCGCCGCTGGCCAACGACGTGAACCCGGAAGTGAACTACCTGGACGCCGACCGCACCGTGATCGGCCTGGGCATGAGCGCCACCTTCGACCACGTCTACGGCCTGAAGCATCCGCTGCGCCTGGACTTTGGTTATCAGTATCACCTGATGGACAAGCGTGAATTCCGCATCGTATCCAGCCAGCCGACCGCACTGAACGACGACGTGGTGGAAACCGCGGGCGACGTCAATGTATTCGCCGGCTCCATCAGCATGCAGTTTTAAGGGGGCATCATGAAGACAAGAATTATCAAGCGGAAAGGAACGCTGCTGTCCTCCGTCGCGCTGCTCGGCACCGCGATGCTGCTCACCGCCTGCGGCGGTGACGGCGGCGATTCACCTGTCGACGATTTCGGCAGCAACCCGGGCGAGGGCGACAATCAAGCGCTGCTCTACGCCTATCCCAATAACGGCCAGGGCGAAATCTCCACCGCCGCGCCGGTGGTGCTGCGCTTTTCCAGTGCCGTGAACCTGGGCGACGCCGGGAACGCCATCACCCTGTACGAGGGCGATGTGGAAACCGGCACGGCGATCGGCTTTACGCCGGAGCCGGTTAGCGGCGAGCCCAACAACGTGCTGCTGCAGCCCGACGAGGATCTGAAACCGCAGCAGACCTACACCGTGGTCATCGACGACCTGCGTCTGCGCAAAGGCACCGCCAAGGATCAGACCCTGACCTTCACCACCCGGCCGCTGCACGAAGGCCCGAAAAGCCTGGTGGTGAAAGACGACACCTTCGAGGTGAGCCGCCGCATGCCGAACGGCTCGGCCATGGAACCGGTGATGGATTTCTCCAGCTTCCGCTTCCAGTTCACCCAGCCCATCGATCGCGCCACCGCCAACTATGGCGACGGCAACACCGTGGTGCTGCGTGACGGCGCCGGCGACCCGGTGGACGCCACGCTGCTGATCGACGGCGCCTACATGACCGTGGACCCGGACGCGGAATACCTGAACGCCGGCGAAACCTACACCCTGGACATCACCGCAGACCTGGCCAGCACCTACGGCGAGACCTTCGGCGCCGAGAGCTACACCTTCACGCCGAAAGACTCTTCCCCGGGCCGCGAACCGGCGATCCTGGTACAGAAACTCACCCAAGGCAGCACCTCACGCCTCACTGGAAAACCGGTGAACGAAGTGCCCGTTAACGGCACTCTGCTGGGCGAGAACAAAAACATCACGCAGGCCAGCGCCGAAGTGGTGCGCGCGGAACTGGCGGACGTCACCACCTACACCGATGTCACCCCAATCCGTCTGCCCAAAGGCACAGTTCTGAACGGCGCGGAAATCAACCCGATCCTGATCGGCGGCGAAGTACCGGCCGGCTTCGGCTCCGGCGACGTCACCATGACCGTGCTGTCCGACGCCAGCGGCTACCTGGTGCCGAACCCCTACGCCGAGAACAATCCGGACGCTCTGCGTATCGTGCATCTGCTGATGGACGTAGGCATCGCCACCAGCGAGGCGCGCGCCAATGGCGCCTTCACCCAGGACTTGCTCCACATCGAGCTGGTAGGCCTTGCCGAAGTTGATCCTGAAGCCGGTGTGCTGAACCTGGATGCGGTCAGCGTCGTTGAACCCAACATCCTGGGCCAGGAATATGGCTACGGTATGCTCAGCTTTCAGCTACAAAGCTATAAGGATCAGAACAACCCGCCGCAGACCGTAGACGATACAACTGGGCCTGTTCTACAAAGCTCTGTTCCAACTGTAATTGCATCCGGAATGCAGGATGAATTTATTAATGATTACATCGGTGAATCAGGGACTATAATCTTGAATTTTAATGAACCGCTATCTAAAAACAATGGAGATGACGCTGTTCGTCTTTACAAAAACGGATCAATTCAGGCCATAACGCACACCATCGACGGCGCGTCAATAGTCATCGAATTGTCTGAGAAGCTGGAGCGGGGTATTGGGGATGAAACAATTTCATATAGACTGGAAGTCTTGGATTCATTAACTGATACAGCTGGCAACAAAATCAGTTCCGAGATTGTATTGCCCTTTAGCTTTAATAGCATGGCTGCGCCGAAACAGGTCGATATAGCTGGGTCAACTCCTGAACTGAATGACGATATCAAGCATGCGCCTGTGATTCTTTCCGCCTATCCCGGCTTTCCCTGTGCGCTTGACCAAAGTACTCGCGACTTGACTAGCGGCATTGCAGGCAGGTGCGAAGAGGGCTTCCCCGGCGCTGATTCTGGAACCGATCTCGACATAAAAGAGGCTGACGATCTTATCCCTGTAATGCAGGTCGCTCCTACTCGGCCCATTGTTGTAACTTTATCTAAAGAGATAATGGCCGAGAGCGTTAATCTTGGTGAGAATTTTCTAGTTGAAGAGATTAATCAGAATGGTGTAGTGATCGGTGAAGTTTCTGGCCAAATCGAAGTTTCCGGCGAAACTATACTATTCTGGCCAGGAGAAGCCTGGAATGAAGGTGCTATGTACCAGTATACATTGAAATCAAATGGTGATGGGCCGAAAGGAGCCGGGGGGCAACCTTCACTGCCGGCGACCGAACCGGTTATTTGCGATGGGACGCAAGCCATTTGCGATATTGAATCATTGCCAATTCAAACCATAGCCTTGGGCGATTTGCGTATTGAAGATGCAAACGAGAATGGGTTCATGCAAATAAAAGAAAAGCAATGGCTCAAAGCTGGCCCTGATTTTGCGGCTGGCGGGCCCGATTTTGTCCAATACTTTCAAGGTGGCGCTAAATCAAGGAATATCTTGCAAAGACTATCTACTTCTGGAGTTTCTGACACTAATAAAAACTTCTTTCATGAGATCGAAGGCTTGCAGAGTGAAGCGCCGTCAAACCCGAGGCTGCTGGGTGTGTATAGTTTCGATAAAGAAGAAGTTGGGCCGACGGATCAATTTGATACATATAGCCCTGAGGAGTTTGATCCGAACGGGGTGGTGGGCTCTCCGAATAGCGTAAAAGTGCTATCAAGAGGCGCTACGTCTGAATTACCGCTGGGCAATGGCATTAACGGAGCTAACGTTGGATGTGGCTATAAAGCGCCTTTCGAATTCGAGAATCCAACACCTATGGATTGTCCGCAAAGGAAATTTAGTTATTTGTTAACTAGTTTGAACGCCGAGGTCACCGATACTTACGTTCCTGATAAGGGTTTGCAGGTATTAATATGGCCAGGTCAAATTGTTGGGACGTCGCTGGACGTAAATAGTCCATTCCTGCTTTTTCAAGGCCTTCCTCCGTTCAACGTTCGAGGAACAACCGGTCCACAGATTCTTAGGATGCGCTTTTCTAAAGATGAGTTTGGCGAACGGACACAACCCATAAAAGCATGGATAGCTAATAATGATGGTGATCTTGAACTAACAGCGGAAGTTGATTTGTATTTGGACGCGCCCTATTTGAACAGGTTCGCCACTTTCTCTGATATCTCACATGATTTCGTCAGTTATGAGCTTAAGATGAATCTGACGGGGAGTGTAGATTTCTTGGATGATGGAAGAATGGTTGTGAACCAATATAATATCGATCCGATATCTCTTTTCGTGAATATATTTAATAACGATGGAGCCAAGCTTGGTTATGCCGATATGTTTATACCTGAGCGTGGATCTAAGCTGCAGCTGATATCGGAAAATATAAAATAGAGGGGGCGTGAATTATTATATTAAGCCCGACCTGGTCGGGCTTTTTTTTGTGTTTCCGAATTTGAGAAGCTGGTTCGTATATGTTTGGGCGTGCAATAGGGAGCTATAGTGGTTGATATAGATGTTGCAAATGATTTTAATGACAGTGTCTGGTTATTGTTGGAGGCTCCGGAGAAAAGAGTCACTCAGGGAGACTTGTTTTATTTCGAGGATGCCGAGCCAACAAGACGTTACGGTATAGTGGTTACTGCGGATTGTGATCTTGAAAATCGTAAACACTCAAGGCTAGTATCACTAGTCCCGCTGTTGGATCTGGAGTCCATTTTATCGAGTTGCCTCTATATCGATTATTTGGAGAAAAACAGGTCACAGATAGGAAAGTTCCTTGGAGATATCTTAAAGATTTCTTGGCAGTCCGCTGGCCCATCTTTTGACGCCGGAGTGGAGGCCGTGATGCGGGAAAGTTATGATGTGGAGGATTATATTAAAGAAGCTGCAGATGTTTATTTGAATAAAGCAGACAGTGTCTCTAAGTCGGCGTTTATAAAAATAATTGAGAGCCTGGGCCATCAACCTAAAAACGCTTACTCGAAGTTTGAGCAACAGGTTCGCAGTCGCGGTGATATCATGCTTCTTGATCGTCCTGCGCTTGTGTTTGATGATGTGAAAATCGTTTGGTTACGACAAATATGGCAAGTAAGTTTGGGCAGTCTCGCGCTTCGAAACTCACGATATAAAGCAGGATCCGGCCATGGTCAGCATGTGGCTAGGCTGGCTTCACCTTTTAAATATAGACTTACTCAGCAGTTTGGCCAGGTGTTTTCCGATATAGGTGTGCCCGATATATGTTGTGAGTGGTTGGGGCCAAAAATGAAGGAGCAACATAATGAAAGATGATTTTCGTTATTTGATTGTCACTGAAGCGGCGTTGGATATCATACTAACTCATAGGTTGTTGGACGACACTGGAATTCCGAAAGAGAAGTCGCGCTCAGGTTTAATAGCCAAAACTCTAGACGAGGAAACCTTGGCGTATGCTTGTGGAACGGAGCAAGAGACTGATTTTTTTGCTTTAGTAACCATCGATGAATTACGCAAGCTGGGCGGCCCTAAAGATATAGTTTATGCTCGTATCGCGAGAGTGCTAAAGTCCGCGAGAAAACCTCCGATCCACTTGCCACGATCATGGGCTGAGTTTCATCATGGAAGTTTAATCTCTTTTTTTGCTGAATCGCAAAAGCAGGATTCCAGGAGGTGGATAGCAAAAATCGACGGAGAGAAAAAGTTCGTTTTTTTTCCAAAATTAACGGACTCTAGAAACACCGTTAATTTAGAAAGTTATCAGTCGCCAAAAGTTTCGCCTCCCTTTTCTCAGCTAGCTGCGCTGATCGAAACAGCTAGTAATGAGAGACTCCAGAACGGTAACGAAAAGCAGACGTTTGTTAAAGAGTTTGATCTTTCTGCAATAGGTGGAAGCGCTGTCGTCGCAGGGCACTCGTTTGATGACTGGCTACCTAAATTATCAGATGCTCAAAGAAGAGCTGTAAAGCTTCCGCCCACAGAGTCGTTAAGAGTGGTCGGTCCGGCTGGCACGGGCAAGACGCTCACCTTGTGCATGCGTGCAATTTACTTGTCGAAGCATGAGTCAATAATTGGAGGAAGGAAGCGCATCCTTGTTGTTGCTCATAGTTGGGCTATGGCTGAGCGTATCGATCAAATATTGACTACTTTAAATCTTGGCCAAATACCCGATAGGATTGTAGTTCTTCCTCTACTTTCTGTTATTCAACTGCATTCTAATAGTTCTATGGGTGCTCATCATGAATTACTTGGCGACGACTCGCAGGACGGATCAAGACGTGTTATTGAAATAATTGAAAGAATTCTTTCAGAGGACAACTTCACTCTTGGCCCAGTCTCGAAATGGATACGTGAAGCCTATTTTTCTGGTGTTGGGTCGAATGCGCACGGCGAGCTGGTTTTTGATCTTTATGAAGAAATAACGGGCGTTATTGCAGCACAGAACATTTTTCCAGGCGATAATGACAAGATTGCTGACTACTATTCCATGCAAAGAGAGGATTATCTTCCACCATTCGAATCTCGTGATGATCGAATGTTTTGCATGACAGTTTTTGAGTCTCTTCTGTCTAGGCTGATAGATCGTGGTTTAATTACCACCGATCAGTTTATTTTAGACTCTATACGCGTATTTGAGACGTTTTCTTGGAATGTGCGGCGCCAAACCGAAGGATATGATTATATTCTTGTAGACGAGTTGCAGCTTTTTGGGCCTCAGGAGCGTCTCGCTATATCATTGCTGGCAAGCACAAGAACCGGTTTTGCCTGGGCTGCAGCCGAAGATCCGTCGCAGGGAGTGTTTTCTTCTCTATATGGTCGTGAAGGGAAGGCGCCACCGCTCGATGATATTTATTTGCACGACGTTCACAGGTTTAATTATGGTTTATTTAGATTTATTGAGTTTGTATATGGAAAGTTTCCTTTAAATGTTCCTCCTTTAAATATAGACCACGCCGGCACCGGGCGATCCAAGCCGGTGTTGAGCGCAAAAATTGAGGAAACGCGGTTGGTTCCACAAGTTGTTAGTTGCGCCTCACAAATTGTCTCTAGCTTGAAGCAGAATGAGCGTCTCGCGGTTGTACTAATAGGAGATGGCGCGGATGATATCGTCGAGGCGCTAAACCACGAACAGCTAAATCCCGTACGGCTTAGTAGTTTTGATGACGTTGAGAGGTTGGCATACCAAAAGAAGGCCATTGTTGTTTCGCCATGGCAGTTCATCGGGGGTACCCAGTTTTCACATGTGTTACTTGTCGTGACAGAATCGGCAACGCCACAAAGTTCCTTTTCTCGATTACGGGAGCTTACAGCGATATATTTGGGAGCCAGTAGGGCTTCGGACCATCTCCAAGTATTTTGTGGATCACGCATACCGCAAATTCTTCAGGAGGCTATTGAAGCAGATGTTATTAGTGAAATGAACTAAGCCGCGTGACAATAATAGCAAGCGGCCGGAATCGTAACTTTTTGAGCTGATCATGAACCGTGTGGGTCGTTAGCGGTGAATCTAGGTAATATTTTTATGGACCGTAGTAGCTCAGGGAAGGGGTTATGAACAGAGTGGTTGCTTTATATCGGCGATATGTGTAAATAAGAGCCGACCTGGAGGCCCAGGTCGGCGTTTTTGTCGATGCTAGAAGTTTAAGCTAGTTTATTACCAAGCATTAACATCGTTGTTGGCACTAAGACCGGTGGGGTCGATAGTAGTTACGGAGCAGCCACTGGAACCGATGGAGCTGTTGAAAGTGAAGAACGAGTCGTCACTTACGGAGGAGGTTCCGTTTTGGAACTCGGCTTGTACCGGACCGGAACAAATCGGTGTACCGCTCAGTTCTACCACAACACCCCTGAACTCGCCGGGTACCGGATCGAGCGCCGCAGCATCAGCAGGGGACTGAGAACCCGGAATACCCGGGCTGGTAGCAGTTGAGTCGGCATACGCAGTCCAAGGGAAGCCAGCCAGATCGATGAAATTACAGGTGAAGCTACCTGCGGTAACACTGCCGCCAGTGACCACAATCTCAATTAAATCACCAGCAGAGTCATAAGTAACGTCGCCAGTAAGCGACAGGTTACAAGTAGGTGTGATGCCCGAAGCGGACAATTCGGTCTGGCCTGAGAAGGTGTAGGTGCCCGGGCCCGGCTGCAGCGTTTGCCAGGTGCCGGCGACGTTTGCCGGGCTCAATTGCGCCTGAGAAACGGATGCCGTAGCCAAGGCCAGTGCACCTGCTACGCCGAGTGCTGCTTTCTTCATCATTTCCATAGACATGAGAGTCTCCTAATTCTTCCGTTTATTTGGATGGTTTCGGCAGCGATTCTTTACTTCTTCCATGGTCGCCGCCGTGTCGGTTGGTGAGTTGTTGTTTTGCTCCCCGAACCGACACGATTCACGTTAGAGGAGGTGGGAAGGCGGGAGAATAGCAAATTTTGAAAACAGGTCTTTCAAAAAATGAAAACATGAAATTCAACAAATGATAAAGTAGAGCAGGAACAGTGACTTGGGGCTGACTTCTTGCGTACAACCATAAACAATAAAAGTTCTGCGTCCCCGACGAACGGTAGCATATGGCCGATAAGCGGTAGCCTATTTGTGAAGGGCGAAAAAACGTGACCGGGATTTCGTCCACTCTTTAAAATCCGGTTTTGTTTTTCTTGTAAGCTTTTCGCTATTTAATCTGTAAGTTTTTCGCCAGTTTCTCGTGTTTGTTACCTATGGTAGCATTTTAACCAATCTGTAGTGTTTTTCCTGCCTTTTGGTGTTCAGGGTCAAGCCGTTCGTTCCTTGATTATCGACATATTTTGCATTTCCTTGTCTTCTTCCTGTCTCCAGCCCGTGGCTTGCGTGTCTACTATTAAAGTGCCGAACGCTTCCAGGCCGCTTCCGTGAAGGGTTGTGCGCGGTTTGCGGCGTACAGGTGTGTGCAAGGAGGCGCTTGAGCCCAAGAGGATCGGGCTGGCTGCAGAGAGTGATGTTGACGCCGGCGCCCCTTCCTACCTGCCATTTGCCCAGAGAGGCTGCCCATCGTTCGTCCTGGCTTACAAGGATTGTCCGCGTCGTAGGACAGACAGCCGGATACGGTCCAGGCCACGCTTGTCGGTACCCATCGACGAGGTACCCATGGACAAACACGACACGGTCTACAAGCTGCTTTTTTCCCACGACCGCATGGTGCGCGATCTGCTTGTTGGCTTTCTGCCTGGGAAATGGACGACGGACCTGGATCTGGATTCGCTGGAGAAGATGAACGGCAGCTATGTCACCGATGACCTGCGTGGTCGGCATGGCGATGCGGTGTGGCGGGTGCGGTGGGGCGAGGACTGGTTATACGTTTATCTTCTGCTGGAGTTTCAATCCTCTGTCGATCGCTTCATGGCCCTGCGCACCCTCGTCTATACGGGCCTGCTCCATCAGGACTTGATCCGCCGGGATGAGCTGGGCGCCGACCGGCGGTTACCGCCGGTGCTGCCGGTGGTGCTCTATAACGGTGAGCGTCGTTGGCGGGCGCCCACCGAAGTCCGGCCTTTGATTCAGCCGCCGCCGGAGGGGCTGGAGCGCTTTCAGCCTGATCAGTCGTTTCTGCTGATCGATGAGGGCGCTTACAGCGCCCACGACCGCCAGCCGCTGGATAACCTAGTGGCGGCGCTGTTCCGGCTGGAGCATCATCGCTCTTCCGATGAAGTGGCCGGCGTTCTTCAACTTTTGGTAAAGTGGCTGGAGGGTCCGGAACAGGCCTGTTTGCGCCGGTCTTACCTGGAATGGCTGCGCCGCCGGCTGCCGAAATGGTTCCCCGGCGAGACCTTCCCCGAAATGCACGACCTGCAGGAGGCGTACGAGATGATCACCAACCGGTTCGAGGAATGGAAAGAGCGCCAGCGCCTAGTGGGCGTGCAGCAGGGTATGCAGCAGGGCGTGGAGCGAGGCATTGAGCGAGGCCGCCTGGAAGGCGAACGCGCACTGGTGCTTCGCCTTATACAACACCGCTTCGGCGAATTACCCGCCGCGCTTCGCCTGCGCCTGGAAGGCGCCTCCCAATCGGAGCTGGAACACCTCGCCGACCGCGTTCTGGACGCCACCAGCCTGGACGATCTCTTCCAGTAAGTAAGTGGGCGCACGACCGTGTTGCCTTCCTGCGTTAGGTTTCCTGGGAGAGCGATCCCAAAGTGTGGCAACCCGGGCCTTTTGCGGTAACCGCATTTAATCCTAGAAATCACGCAAATCTCGCCTTTTCCCCCGCTTATGACACTGAATAAGCTGTTTCAGGGGCCAATTTCCACCGTTTAGCGTCTTACTTGAACGGCCGGCTTCGATGTTTTGTGGGCGCCTTTGCTGGCCGCGACCTGCTAATCAGGCTTCTTTGCGCCGGGCGCAACATTCGTTGCTAAACACGCAAAATGACGCTTTTTCAGCTTTCTGACACGGTTTTCCTGTCTTATTGCCTGGTTCTGCCACCTTATTGCTCCCTAACCGACTTTCCGTGCTGGCTGACAATGTTTTCAGCCTTCACGTACGGCGCCTCGAGGCTGTAGCCGTTAACCTCAGGCATCTTCAGCCGTTCCCTCACTTGACTCCCAAAATGGGAGATTCTAGAATCGCGACAGTTAGGGAGAGATGATGCGAGTCATTGCGAAACGGACGTTAAGGCAGTTCTGGGAACTGCCGGACCATGGTGATTCGGAGAGGCCTCTCACGCAGTGGCACCACATGATGGTCAAGGCACACTGGGAGACACCCCAGCAATTGAAGGCAGACATAAGCACGGCTAGTGTTCTCAAGCACGGTAGAGTTGTCTTCAACATAGGCGGCAATAAATACCGTGTGATTGTCGCCATAAGGTATGACTTGCAGATCGCCTGGGTGCGATTCGTTGGCACGCATGCTCAGTACGACCAGGTTGACGCGGAGACTGTGTAATGAACATTCAGCCGATTCATACAGACGACGACCTCGAACGTGCTTTCGCTCGCCTGGAAGAGCTGTGGGATGCGGAGGAAGGCAGCCCGGAGGCGGATGAACTGGAAGTGCTCTCCATTCTGATTGAAAAGTACGAAGACACACACTATCCCGTTGGCCCTTCGGATCCCATCGAGGCGATTCTGTTCACCCTTGAGCAGCGCGGCCTGACCCGCCGCGATCTTGAGGCTTACATCGGCTCCAGCGGGCGGGTCTCCGAAGTCCTGAATCGAAAGCGGGCACTCAGCCTGCAGATGATCCGCAATCTGCACGCCGGCCTCAAGATTCCCTATGAGAGCCTTCTGAACGACACCGCCGCTTGACCTCTCCAATAGGTGGTCGCAGTTTCATTGGATGCCTTTCTGGCCGCTTTGCGCTCCCCGCAACTTTGTTGCCAAGCACGCAAAAGGGCGATTTTTCGGCTTTCTGACACGCTTTTCCTATCTTTTTGCCCTTTGCTGCCACCTTATTGCCCCTAGCTGACTTTTCGTGCTGGCTGACAATGTTTTCAGCCTTGCCGTAAAGCGTCTTGAGGCCTTATCCAGCTGCATCATGATGGGGCCCGGCCTTTCCCTCAGGGCGCATTTTGCGGCAGCCGCAGTTAATCGTGGAAATCACGCAAATTTCTCTTTCTCTCCCGCTTATGACATAAAAAAAGCCGTTTTGGGGCCTCTTTTCCATATTTTGGCGCCTTACTTGAACCGCCACCTTGGACGCGTGCTGGGCGAAGCCTAAGTACGGTATTGCGCCGCCGCGCCCGGACGTCAAACTGATCGAAAGGCGATTGAAAGCAGTGCTTGCCCACTACGGCTAAGCGGGAGGAAGTGATGAAGCGTAATGCCACTCCTAAAGGCACCGATAACGTACTTTTGGATTTGGGCTTTGACGACGCCGCGGAGCTGTCGACCAAGACAGCGCTCGCGCTCAAGCTCAATGAGATCATTGACCAGCGCGCTTTGAACCAGACGGAAGCCGCGGCGATTACGGGCATGACCCAACCCAAGGTGTCTCAGGTGCGTCGCTACAAGCTCCAGAACATCTCTTTGGAGCGGCTGATGCAGGCGCTGGTGTCTCTGGACCAGCACGTGGAAATCGTCGTCCAGCCGGCGCGAAAGGCCCACGTGCCCGGCATTACGGTTGCGGCTAACCCGCCGGAAACGACCACAACCCTTTCGAATCACTGATCCGTTCGCTTTTTCTTCCCGGCCGGTCGGGGTAAGGTTGTTGACTCATTGATTCGACAATAAGAACTGATCATGCAACCTCGCCCCGCCTCAACGTTGGCGCTGCTCCGGGATACCGAGCAGGGCCTTGAAGTCTTGATGCTCCAGCGCACCCTTAAGGCCGTGTTCATGCCCGGCTTTTATGTGTTCCCCGGCGGCGCCGTCGACGACGGCGATCGCGACCTGGCCCGCAGCGGCCACCTTTTTGGCCACGACGACGATTCCGCCAGCGCCTTGCTGGGCCTGCCGGAGGGCGGCGGGCTGGGTTATCTGGTCGCCGCCGTGCGTGAGTGCTTCGAGGAGTCCGGCATGCTGCTGGCCCGCGACAGCGCCGGCCAGTGGCTGGACGGCAGCCATCCGGTGATGGACGGCCGCTGGGCGGTGGGCAGTGGTGAGGCGGATCTGGGGGATCTGTGCCGCTCCCACGGGTTGGCGTTGTCGCTGGACGGCATCGCCTATCTGGATCACTGGGTGACGCCGCCGGGGCCGCCGCGCCGGTTCGATACCCGCTTCTTCGCCGCCGTGGCGCCGCCGGACCAGGTGCCCGCCCACGACGGCGATGAAACCATCGACCATATATGGATCCGTCCGCAGGACGCGTTGGAGGACCGCCGCCAGGGCCGTCGCGAGTTCGCCACGCCCACGGTCAGCGTGCTGCGCAAGCTGTCGGAGTTCGCCTCCGCGGACGAGGTGCTGGCCTACGCCCGCGACCGCCGGCCGCAGGCCTTCCCGACGCAGCCGTGGCCGGCGCGCGAGGGCGACGAGGTGGTGTATATCGAGCCGGGCCGCCCGGCCTACGATGAGGTGTGCAAGCTCGACCCGGATGCCAAAGGCAACGCCCAGGCGCGCCTGGAGGCGGGCCTGTGGGTGGCGCTCAGCAACCACGTATCGCGCCTGACCTTGAACGCCGGTTCGGACGACGGCGGCCCGGGCTTTAACAGCTACCTGGTGCGCGCCGGTGAGCAGGCCCTGGTGGTGGACCCGGTGATCGAGGGGCGGGACGACCTGCACGCGCTGTTGGAAGCCTGCGACGGCGTGCTCTCCACCATCGTGCTCACCCGGCCCCGGGAACAGGAAGCGGCGGCCCGCACCCTGCAGGGCGCCACCGGCGCCCGCATCCTCGGCGTGGCCGGCCCGGCGGACCTGCGCCTGGCGCACGGCGAGCCGCACCGCCTGGGCGGGCTCACCCTCAAGCTGCTGCACACGCCCGGCCAGGCGGACGACCGCCAATGCCTGCTGATCCAGGAGGAGGGCATGCTGTTCTCCGGCACCACCGTGCTGGAGCGCTCCATCGCCAAGGGCTACCTGCCCGCCGCCGACGTCGACGCCTACGTGGCCGGCCTGGCCCGGCTGCTGGAGGAAGACCTGCACTGGATTGCCCCCGGCCGCGGCTTCCTGATGGGCCAGCCGCAGAAGGTCCTGGACCACCTGATGACCCAGTGCCTCAGTAGAGTCCAGCGCTGAACCTCTCCTGATAGGGTGCCTTTCGGGGCACCGCTACTTAGATCCCTGTCTAGTCACTGGAAAACTGGATTTTGATATGCCATCCCTGGGTCTCCATATGCCAATTTTTTCTTTTATTTTCTTAGGCCTCTATGTTTAGCCTGATGTCACTGGGCCACGAGGGGGAAGTACGTGGTCTGGCGGAAGCGGTTCGGGACGGACCGCTGCATAACAAAAGAAAGGAGACTCTCATGAATCATCAAACCAAACCCTTCACCCTGAACTACTTGTTTGCGGCAGCACTGCTGTGTGCCTCGGCGACCGGTTGGGCGGCTAATCCCGCGCCCGCACCGGGGATTTATCAGTTCGGCGCCAGCCCCGGCACCCTCAATCTGACCATTACCCAGGGCGGCAGCACCGAGACCTGTGAACTTATCATGGACATGGATTTCCAGCCCGCCGCCGGTGGCGTCAATTTGTTGATGGCCAATGCCATCATCATGCCGGGCACGCCCGGTTGCCCGGCGGTGCAGTTCCTGCCGCCATGGAACGGCTTCGCGCCGCTGCCCGCGCCACTGGCCGGCAGTACCGTTCCGGCGTCGTTCAATAACGTGATGATCATCGGTCCGGCCGGTGCACCCTGTACTGCGGCGCCCAGCCCGATGGCCATGCAGTTCACCAACGGGCCCACGGTGATTAACACTTCCGCTTCGAACTTTGCCTTCGCCACGACCTTCGGCGGTTGCCAGATACAGGGCTTCGCCGAAACGCTGCCGATGTTCCCGGATGTGGACATCATTCCTTAAAGAGTGAAACGGGACCCGGTGCAAGCCGGGTCCTTGTCGACTAGAGTAATCGACAGACTAAACAGACACGTTTTGGGGGTAGGCAATGGAAGCCGATTTTTCGACGTTTGAGTTGCAGTATCAAACCGCCGTGATCCGTAATGCCCGGTTCTGCCAGGACGCATCACTGGAACCGTGGGATAACGAGCCGGAGGAACTGCTACCGACAACCGTGGCGGAGCTGCAGCGTATAGCTGCTTTTTCACCACACGGTGGGTTGAGCTATGAAAGCGCGTGGGAATACCTTTTTCTCTACAATACATACTATGTACTCGATGCACCGTACGAGAACGCCCCCGAACTATGCCAGCTGGTATTGACGTATGATGCCGCCTTCGTGGTGCGTTATCTGTCCACGATAAGGTTACCGTTGCATAGGTTGCGAGCGGCCGCGCTGGATGAGGGCGCCCGTGCGTTACGAGAATCTTGGCGAGTTGCGTTGGATGCCCAACTGACTCAGGCGGGCTACAGCGCAGCGTTTCGTGCCCGCTATACGGTTGGCGATGTGCCGACCACACCGTCAGAAAGCAAGAGCTCTTTGTATCAGGAAGATGAGCCTTTGAGAGCAAATTTACCGGCCAGGCATGACTGGCTGCTTTATCAGCAGTCCATGGCGGGTGCGACCGACGGTTCGCATTGAATCTGGTGCTTGGTAGCCTCTTTTGGTAGTTGGGGATACCCTGACTCAGACCATCTGGATCGCATAGACTGACATTATCTTGGGGGCAGGCAATGGATGCCGATTTTTCCACGCAGGCTTTGCAGTACCAAACCACCATATTGCGCAATACCCGGCTGGGGCAGGACGCGTCACTGCTGCCCTGGGCGGCGAATCCGGAAGAGCTGAAGACCACCGCGGTGGCACAACTGCATCGTATCGCCGGATTTACCCCGGACGGTGGGTTCAGCGAGCACGGCGGCTGGGAGTATCAGTTTCTCTATAACACCCTGTACGTGCTGGAAGCCCCCTACGAGGATTCCCGGAATCTCCATCAGATGGTTCTGACCTGGGACGCCACCTTCGCGGTGCGCTACCGGGCCGTTGCGGAGCAATCCCTGGATAACCTGCTGGAGGTCGCCTTCGGCCCCGGCGCCCGGGCCTTCCGGCGCCGTTGGCGGACCGCCGCGGACGCGCTGTTCGACCAGGCCGGTTACGGCGCCGCTTTCGGCGGCGACGCCCTGGACGACGCCCTCATTATGCAGCCGCCCGCGACGAAGCCTGTGTACCAGCAGGACGAGCCCCTGCGCCCCGGCGTCACGCCCGCTCAGGAGGTGCTCCGCCCCGAGGGGCCGGAGGCCGGCAACCTCGGTCGCGCCCACTAGGCCAGTACAACATCGTCTGATTGATTGGAGTTTCTTGGAAAGGACTCGGGAAAATGACAATAACAAATAAGCTCCGCCACCTGGCTCTCGTCGCCTCATCCTGGCTTCTGGTTTCGGCGGCGCACGGTGCGCCGGTGACGTTTTCTTCCAAGGAGCTCTGCGTGGAGGGTGTGGCGGCGCCGCTTGAAGTGGAAGTGGCGGAAACCCAGGCTCAGCGCAACCGGGGCCTGATGCAGCGCGAAAGCCTGGCGGAAGACACGGGCATGCTGTTTCTGTTCGACGGCCCGATGGCGAAAGGCGCCGGGTTTTATATGTACCGCACGCGGATTCCCCTGGACGTGGCGTTCGCCGACCCGGACGGCCGTATCGTGTCGATCATGACGATGACGCCGTGCCCGCACGACGACCCGCGCCGCTGCAAGGTCTACCGGCCCGGGCAGCCGTTCGTGTCCGCGCTGGAGATGAACGCCGGCTTCTTCAAGCGCCATGGCGTGAAAAAAGGGGACAGACTTTTCGATCCGCAGGAAGGGCGCTGCGATCTCGCACTCGACGACGAGTCGATCGCTGACAAGGATTAGCGTTTCCGGCTTATTCCCCCCGCGTTTTACCCCGGCACACTGAAGCCGTACCGACCCAAGGAAGCGGAACGGAGAGCGAGATCGATATGTCGGAGGAGCGCACCCCCTACGCGCCGGGCACCGGCTCGGCGGCGGATGCCTGGGTGGACCGCCTGCTGGAACGGGGGCGCGGCCCGGAGCTGGCGCCGATGCCCTTGAACACCCCGCTGGACGGCACCCACGTGACCGCGGCGGTGCGGCTCACCGGCCGCGACCGCTTTCACCTCGCCCGCGTGCTGGGCGTGGACCTGCCCACCCTGGAACATTGGGAGCGCGGCCTGGGCGCGCCGGACGGCGCCGCCCACGCCTTGCTGCTTATCGCCCTGCGCTTCCCCGAGGTGATCCGCGCGTTCTCCACGGATTGACCGGCCGGGGTTACTGCCGGGCGTTGAGCATGGCGATGGCGGCCAGCGCCTCCGGGTCGTGTTCCTTGAGCCGGTTGGCGATGCCGTGCTGGAAGAAGTAGCGGAAATCCGGCTCCTTCTGCGCCGGCACCAGGCAGTGGTCGCCGGGCAGCACCGGGGTCTGGGTGACCGCCGCCTCGTCGGCGACCATGGCCCGGGCGGTGCCGTCGCCGTACAGGCGCCAGCTCACCACTTCCATCAGGCTCAGGGTTTCGAACTCGTCCTCGGAAAACACCGCGTGGGTGCCGATGGTGTCGGGGATCTCCTGCACCAGGCCCCGGGCGGGATTGTCGAAGGTCGGTTTGCCGAAGAAGGACACCGCGGCGTCCAGCTCCTGGACCTTGTGCGGTGGCGCTTCGCAGAACAGGTAGTCGCTCTCCGGCAGCCGGTAGCCTTCCCAGCGCCCGTTGAGCGGGTCCGCCAGCTCATGGGCACTGGCCAGCTTTCTCAGCCACGGCACCATCGCCAGGGTCTCGCCGTTTTCCAGGCGTGCCCAGGCCAGGATTTTGACCGAGAAAAGAGTGTCGGGATGCTGGTCGTTGGCATAGAGCAGTTCCATGCCGTCGTATTCAGGGGAGAGCCTGAGAATCGGCGGCGAAGCGGCTCGCCGTCGTGGGGTGAATGGCAACACGTTGTTGGGACGCTTCGTGTCGCCGATGGGGTCACGCCGGTTTGCCATAAACACCTCCGCGCAGCCTATGTTTTCACACTAGACGGTGGCGGCGGGGCGCGCAAGCGCTGTTTTGCGGGAATTAAAGCGGCGATCGGATCAGCCGATGAACCGGCCAGGCGCCACGCGCATACGAAACTTACAAGCAGGAAAGCCGTCATGTCCCGTTCCTCCCGTTTTAGTATTCGCTCCAACCTGCAGAACAAGATGCTGCTTCTGGCCCTGGGCCCGGTGCTCCTGATTACCTTGATTCTGGAGGTGTTGGCCACCCTGGAAAGCCGCCGGGAAACCCGCGAAAGCCTGGCCGAGCAACGGTCCGCGCTGATCGAATCGCGCCAGCAGGGCATCAAGAATCTGGTCGACGCCGCCAAGGCGTCGGTGAGCCACCTGGCCGACGCGCCGCCGGAACAGCAGGCCGAAGCCCAGGCCCGTGCCCGGGAGATCCTCGGCAACGTCACCTTCGGCGGCGGCAACTATCTGTTCGTGTATGACTTCCAGGGCAACGTGGCGGCCTCGCGCACCGACAGCGTCGGCGGCAACAGTTGGGACCTGCAGGACGAAGACGGCCAGTATGTGATTCGCGATCTGATCGCCGCGGCCCGCGACGGCGGCGGTTATTACCAGTACCGCTGGACCAACCCGGCCACCGAGACGGTGGAAGCAAAGTACTCCTACGCCACCGCCATTCCGCAGTGGGATTGGATGATCGGCGCCGGGGTGTACGCCACCGAGGTGGACAAGAGCATGGCGCTGGCGGAAGCGGAGGCGATGGCGTCGCTGAAGCGATCGATGATCACCACCGTGCTCACCGGCCTGGGGCTGATGGTGCTGGTGGGCGCCGGCGCCGCCTGGATGGTGCGCCGCACCGTGCGGCCGATCCGCGATACCGCCACGGCCATGGAAGACATCGCCCGCGGCAAGGGCGACCTGACGCGCCGGCTGGCGGTGACCACCGACGACGAAGTCGGCGAACTGGCCAATCAGTTCAACGGCTTCGTGGCGCGCATGCAGGAGACCCTGCTGGAAGTGCGCGGCAGCACCCGCCATGTGAACCGCGCCGCCGATGAGATCGCGTTGAGCAGCGAGGAGCTCGCCACCCGCACCGAGCAGGCCGCCGCCAACCTGCAGGAGACGTCCGCCTCCATGGAGGAGATCACCGCCACCGTCAATCACAGCGCCGAATCCGCCGGCCAGGCCAACAAGCTGGTGGCGGGCACCGGCAAGGTGGCCGGCGACGGCCTGGCGGTGATGGGCCAGGTGGAAACCACCATGGGCGAGATCAGCGATTCCGCCACCCGCGTCAACGAGATCGTGACTCTGATCGACGGCATCGCCTTCCAGACCAATATTCTCGCCCTCAACGCCTCGGTGGAGGCGGCCCGCGCCGGCGAGCACGGGCGCGGCTTCGCGGTGGTGGCCGAGGAAGTGCGCAACCTGGCCGGCCGCGCCGGCGAAGCCGCCCGCGAGATCCGCGCCTTGATCGACACCTCGGTGGCGCGCACCCGGGAAGGGTCGGAACTGGTTCGCCAGGCCGGCGAGACCATGCGCGGTATCGTCGACAGCGTCGCCCGGGTCACCGAGGTGATCGAGGAGATCAGCAGCGGCGCCGCCGAGCAGAGCAGCGGCATCGGCCAGGTGAACACCGCCGTGGCGGAGATGGACTCCGTCACCCAGCAAAACGCCGCCATGGTCCATCAGACCTCCGGCAACGCCGCCGAGATGCGCGGCCACGCCGGCCGCCTCAGCACCCTGATCGATTCCTTCGTGCTCGGCGAAGCCACCTGAAAAGCGCTACACCGCCGTGGCGATCAGAGCCAGCACCGGCAGTATCGGCGCCAGCCGCACCATCAAACGCGGCCGATAGGGCAGCAAAAACACCAGCGGCAGGCCGGCCAGGGTGACCAGGCCCAGGGCCATGGAGAGCGCCAGGCCGGTGGGCCACAGCCGCAGGCAGCTGGCCACCATCAGCGCCATCAACACCCAGCCGGCGACGCGGAAGGCACGCAGCCGTGTCGCCGGCGGTTTGGCGCCGATGGCCGCTTCATGGTGGCGTTTCATCGCCAGCGCCAGGGCGGTCAGGCCGGCGTAGGCGAGGCTCAGCGGCAACGTCACGGCAATGACCGTCATGCGCCATCCTCCGCCGTGCGTCGTTGTGGGAGCGGGCCGCGCCCGCGAACGGGTTGCTTCCGCACCACCCGCCACAGCGCGTAGCCGCCGGTCGCCGCCATCAGCAAACACACCACATCAAACCCGGCCAGCGCGCCCAACCGCCAGGCGGTGACGCTGAACAGATGACTGTCGGTGGTGGCCATATTCAGCACTGGCAACGCCGCCCACAGCACGGTGATCGCCGCCAGCTGCTCGATCCAGCCGCGCCGGTCCGGGCGCAGCAGGGCGTGGACAAGCGCCAGCAGCCAGGTGAGGAAGAACACGCGGATCTCCCAGCTCTCCCGGGCGGCCAGCTCCACCGGCAGCAGCCGGTTGGCGGCGAAGTAGGCGGCCAGCGCGCCCAGCAGGCCGGTGAGCGAGGCGATGTTGAGCCCGTTCACCAGCCGCAGCGCGGCGCCCGGCGCCTTGCCGCGAAGCTGCTGGGTGCGCTTGGATACCCACAGCAGCATGCCGGTGGCGACCATGGCGGTGCCACCGACGCCGAACAGGAAGAACAGCCAGCGCACCGTGGGGTCGGCGAAGCGCGCCAGGTGCAGGTTGACCAGCAGGTTGTAGACCCGGAAGGCGCCGGGCACCGCCTCGTCGCCCGGTCGCGTTTCCAGCAACTCGCCGGTGCCGCCGTTGAACACCAGGGTGGGATTGCCGCCCCGGCGCTGGTCGGTGATGTGGGGATCTTTCGTCGTGGATACGCGGATCACCGCGTTGTCCCGGTTGGGCCAGTCCACGCTGATGCGGCGCACCGGCTGGTCGAAGGTGTCCCGGGTGCGCGCCACCAGCGGCGCGATGTCCACCATCGGCATCGCCGCGCCGCCCTCGGCGGCCGGCTCCTCGCGCGGAAACACGTCCTGGAAGAAGCCGCGCCAGCCGTCTTCGTAGGCCGCGTTCATGCCCCAGGGCATCAGCATCACCATGAAAATCAGCAGGCCCGAATAGGTGATCATGAAATGAAACGGCAGCGCCAGCACCGCCGTGGCGTTGTGGCTGTCCAGCCAGGAGCGCTGGCCCTTGCCGGGCCGGAAGGTGAAGAAATCCTTGAAGATTTTCTTGTGGGTGATCACCCCGCTGACGATCGCCACCAGCATGAACATGGTAGCCACGCAGATCAGCCAGCGCGCCCAGATACGCGGCACCCCGTACAGCTCAAAGTGAAAGCGGTAAAGAAAGTCGCCGCCCCGGCTGGCGCGCGGCGACAACAGCTCGCCGGTGCCGGCGTCCATCACCGCCTGCTCGCCGCGCCTGCGGCCGCCTTCCTCGGCCTGGGGCGTGTCCGGCTGCCAGCGCAACTGCACCACCGGGGAGCGGGCCTCGGGCAGCTGAATGTCCCAGCTTTTCGCGTCCGGGGCCTTGGCGTTGAGCGCCGCCCAGGCCAGTGCCGGGGTGTCCGGCGACGGTTGCGAGTGGTGCAGCTCCGGCGCCATCCACAGGGAGATTTCCTCGCGGAAATAGGCGCTGGTGCCGGTCACGAACATGGCCAGCAGCAGCCAGCCCAGCAGCAGGCCGCTCCAGGTGTGCAGCCAGGCCATGGATTGCCGCAGACCCGCCTTCACAACAGCGCCTCCGGGCCGCCCAGCCAGGCCAGCGCGGCCAGCGCCAGCGTCGGCATCAGAATGCCCACCCAGGCGCGGGCGGCGCTACGCGTGGCGAAGGCCCACAGCACCGCCACGGTGTAGATCAGAAAGGACAGAAGGTTGGCGGTGATCACCGCCGTGGCCGGCGCCGCCGGCAGCCACAGGGCGAGGGCGGTGGTGGCGCAGGCGGCCAGGGCGTAGCCGCCGAATACGGCCGCCAGCGTGCGCGAGGCCACGCCGACCGCGGGCGAGGCGGCGAGCCGCTGTAGCGAATATCTGGACATGCACTCCCCAGCACCGAAGCGTCGGCACCCGTCATGGACGGATAAGGCAAATAAGAATCGTTATTATCCGCATCTGGGGAGTGAATGCAATCGCCGGTGTCAGGCGGATTGCCGTAACCCGACGTCCGCGCCCGCCTGGGCCGCCAGCGGTTGCCGCAGCCGCCAGCGCAGGCGAATGCCGAGCAGCACGGCGGCGGCGGTGAGGCCCGACACCAGACCGATCCAGAAGCCCGCCGGGCCCATGGCCGGCACCCACAGATCGGTCAGCCCGAGCACATAGCCCACCGGCAGCCCCACGCCCCAGTAGGCCACCAGCGTCATCAGCATCGGCCAGGCGGTGTCTTCGAAGCCGCGCAGGCAACCGTTGGCGCACACCTGCAGGGCGTCGGACACCTGGTAAATGCCGGCGAACAGCAGCAGGTGGGCGGCCAGGGCGATCACCTCCGGGTTGTCGGTGTAGATGTGCGGAATCCACGGCCGGCTGACGATCAACGCCAGGCCGGCGAACAGACCGATGCCGCCGGTCATCGCCAGCGAGCAGCGCACCGCCCGGCTCAGCCCGGCGCTGTCGTGGCGGCCGCGCGCATGCCCCACGCGCACCGTGGCGGCGAGGGCGAAACTGAGCGGGATCATAAAGATCAGCGAGGTGAAGTTGAGCGCGATCTGGTGGCCGGCGACGATCTCCGGCCCCAGCCGGCTGATCAACAGCGCGATCACCGCGAAGATGCTCACCTCGAAGAAAATCGACAGCCCCACCGGCAGCCCCAGCCGCAGCATGTAGCCCAGGCTGGCCAGCTCCAGATGGCGCTCGCGCAGCGTCAGCCGGGCCGGGCGGTAGACCGGATGGCGGCGGATATAAGCGCCCATCATCAGCGCCATGCTCCACATCACCAGGCTGGTGGCCCAGCCGCAGCCGACCCCGCCCATGGCGGGAAAACCCAGCTTGCCGTAGATCAGCACATAGTTGGCGGGGATGTTGATGGCCAGGCCGATAACGCTGATCCACAGCACCGGCCGGGTGTGGTTCATCGCCTCGGTGTAGCTGCGCAATGCCAGCAGCACGGCGGCGCCGGGCATGCCCCAGCTGAGCGCGTCCAGATAACCGGACACCAGCGGGCGAATCGCCGGGTCCACGTCCATCAGGCCCAGCAGCGGCCCCATCGAGCGCAGTATCACCGCGCTGAACAGGCCCAGCCCCAGCGCCAGCCACAGCCCCTGCTGGGCCACCGGGTTGACGCGATGGTAAGCTTCGCCGCCGAGGTGGCGGGAGAGAATCGGCGTGGCACTCATCAGCACGCCGGTCATGAACAGGAACAGCGGCACCCAGATGCTGGCGCCCACCGCCACCGCGGCGAGATCCTCGGCGCCCACCCGGCCCGCCATCATGGTGTCCACGAAGCCGTTGGCGGTCTGCGCCAGCTGGCCGCCGAGGATCGGCAGGGCAAGACGCAACTGAGCAAGGTATTCGAGACGATGAGCGGACATGGCGGACTACAGCCTGATCACGGGGCGGCTACCATACCGCAATCCCGTGGCGTGGTGCACCGCGCCACCGACCTGGAAACGCTGTTTCGGGACACTTTTTTCGAGCGCCACCACACCGTGCTGGAAGGCGGCTTCGAGGAGCCGGTGTATTTGGCAGGCACATCGGTGGCGGGTGAACCGGCCCGTATCCGCTACACCCGCGATTATTTCCGCAGCGCCCTCCATGAAGTGGCGCACTGGTGCGTGGCCGGCCCCCGCCGCCGGCGCCTGGACGACTACGGCTACTGGTACGCCCCGGACGGCCGCGACGCCGCCGCCCAGGCGGAATTCCTGCGCGTGGAAGTGCGGCCCCAGGCGCTGGAAGCGCTGTTCTGCGCCGCCTGCAATCATCCGTTCCGCGTCTCCCTGGACAACCTGGACGGCGACCCGGGCGACGAAGCCCGCTTCGCCGCCGACGTCCAGGCCCTCGCCGAGCGCCTGCACCGCGACGGCCCACCGCCCCGCGCCCGCCTCTGGCTCGACGCCCTGACGCGCTTCTACCGCACCTAACTCTATCAGCGAAGCATGTGCAGGAAATGCATGTGCTTCTCGTACTGGTCGAGCACGTCGCTGATCACCTGCTCGCGGGTGAAGCCCATCAGGTCGTAGTCCTGGCCGCCTTCGCTGAGGAACACGTCGGCGCGGAAGTACTGGTCGCTGTCGGCGTGACGTTTCGAGTGCTCCAGCTGGCGCATGGTGATCGACGGGCGCGCGTAGCCGCGTATGCGTACACCGTAGAGAAAGTCGGTTTCCTCCGCGTGACCGACGATCAGGGTGGCGCGGTCGTCGGCCTCTTTCACTTCCACTTCCAGACCGTGGCCACGCAGTTCGTCGGCCACGGCGTTGAGGGCCGGCGTGGCGACGTCGCGCAGGAACGCCTCGACCCGGGCGCGGCCCGGGAAGCTGACCATGCCCCGCAGGCGCGACTTCCAGCCGCCGGTGGGCGCGGTGTGGCCCACGTGGATGGCCGCCGGCGCGGTGCCCAGATTGGACTGGAAGCTGGTGCGCCGGATGCCTTCCACCCTCAAGGATCGGACCAGCCCGAAGCAGGCGATCAGCAGCACCGCCGAGAACGGCAGCGCCGAGGCGATGGTGGCGGACTGCAGCGCCTGCAGGCCGCCGGCCAGCATCAGCGCGATCGCCACCAGACCCTCGGAGCCGGCCCAGAAAATCCGCTGCCACACCGGGGTGTCGTCGTGGCCGCCGGAGGCCAGCATGTCCACCACCATGGAACCGGAGTCCGAGGAGGTGACGAAGAACACCACCACCATCAGGGTGGCGACGCCGGAAATAAAGCCCGACCAGGGGAACTGCTCCAGGAAGCGGAACAACGCCACCGCGTTGTCGTCCTTCACGTATTCCGCCAGTTGCGCGTAGGAGCCGTCCAGAATCATGCGGATCGCGGAATCGCCGAACACCGTCATCCAGAACAGGGTGAAGCCGGCGGGCACCAGCATCACGCCCAGGGCGAATTCACGGATGGTGCGGCCGCGGGAAACACGGGCGATGAACATGCCCACGAACGGCGACCAGGAAATCCACCAGCCCCAATAGAACAGGGTCCAGCCGCCCATCCAGTCCTGCGGGCCGTCCTCCACCTTGGGCTGATAGGTGTAGAGGTTGAAGGTCATGCTGACCAGCTCGGAAAGGTAATCGCCCAGGTTCTGCACATAGGCTTTCAGCAGGAACACGGTGGGGCCCAGGATCAGCACGAACGCCAGCAGCAGGAAGGCGAGCCCCAGGTTCAGTTCGGACAGGCGGCGGATGCCGGCGTCCAGGCCGGTGACCACGGAGATGGTGGCCAGGCCGGTGATGGCGACGATCAGCCCCACCTGCACCCATTCGTTCTTGGGCAGTCCGAACAGATAGTTCAGGCCGGCGTTGACCTGCTCGACGCCGAAGCCCAGCGAGGTGGCCACGCCGAACACCGTGCCCACCACCGCGAAGATGTCCACCGCGTGGCCCAGCGGGCCGTAGATTTTCTTGCCGATCAGCGGGTAGAGCGCTGAGCGCAGCGTCAGCGGCAGGCCGTGCCGGAAACTGAAGTAGGCGAGAATCAGGCCGACAATGGCGTAGATGCTCCAGGCGTGCAGCCCCCAGTGGAAGAAGGTGGCGCGCATCGCCTCCTTGGCGGCGGCGATGGTGCCCGGGTCCGCCATCGGCGGCGCGGTGAAGTGGGTCACCGGCTCGGCGACGCCGAAGAACATCAGGCCGATGCCCATGCCGGCGGAAAACAGCATCGCGAACCAGGACCCATAGCTGTAGTCCGGCTCAGAGTGATCCTTGCCCAACTTGATGTCGCCGAAGCGGCTCACCGCCAGAAAGGTCACCAGGGTGATGATGATCGCCACGGTGAGCACGTAGAACCAGCCGGCGTCGCTGATCACCCGCGCTTTGACGTTGTCGAACACGGTTTCCGCGGTTTCCGGCACGATCACCGAAAACAGCACCATGGCGGCGATGATCGCCACCGAAGTGAAGAACACCGGCGGGTTGATCAGCACCTTGGGTTTTTGTTCTGGGGCGGGGGATTGCTGGGGATCGTCGCTCATCGGGCTCTCCTGATCCTTGGAAGGAACTCAATATCAAGACGCTAACACAGCGGCGGTGAAAACGACGCGAGTTTGTGGGAGCCAGCCTTGTGGGAGCTTGCTTGCAAGCGAAAGGCAAGCTTTGCTTGCCGGCAGGATGCCAGAGGCCTCTCTAAAGGCTATACAAACAACCTCTCTGGGATCCTGCCGGCCGGCATAGCCGGCCTTTCGCGGGCAGGGCCCGCTCCCACAAAGGCCCGCTCCTACAAGCGGCCGGCCTGCTTGAGTTGCTGGTAGGCCTGGCCGAGGCGTTCGGCGAGGGTGTCCGGGGTGGCCGCCACCAGCTGCGCGCCGGCGTGGCGAAGGCGCGCGTGCAGGGCGCGGCGCAGGTGTTGTTCGTGGGCGTCGGCGGTGACACGCAGGGCGTCGTCCACGCCGGTCACGCGGGCGTGGCGCAGGGCGGCCTGCTCGGGCAGCTCCATGTCGGCGACCATCACCAGGTGGCGGCGGCTCAGCATACGCACGGCGGCGAGCAGGTCGTCGCTGTCCTCCGCCTGCACCCGGCTGATGATCACCACCAGGGCGCGCCGCCGCCAGCGGCCGTGGAAGTGCCGCGCCGCCTGGCTGAAGTCGCTGGCGCGGTCGGCGGGGTGCACGTCGTAGAAGCCTTTCAGCAGGCTCTGGATGCCGTTGGGCCCGTGCACCGGGTCCAGCCAGCGTGGCGTTTCCGCCGAGAACAGCATGGCGCCGGCCCGGTCGCCCTGGCGCAGCGCCGACCAGGCCAGCAGCAGGGCGGCGTTGAGGCCATGGTCGAAAGCGGTCAGGTCGCCGATCGGCAGCGCCATGCGACGGCCGCCGTCGAGCAGCACCCAGACGCTCTGGTTCTGCTCGTCCTGATAGTGGCGGGTGATCAGCCGCTGGCGGCGGGCGCTGGCCTTCCAGTCGATGCGGCGCGGGCTGTCGCCGGCCTGATAGTCGCGCAGCTCGTGGAATTCCAGGCCCTCGCCCCGGCGCGGCTGCACCCGGGCCCCGAAGCGACCGCGGCTTTTGTCCACCGCCAGGGCGGCGCGGGCGATCGGCGAAAAATCCGGATAGACCGGCACCCGCCGCTCGGCGGCGATGCGCCGACGCTGCTGCCAGAGGCCGCGCGGCGACGGCAGCCACAGCTCGATATCGCCGAACCGCACGGTGCCGCGCCGGGTGGGCCGGTAGCGGTAGGTCACTTCGGTGCGGTCGTGATCGACGGCGGGCACCAGGGTGCGCGGCAGGCCGGTGAGCGGATCGTCCGGCGGGTGGTGATCGGCCACCAGCCACGGCTCACCGGCGACGGCGCCACGACTGTCGAGCAGCAGCGTGACGGTGTGCGCGATGCCCACCGCCAGCGCCGCCGGCAGCCGCCGCTCCGCCGCCGGCGTCGGCCGCGCGCGCAACCGGCGCAGATCGTCCAGCGCCCAGGCGGCGCCGACCAGGCCTAACGCGGCCCACGCCAGTAGAGCCGGCGCTGCCAGTTCCGGCAGCCCGACGCGAGCCACTAGTGGCAGGATAGCCAGCGCCGCCCAGCCGAGCAGCCCTTGGATTAAGCGCTGCCCCGGCCTTATCGACATGCCGCCTCCACGGCGGTCTGGCTTCTTGTGGGAGCGGGCCATGCCCGCGAAAGGGTGGCGCCAGCCACCCGGCAGGATACCAGAGACCTTTTTGGCATCCCGCTTTCCAAGCTCTCTGGAATCCTGCCGGCCGGCTTTGCCGGCCTTTCGCTTGCAGGCAAGCTCCTACAAGGGCCGCCCCCACAAGAGGTCAGGCCGCGCGGCTGTATCCGTGCGTCCTTCATTGCCGGGGCGCCTCCACCTGCTCCAGCAGTTGCGCGAGCACCGATTCCACGGTCTGGCCTTCCAGCTCCGCGTCCACGCCCAGGCGCAGGCGGTGGCGCAGCACCGGCGCCGCCACCGCCTTGACGTCGTCGGGCACCACGAAGTCGCGGCCGCTGAGCAGCGCCTGGGTTTTGGCGGTGCGGGCCAGGGCGATGCTGGCGCGCGGGCTGCCGCCCTGGATCAGGCTGGGATGCTCGCGGGTGGCGCGCACCAGGCGCAGCAGGTAGTCGATCAGGGCCGGGTCGATCAGCACCTGTTCGGCGCTGCGGGTCAGTTCCAGGATGCCGGCGGCGTCGGTGACCGGCGTCAGCTGCGCCGCGTCCAGGCTGTCCGGCAGCCGACCGTCGAGCACCATCTCCACCATGCGCGATTCGTGCGCCTGGTCCGGGTAGTCGATCAGAATCTTGAACAGGAAGCGGTCCAGCTCCGCCTCCGGCAGCGGGTAGGTGCCTTCCTGGTCGAGCGGGTTCTGGGTGGCCAGCACCACGAACGGCGGCGCCAGCGGGAAGCGCTCGCCCTCGATGGTGATCTGACGTTCCTGCATCACTTCCAGCAGCGCCGCCTGGGTCTTGGCCGGCGCCCGGTTGATCTCGTCGGCGAGCAGCAGGTTGGTGAAGGCCGGCCCCTTGCGCACCCGGAAGTCGCCGCTCTGGCTGTCGAACAGGGCGTGGCCGGTGACGTCCGAGGGCATCAGGTCGGGGGTGAACTGGATGCGCTGAAAGTCCAGCTCCAGCACCCGCGCCAGGCTGCGCGCCAGCAGCGTCTTGCCGAGCCCGGGCACGCCTTCGATCAGCACATGGCCGCCGGTGATCAGGGCGATCAGCACCTGCCGGGTGATCGCCGGCTGGCCCACCAGCACCTGGTTGAGCTGCTCTTCGATGCGGCGCGCCAGGGCGCCGGCCTGTTCCGTCTGGCTGGTCATAAACGGCTCCTAAGGGTTTGCAGTATCGCCACCCGGTCCGCCCATTGCTGGCGGTCCCGGGGGCGCGGTGGTCGGGTGGCGCTGCCGCTGTTCAGGGCGTCGCGCAGAGCGGCTTCGGGCAGGGCCAGCCGCTCGGCGGCGATCGCCAGGGCCTGGTCCCGGTCCGGGTGAAGCAGGTCCAGGCGCCGCCGCGCCTCGTCGCGCAGCGGCGCCGTTAGCCGCTCGCTCTGGCCGGTGCGCCAATGGAAATGGCCCAGCGCCAGCAGGTGGCCGAGGTAATCGGTGCGGTCCGCTTCGGCGGCGTGCCACTGCGGCCCGGGGCGCGGCAGACGCCGCCACAGCCAGGCCGCCAGGGCGAGCAACAGGGCCAACATCAGCGGCCAGGCGTGCTGCCACAGCCACAGCGGCAGCGGCGGCATGTCGATGCCTTGCACGAACCACACCGGGCCGTCGCCGATCAGCTGCTCCAGCAGCCAGGCGTGGTCGAAATAGTGCAGGTGCTGGTTGTCCCACAGCGTCAGGCCGGCGAGCACGGTCATCTGCCCGTCGCCCCAAGACAGGTGAACCAGTTGCGCGCCCTCCGCATTGTCGGCCTTGGAGGACGGCAGCGCCGGCAGCAGGTCAGTGGGACGATGCTGCAGGGCCTGGCCGGGCGAGGCCAGCAGTTGCCGCCGGTCGCCGTCCGCGAACACCCAGGTTGCCGGCGCCGGTAACGGCGGCGCTTCGCAGGTGAGCGCCTCGCACTGCGGCGACAGGTCGCCGTCGTTGTCGCCCAGGCAATACTCCAGGAACAGGCTTTCCATGGGCTGGAAGCGGTCCAGCAGGGTGGTGAAGGGGTCGTCCTCGGAGTCGGTCTCCACGGCGACGGCGTGGAGGCCCAGCGGCGTCAGTAGCGGGTCGTCGTTGCCGCCGGTCCGCTCGCTGTTTCCGTCCTTGTCCCCGGTTTCGTCGGCCACGTAGTGATAGGCCGGGCGGGCGGCGACGATCAGATGGCCGCCGCGCTGCACCCAGTCGAACAGGGCGTCGATCCGACCGCTGCCCAGCTCGCCCCGGTATTCGTCCAGAATCAGGGTGGTGCCGGTGTCCGGCAGCGGGAACAGGGCGCCGGTGCTGAAGATCCGGCGGGTGGGGCGCTGCCAGTTTTCCAGCAGGGTCTGGGCGGCCAGGTAGGGGTTGCCGCGCACCGAGGCGTCCGGCGCCGCCGGTGCCATATAGCGTACCGGCTCGGTGGCCCAGACATAGAACACCAGGGCGGCGACCACCAGCAGCAGCGCCAGGCCGCCCCAGAATCTGCCGCGCCGCCGGCTCATGTTCTTGCCTCCGCCGGGCGCAGTCCGCGCCATTGGTCATAGAGCGCCTGGACCTGTTCCGGCGTGGTGGGGCGGTGCGCCCAGGCGGTGCGGGTCCAGGCCTCGGTGAGCCGTTCCAGGTAGACCACCGCCGGGGTGTCGCCCAGCAGCCGCCGGTAGGCGCGCAGGCAGTCCTGCTCGGTGGCGCCGGGGGTGAGCGGCGTGGGGTGCCGGCGGAAAAAGGTGACCAGGGTGTCGCGCAGCAGCAGTGCCAGGGCCTCACGCACCCGGCCCTGGCGCAGCGCGTCGTCCAGGGCGCCGGCCAGGTCCGCCGGCAGATTCTCGGCGCGGGTGTCCAGGCCCGCCACCTGCACCGGCATGGCGGTGGGCGACCGGCGCAGCGGCGAGCCGGGGAGGCGGCGCAGCAGGGCCCAGGCGATCACCGCCAGCAGCGCCACCAGCAGCGTCCAGCCGATCCCGTGGATCAGGCCTTCCGGCAGCGCCAGCGGGTCGCCCCGTTCGTTGTCCCGCTGGCCGTCGATCAGCCGCTGCAGCAGGTCCCGCCACCAGCTGTCGCCGTCGTCGTCGCGGAATTGTTCCTTCAGGCGGCGCTCTTCGCGCAGCGCCATGGGCATGAAGGTGTCCGAGGCGAGCAGCTCCACGGCCTGCTGCTTGCTGTCTTGTTGCTCGGCGTTGCCCGGCGCCGGCAGGCCGCCCAGGCACAGCACCATCAGCGCCAGCGCCCCGGCGCCCCGGCTCAGGCCCAGCGCGGCGCGGCGCTTGCCGATGCGGGTCAGGCCCAGCTGCAGGTCCCAGCCTTCCAGGTGGGTGCGCTGATTCAGGTAGAGGGCGAAGGAGGTGGCCACGTACAGCGGCTCGGTGACGGTCAGCACCAGATACCAGAACAGGTTGCCCAGGGCCCAGTGCAGGCGGCTCTGCTCGCCGAACCAGACGCTGAACTCCAGGTTGAACTGCCACGGCGCCAGGGTGATCGCCAGCAGGATCAGCGCCACCGTCATCAGGTGTTCCAGGGTGAGCAGGGTAAAGGTGAGCGTGGCCGGGCGCTGGCCGGGGGCGCGCAGCAACACGGCGATGCGTCCGGACGCGGCGTCGCCGCGGTTGCCTTCCAGCTGCCAGACACCGGTGAGCATGCCCCGCGCCGGGCTCAGCCGCCGCCAGGTGAGCTGGCCGAACAGCCCGTTCAGGCCGTACTCCCGAAAGCCTTTGAGCAGGGCCCAGGGGCCGGGATAGTCATCGAACAGGGCGCGGCTGTAGAACGCCAGCAGCGGCCTTTCCCACAGCGGCTTGAGCCACCAGAACAGCAGCATCGGCCAGATGCTCTGCCAGGCGGCGGCAAGGCCGGCCAGCGCCAGGAAGGGCAACCCGGTGAACACCACCCACACCAGCGCCGCCGACCGCCACCAGTGCCGGTACAGGCGCGTGCCCATATCCATGGCCTGCCAGCACGAGCGCGGCGCCAGGCGGGCATTGAGCTTATTCAGGTCCATGCCGCCCTCCCTGGCGCCGGCCGGCGAACAGCAGGTACAGCGCCAGCAATGCCCAGCAGGCGGCGCCCACGCCGTACTTGATCTGCGGCGCCAGTTCCCGGGACGACCAGAACGCCTCGATGAACGCGGCCAGCACCAGCAACGCGAACACGCCGTACATCACCGGCAGGCATTCGCCGGCGGCGCGCCGCAGGGCGTCCACCCGGCGCCAGGAGCCGGGCGCCAGCACCGCCCAGCCCATGCGCAGGCCGGCGCCGCCGGCCAGGAAGATGGCGGTCAGCTCCGGCGCGCCGTGGGCGATCACGAAGGTGAAGAACGGCTGCGCGGCGCCGGCCAGGGTCAGGTGGCCGGCGGCGGCGCCGAAGAAGCTGCCGTTGAAGAGCATCGCCACCAGCGCGCCCACGCCCAGCAGCAGGCCGCCGGCGAAGGTGCGGAAGGCGATGCCGATGTTGTTGTAGATGTAGTAGCCGAACATCATCACATCGTCCTGGCGGTCGCGGCCGCTGACGTCGCGCAGCTCCGGGTGGTACATCTCTTCCAGTTCGGCCACCTGCTGCGGGCCCACCACGGTGTGCACCAGCTCCGGGTCGTGCAGGATCATCGCCCACACCAGGCCGGCGGACAGCACGAAGCAGAGCGTGCTGACCAGATGCCAGCGCCACTGATAACGCACCGCACGCGGGAAGCCGCCGGTGAAAAACGCCACCAGCCCGGGCAGCAGCGGGGTGCGGTAGCGGTACAGCTGGCGGTGGGCGCGCAGCATCAGGTCGTTGAGGTATTCCTGCAGCGCCAGGCTGTAGCCGCGCTCGCGGGCCAGCGCCAGCTGGTGGCAGAGGCTCTGGTAGTCGGCGGTGAAATCGGTGAGCGCCGACGCCTGCGGGCGGCGGCGGGCTTCCAGCGCGGTGAGACTGGTTTCCAGCCGTTCCCACTGGGGCCGGTAACGCTGCTCGAACTGGCTCTGCCTCATGCGCCCCCCAACACGTGCCGGGCCACGCGCTGCAGTTTTTCCCGGGCGGCGGCGGGCGCCAGCTCCGGGTAGGCGAGGGCGGCGAGCTCCTCCTGACGCTCGGCGGAGAGCCGCGCGCCCCGGTCGGTGAAGGCCAGCAACACCAGTTGGTCGTCGCGGCTGAGCGGCCAGTCCGGCGCTTCGCTGTCGCCGTCCTGGTGGGGCCGCGCCGGGCGCGCCGGCGGCGTGTGGATCACCAGGGTGTCGGCGGCCAGGTCGCCGAGGCGCTGCGAGCGTCGGGTGATCAGCATCACCACGAAGCCGGTGAGATAGAACATCGGAAACAGGTCGGCGGTGCGCAGCAGGTTACGCACCAGGCTGCCGTTAAAGCCCAGCGGCGCGCCGTTGCCGTGCACCACCGCCAGGCCCATCATCCGTTTGCCCGGCGTACGCCCCTGCCAGAGTGCTTCGAACAACACCGGGTAAAACCATTCCATCAAGAACAGCATCACCAGGTAGAGGCCCATTCCGCCGCGCCCGAACAGCATCAGCGGAATCGCGACCAGCGCCAGCGCCAGGCCGCGAATCGCCAGATCGATCCCGTAGGCCAGGGCGCGCGGCAGCGGCCCGGCCAGGGACAGCGTCAGGCGCGCCCCCTCCGGTGTATCGATGTGCAGCTGGTCATCAATCCGCACGGCCGCCCCGGCGCATGAGCTGCATGGCGAGCAGGAACAGCACCACCGTCAGCGACACCTGAACGATGGCCAGGGTGCGCACCGGCGGCGGGTTCAGGCACTGCACCACATAGCCGCAAAAATAGAAAAGCAGCAGGAAACACAGCCAGGTGAGCGAACGCGGGTGCAGCGTGATCGGCGCCGCCGCCATTAACGCCAGCGGGCCGTAGAGCACCGCCGCCATGATCACGGCGGCGAAGGTGGGCGTGTCCGGCGGCGCGAACCAGAACAGACCGGCGATACCGAGAACCAGCAGCAGAATATAGGTGATGCGCAGAAGGGCGCTCAGCATGGTGTTCCCCCTCGGTTGGGTTTAGTGGGCGGGCGCCAACTGGCGCGCCAGGGTGGCGAGCCGCCGGCCCAACGCCTTGGCGATGGCGTTCTCGTCGTCGCTGGTGTCGCGGCCGCGCCCGTCGCTGCCGGACACATGGCTGGCCCCGTAGGGCGTGCCGCCGCCGGTGGTGCGTGTCAGCGCCGCCTCCGAATAGGGCACCCCGGCCAGCACCATGCCGTGGTGCAGCAGCGGCAGCATCATCGACAGCAGGGTGCTCTCCTGGCCGCCGTGGAGACTGGCGGAGGCGGTGAACACACCGGCCGGACGGCCGATCAGCGCGCCGGACATCCACAGGTCGCTGCTCTGATCGAGAAAATACTTGAGCGGCGCCGCCATGTTGCCGAAGCGGGTCGGCGAGCCCAATGCCAGACCGGCACAGCCGGCCAGATCGTCCAGAGTGGCGTAGGGGGCGCCGCTGTCCGGCACCGGCGGGGCGCTGGCCTCGTGATCCGGAGACACCGGCGGCACGGTGCGCAGGCGCGCCTGCAGGCCGGCGCCTTCCACGCCGCGCGCCACTTGCTGCGCCAGCCGCGCCACGCCGCCGGTGCGGCTGTAATAAAGGATCAGCACATAGGGGTTGAGGGCCGCGTCGCTCACTGGGTCACCAGTTCCAGAACCGTTTCCGGCGGGCGTCCGATCACCGCCCGGTCGCCTTTCACCAGCACCGGCCGTTCCAGCAGTTTGGGATAGCGGGCGATGGCGTTGATCACGGTGTCGTCGTCGGCGTCCCGGCTCAACCCGGCTTCCTTGTACTCCGCTTCTTTAGGGCGTACCAGATCGTGGGCCCGGTTCAGGCGCAACTGCTTTACCAGAGTGCGGACGGTTTCCGCGTCCGGCGGTGTATCAAGATACTTGACGATGGTCGGGGTGATGCCGTTTTCTTCCAGCAGCGCCAATGCCTGCCGGGATTTGGAACAGCGGGGATTATGGTAGAGCGTGTATTCGGCCATGGCGTCACGTTGTCGTCTGATAGGATGGGAGCATTGTAAGGCACCGACCCGCAGCTACAAGCGTGCCGCTACGCGATTAAAGGAAGCAGTGTGAATCAGGACCTGGAAAGCAGTGAAGAAGATCCGGTAATTCCGTTCCGGGCAAGGGCGCAATCGGTGTGGGCGTTTCTCAAACTGTTGCGCCGCCAGTTCGTGGAGGACGGTTGTCAGTCCAGCGCGGCGGCGCTCACCTACACCACGCTGTTCGCCATCGTGCCGATCATGACGGTGATGTTCGCGGTGATCGCCGCGATCCCGGCCTTGAACGAACGGGGCATGGTGATCCAGGAGTGGGCCTTTGAATATTTCGTGCCGTCCGCCGGCGCCGAGATTCTCGAATACCTGAGCAAGTTTTCCCGCCAGGCCACCAACCTGACCGGCGCCGGCGTACTGATTCTGATCGTCACCGCGATCCTGATGCTGCGCACCATCGAGCAGTCCCTGAACCGGATCTGGAAAATCCGCCAGCCGCGCAAGGGCCGGGTCAGCCTGATGATGTACTGGGCGGTGCTCTCCCTGGGCCCGCTGTTGCTGGGGGCGGGGCTCGGCATCTCGTCCTATCTGACCTCGCTGTCGCTGGTCAGCGACACCGTGGCCTACCTGGGCGGGGTGCGGTTCTGGCTGACGCTGTTGCCGTTTTTTCTGACCACCTCGGTGCTCGCCTTGCTCTACATCGTGGTGCCCAACACCTCGGTGCCGCTGCGCCAGGGGCTGATCGGCGCGGCGTTCGCGGCGTTGCTGTTCGAGCTGGCCAAGGCCGCGTTCGCCCAGTTCATCAAGCACGCGCCCAACTACCAGGTGGTGTACGGCGCCTTTGCCGCGGTGCCGCTGTTTCTGTTATGGATTTATATTTCCTGGATGCTGGTGCTGTTCGGCGCCGAGCTGGTGCGGGCCCTGGTGGTGTTTCAGGAGCATCAGCGGCGGGTGCCGCGCATGCAGGCGCTGATGCGGTTGCTGAACGTGCTCTGGGAACGCCAGCGTGACGGGCGGACCCTGCACGGCAACGAGGTGCGGCGGGTGATGCAGGACTCCGGCATCACCCACTGGGACGAATTCCGCAACCTGCTGCAGGACTGCCATCTGATCCGCCGCACCGAGGAGGGCGGCTATGTGCTGATCCGCGATCTGCGCGCGCTCACCATGGCCGAGCTGCTGACCCTGGTGCCCTGGCCGGCGGAGCAGCAGCTGCGTATTCACGCCAACGGCAAGGAGCCCTGGGAAGCGGCGCTCAAGCAACGCTGCGATCAGGCCCGGGAAGGCCTGCGCCGGCCGCTGGATTTCAACCTGGAGGCGCTGTTCGGCAACCGGTTGGAGGAAAGCGCGGATGTAAAAGAGGAGGAAAATCGTGACAACCGCTAGGATTGCCCGACAAGCCGTGGTGAGTGGCCGTGTCCAGGGTGTGTATTATCGGGCTTCCACCCAGCAACAGGCGCGCCGTCTGGCGGTCGCCGGCTGGGTGCGCAACCGCCCCGACGGCAGCGTCGAGGCGTGGCTGGAAGGCGCCCCCGACGCGGTCGAGGCGCTGCTCGCCTGGATGCGGCGCGGCCCCGCGGGCGCTCGGGTCACGGACATCACCGTCACCGAGACGCTGCCCCGGAACGACGCCGATTTCGTAGTAACCGATTAAAGAGGCTTCGCCCATGAAGCAGGTGGAAATGGTTAACGGGCACTTGCGCTTCCCGACGCTGCTCAGCGGTGACGGCGAGCCGGTGATTTTACTGCACGGTTTTCCCGATACCCATGAAAACTGGGCGGTGCAGATGAAGCTGATCGCCGACGCGGGCTACACCTGCCTCGCGCCGGCCCTGCGCGGCTACGCGCCGTCCTGTCAGCCCGGCAACGGCGACTATTCCCTGCACGCCGCGGTGGACGACCTGCTGGTGTTCGCCAATCAACTGGGCGGGCGCGTGCATCTGATCGGCCACGACTGGGGCGCCGCCGTGGGCTACCTGGCCTGCGCCCGCTACCCGGACACCTTCTGCACCTTCACCGCGCTGGCGATTCCGCCGCTCAAGCGCCTGCCCCAGGCGCTGCTGAAAGTGCCCGAGCAGATCAAACTGAGCGGCTACATGCAGTTCTTCCAGTTGCCCATGGCGCCGGAAGCCTGGCTGAAGAAAGACGACTTTTCCGGCATCGACAAACTCTGGCAACGCTGGTCGCCGGACTGGGAGCCGGGCCTCTACCTGGAGAACGCCAAGCACACCCTGCGCGAGCCGGGCGTGCTGCCCGCCGCGCTGGGCTGGTACCGGCATCTGATCCGCCTGTGGCGCAAGGAGCAGCGTGAGACCCAGGAGTGGCTGGGCATGAACATCACGGTGCCCACCCAGGTGCTGATCGGCGAACAGGACGGCTGCATGAGCCCGCGCCTGCTCGACCACACCGTCAACCACGGCGACTTCCCCGGCGGGCTGCGCGTGGAGCGGGTGTCCGGCGCCGGCCACTTCCTGCATCTGGAGCGTCCCGAGACCGTTGCCGATTTGCTTATCGCCCATCTTAAACGCGGTGAGTGCCTGGCGTAGGTCTCTGGGATCCTGCCGGCCGGCCTTGCCGGCCTTTCGCGGGCAGGGCCCGCTCCCACAAGCCCGCTCCCACAAGCCGGCCCGGGTAGTCTATAATGCGCGCCCCGAATCCCAGCAGTCAGGAGTGCCCCCATGACGGTGATCCGCCAGGACGATCTGATTCAAAGCGTTGCCGATGCCCTGCAGTACATCTCTTACTACCACCCGGTGGACTTTATCCGCGCGGTGAAGGAAGCCTACGAGCGGGAAGAGAGTAAAGCGGCCAAGGACGCCATGGCGCAGATTCTGGTGAATTCCCGCATGTCCGCCATGGGGCGCCGGCCGATCTGCCAGGACACCGGCATCGTCACCGTGTTCTGCAAGGTGGGCATGAACGTGACGTTCGAGAGCGACATGAGCCTGGACGACATGATCAACGAGGGCGTGCGCCGGGCCTACAACCACCCGGACAACGTGCTGCGCGCCTCGGTGCTGGCGGACCCGGACGGCAAGCGCGCCAACACCAAGGACAACACGCCGGCGGTGATCAACTACTCCATCGTGCCCGGCGACACCGTTGAGATCGACGTGGCGGCCAAGGGCGGCGGCTCCGAGGCGAAGTCCAAGTTCGCCATGCTCAACCCGTCCGATTCGGTGGTCGACTGGGTGCTCGAGCAGGTGCCGAAGATGGGCGCCGGCTGGTGCCCGCCGGGCATGCTCGGCATCGGCATCGGCGGCACCGCCGAGAAGGCCATGCTGATCGCCAAGGAGTCCCTGATGGACCCCATCGACATCCACGAGCTGCAGGCGCGGGGCGCGCAAACCCGTTCCGAGGAACTGCGCCTGGAGCTGTTCGAGAAGGTCAACGCCCTGGGCATCGGCGCCCAGGGCCTGGGCGGCCTGACCACGGTGCTGGACGTGAAGGTGGCGGATTACCCCACCCACGCGGCCAACAAGCCGGTGGCGATCATCCCCAACTGCGCCGCCACCCGCCACGCCCACTTTATCCTCGACGGCACCGGCCCGGCGGATCTCAAGGCTCCGGACCTGGAAGAGTGGCCGGAGATCGCCTGGGGCAACGACGAGGGCGCCAAGCGCGTCAATCTGGACACGGTGACCCCGGAAGAGGTGCAGACCTGGCAGCCCGGCGACACCATCCTGCTGTCCGGCAAGCTGCTCACCGGCCGTGACGCGGCCCACAAGCGCATGGTGGACATGATCGCCAAGGGCGAGGAACTGCCGGTGGACTTCACCAACCGCTTTATCTACTACGTGGGTCCGGTGGATCCGGTGGGCGACGAAGTGGTGGGCCCGGCCGGCCCGACCACCGCCACCCGCATGGACAAGTTCACCCGCACCATGCTGGAGAAGACCGGCCTGATCGGCATGGTCGGCAAGGCCGAACGCGGCGACACCGCCATCGAAGCGATCAAGGACAATAAGGCGGTCTACCTGATGGCCGTGGGCGGCGCCGCCTACCTGGTGTCCAAGGCGATTCGCAAATCCCGCGTGGCCGCCTTCGAGGATCTGGGCATGGAAGCGATCTACGAATTCGAAGTGGAAGACATGCCGGTGACCGTGGCGGTGGATTCCAACGGCGAATCCGTGCACAAGACCGGCCCGGTGATCTGGAAAGAGAAGATCGCCGCCAAATCCGCCTGAGAGGGGAACTTGTGGGGCTGCTTCGGCTCGGACCATTGAACCTTTGCTTGTGCGGGCCTTGTGGGAGCGGGCCCTGCCCGCGAAAGGGTGGCTTTTAGCCACCCGGCAGGATGCCAGAGACCTTGTTGGTGCTGCCGTTAGAGATGTCTCTGGCATCCTGCCGGCCGGCTTCGCCGGCCTTTCGCTTGCAAGCAAGCTCCTACAAGTGCTCGCTCCCAAGGGTTTCAACAAAAACGAATACAACGTTGTTTTTAATATGCGTTCCAACCTGACGATCCTGCTTCTCGGCCTGGTGGCCGTGGCACTCACCGGCTGCGCCTCGCTGCGTGATTCCACCGCCGGTCTGATGGGGCGGACGCAGGTGCCGGACGCGGTGGCCGGGCTGAGCTACGGCGCCATCGACGCCCTCGGCGCCATGGACGGCGCCTGCCGGCGGCTCGCCGAGGCGCACCGGGCGGAGCGCTACGTGGACCAGCGGCAACTGCGTGAGGACTGGCTGCCCGCCTGCCGGGAACGGATCGAATCGGTGCGCCAGTCCCAGCGTCTGGACCGGCTGGTGGACGACGCCTACCAGGCCCAGCAGGCCCACGAGGCGGAACTGGCCCGGCAACAGGCGGAACGTGAACGGGTCCGGCGGGACATGGAAGCGGCCCGCCGGGAAGCGGAAAAGCGTAGCGAAGCCGCCGCCGACGAGGCCCAGGGCCGGTTGCGCGAGCGGCTCGCCGACGCCCATATCCTCAGCATCCTCGAAGACGTGCCCGACCAGCCACTGGCGTTCGCCGTCGGCCAGGCGTCGGAGCGCACCATGAAGAATTTCCTCGCCTGCCTGGAAGTGGGCTACCCCAACCAGGGCTACGAAGTGGACCGCGGCGACGACAGCCTTACGGTCACCGCCCGCCAGGCGGACATGCTGCGCGGCGACGTGGACATCCGCGCCCGCTTCGTCAACGTCTGGGACACCTGGATGCTGGAATCCCTGAGCGTGGCGGAGCTCACCGCGCGCACCCCCCAGGACCGCTTCATGCTGGCCCAGAACCTGCTCGCCGGGCACTGCTACGGCATCGATAATCTGATGCAGCGCGACGCCCCCGCCACTTCCGACCGTTCCTGACATTGTGGGAGCGGGCCCCGCCCGATTGTTAATCGCCGTTCAGGAAGGCCGCGATCTCCCGGTAGGTGGCGGCGCAGGCGTCGGGCGCCAGGGATTCCAGATTGAGGTAGGCGTGGATCATGTCGTCGAAATGGCGGTGGCGGCAGGGCACGCCGGTGTCGTTCAGCCTTTGCACGTAGGCCAGCGCCTCGTCGCGCAGCGGGCAGTATTCGGCGCTGATTACCAGCGTTTCCGGCAGGCGATTGCTCACCGGCATGAACAGCGGCGAGGCGCCGCGGCGGTCCTCGCCGTGCTGGAAATAGTGCTGGAAGTACCAGGCGATGCGCTCCGCTTCCAGTAAATAGCCCTTGCCGTTCTCGGTCACCGAGGGGTGGTTCAGGGTGTAGTCCAGGCTGGGGTAGATCAGCACCTGTTTTTCCACCGGCAGCCGCTGGTCGTTCTGCGCCAGCGCACTGAGGGTGGCGGCGAAGGTGCCGCCGCCGGAGTCGCCGGCCAGCGCCAGGCGCCGCTGGTAGCGGCGCCCTTGGGCGTCGAGCACCGGCCACAGGTGGCGGGCCACGCTGTGGCAGTCCTCCAGGCCGAACGGGTAGGGGTATTCCGGCGCCAGCCGGTAGTCCACCGACACCACCAGCCAGCCGCTGGCGTCGGCGAGCCGCCGGCAAATCGGGTCGTACACCGCCACGCTGCCGGCCATGTGCCCGCCGCCGTGGAAGAACAGGCACACCGGGGTGTCCCGGTCCGGCGCCGGGTCGTAGAGGCGCACCGGCACCGGGGTTTCGCCGCATTCCACCCGGGCGTCGCCGACCCAGGGCAGCTCGGGCCCCGGGCGGACCTGATTGCGGGTCATCGCCGCCATGCTGTCGCGCACGGTGGCCGGGGTGGCTTCCACGCCGGCCGCTTTTTGTTCCGCCACCAGTTCATTGAGGCGGTCCAGCCAGGCCTTTAGCTGAGCGTTCAGCATTGAAACAGCACCAGGGCGTCGCCCGCGCAGATCATCCGGCCGTCCTCGCCGGTGCACAGGGTGTCCAGGTTCACCAGCGCCTTGTCGCCGCGCAGGTGGGTGATGGTGACGGTGGCGGTGAGCGTCTCGCCGATGCGGGCGTCCTCCTCGAAGCGCATGTGCTGCTTGAGGTAGTTGGTGCCGTGGCCGGGCAGCTCCTCGCCGAGCAGATAGGAAAACAGGCCGGCGATCAGCGGCTCGGGCACCTGGTCCGGGGTCTCATCCTCAAGGCCGGCCATGTCGCACCAGGCGCGCACATCCTCGGCGCTGAAGCGCCGTTCCACGGTGGCCTGGTCTTCCAGCCGCAGAGCGTTGAAGCGGGGCAGGGTCTCGCTCATGGCGCCATCTCCTGGTCGAGTTTGAGACGGCAGGTGCCCTGCAGGCAGCGGCTGTCGTCTTCCTTGAGCACGTCGGTGGTGAGGTGGACGATGCCGTCCACCGGGCGGCCGCGGGTTTCCAGCACCACGGTGAGCGGCTCGTCGGCGTAGGCCGGCGCCGGAAATTTCAGGTCCTGCACTTCCAGGCGGGCGCCGGGGAAGAATTCATGGATCAGCCCGCGCACCGCGCTGAACAGCAGCATGCCGTGGGAGACGGTGGCGCCGAAGCGGGTGCCGGCGGCGTAGTCCGGGTCCACATGGATGGGGTTGTGGTCGCCGCTGAGTCGGGCGAAACGCTGGAAGTCCTCCTGGCTGAAGGACAGATCCCGTTCCATGCGGGCGGTGTTATTGTTTTGCATGATCACGCAACTCCTGTTTGGTGACTTTGCCCAGGGCGTTGCGGGGCAGGGCATCGACCCGTTCGAACGCCTTGGGCACCTTGTAACCGGCGAGCCGCTCGCGGCAGAACGCGCGCAGCGCTTCCGGGTCCGGGGCGTCCCGGTCCGCGTGGACGCCGTAATAGGCCTTGCCGACTTCCCCCCATTTGTCGTCGGGCATGCCGACCACCGCCACTTCGGCGATGGCCGGGTGTTGTTCCAGTACTTTTTCCACCTCCGCCGGGTAGACGTTTTCGCCGCCGGAGATGTACATGTCCTTCCAGCGGTCGACGATGAAATACTGGCCGTCCTCGTCGCAGCGGGCCACGTCGCCGCTGTGCAGCCAGCCGTCGGCGCGGATCGCCTCGGCGGTGGCGTCCGGCCGGTTCCAGTACCCGGGCGTGATGTTGGGCCCGCGAATCAACAGCTCGCCGGCGTCACCCGGGGGCACGTCCCGGCCGTCGCGGTCGACGATGCGCACTTCCGTGAGCAGCTGCGGCCGGCCCACCGAGCCGATCTTGTCGATCACCTTGTCCTCGTCCAGCAGGAACACCGTGGGGCCGGTTTCCGTCATGCCCATGCCGGTGCGCACGCGGATACCGGCGTCCACATAGCGCTGCGCCACCGGCAGCGACAGCGGCGCACCGCCGCAGCCCCAGGAGCGCACGCCCTTGAGACGCTCGCCGCTGAACCCGGGGTGATCGAGCAGCGCCTGGTACACCGCCGGCACCCCGAAAAAGATGGTCGCTCTTTTTTCCAACACTTGCAGTGCCTGATCCGGGTCGAAGGCGCGCGCCACCAGAACGCTGCCGCCGACCATGAACACCGCCGAGGAATACAGGTTGATGCCGGCGGTGTGGAACAGGGGCAGCACGTTGAGCAGCACATCGTCGCCGCTCAGGTTCACCGCCAGACCGATATTGAGATAGTTGGCCAGCATCATGCGGAAGGTCTGGATCACGCCCTTGGGCCGGCCGGTGGTGCCGGAGGTGTAGAGCAGGTACCAGGGGGTGTCCGGGTCCTTGTCCGGGTGGGCGGTGAGGTCCGGCCGGGTGTCGGCCAGATCCCGGTGATAATCGCGCTGGCCGTCCGCGGCGCCGTCCAGCGCCACCAGGGTGAGCGGCCCGCAGCGCTGCTGGAGCTCGGCGGCGGCGTCGGCGAACTCGGCGCCGAAAATCAGCGCCCCCGGGTCGCAGTCTTCCACCAGCACTTCCAGTTCCGGCACCGCCAGGCGCCAGTTCAAAGGCACCAGGATCAGGCCGGCCTTGGCGCAGCCGAACAGCATGGCGAAGAACTCGGCGCGGCTGTGGCCCAGATAGGCGAGCCGGTCGCCTTCGTTCAGGCCCCAGTGGTCACGGGCGGCGGCCGCCAGCCGCGCGGCGCGCTCGTTGAACTGGGCGTAGTTGTAGCGCTCGCCGCTTTCCAGGTCTTCCAGCGCCGGGCGCTCCGGCGTTACCCGGGCCCGGTGGGCGAGCAGGTCGAACATGTCCATCGGGTTCTCCCTTAATTATTTCTCTTTTTATCTGTTCAAAAAATCGGCCATCCCCTGATCGGCTTCGTCGCTGACGATGTGCTCGAGAAAATGGCGGAACTCCGCGTCTAGCCCGGCGGCCACGGTGTCCAGGTCGGGCCGGGTGAGGGCCAGGGTGTGGTGCACGCTGCCCCGCTTGGCGGAGCACAGGGTGTCGGCCACGGCGCGGGCCTGCTCGGCCACCTTGTTGTCCTCGCTGAGGTACTGAACCAGGCCCACGCGATGGGCTTCCTCGGCGTCCAGGCGGCGGTTGGTCAGCTGAATGTCGAGCGCGCGGGCGCGGCCGATGCGCTCCGGCATCAGGGCGGTCCAGCCGCCGTCCGGGCTGTAGCCCACACGGGTGTACCAGGGCGCGAAGCTGGCGCGCGGGCCGGCGACGACGATGTCGCAGGCCAGCACCAGGCCCACCGAGCCGCCGGTGACCATGCCGTGCACCGCCGCCACCGTGGGCAGCGGCAGGCTGAGCAGATCCAGAATCACCGCGTTGAGCGTGCCCACCACGCGGCTGGCGTAGTCGTGCCGTTCGGCGCGCGGGGTGTCGTAGAACCCGCCCACGTCGCCGCCGGTGGAAAACGAGCGGCCTTCCGCGTCCAGAATCAGCGCCGCCGGGCGGTCTTCCCGACAGCGCGCCAGAGCGGCGCGCAGGCCGTCGAGCAGCTCCGGCACCAGGGCATTGTGGCGCTGCGGACGGTTCAGGGTGATGCGCGCCAGCTCGCCGTCCAGTTGATAGTGCACCGCCGTGTTCATGGCTTCTCCTTGCCGTCCAGGGTCAGGCCGTTGCGGAACAGGTCGGAGAGGGTCTCGACAATCTCGTCGAAGGAGACGTCCTGCTCCCAGAGCGCGTAGCGCAGGCCGAGGAAGTTGGACATGCCCATCAGGGCCCACACGCGAACCTCGTTATTGCCGGGGCGGATTTCCCCCTTGCGGGTGGCGTTGGCGAGCATGCGCACATAGCCCTTGCCGAAAGCTTCGTAGTAATCCCGGTAGATCGCTTCGTCGACGAACTGGGCTTCCTGCAGCACCCGGTACAGCGAGGGGTTCTCGTAGAGGTACTGCAGAAAGGCGCGCAGGCCCCGTTCCTCGGCTTCCAGCCGGTTGTCGGTGTCGAGAATTTCCGCCGCCAGATGGGCACGCACCTGATGCCCCATATCGCGCACCAGTTCGCGGAGGATTTCTTCCTTGCCGGCGAAGTAGGTGTAGAAGGTGCCCTGGGCGACGCCGGCGGCGCGGGTGATGTCGGAAATGCCGGCGCGGTGGTAACCGAGCGTGCCGAAGGTGTGTTCGGCGGCTTTGAGAATACGCGCCCGGGTGCGGGCGCCGCGGGCGGTTTTCGGGGCGCCGGGCCCGCCGCTGGCGGCCGGTGCCTGGGCGGCGTTGGTCTGGGAGGCAGTGGTCATGGCGGGCTTCTTGGGTCCGTGATTTTGTTGTATGAAATATGAATCGGTATTCAACTAAATTAAGTTTGCGCACCCCCGGTGTCAACCAGGACAGGGCCCAATGCCTGCCATACGCGGCCTTCCCGAACCGTGGAGTACGTCTCAAAGGCCCGCTATTCCGGTATTTGCAGGTGGCGTGGCCGGTCCGGGCGGGTAATTCCACGTTTGTGGAATTTTTTTCGAAACCCTCTTGCGGAAAGGTGAATCGGGAGTCATATTGAAGGGGACCATAACCACAACAAGACGGCCATCAGGCCGAAAAATAAGGGAGAGATTCCTATGAAGCGTCTCATCACCGCGACGGCCTTCACGCTCACCGCCCTCACCGCCGCGCCTCTTGCGCAGGCGGCCGATTCCATCCGTATTGCCCATGTCACCGGTTTCACCGGCCCGTTGTCCGCTTACGCCGAGCAGCTCAGCGTGGGTATGAAGATGGGCTTCGAGTACGCCACCGACGGCAGCATGGAAATCGAGGGCCGCAAGGTCGAAATCATCGATAAAGACACCCAGCTGGATCCGGCGCGCGCCCGCTCGCTGGTGGAAGAAGCCTACGCCGAGGACGACGCCCACATCGTGGTGGGGCCGGTGTCTTCCGGGGTGGCGCTGGCGACCCTGCCGATCGCCCAGCAGTATGAGCGCATCATCATGCCCGAGGGCGTGGCCGACGCCATCACCGGCGCGGACTGGAACCGCTATGTGTTCCGGGTCGGCCGTAACTCTTCCCAGGACGCGGTTTCCAATGCCGTGGCACTCGGCGAGCCGGGCGTCTGTGTCGCCACCATCGCCCAGGATTACGCCTTCGGCCGTGACGGCGTGGCCGCCTATAAAGAGGCCATGGAAACCCAGGGCGGGGAAGTGGTCCACGAAGAATACCTGCCCACCGACGCCACCGACTTCACCGCCGCCGCCCAGCGTTTGTTCGGCGCCCTGAAGGATCGCGACGGCTGTGAGCAGGGCAAATACATCTTCGCCATCTGGGCCGGCAGCGCCAACCCGCTGAGCCGTATCCAGGACCTGAAGCCGGACCGCTTCGGCATCAAGCTGGCCACCGGCGGCAACATTCTGCCGGCACTGGTGAGCTACTCCGAGTTCCCCGGCATGGAAGGCGCCGGCTTCTATTACTTCGAATCCCCCAAGAACGAGATCAACGACTGGTTCGTGAAGCAGCACATGGAGCGTTACAACGCCGCCCCTGACTTCTTCACCGCCCAGGGCTTTTCCCAGGCCATGGCGATCACCGCGGCGATCCGTGAAGCGGACGGCTCCACCGACACCGAGGCTCTGATCGACGCCTTCGAGGGGCTGGTGTTCGAAACCCCGAAGGGCAAGATGGTGCTGCGTGACGAGGACCACCAGGCGATGCAGGAGATGTATCACTTCCGCATCGAAGTGGAAAAGCGTGACGACTGGTTCGCCGACCGCACCGTGGAAGCGGGCGTGCCCAAGCTGATTCGCAAGATCGGCATGGACGAAATGAACATTCCGATTCGCAACAAGCGCTAACGCCAAGGGCGTGGCCTTCGCGGGCCACGCCCTTCAGGTAGCCGCTTTCCATGTGCGACTCGTGGCTTCCGAAAAACTCTAGAAAATATTCCAATAAAAAGGGACCTCCCATGGCCTCCTTGCACCCCCAATCCGCCTCTGAACCGGTTCTGGAAACCCGCGGGCTGACCATTAACTTCGGTGGGCACGTGGCGGTGAATCAGGTGTCCTGCGCGTTCCACGCCGGCACCCTGACGTCCATCGTCGGCCCCAACGGTGCGGGCAAGACCACCTGGTTCAATCTTATTTCCGGACAGCTCGCCGCCAGTGCCGGCAGCGTGCATCTGTTCGATCAGGACATTACCGCGCTGGGCGCCGCCGCCCGGGCCGATAAGGGCCTGGGCCGCGCCTTCCAGCTCACCAACCTGTTTCCCAACCTGACCGCCCTGGAGAACGTGCGCCTGGCGGTGGCGTCGCGCTACCGCATCGGCCATGTGTTCTGGCAGATGGCCTCGCGCCGCCGCGACATCAGCGACCGCGCCGCCGCCTATCTGGAGCAGGTCAACCTGGGCAAGCGCGCCGACACGCCGGTGGCCAATCTGCCCCACGGTGATCAACGCAAACTGGAAGTGGCGCTGATGCTGGCGCTGGAGCCGGAAGTGTTCATGTTCGACGAACCCACCGCCGGCATGAGCGTGGACGAGGTGCCGGTGATTCTGGATCTGATCGCCGACATCAAGAACAAGCAGAACAAAGTGATTCTGCTGGTGGAACACAAAATGGACGTGGTGCGCTCCCTGTCGGACCGCATCGTGGTACTGCACAACGGTGAACTGGTGGCCGACGGCGAACCTTCCGAGGTGATCGCCTCGCCGATTGTTCAGGAAGCCTATCTGGGCGCGCCCCAGGAAGACACCGCCGGCGAGGAGGGCTGAACGATGGCCGAATCGATTCTTTCCCTGTCCGGCGTGCGCGCCGACATCGATCAATACCACATTCTGCACGGCGTGGACCTGGAAGTGCCCGCCGGCGAACTGACCGTGCTGCTGGGCCGTAACGGCGCCGGCAAGAGCACCACGCTGCGCACCATCATGGGCCTGACCACGGTGACCCAGGGCAAGGTGCGTTTTCGCGGCGAGGACATCACCGGCCAGCCCACCCCGCGGATCGCCCGCAAGGGCATCGCCTTCGTGCCGGAGAACATGGGCATTTTCAGCCTGCTGACGGTGCGCGAAAACATGGTGCTGGCGGCGGTGGACGGCCCCATGGACCCGGCCCGCCTGGACTGGGTGTTCGACCTGTTTCCGCCGCTGAAAAAATTCTGGAACCGGGCCGCGGGCAACCTCTCCGGCGGCCAGAAACAGATGCTGGCCATCGCCCGGGCGATCATCGAGCCGCGCGAGCTGTTGCTGGTGGACGAACCCACCAAGGGCCTGGCCCCGGCGATCATCAACGACCTGGCCGGCGCCTTCGAGCAGCTCAAGCAGCAACAGGTCACGGTGCTGCTGGTGGAGCAGAACTTTAATTTTTCCCGCCGTCTGGGTCAGTCCGCGGCGGTGATGAACGATGGCGGGGTGGTCTGGTCCGGCCAGATGACCGAACTCGCCGACAACGATGATCTCCAGCACGAGCTGCTGGGTCTTGGGCTCGGCGAGCACCAATAAGAATAGGAGTAAGACCATGTCGGCGCACGACGAAATGATTGGTCAAGCAACGCCGCCGCAAGGCGTGTTGGCGCGCTTTGCCGCGTTCCGCGAAAACAAGCCGCATATTTTTCTGCTGCTGCTGATGATGGCGGTGGCCCTGTTGATGATGGACCCGCGCACCTGGGTACTGCTGACCATCAGCGGCCTGGCGATGGGTGCCATGGTGTTTTTGATGGCCTCGGGCATGACGCTCACCTTTGGGTTGATGAACGTCCTCAACCTGGCTCACGGGGCCTTTATTTCTTTGGGCGCGTTCGCCGGTGCCAGCGTGCTGGTATGGCTGAGTGCGCAGGCCAGCGAACCGTCGCTGCTGATCAATCTGGCGGCGATTCTGCCGGCGTTGGGGTTCGCCCTGGTGGTGGCGGGGCTGCTGGGTCTGGTGTTCGAGCGGCTGGTGATCAAGCCGGTGTACGGCGACCACCTCAAGCAGATTCTGGTCACGGTGGGCGGCTCCATCATCATCATGGAGCTGATCCATGTGGTGTGGGGGCCCAACGAGATTCCGGTGCCGCGCCCGGAGGCGCTCACCGGTGCCTTTCTGCTGCCCGATGCGCTGCCGGTGATCGGCGGCGTGGCGCTGGAAAAATACCGCCTTATCGCGGTGGTGCTGGGCCTGGCCATTTACGGGCTGATGACCTGGATCATCGAGCGCACCCGGGTCGGCATTCTGATCCGCGCCGGGGTGGAGAGCCGCGAGATGGTGGAAGTGCAGGGCTACCGCATCCGCCTGTTGTTCCTGGGCGTGTTCGTGGCCGGCTCGGCGCTGGCCGGCCTGGGCGGCGCCATGTGGGCCATGTACCGGGAGATCATCACCGCGCACATGGGCGATGAGCTGATGATCTCGGTGATCGTGGTGATCATCCTCGGCGGTCTGGGCTCCATCAAGGGCTGCTTCTACGGCGCCGTGCTGGTGGGCCTGATCAATCTGTATGTGGGTTACCTGGAGCCCCGTCTGGCCGCGGTGGCCACGGTGGGGCTGATGGTGGGCGTGCTGATGTGGCGTCCGCAGGGCCTGATTCCGGTCATCAAAGTCTGAGGAGGCGCGCCATGTTTAATCGTATTCTTTCCGGCGACTATCCGCGTAGCCGGGCGCTCTCCGCACTGCTGGTGCTGATCGGCGTGTGTCTGGCCCTGGGGCCGTTCCTGTTTCCCGGCGTGCGTGCCTTTTCCATGCTCGGCATGATCTGCGTGTTCATTATCGTGGTGGCGTCCTACGACCTGATGCTGGGTTACACCCATATCGTGTCGTTCGCCCACACCATGTTTTTCGGCATCGGCGCCTACGGGGTGGCGATGTCCACGGACGCCTTCGGCTCCGGTTTCGGCGCCGTATTCATCGGCATCGGCGGCGCCGTGGTGATGAGCATTCTGCTGTCGCTGCTGCTCGGTTTGCTGTCGCTGCGGGTGAAAGCGATCTTCTTCGCTCTGGTGACCCTGGCGGTGGCGTTCGCCTTTCTCAGCCTGGTGACCCAGCTCTACAACATCACCGGCGGCGAAGACGGCCTGGCGGTGCGCAGCCCGCGCGAACTGGGCCCGGCGTTCCGGCCGTTGGATTCCTCGCTGCCGGGCTTCAGCGTGGTCGATTTCATCACCGGTGTGGTCGGCCAGGGCAGTATCGGCCAGGCGTTCAATGACGCCGTGTTCGAGGTGCGGGTGAGCGGCCGGCACCTGATGTACTACATCACCTTCGCGATCTCGCTGGGCGTGTTCCTGTTCCTGCTGCGCATGGTGAATTCCCCGTTCGGGCGGGTTCTGCAGGCGATCCGCGAGAACGAGTTCCGCGCCCAGGCGCTGGGTTACCGGACCGTGTTCTACCGCACCGCGGCAGTGATCGTGTCGGCGGTGCTGGCGACCCTGGCGGGCGTGCTGTTCGCGCTGATCAACCGTTACGTGAATCCGGAGAACACGCTCAACTTCGAGCTGATGGTGTTCATCCTGTTGATGTGCGTGATCGGCGGCATGGGCACCCTGTACGGCGCCGTGGTCGGCACCGCCGTGTTCCTGCTGGCGCAGAATTACCTGCAGGATCTGCTCGGGCTGCTGGTCAGCAACGCCGAGCCGGGCAGCCTGTTCGCCGAGCTGGCGGGCCCGGACCGCTGGCTGCTGTGGTTCGGTCTGTTGTTCGTGTTGAGCGTGTATTTCTTCCCCGCCGGTATCGTCGGCCAGTTGCGCCTTTGGGCGGAACGGCGCCGGGAGCGGAAAGCGGATAAGACGCCGGCGGCGTCGCCCCTGAAACAGGAGTCGTAGTCATGCGTCTTGAACAACGCGTCGCGGTGATCACCGGGGCCGGTCGCGGCATCGGCCGGGCGATCGCCGAGCGGTACGCCCGCGAGGGCGCCCGGGTGGCGGTGGCCGATCTGGACAGCGCCACCGCCGAGGAAGCGGCGGCGGCGATCCGTGACGCCGGCGGCGAGGCCCTGGCGCTGGCCATGGACGTCACCGACGAACAGGCGGTGGACGCCGGCGTTCAGCAGGTGGTGGACACCTGGGGCCGGCTTGATATCGCCTTCGCCAATGCCGGCATCCAGCATATCGAGTCCCTCGACAAGCTGGCGCTGGAGAACTGGCGCAAGGTGATGAGCGTGCACCTGGACGGCGCTTTCCTGCTGACCCGCGCGGCGCTGCGTCATATGTACGCGGGGCAGGGCGGCACGCTGCTGTACATGGGCTCGGTGCACTCCATGGAGGCCTCGCCGCTGAAAGCCCCCTACGTGGCCGCCAAGCACGGCCTGCTGGGGCTGTGCCGGGCGGTGGCCAAGGAGGGCGCCGGACACGGGGTGCGCAGCAACATCATCTGCCCCGGGTTCGTGCGCACGCCGCTGGTGGACAAGCAGATTCCGGAGCAGGCCCGCGAGCTGGGCATCTCGGAAGAGGAAGTGATCCGCAATGTGATGCTCAAGAACACCGTGGACGGCGAGTTCACCACCGTGGAGGACATCAGTGAGCTGGCGGTGACGCTGGCGGCGTTCCCCTCGGCGGCGTTAACCGGCCAGTCCGTCGTGGTCAGCCACGGCTGGCATATGGGCTAGGGGAGAGCGGAATAAGGTCCGGGAGCCCGGCTCCATCCTTGGAGCCTGGAGATCGATCAGGCCTTCCGAGGGGTCGCAGAAAAGAAAACCTGAGGAGGGCTCACCGGACCACCGAAGTTACTGTACATCCGAACAGTAGTCAAGCGAAGCCCGACCTATTCGTCGGGCAGGGTGATGTTCAGTTCCAGAATCTCGCAGCCGGATTCCCGGTCCACCTGGATGTTGATGGCGTCCTGGTCCACCTCCACGTACTTACGCACCACCATCAGCAGCTCTTCCTGCAACTGGGGCAGGTAGTCCGGGCCGCCGCGGGTGGCCCGCTCACGGGCAACGATGATCTGCAGGCGCTCCTTGGCCACCGAGGCGGATTTCTCTTTCTTGGGAAGCAGGTAGCTGAAAATGCTCATCATTGCGCTCCGAACAGACGGCCGAAGAGTCCTTTCTTATTGGCGGTGAGGAAGCGGTGCGGGCGCTGCTCGCCGAGGAAGCGGGCGACCGCGTCCTCGTAGGCCTTGCCGGCGTCGGATTCGCTGTCGAGAATCACCGGCGCGCCGCTGTTACTGGCGTTGAGCACCGCCTGGGATTCCGGAATCACGCCCAGCAGGTCGATCGCCAGGATGTCCTTCACGTCCTCCACGGACAGCATTTCACCGCGCTCCACCCGTTCCGGGGAATAGCGGGTCAGCAGCAGGCTGGCGGGAATGTCGCCTTCGCCCCGCTCGGCCTTGCGGGTCTTGCTGGAGAGAATGCCGAGAATGCGGTCGGAGTCGCGCACGCTGGACACTTCCGGGTTGGTCACCACCACCGCTTCGTCGGCGAAATAGGCGGCGGTGAGCGCGCCTTTCTCGATGCCCGCCGGGCTGTCGCAGATGATGTATTCCATGCCCATGTCCTTGAGCCCTTCCAGGACTTTTTCCACGCCTTCCAGGGTCAGGGCGTCTTTGTCCCGGGTCTGGGAGGCGGGCAGGATGAACAGGTCCTCGACGCGCTTGTCCTTGATCAGACCCTGCTTGAGGTTGGCGTCGCCGTTGATCACGTTGACCAGATCGTAGACCACGCGCCGCTCACAGCCCATGATCAGATCCAGATTACGCAGGCCCACGTCAAAATCGATGACCGTGGTTTTATGGCCGCGCTGGGCGAGGCCGGTTGCCAGCGCGGCGCTGGTGGTGGTTTTACCCACGCCGCCCTTGCCGGATGTTACGACCACGATTTTTGTCACGATCTCGTCTCCTAGGTTTTGCTGTCGGGTATGGCTTATTTGAGGTCCGCGAAGCGCATGGCGTCGCCGTCCAGAGTGATGTGCACCGCCTGTTTGCGGTGTTGCTCGGGCAGGTCTTCGGCGACCCGGTAAATCCCGGCGATGGAGACCAGCTCCGCGTCCAGTTTCTGGCAGAAGATGCGCGCGCTCTGGTCGCCGCGCACGCCGGCCAGCGCGCGCCCGCGCAGGGTGTTGTAGACGTGGATATGGCCTTCGGCGAGCAGCTCCGCGCCGGTGCTCACCGGCGCCAGCACGATCAGATCGCCGCGGCTGTAGATTTGCTGGCCGGAACGCACCGGCTGGTCGATCACCAGGGTGTGGCCGGCGTCGGCCGGTTGCTCCGCCTGCGGCGCCGGTTCGGCGCTGCGCGGCACGTCCCGGCCGCCGGCCAGGCTGATGCTGCCCAGGCCGAGCATGGCGGCGGTGTCGCTGTCCAGGTGCTCGTTGCGGGCCAGCGCCACCAGGTTCACGCCCAGGCCGCGCAGGGTGTCCACGGCGGCCATCAGGGCCACCTGGTCGGCGCCCTCGGGCTGCGCCAGGTCCACCACCACGGGCGCGTCGCGCAGCCACTGGGCGGCGTCTTCAAGCCGCTGGCTGACCTGTCGGTGCAGGGTGTTGGGGTCCAGGTCCTTGAGCAGCAGGACCGTCATCATCAGCATGCGGCCCTTGAACTCCAGAACCGCCTTTTCCTCGAATGCCACTGTCATTACGGGGGATCTTTATGAATATGGGTTGGCGCCGAAGGCGAGACGCAGAAAGCCTAGTCGAAAGCGGTAGCCGGTGAAAGCGGCGCGGCGGCCCGCCATTGTTAAATTTCGCCGATCTGGGATCGATCGAACAAAAAAAAGCCGCCCCGGAGGGCGGCTTTGCGGATTTACCAGGGCCGCAATCAGGTCGGCCGCTGGGTGTTCATGTCGACTTCCTTCAACTCCTTGTCGAAGGCGTCGGTGAGCAGGCAGTCGTAGCGCATCTCGTCGTAGTCGAGAATCGCCTGTACCTGGTCGTTGGGGATGATGCCCTTGGCGGCGGCGTCTTCCAGCTTGGCCTGGATGGTCTCGCCCTCCAGCTTGCCCTTGCCGTCCGCCTTCAGGAAGGCTTCGTAGTCGCGTTCCACTTCCAGCAGCTTGTTGTAGGTGACTTCCACCCGACCGATGCTGTCTTTCGGATCCACGCTGATGTAGGCGTTGGCGGCCAGCGCATCGCGCACGCTGCTGGGGTTCATGATCTGCTCGCCCAGGGTGCGGATCAGCTCGTCGCTGGGCTTCTGAGCACCGGCGGGCCGGCCGAACGGGAAGAACACGCCTTTGAGAATGCGCGCCACACCCATGTAGCCGAAGTTGCGGGCGAAGTCCTCCACCGCGTCGTGGATCTGGCTGAACGCGTGCTGCAGCGCATAGCGGGCGTGCGCGTCGTTGGCCTCGTCGCGGGGCAGGGTGGCGTGGAACTTCAACACCGCGCAGGCGATCAGCAGCTGGCTGTGCACGTCGCCGAGGCGCGCGGACACCATCTCGCGGCGCTTGAGGTCGCCGCCCAGCAGCGCGAACGCCACGTCGGAGAAGCTCGCCAGCACCGCGCTGTAGCGGGTGATCAGGCGGTACCAGGGGGCGCTGAAGCTATCCGCGTTGGCCGGAATCTCCGCCAGCGCGGCGCCGCTCAGGCCGTGCACCAGACCGCGGCTCATGTTGCCCAGGGTGTGGCCGGCGTGCTTGAAGAACAGGCCTTCGAAGGTGTCCAGGCCGCGTTCCTGGTCCTCGTCCTGAATCGCCTGCAGCTCGTCGTACAGGTACGGATGGCAGCGCATCGCGCCCTGGCCGAAGATCATCAGCGAGCGGGTCAGGATGTTGGCGCCCTCCACGGTGATCGCCACCGGAATGGATTGGTAGGCCAGCGCCATGAAGTTACGCGGGCCCATCTGCACGGCGCGGCCACTGGCGATGTCCATGCCGTTGTTGATCAGCACGCGCATCATTTCCGTGGAGTGGTACTTGGCCATAGCCGTGACCACGGAGATGGTGCCTTCCTCCAGGCCACGGGTGACCAGGTGGCGGTAGGCTTCCAGGGTGTAGGCCAGCCCCGCCACTTCCGCGGAGGCTTCCTGCACGCCCTCGAAGTGGCCCACGGCGGTGCCGAACTGGCGGCGGATGCGCGAGAAGGCGCCGGTCATGCGGTAGCCCATCTCGCCGCTGGCGGTGGCCAGGGCGGGCAGGGAAACGCCGCGGCCCGCGCCCAGGCACTCGATCAGCATGCGCCAGCCTTTGCCGGCCATTTCCGGACCGCCGATGATGGCGTCCAGCGGCACGAACACGTCCTTGCCGTTGATCGGGCCGTTCATGAAGGGGGAGCCGCCCGGGTTGTGGCGGCGGCCGATTTCCACGCCTTCGGTGTCGGCGGGCAGCAGGGCACAGGTAATGCCCAGCTCGTCCTGGTCACCCAGCAGGTGATCCGGGTCGTAGAGTTTAAAGGCCAGCCCCACCACGGTGGCGATCGGCGCCAGGGTGATCCAGCGCTTGGCGAAGTTCAGGCGCATGCCCAGCACTTCCTCGCCGTCCACGGTCTGCTTGCAGATCACGCCCTTGTCGGGAATCGCGCCGGCGTCGGAGCCGGCTTCCGGGCCGGTCAGGCCGAAGCAGGGGATTTCCTCGCCGGAGGACAGGCCCGGCAGCCAGCGCTGTTTCTGCTCTTCGGTGCCGTACTTGGCGAGCAGCTCGCCGGGGCCCAGGGAGTTGGGCACCATGGCGGTCACCGCGGTGGTCAACGAGCGGGTGGCGATCTTGCTCATGGTGCGGCTTTGCGCGTAGGGGCTGAAGTCCCGGCCGCCGTATTCCTTGGGAATGATTAGGCTGAAGAAGCCCTTGGTCTTCAGATAGTCCCAGACTTCCTCGGGCAGATCCTTGTGCTCGTGGTAGATCTTCCACTCATCGAGCATTTCACACAGTTCCTGGACTTCGTTATCCAGGAAGGACTGCTCGTCCTCGGTGAGCTGGGTGAAATTCACCTTGGAAAAGTCATCCCAGTCGGGCTTGCCGCTGAACAGCTCCGCCTCGAACCAGGTGGCGCCGGCCTCGATGGCCTCGCGCTCGGTGTCGCCGATCGGCGGCATCATCTTACCGAGCGTCTGATAGACCGGCTTGCTGATCAGCTTGCGGCGCAGGCCGGGATGGTTGAGCACCACCAGCACGCCGGCCAGCAGAATCAGAAGAATCGGGTTGTACAACCAGGACGCCAACAGACCGCACAGTAGCCAGACCACGGCGAACGTAACGCTGCCGACGGTCAGGGATAACTGCATGTAGAAAATGGTCGTCAATGTCGCGACCAGAATTACCAGGGCCAAAAGGCTTAGCATGGTCATCTCCTTTGCCAGGACTTCACTTGTCGATCACAAGTATGAACCGGAAATACGCCTCCGGGTGGGCGTGGGTATCGTAACGAATCAAACATCAGGGTACCGAGCGAGCATGTACGGCACGTGAACGCCTGTTCCTAATCCCTATAAAGAATACTAACCCTGATGATGCCGCTTTCGTCTTGATTTAACAGTATTTAATCCGGCCACTTGCATCCTGTATCCATAGCCCCATTTGAGTACAATGCAGCGCAACTCACACTCGCTTAGCAAGCCGCTTCAAGGAGCAACCGTGCAGGACAACGCCGCCACTATCGACGTCACGGAACAAAACGTTCAGCAACTGCTGGAGCACTCACGCCAGGTGCCCGTGCTGTTTGGTTTCTGGGCGTCCTGGAGCCAGCCCAGCCAGCAAATGACCGTCATGCTGGAGAAACTGACCCAGGAATATCAGGGCAAGTTCGTCCTCGCCAAGGTCAACGCCGACGAGCAGGCCAACCTGACCAGCCAGTTCGGGGTGCGCGATCTGCCGTCCCTGAAAATGGTCTACCAGGGCCAGCTTGTCAGCGAACTGGAAGGCGCGCAAACCGAAAGCGCGGTGCGCCAATGGCTCACCCCGGTGGTCGACCCGGACGCCGCCCAGCAGGAGCAGGAAGAGGGCTTCCTGGAGCAAATCCGCATGGCGATCGACGCCGGGCAGGGCGCCCAGGCCGAGCAGGCGTTGCGGCAAATGCTCTCCGAGCAGCCGGACAAGCACGCCTTCCGGGCGCTGCTGGTGGAGTACCTGCTCGGCGAAGGCCGCACCGACGAGGCGCAGTCGGTGCTGGCGGAAGTCACCGAGGACGTGGAAGCGTTGCGCCCGTTCCGGGCCCGCTTCGCGCTGCTGGAGAAGCTCGACAATGACGGCGTCGGCCTCAAGGAGCTGCAGGCGCGCATCGAGCAAGACGGCAAGCCGGAAGACCTGCACGCCTACGGCCTGCGCGCCGCCGCCGCCGGCCAGTTCCAGGCCGGCCTGGACGCGCTGTTGCGGTTGCTGCGCGATCACCGCGACTACCAGGACGGGGTGGCCCGTTCGGCGCTGCTGGAAGTGTTCGAGTGCCTGCCCAAGGGCGACCCGCTGGCCAGCGAGTATCGCCGCAAGATGTTCACCTACCTCTACTAAGCGCCCGGCCCTTCCATCGGCGGATGCCGGTGTGTGGGAGCTGGGGCCCTCCAGCGGGGGCGCGGGTCTGTGTTAGGCCACTTCAGAGCGGGCTGTGGGAGCGGGCCCCGCCCGCGAAAGGGAGCGAAGCTCCCGGCAGGATCCCAGAGACTTTTCTCTCCAGAGAGCCCGCACCGGGATCGGGTGTGCCCATCCAGGACACGCTGCGAGTACATCTATGTACACCTCTTGCAAGTGTTGCTTGTCTGCGATGGCTCAGTGAGCAAGGGAGATTAAACTGCGTACGTCTATCCGGCCTGTTGGTTGGGCCGATTTATAGACGGCCCTGGCCCT